>FWWM01003583.1_pt1 | contig 38238 bp, 36 predicted proteins | sample 2228351 | NCBI WGS metagenome assembly FWWM01 (sample SAMEA103939774, study PRJEB20133) | metagenome
GGCGATGGGGCGCCTGCCGGGGATGGGGTTTATCTGTATCGTCTTTCGGCTTACGTGCCTGGCAGTGCGCCACCGGACAGGGACAGCAACCGGTCCGACTTCTTAAGTGTAAGCTGTACCGGGTTAGACCGCATTTCCGGTGATGGAATCACGACCACGTATCAACTAGCATACGCACTGCAAAGCCTTCCCAGTCGAACGGGGCTGTTTGGAGAGGTCATTGTTTTCAGCCCTGAGCTTGCTCAGCTGCATGTCCAGTTGCTGAACCCGTCGTCCGACCTGACCCCCGGAACACATGCAGTCCTTATAACCTTTAGTTCACCACAGGTAGCTGGAAAGTATACCTTCCTTTGCTGTGTCAAAGATAATCACACCGACATAGACAAAGCCCATCGTATCCGTTGGGCTTTACCGCATAACCAGCAAACCGCCCCTACTGCGGCGATCGCGTTCGCTCACAAGGAGTTTGATGCCCAGGCACTCTACTTCATAAAACACTGTAAAGCGATGGGGTTCACGCGCGTGCCAGGTTACGACTGGTACTACATAAACCCTTGGATCAGGCACATGCGGGAACCTCTCGAACTTAGCATCCCTGATATGGGTAAGCCGTTGAGGACGGCATTGTTCACTGGGCACAGCGATGCGCAGTTTTGGGGAAAGATTCTGCTGATGAACGGCAAGAATGTGCTTCCATCGTCGGCAGACCCCGACAGTCAGTGGTGGCTGGTAACCAGCTACGCGGATTGGAACTCGATTCCCGGCCTGCGAGGGAGGCAGAACAGCTTCATCTTGGAGAGCGTGGGCGGACAAGGTGCCACTTTGAGCAATTTATGGATGGTTATACTGGCAGGCTGCGGCATGCAGGCGGGGGTTGGCAACGGGGGGCTGAGCGACTGGTTCTTGCAAAAAGGTGCGCGAACCGTCGTAACTATCGGCGCTCAAGCTGTCTATTCTAACGATGTGTGCAGATTTCTCGATGGAGTGCAAGGCCAAGGCGGTTTCCGTGGTTTCATGGAGCTGCTGCGCCCACAGACATTAACAATCCATACCGCATTTCTCGAGGCACGAGAGGGGCTACGGAATTACCTAGTAACGACTTATGGCGTCCTCTTAGGCACGATGGATTTCGAAGTCCAATTTGAAGGCGACGTAACACTCATTCTGAGACCATAGGAGGTGTGTCCAATGCGACTAACAAGGGTGACGTTCATCCTGCTGATGGCTCTTCTGCCAAAGGCGGGATTCGCGCAGTATGTGTGGCAGTACGTCACTGAGAGCCAGGCAATCCAGAAGGTGCGTCAAATAGTGGGTGACCCCAACGCGCCTGTGCAGGTTGTCCACCTTGAACCCCCAGACTCGGTGCCGGGAGAAGCTTTTCACGTTTTGCGGTGCCAGAACAAAAAGTTTACCATTTGCGCCCACAACGTGGAGCACTGGTCCCTCAAAGATGAGAGGTTATTGCCAGAGCGCTGTGGCGAACCGGTCACCGATGAGATGCTGGCGCGCCGGGCGACGCTGACCGCCAGCGAAGCCCGCCAGATCGCCGAGCAGTTCAAAAACGCCAACGCCCCCTTCCCACAACTGCTGAACGATGTGATGGTCAGAACCGTAACGTCAAACGAATGGACGGTAGCGTACACTTTTGACTTCAGACAGAGGCATCCGAGCGGGGTGTATCTTCCTTACAGGGTGCTTGCCGATGTGGATACGATCGCGCGAGAAGTGGTTGTCGGTGGAAGCGTCTACTACCCGGTGCTGGTGCCGCTCACTCCTGCCCTGAGCCCGGACGACGCTTTTGCCGCTGCCGCCCAGCAGTTGTCACTGACCGACGTTGTAGCGCACGAGGTGAGGCAGTTGGCAGTGTCCAAACCAGACCCCTTCGGCGCCCAGACCCTTTACTACGAGCTCATCCTGTCGGGAACGTCGCCGGATGGACACTTCACGAAATACGCCTGCTTCGTGGACGCCTTCAACGGTGCTCTTCTGTATTGGGACTTCGTGATGGGTTTGTCCGGCAAAGGTCGTCCCATTGCCAGGCGGTTGCCTTCTGTGCCGCAGGCGTTGCGTCTGGAGTGGAAGGGGAAGCGGGTTCAGCTATCGGCTCCGCCTTTGCGCATGGGGCGAGCGGTGGTGGTGTGGGCGGGCTGGCTTCGCAGTCCGGTGGTTGCAGGAGGGGCGAAGGTCGGGTATGAGCAGGGCGCTCTGGTGATAGAGATAGGTGGCAAGCGCTGGGTTGGGAAAGTGGGCGAGCGGGAGTTGCGCTGCGGGCGCGAGCGGATTGCCCTGTCTGCTCCGATTGCGAAGGTAGGCAGTCGGGTATATGTGCCGTATGAGGCGATTTCACGGCTGACCGGTTTGAAGATGAGGGTGCAGGGCGACAAGCTGAGCGTCCAATAGCCCATATCAGAAACGAACCTCCCCCCCTTCCCGCCCTTCGGGAAGGGGGAGGGGGTCAGGTTCTGTCAATCCTGCGACGGCGCTACATCGCTGAAGAACGGCAGGTAGTTGCGCCATATCTCGTTCTTCGTGCCCTCGATGTACTTGCTCAGGCTGATGTAGGGCACGTAGCGCGGGCGCCGCGGCTGGCGCAACAGGGTCATCCCCGTCTGATGCAGAGGCTTGTCGCCCTTCTTCAGGTTGCACTTGCGACAGCAGGTGACCAGGTTCTCCCAGTCGTCGCTACCGCCCAGCCGCTTCGGTATCACGTGGTCTACCGTCAGCTCCTTGCCCCGATAGCCGCAGTACTGGCAGGTGTAGTCGTCGCGTGCAAAGATGGTGCGCCGGGTGAGCTTGAGCTCAGGCAGTGGGCGCTTGACGTGGTAGCGCAGTTTCACCACCGAAGGCACCTGAATCACTTTGTCCGCCGTGTGCAGAGCGATGCCGTCGGCGTGTAAGACCTCCGCCTTGCCCAGGAGTACGAGCACCACCGCCCGCCGCACGTTGCATACGTTCAGCGGTTCGTAGTCGTTGTTCAGTACCAGCACCTGTCTGTCCGTCTCCAACATCGATCCCTTCCTGCACTATGTAACGAAAAAGCCCACTGCGGACACGGCAGCGGGCTTCACCGATCAGCTCTGTCGGCAACGCATCACGTGTCCGAAGCGATGATGACGCCAATGACGGTCCTGCTGTACCGGCATTCCCCAGCACTGCCAGCGCAGGAACGCACACTGGTCATATTCGGCATTTTTCCGACCGAAAAGTCGCACGATACACCTCATGCAAGTATTGCAATTGTATTATAGCCAGCACAGAGGGGTTTTGTCAAGTTGTGCCGGAGGAGCGAGTGGCACGGGCATCTTGCCCATGATGAACGCACCCTTCAACAGCCTTCAGTAACGCGCCGTTCACACTCTTCCAGCCAGCCGCTCCCGCATACCCGAAAAGAGCAGATGCACCAGAATCAGGTGCACGTCCTCGATCTGTTGCATGTTCTCGCACGGCACGATAATGCTCTCGTGCGCAATCGCCGCCAGTTTGCCCCCGCGGTAGCCGGTCAAGCCGATAGTATATGCTCCCACCTCTTTGCCTGCTTCCACCGCTCTCAGCACGTTGGGCGAGTTTCCACTTCCGCTGATGGCGATCAGTAGGTCGTCCTTGCCCAGCCACGTACGTACCTGCGGCGCGAACACGTTCGTGTAGTCGGTGTCGTTCGCCCAAGCGGTGATGATGGGCAGGCTATCGGTCAGCGCGAGGCACCGGAACGGCTTGCCGAACAGATCCAGCAGGCATTTCTGGAAGTCATTGGCGATGTGCGAGGCGGTAGAGGCACTGCCTCCATTACCCACCAGCGCCAGCGTGCCGCCGCGCTCATACAGGTCTACCAGCCGCAGGACGATACCCTCTACCTGCTCCACAGGCACCTGCGACACCAGATACTGCACCGTATCGAGGTATTCGGTAAGGTATGACTTCAACATCGGTGTTCTCCCCTCCGTGACTATCGGCATTATACCCTAGCTGACCACGCAGTTGCGCAGTTCTCCAACGCCCTCGATACGAATACGCACCTCGTCGCCCGGCTGGAGCAATCCCTTCGGCTGGCGATAGACGCCCACGCCGGCGGGTGTGCCGGTGGTGATGATGTCGCCCGGCAGAAGGGTGATTCCGGCGGCGATGTGGGCAATCAGCGCGGGAATGGGGAAAATCATGTCGGCGGTGCTTGCCTGCTGGCGGATCTCGCCGTTCACGCGCGTCTCGATGGACAGGCTGTGCGGGTCGGGAATCTCATCACGGGTCACCAGCCAGGGACCGCACGGAGCGAAAGTGTCGCATCCCTTGGCGCGCGTCCACTGACCCTCTGTGCGCTGGAGGTCGCGTGCGCTCACGTCGTTCATGATGGTGTAGCCCGCCACCACCTGCATCGCCTCTTCTTGCGTGACGTTCCTCGCTCGCTTGCCGATGACCACCGCCAGCTCGCCTTCATAGTCCAGTTCCTGCGTGATGGGCGGATAGACGATGTCGTCGCCGTGCGCGATGAGGGCAGAGGACACCTTGACGAACACGATGGGTTTGGTCGGGATGGGCATACCCGATTCGGCGCAGTGCGCGCGGTAGTTCGCCCCGATTGCCAGTATCTTCTGGGGGCGGGTGACCGGAGGCAGATACTGGATTTGCTCCAGTGGAATAGAAAGCTTTTCGGCTTCCTGCGGGTCCTGTGCGATGACCTGTTCGAACGCGCTGGCGATGGCTCGGGCGGTGTTCATCGCTTCCTCGCCCGCCTCCAGCAGGGAAACCATATCGGACGCCAGCGTGCCGGTCTTTCCGATGAGCGATAGACCGCTGCTCAGGTTCAGCACGCGGTCGCCGACCACCACACCGATTCCCTCCTGTCCTTCATACCGATAGCTCAGCAGTTTCATGATGTCCTCCTGTCTCGTTCAGATGACGGGTTGAACCAGCTCCTGCGTCAGGTGGCAGGTATCGTTGACGAGAGATACCCACGTCCAGTCCTTCCCACATTCGATGACGCTGAGCGAGGCGTTGTCCAGCCGGATGTGCCGAAAGGTCTCCAGAGGGGCGCACAACGCCACGCAGATGAGCGCACGCAGGCTTCCGCCGTGCCCCACGATACAGACATTGCCTTCCTCGTGCTGTTGTCTGATGCGTTCCAGCACCCGACGAGAGCGTTCCAGAATCTGCTCCGGGTACTCCGCACCCGGCGGGCGATGGCGGAGGGAGTCTTTGCGGTAGCGTTCGAACAGCTCCGCCCACTCGCTTTCCATAATCTCCTCGCGACTCATGCCCTCCCACACCCCGTAGGAGAGCTCGCGCAGGTTCACGTCGGGCACAGGCGTCAGGTTGTGATGTTTGGCCACAATCTGCGCGGTCTGCATGGCGCGCTGGAGGTCGCTGGAGTAAATCGCCTGCAACGGCTCGTGTTGCAATCGGCGGGCAACGGTCTGTGCCTGTTCGATGCCTCTGGCGTTCAGCGGTACATCGGTCTGCCCCTGAAAGCGCATCTGCTGGTTCCAGTCTGTTTCGCCGTGCCGTACCAGAATCAAACGTAGCATCGTTCTCGCAAGTAAACCTGAGGATGTTTGAAACTACCCTTGCCGACCGTTCTCGTGGAGGGCGAGAAGCCTTGAGCGACCCGTATCTGAACCTAACCCCCTATCCCCCTTCCCTGCGAGGGAAGGGGGGATTGGCTCTCCCCGTGTCGGGAGAGGTTGGGAGAGGGGTTGGAACGTTGCAACCTAACCCCTCCGATCCTCCACCTTGCCAGCGAGCGGAGAAACTCCTCTCCCCGTGTCGGGGAGAGGTTGGGAGAGGGGTAACGGCTCGCCGGAGGTTTGCACTCCAAGCCCCTCAACCCACCTCCACCACAAAGTTTTCAAACACCCTCAGTAAGCCCTGTTTATATGGTTCACGTGGTATTATACCATGCCCAGGTTCCAGGTGCGGACGGCACGGGCAACCCTCAGCAGGAGAAAGCCAGCCGATGGGCGTATCGACTCACAGGTTCGCGGACAATCTTTCACCATGATTTTAAAGAGCCTCAGTATACTTGGCTTCAAGAGCTTCGCCGACCGGGTGCAACTGCAGTTCGGCGAGGGCATCACCGCTATTGTGGGACCCAACGGCAGCGGAAAGTCCAACATCGCCGACGCCATCCAGTGGGTTCTCGGCGAGCAGAACCCACGCTCGCTCCGCGCGGAAAACAGCACCGAAGTCATCTTCGCCGGTAGCGCGCGACGAAAGCCGCTTGGCATGGCGGAGGTGAGCTTGACGGTGGATAACAGCTCAGGGCTGTTACCCATCGACTTCGCGGAGGTGACGATCACCCGACGGCTCTACCGCTCCGGCGAGAGTGAATACTTCATCAACAAGACGCCGTGCCGTCTGCGCGACATCGTAGAGCTGTTCATGGACACCGGACTGGGGCGTGCCACCTACGCCATCCTGACGCAGAACGAGGTGGACATCGCGCTGTCGGCAAAGCCAGAGGACAGGCGTGCGCTGTTTGAGGAGGCGGCAGGCATCCAGAAGTATCGCCACCGCAAGCGCGAGGCACTGCGCAAGCTGGAAAACACCGAGGCGAACCTGACGCGGGTGGTGGACATTCTGGCGGAGCTGGAGTCTCAGCGGGAGCCGTTGCGCCAGCAGGCGGAGGTGGCGTTGCGCTATCAGGAGGTGGCGAACCGCCTGCGGGAGATCGAGGTTGCCGCGCTGTGGTGGCAGGTTCAGCAGACCGAGCGCGCCCGCGAGCAGGCGTTGCAGGAGAAGGAGAGCCTGCACCGGCAGTTGCTGACCATCAACGCGGAGATGGCACAGTGCGAGGCGCTATCCAAGAAGCTTGGCGCTCAGATTGCACAGGTGGAGTCGGACCTGGATACCCTGCGTGCCCTGCAACAGGCGTCGCTCACCGCCTACGAGCGCGCCGAGAGCCGTCGGGCACTCATTGAACAGCGTCTGCAGAACGCCCGGGAGAACCTCGCACGGCTGGAGGAGGAGCTGGCGGAAGGAGACCTGCGCATAGCGGAACTGCAGGAGCGCGCCCGGCAGTGGCAGGAGAGACGACTGGAACTGCAGAGGCGAATCGAGGAGGTGGAGCAACAGCGCGAGGTTGCCCGCGAGCGACTGCAGCTGGCGGAAAGTGCCCTGCAACAGGCGCAACAGCACTACCTGGAACGCACGCAGGAGATGGTGCGTGCCCACGCCTCACTGGAGAACCTCCGTCTGCGCCGGGCAGAGACCGAGCAGGCGATTCAGGCGTTACAGCGGCGCGTGGAGGAGTTGGAGCAGAGCCTGCATGATGCCGAGGAGCGCGCCCGAAAGGCACAGGAGCAGAAGCAGGAGACGGTAACTGCCCTGCAACGCCAGACCGAGGAACTTGCGCGACTGGAAGAGGACGTTCGCCGCGCACAGGCGGAGGTACAACACCGCAGGCAGGAGCTGGAGGCGCGAGCCAGAGAGAACGCCCGCCTCACCGAACGCTTACAGGCGTTGCTGGAGAGCGAAGCGGCGCAGGAGGGTCTGTTTGGTGGCGTCAGGGCGGTGCTGAACGCTGTTGCGGAGGGTCACCTGCCGGGCACGTACCTGCTGGTAGCGGACGCGCTTCGGCCGCGCGAGCCGTATGTGGTGGCAGTGGAGGTGGCGCTTGGCGCCAGCGCGCAGGATATTATCACCGCGACCGAAGAGGAGGCGAGGCTCGCCATTGAGTGGCTCAAGAAGCACGCCAGGGGACGCGCCACGTTCCTGCCACTGCAGCTTTTGCGTGCGTCTGCGCCCCCGCCTGCATTGCGAGGGTGCATTACGGAAGGACTCGCTATCGGTTTTGCCAGCGAAGTGGTAGAATATGCCCCCGAGCTGGAGGTGGTGGCGCAATATCTGCTGGGACGCGTGCTGGTAGCTCCTGATTTCGACAGCGCGGTTGTCATCGTTCGGCGTTATAACGGCTGGAGCAAGGTGGTAACCGTGGAAGGCGAGCTGTTCCTGCCCGGCGGCGCCATCACGGGCGGCAAGATGCCCGGACGGGCGGTCGGCATCGTGTCTCGTAAGGCGGAACGCGCTCGCGTCGAGCGGGACCTGCGAGCGGGAGAGGAGGCGGAAGAAAACCTGCGTGCTCGCCTGCAGTCCGCGATTCAGGCAGGTGAAGCCGCCGAGCAACGGTTGCGGGAAGGGCAGAAACGGCTGGAGGAGACACGCCGGGCGGTCATGCAGATGGAATCTGTGACGCAATCCATCGCTCAGGAGCGCGCCGTTCTCCAGCAACAGATGGATACCCTGACGCAGGAGCATACCGACCTGGTGAACCGGCTTTACGAGCTGGATAACGAGATACAGGAGCTGGAGGCAAAGGTATCTCCGGAGCCTGCGCATGTGGTCTCGCCGGAGGAGGTGAGCCGCTATCGCCAGAAGCGGGATGAAGTGCTGTCGCAGTTGCGCGAGGTGGAGGTGATGCTGGGGCGGCTGGCGGAACAACAGCGCACCCTGGAACACGAGCGCGAATCGCTGGCACAGGCTCAGCGTGACCTGCACCAGCAGAAGGAGAGCCGTCGGGCACGCATTGGCGAACTGCAGGAACGCATGGCTCAGGACGAGCAGGCGCTGGAGGAGACCCTTCGAGAGATCCAGCGCATTACCGCTCAGCGCGAGCAGATAGAGGCGGACTTTTCCGCACAGCGCACCCTGCGTCAGGAGTTACTGCAGGAGAACCTGGAGAACAGCAGGCGGCTGATGGAACTTTCCGAACAACAGCACTCCATCGCCCAGCGCACGCACGAGCTGGAATTGACCCTTGCCCGCATCGAGATTCAGCGCACGCAGGCGGTGACACGGCTGGTGGATGAGTACGATATCGACGTATCCAGCGCTCTCCCGCCTGACCTGTCCCAGTTCAACCCCGATACCACTGCTGAAATCCAGAGGCTGCGCCGCGAACTGCGCCAGATGGGCAACGTGAACGTGGGGGCGGCGGAGGAGTACCAGCGGCTTACCGAGCGTATCGAGTTCCTGCAGAAACAGCGCGCTGATCTGGAAGCGGCGAGGGAGGATGTCCTGCAGGCTATTCAGGAGATCGACTCCAGCACGCGCGACCTGTTCCTGCAGACGTTCCGTGCAGTTCAGCAGGCATTTGGCGAGGTGTTCGAACGCCTGTTTGGGGGAGGTAAAGCCGAGCTGGAGCTGACGGAGCCGCACAACCTGCTGGAAACGGGTGTCGACATCATGGTTCAACCGCCCGGCAAGCGCAAGCAGAACCTGTCTCTGCTGTCTGGTGGCGAGCGCGCGCTGGTGGCTATCGCGCTGATGTTCGCCTTTCTGAAGGTCAAGCCGAGCCCGTTCTGTGTGCTGGACGAGGTAGATGCCGCGCTGGACGGTGCGAATGTGGAGAAGTTCGCGGACATGCTGAAAGAGTACGCCACGCAGTCGCAGGTTATCATCATCACGCATAATCCAGTCACGATGGAGATTGCCGATGTATGGTACGGCGTGACCATGCAGGAGCAGGGCGTATCGCGCGTTATCTCGTATCGTGCCCCCAAAGAGGCAATGGTGGCAGTCAGCTGAAGCCGTTGCATTCGTGCAACCGAAAAAGCTATACTCTCAGACAGCAAAGGTGCAGAGGTGACAGGCAGGTATGGCAAGGAAGAGTGCAGTTCCGTTCAGCGTACCGTATTCGCTCCACACACTGCGTAACGGCTTGCGCGTGGTGCTTTCGGAGGACCGGAGCGTGCCGGTAGTCGCGGTGGTGGTGCTGTACGATGTGGGCGCGCGCAATGAACCGTTGGGGCGCACCGGCTTCGCCCATCTGTTCGAACACATGATGTTTCAGGGTTCCGCCAATGTGAAAAAGGGTGAGTTTTACACCTACGTTGAGGACAACGGGGGCGTGCTGAACGGCATGACCTCCAGCGATTTCACCGTCTACTTCGAGGTGATGCCCAGCAATCAGCTGGAGCTGGCGCTGTGGTTGGAGGCGGATCGGATGCGCTCCCTGCAGGTGAATCAGGAGAACCTGGACAACCAGCGCGAGGTGGTGAAGGAGGAGAAACGCCTGCGCGTGGACAATCAGCCGTTCTCCTACGCGCGGGGCATCCTGCTGTATGAACTCGCCTACGATAACTTTGCCAACGCGCACTCAGTTATCGGCTCGATGGAAGACCTCGACTCAGCGACGCTGGAGGATGTCCAGCGCTTCTTCCGCACCTACTATGCCCCAAACAACGCCGTGCTGGCGATCGCGGGTGACTTCGACAGCGAGCAGGCATTGGAGTGGGCACGCAAGCATTTTGAGGACATCCCGTCGCAGGAGCCTCCTCCGCCGGTGGATGTGTCCGAGCCGGAGCGCTCGCAGGAGAAGCGGGCACAGTATACCGACAGGCTGGCGAACCTGCCCGCGGTAGCCATCGCGTGGAAGGTACCCCCACGCCACGCCCCGGAGCGCTACGCACTGGCACTGCTCGACCGCATCCTGTTCAGCGGGGAAAGTGCAAGACTGCACCAGCGACTGGTGAAGCGCGAGAAGTCCGCTCTCGGCGCATCAGGAGGACTGGAGGACCGGCGCGGACCCGGGCTGTTCACCACGTTCGTGGTGTTCAAGCCGGACAGGTCGTTTGAGTCTATCGAGCAGAGCGTGTATGCCGAAATCGACGCAGTTCAGCAGAGGGGTGTACAGGCGCGGGAGCTTCAGCGTGCGAAGAATCAGCTGCGGGCAGAGCGTTTCCGCGGCGTGTGGGGCGGGCTGTACGGTCTGCAGACCCCGCTCGGCAGGGCGATAGAGCTGGCCTACCACACACTGTTCGACGGGGACCCTGCGCTCATCAATTCCGAATTGCAGAGGTATCTGGACGTGACGGCTGAGGACGTACAGAGCGTGGCTCAGCGGTTCCTGATACCCACCAACCGCACCGTATTACACATCCTGCCCGGCGCGACCGGGATAGAGCAGTAGAGGAGGCAGAGTTGAGCAGAGTAGAGGTGATCAGCACTCCCCCCGCACCGGGCGCGTTGCGCCCGCTTGTGTTGCCTCGGCGCGAGGAGTTCGTATCCGCAGACGGACTGCGGGTGATTCTGGTAGAGGACCGGCGTGTTCCGTTCGTCACGCTCCGGCTGGTGGTACGGGCAGGAAGCGCGCATGACCCCGAAAGCCTGCCCGGTGTGGCGGGATTGACGGCACATTGCCTCACACAGGGCACCCAGAAGCGCACCAGCTTTCAGTTCGCACGGGCGGTGGAGGAGCTGGGCGCGACGCTGGACGCCAGCGCCAACCGCGACTACAGCACCGTGTCGGCGACGGTGCTGGCAGAGAATCTGGACGCCCTTCTCAAACTGATGGGCGAAACGGTGATGGCTCCTGCCTTCGCGCCCCATGAGGTGGAGCTCGCGAAGGAAAACACTATCCAGACTCTGCGCTATCAGCGCACTCAACCCAGCTTCCTCGCCCGCGAGCGGTACGCACAGGTGGTTTTCGGCAAGCACCCGTACTCCCGGATTGCGCCCACAGAGGAATCGGTAACCGCGATGACGCCCGATACCCTGCGTGATTTTCATGCGCGCTACTACACCCCCGATAACAGCCTGCTGGTGGTGGTTGGGGCAGTGGACGCCGGGAAGCTCAGCCGGCTGGTGGAGAAGGCATTTGCTGGCTGGGCGCCGGGCGAGCGTGATACGCATTCCCATGAGCTACCTCCATCGCGTGACCGGCGGACGGTGCACATCGTGGACCGTCCCGGCTCGGTGCAGGTGAACCTGCTTATCGGGCACCTGGCTCCGCGCCCAAATGAGCCAGACTTTCTTCCGCTGGATGTGGCGAACACGGCGCTGGGCGGGCGAGCGGGTTCCCGCCTCTTCATGAACGTGCGCGAGCAGAAGGGTTTCGCCTACGACGTCGGCTCGCATCTCTCAGAGCATCGCGAAGTTAGCAGCTTCACGATGTCGGCGCAGGTGCGCCCGGAGGTGGTAGGCGAGGCGGTAGGCGAGATGCTCGGCGAGGTGGAGTCTTTGCGTCAATCGGGCATCACCGAAGCGGAGCTGAACAGCGCCAAGAACTACATGAACGGCGTCTTCTCCATCCGTCTCAGCACGCAGGGCGGTATCGCAGGCGAAATCGTCGCCATCGAGATGCTGGAGTTGCCTCGCGATAGCATGGAGACCTACCGCGAGCGTGTGCAGGGGGTCACGTTGACGGCGGTTCACGAGGTGGTCAACCGTCGTCTGTTCCCTGACCGCATGGCGGTGGTGGCAGTGGGCGAGGCACAGCAGATACAGCCCCTGCTGGAGCCGTTCGGAGCCGTAGAGGTTCAGCCAGCATCGCAGGAGGGTAGTTGAAAACCCGTAGCACGGGCATCCTGCCCACGATGAAGACACTGTTCATCCGCCTCTGATGACACGATGGGGGTCGGTTGACGTGGATGTCAAGGTATATGGGCGGGGACGCCCGTGCTACGAGCCCGCCTCTGCGTGTGGGGCGAGCGGTGGCGGTGTGGGCAGGCTGGCTTCGCAGTCCGCTGGTTGCGGGGCGACTCGGCAGGGGTTCCTCGCCCTCCAATTCCCCCGTCATACTGAGGCGCAAGCCGAAGCATCCCGGAGATTCTTCGCTCCGCTCAGAATGACAGCTTGTCAGATTGACAGCGTTGGTCAGAATGATGCGATTGTCACTTGGAATAGCGCAGTTGTCACTCTGAGCGAAGCGAAGGTTCTCCGCCTGCCTGAAGCCAGCTCTATCACCAGCCGCGCGGCGCCAGCAGTTCCTTCTCGTCCAGTTGCCGGATGTCGATGCCCACCATCGGCTCGCCGAGGTCCTCGGAGATTTCGGCGAGAATCCTGGGGTCGTTATAGTAGGTCACGGCGTCCACGATGGCTTTGGCACGGCGCCGCGGGTCGCCCGACTTAAAGATTCCCGAACCGACAAACACCGCCTCCGCGCCGAGCTGCATCATCAGCGCTGCGTCGGCAGGGGTCGCAATGCCGCCTGCGGAAAAGTTGGGCACGGGCAGTTTGCCGGTGCGATGCACCTCCACCACCAGCTCGTACGGCGCCTGCAACTGCTTCGCGGCGGCCATGAGCTCGTCCTCGCGCAGGCTCTGCAGCCAGCGGATACCGCTCATCACCGCGCGCATGTGTCGGACGGCTTCCACCACGTTGCCCGTCCCAGCCTCGCCTTTGGTGCGGATCATTGCCGCGCCTTCACCGATTCGACGCAGCGCCTCGCCCAGGTCCCGGCAACCGCACACAAAAGGCACCTTGAAGGCGTGCTTGTTGATATGGTGTTGCTCGTCGGCAGGGGTCAGCACTTCGCTCTCGTCGATGAAGTCCACACCCAGCGCTTCCAGTATCTGCGCCTCGACGAAGTGCCCAATGCGACACTTCGCCATCACGGGGATACTGACCGCGTTCATGATGGCTTTGATGATTTTGGGGTCGGTCATGCGGGCAACACCGCCCTGCGCCCGGATGTCAGCAGGCACCCTTTCCAGTGCCATGACCGCCACGGCGCCCGCTTCTTCGGCGATTTCTGCCTGCTCGGGCGAAGTGACGTCCATAATCACGCCGCCCTTGAGCATCTCCGCCAGCCCAACCTTGGTGCGCCACGTTGCCTTTTCTGCTTCGTTCATCGCTCTCGCCTCTCTTCTCGGGAATAGCAATTCTATTATACCGGAAAGCGTGAGGGCAGTGGTCACCAAAACGCCAGAGGCGCAGGAGTTCCCTGCGCCTCGGACATGCACGCTGTGGTGCTGGTTCTACGCTTTGCGCCGCCGCAGAAGTGGTAGCAATCCCAGTGCAAAGAGGCTCATGGTAGCGGGCTCAGGAATGACCGCCATACGGATGACCATATCGTTGTAGTCGCCGCCGAAGCCCTCGCCCGTATTGGCAGGCTTGTCCTCGATACCGATCCAGAAGACGCCGGGCGCCTCCTTGAACACGGCGAAGTGCTGATGCTGTTGCTCAGCTGACGGGTTCAGCATGGACTGCGTGTAGTACTTCACGCCGGCGCTGGTCTTGATGTACAGACCGAAGTTGGTGGACGGCGAGAAGATAGCGGTGGAGCCACTGCCCGCCAGGCCCGGGAAGATCACGCCGCCAAGCCCCGTGCTCACGTCGTACCAGCCCAGCTCGTTGACGTTGGCAAGCCCTGCCACTTCAAGCACCAGCTTCACCGTCTGGCTCAACGGCGAGTTGAAGTGGAAGTTCAGGTCCGCACTGCCGTCGCTGTAGCCCCAGTAGTCCGGGGTGATGCCCGGCGCGAGCGGATGGGACGCATAGGCACCCGTCTTGCTCAGGAAGTAACCGATGTTCTTGTCGTTACCGTCCTGAGAAGGGTTGTCCCAGTAGGGAGTGCCATCCTTGTTCAGGTGTGCCGTCGTCCACGACTGCCAGCCTGCACCCGGAGAACCGACCAGCGTTGTTGCGCCGGCGGACAGGCTCAGCGCCATGACACCCGCCACCACGAGCAGGAGCAAACGAGAAACGCGCTTTTGCATGTACACGACCTCCTTTGAAAAGTTTCGTCACCCCTATTAGACTGCAAGAACCGGTGCAATTCAGCTGCGCAGAGTACGAGGATTGAGGTTGGGAAGAGCGAAAACTGGTAATCTCATCAGGTGCCGGGGCGAGGGGACCGGCTGGACGCGCGACGCGCGTTGACTTCACGCTGTGGGGTTTGATATACTGCTTAAGGACTTTGAGCAGGACAGGAGGTTCAACTCTTTGATCGACACCAGCGATTTCCGCAACGGACTACATATCATCGTGGACGGCGACATCTACACCATTATCGAGTTTATGCACGTCAAGCCGGGTAAGGGAGGCGCATTCGTGCGCACCAAGCTCAAGAACGTGCGCACAGGAGCAGTGCTCGACAAGACCTTCCGCGCCGGCGAGCGCATGGAGCAGGCGTTCCTCGAGCGCAAGCCAATGCAGTTCCTGTACAATCAGGATGATGAGTATTACCTGATGGACATGGACACCTACGACCAGATTATGGTGCGCAAGGAGCAATTCGGAGATGGCATCAAGTACCTGAAGGAGAACATGGAGGTGACGGTACTGATGCACGAAGGGCGCGTGGTCGGGGTGGAAATTCCCTGGTTCGTGGAACTGCAGGTGGTGGAGACAGACCCCGGTGTGCGTGGGGATACCGCGTCCGGTGGGTCGAAGCCCGCAGTGCTGGAGACTGGCGCTGTGGTGCGCGTGCCGTTCCACATCAACGTAGGGGACATTATCAAAGTAGATACGCGCACAGACCAGTATCTGGAGCGCGTCAAGACCCAGTCATAACAAAGGGGGCGAGAGCATGGGGCGCCCGGTGCGTTCGTTCCGCGCCCGCAAGACCGCAGAGTTACTGCAGGACCTCTTGCAGCTGATAGGCATTGTCTCGGCGGTGGTGGCTGTGCTGGCGGTTGCCTATCTGCTGTGGGGCGTCTTTTCGGGCATGGTAAGCTCGTGGGCAACTTTGCCTCAGGCTGAACGCATCCGCGTGGAGCAGAACATCGCTCTCGCCGGGCGCCTTCTGCTGGGTGCCACAGCCGTAGCCGCCGTGAGCTTCACCCTGCTATACATTCAGGAGACTACCATCGGCTATCTGTTCTTGGGGCTGACGGCACTACTGCTTGGTGCTCCTCTTGGGCTGGTGTACCTGGCGCCCCAAACTGTGCGTGAACCCTCCTTGATGCCTGTGGTGGTCACGGCTTTCCAGCAGGCTGGTTTGCTCTGTCTGGTTCCCGGCATCATTTTTGCCGTGCTGGACGTGTGGACGCGGGTCACCTCGGGTTATTTTCGCGAGATGTTCAATCGCTCCAGCCTGCAATACGGCGCCGGCGTCCAGCGCGAAAGCCAGCCGACCAACCGGTTCCTGGGCAAGTGCTGGCAGTTGCCTTTCTGCCGACCCAGCATCCGCAAGAGTTGCCCGATTTACCACGCCCGACGCGCGTGCTGGCGTGAGGGGGTAGGCTGTATGTGCGAGGAGCGCGTCATCCTGCAGGCACTGGAGGGCAAGGGCGCACCCAGCGCGGATCCCAGACAGAATGTGCGTTTCATCCCATACAACCGCGCGCTGTCGAAGGAAGAGAAGCAGGAGCGATGTCGCAACTGCATTATCTACAACTACCGACAACAGCAGAAGTACCAGGTCATCGCGCCGATGGTGATCGTCGCAGCGGCGGCGGTAGTCCTGTACTTCGCTCGCGAGACCCAGCAGCTGTTGTATCAGGCGCTTCAGGCGGTGGATAGTTTCGTGGCGCGCTTTGCCTTTCTGCCCTCTTCTGGCGAGGTGCAGTATATGAAGATCGAGTCGTTGGCACGCTCATCAGAGTTCGTCACGTGGATGATGATCGGTATCATCGCGGTGATATTCGTAAGCTATGTGTTGCGGGTCGTGGAATACTTTATCTTCCAGCTGAAGGTGTGACGATGACGCAGGTGGGTCAGGACAGGATCGAGCGGCTACTGACGGTGCTTCGGCAAAGTGATGCGACCGAACTGGAGGTGGAAACGGACACCTGGCGATTGCGGGTTCGTCGCCAGTCGGTAGCGATGCCGGCCACCGGGCACCATGTGACAGCAGAAGAGCCAGAGTTGCCAGCCGAGCCGGTTTCGGTGCTGGTTCGCTCGCCGCTGGTGGGGTATTTTCAGTGCCGCCCCACACCCGTGCACGTGGGTGACACGGTGAAAGAGGGCGAAGTGGTGTGCATGGTGCGGGCGATGGGGCTGATGAACGAAGTCAGAAGCCCTGTAACGGGCAAAGTGGTGGAGGTGCTGGTTGAGGACGGATTTGCGGTGGAATACGGTCAGCCTCTATACCGTATTGTCGAGGAGGAAGCCGATGCGGCGAGGGCGTGACGCATGGGGGCTTGTTGAGCTGCTGGTGGTGCTGGCGATCCTGCTGATTCTGGCGATATGGTTGCTGCCGAAATACACGGGCAGGGGGACGGAGCCGTCCGGTCAGCCGCGCAAAACCCCGGAGAATGCGGCGCTGGCGGTGCAGTGTCGCAATAATCTCCAGCAGATACGCCTGTCGATTCGCATGGCGCGCCCGACCGGCGAGGAGCCGCTTCCTGCCTCCCTGCACGACCTGCGCCTGCCTGCGGAGATGCTGTTCTGCCCGGTGAGCAAACAGCCATACTGGTACGACCCGCAGACCGGACGGGTACAGTGTCCGACGCCATCACACGAGGGGTTTTAGTATGTTCCGCAAGGTGTTGATCGCCAATAGAGGGGAGATCGCTCTGCGCATTATCCGTGCCTGCAAAGAGCTGGGCATTGCTACCGTCGCCGTCTACTCGGAGGCGGACGCAAACAGCCTGCATGTGCAGGCGGCGGATGAGGCGGTATGTATTGGTCCCGGACCCGGCAAAGACAGCTATTTGAACGTGCCCAATGTCATCATGGCGGCGTTGATTACCGGTGCCGAGGCGATCCATCCCGGCTACGGCTACCTGTCCGAGCGCGCCAGCTTTGCCGAAGCGTGCGAAGCCAGCAAACTGGTGTTCATCGGCCCGCCCCCGTCCGCCATCGAGAAAATGGGCGATAAGGCGGTGGCGCGGGAGATCGTGCGGCAGGCAAAAGTACCTGTGGTGCCGGGCACGCATGGCGCCATCCGCAACGAGCAGGAGGCGCTCAAGCAAGCTGAGCGCATCGGCTATCCGGTGCTGGTGAAGGCGGTTGCTGGTGGGGGAGGCAAGGGCATCCGGCTGGCGGAAAACGCGGAAGACCTGTCGCGCGTGTTGCAGCTGGCGCAAAGCGAGGCGCTGGCGTCGTTTGGCTCGCCCGAGGTGTACGTGGAAAAGTTCATCCCCGACCCGCGCCATGTGGAGGTGCAGGTGCTGGCGGATTCCTACGGCAACGTCATCCATCTGGGAGAGCGCGAGTGTTCTATCCAGACCGCGCGGCGTCAGAAAATGGTGGAGGAGGCGCCCGCGTCGGTGGTGGCGCCTTCCCTGCGCCAGAAGATGGGCGAGGCGGCGGTGCGAGCGGCGAAGGCGGTCGGTTACGTGAACGCGGGCACGGTGGAGTTCCTGCTGGACAGCAAAGGCAACTTCTACTTCATCGAGATGAACACGCGCATTCAGGTAGAGCATCCGGTGACCGAGCAGATTACCGGCGTGGACATCGTGCGCGAGCAGATACGCATCGCGGCGAAGGAGCGACTGCATCTCTCTCAGCGCGACGTACAGTGGAGGGGGCATTCCATCGAGTGCCGCCTGACCGCCGAGGACCCGGACAACGACTTCGCGCCATGCGTGGGTAAGGTCACACATCTCGTTCTGCCCGGTGGACCGGGTGTGCGTGTGGATACGCACCTGTATCCCGGCTATGAAATCCCGCCCTATTACGACTCTCTGCTGGCGAAGATTATCGTGTGGGCGGAAGACCGCCCTTCGGCGATCGCTCGGATGCGGCGCGCTCTGGAAGAAACGCGCGTGGAAGGGGTGAAGACCAACCTGCCTTTTCTCAAGCGAATCATGGCGCATCCCGAATACCAGAAGGGCAACGTCTCCACGCAGTTTCTGAACCGTTACCTGCGAGACGGAACCGGGTAGGGAGAGGCGATGAGCAGTTCGGCAGTGCGCAAACACAGCACGAGTGGCAGGCGGCTGGCGCGCGAGCTGGCTCTGCGCCTGCTGTATCAGGTGGACATCGCGCAGATGCCTCTGGATGAGACTTTTGCCTTTGCGGTGGAGCACATGCCCATCGACGAGGCGGGACAGCAGTTCGCCTACGAGCTGGCGTCTGGCGCTTTGAAGCATCAGCAAGAGATCGACGCCATCATTGCACGATTCGCCATCGGCTGGCCGCCGGAGCGTCAGCCTGCGCCCGACCGAAACGTCCTGCGCCTTGCCATTTATGAGATGCTCCACCATCCTGAGACGCCGCCGGGCGTGGTGATCAGCGAGGCGGTGGAGCTGGCGAAGAAATACAACAGCGACGAGTCCGGCAAGTTCGTGAACGGCGTGCTGGCAAGCGTGCTGAAGCATCTGGAGGAGCTCCGATGAGCGCAATTTTACTGGACGGCTCCGCAACCGCGGCGCAAATCCGCGAGGAGTTGAAACCGCGGGTGCAACGTCTGCGCGAGGCAGGCATCGTGCCCAAGCTTAGCGTGGTGCTGATCGGTGACGACCCCGCATCGCATACCTACGTGCGCATGAAGGCGAAGGCGTGTCGCAGTGTAGGTATCGAGTCGGAAACGTTCACCCTGCCCAGCGAGACCACCCAGCAGGAGGCGGAGGGACTCATCGCCCGCCTGAACACGGATGAGGGTGTGCACGGCATTCTGGTTCAGCATCCCGTGCCCAAACATCTCGATGAGATACGTCTGTTAAGCTGTCTCTCGCCCGATAAGGATGTGGACGGAATCTCTCCGGCTTCGCTGGGGGCGCTGGTGGCAGGAGTGGCGAAGTTCATCGCCTGCACCCCGCTCGGCGTTGTGGAGCTGCTGGACCGCTATAGCATCCCGATCGAGGGCAAGCGGGCGGTGGTGGTCGGGCGCAGTATCATTCTGGGCAAGCCGCTGGCACTGCTTTTGCTACAGCGAAACGCCACCGTCACCGTCTGCCATACGCGCACCCGCGACCTGCCTTCGGTGACGCGCGAGGCGGAGATACTGGTAGCCGCCTGCGGACGCGCCGAGCTGATTACGGGAGAGATGATCCGCCCGGGCGCTGTGGTGGTGGATGCCGGATACAACCGCGTGGAAGGGCGCAGTGGGGATGTGGGAGACGTGCACTTCGAGTCGGCGTCACAGGTGGCATCGTACATCACGCCTGTGCCCGGCGGTGTGGGACCGATGACCATCGCCATGTTGCTGTCCAACACGGTGCGAGCGGCGGAGATGAGGCTGGATCCCCGGTGACAATGACTACCTTCGACCTGCGGGAATACCTGAAAGAGCGAGTCCGGCTGGTGGACGACGCGCTGGCGCGTTACCTGCCCGCCGAGCACGTGCGACCGCAGACACTGCATCGGGCGATGCATTACAGCACCATGTCGGGCGGGAAGCGGCTACGTCCGGTACTGGTTATCGCCGGTGCGGAGGCGGTTGGGGGCACGGCGGAGATGGTCCTGCCGACAGCATGCGCCATCGAGCTCATTCATACCTTCTCGTTGATTCACGATGACCTTCCTGCCATCGACAACGACACACTCCGCCGGGGGCGCCCAACATGCCATGTGCAGTTCGGCGAGGCGGTAGCCATCCTTGCCGGGGACGCGCTGTTTGCAGAGGCGTTTGACCTTATCGCTCGCAATACCGAAACCGTACCCGCCGAGCGCGTGGTGCGCACCCTGGCGTTGATAGCACGGGCATCCGGCACGCGCGGTATGGTTGGAGGGCAGATGGTGGACATCGAGTCCGAAGGTAAGAACGTCGACGCCGAAACTCTGGAGTATATCCATCGGCACAAGACGGCCGCGCTCATACGGGCGTCGGTGCTGTCGGGGGCGATTCTGGCGGGTGCGGAGGAGTGGCAGGTGGACGCGCTCAGCCGGTATGGTGAGCAAGTGGGACTGGCGTTCCAGATTGTGGATGACCTGCTGAACGTGACGGGCGACCCGCGCAAGCTGGGCAAAGCGGTGGGAACCGACGCCGAGCGAGGCAAGGCGACCTACCCGGCGCTGTTTGGTCTGGACGCTTCGCGACGGCGTGCGCGCGAGCTGGTCGAGTCTGCCGTTGAGGCGCTGTCGCCGCTTGGGGAAAGGGCGCGTCCTTTGCGTGAACTGGCAATTCTCATCGTGGAAAGGGAGGAGTAGCGCTGTGCCCAAACCGCCTGGCACACTGATTGTGATTACGGGAAGCATGTTCGCGGGCAAGTCGGAAGAGCTCATCCGGCAGGTGCGACGTGCGCTGTACGCCCGCAAGAAGGTGCAGGCATTCAAGTCCGCGCTGGATAACCGGTGGGACAGCGCCGCCATCGCCACGCATAACGGCGTGCGCTTTGAGGCGGTGCCAGTGTCTTCCAGCGCGCAGCTGGAGCAACTGGTTCAGCCCGATACCGAGGTGATCGCCATCGAAGAGGTGCAGTTCTTCGACGAGGGCATCGTGGCGCTTTGTGACCGCTGGGCGAACGAAGGACGCACGGTGATTGTTGCCGGATTGGACCAGGATTTTCGCGGACAGCCGTTCGGGTTCATGCCCACTCTGCTGGCGCTGGCGGACGAAGTCATCAAACTGCGGGCGATCTGCGCGCGATGCGGTCAGCTGGCGAGCAAGACGCAGAGGCTGGTAGATGGTCGCCCTGCCTCGTGGCACGAGCCGACCATCCTGATCGGCGCGGCGGAGAAGTATGAGGCACGCTGTCGAAGGTGCCACAAGGTGCTGAACGCCCCGCGCAACGGGCATCAGCGTACACGGCGCCGGGCACAATCGCCGGAGCCGTCTTCTCAGGAAGAGCAGAACCGTCTGTTTTAGGATGACGCAGATGAACACACATTTCGAAGTCATCGCCCAAGCACTACGGGCGATACTGGACACAAAAGACGCCGTGCGCGAGACCGCTCTGCGCCAGTCGCGCGAGCTGATACGGCACTCCGCCACAACGGTACGCAGTATCCACCGCCGCGAGTTCGACGATGCCCGACAGGGGCTGGCAGAAGCATCCCAGCGAGCGAGGGAACTCAACGCCCTGCGCCACGAACACGCCGACATCTACTACGCCGGTTACGTGCAAGATGCCCTGAAGGAGTATGCAGAAGCAAGCCTCCTGCACGCGCTGGTTACGTCTCAGCCTCTGCCCACGCACGAGCAGATGGATATCGAAGTGCCTGCCTACCTGAACGCACTGTGCGAAGCCGCCAGCGAGTGCCGACGGCACATCCTCGACCTGCTTCGGCATGGAGATACCGCTTCCGCGGAAAGGCTCCTTGCCGAGATGGACGACATCTACTACATGCTCGTCACATTTGACTATCCCGACGCGCTGACGGGCGGATTGAGGCGCAGTGTGGACGCCCTGCGAGCGGTGCTGGAACGCACGCGCGGCGACGTGACTATCACCGCTATTCAGCGCGAGCTGGAATCTGCCCTGCGCCAGAACGACGGCGGTATCGTCACAGCAGACCCAGCGATTTCAGACCCTTAACCGACTCCTCCAGAGCCTCCGCGAAGACCGATACCGCCGTGTCAATCTGTTCTGCTGAGACGATAAGTGGCGGCTCGAAGCGAATCACGCGTGGGTTGTTCAGCGTGTACGCCGCGATGACGCCACGCCGGGTCATGCCGCCAATCACCAGCTTGGCGACATCCTCCAGCGCAAACTCCACGCCGACCATCAGCCCCTTGCCGCGCACGCTGGTGACCACATCGGGATACTGCTGTTGCACCGCGCTGAGACCAGAAATCAACTGTTCACCTCTTTGCGCGGCGCGGGCAGGCAGGTTCTCTTCCTGCAATACCTGTAAAGTGGCGATTCCTGCCGCGCAAGCCAGCGGGTTCCCGCCGAAAGTGCTGGTATGTATCAACGGGTTATCGCCGAATGCTCTTTCCCAGATTTGCGGTGTGGAGGAGAACGCGCCAGAAGGCACCACGCCGCCTCCCAGCGCCTTCGCCAGCGTGATGATGTCGGGAACCACGCCCCAGTGCTCCACCGCAAACATCGTTCCGGTGCGCCCCAGTCCCGTCTGCACCTCGTCCACAATCAGCAGGGCGTTGCGCTTCGTACACAGTTCGCGCAGTTTGGGCAGGTAGTCATCGGGCGGGAGGAAGATGCCTCCTTCTCCCTGTATCGGCTCCACAATGATACCGGCGGTGTCTTCATCCATCTCCTGCGCCACGGCGTCGATATCGCCAAACGGCACATGCACGAAGCCGGGCACCAGGGGGTAGAAGGGCTGTCGGTACTGCTCGCGCCCTGTCGCGCTGAGTGAACCCATGCTCTTGCCGTGATACCCGCCCAGCGTGGCGATGAACTTGTGTTTGCCGGTGAACTTGCGAGCGATTTTGAGCGCACCTTCCACCGCCTCCGTGCCGCTGTTGCACAGGAAGCTGTAGCGCAGGTCGCCGGGGAGCACCTGTGCGAGCGCCTCGCAGAAGTTGGCGACCAGTGCGCTGAAGAAGACCTTGCTGGATAGGGGCATCCGGTCGAGTTGTGCCTTGACCGCTTCCACCACCTTAGGATGCCGGTGCCCCAGCGCGAAGGTTCCGTAGCCCCCGAGAAAGTCCAGATAGGCGCGCCCCGTGTGGTCGTACACGAAGACGCCTTCCGCATGCATCTCCACGCCGAAGTCCGCAAACTTCATCAACTGCGCCAGTCCGGGGTTCACATACTGCATGTATTTCTCGTAAGTCTGCTCCAGAATGTCGCTCATCGCCAGCCTCCTAATAGACCGATTCGTCCACGATACGGCGCCCATCGTAGGCGGGGCGGATGCGTTTGTGCTTCAGGATGTAATCAGATACGATGTCCAGCCGTTTCCTGCCGGTGTCTTCATAGGCGATGCCGAGCGGCTGAAGGTAGCGCTGGGCGAAGTAGCTGTTGGTGGACACCAGATACTCGCGGTCGTCGCGCAAAGGCCCGCCGTTTATCGTCACCTCCAGCAGTTGACCGCGCTGGTAGCGGTAGCGGATACCGGAGACAGCCGGCCGCGTGCGCCTGAGAAGTTCACGCAGTTGCGCACCGGTCACACGGAACTTGACCATTGTATTGCCAAACGGAAGCGCCTTAGCGAGGTCATAGCGCGTGACGGGTCCCCGCAGGATAGGAGCACGCACGCCTCCCATGTTCTCCAGGTCCGCCTCCGTGCCCAGCATCTCGCGCAGGGCATCTGCCACCAGGTTATACTCAGCGTCGTCGGCGCCTCGCTGGGTGAAGTCGTCTTCCGCCTCGCCCAGCACCGTGCCATAATAGCTCCGAATCGGCTTCCAGTATCGCTCGACCACCGATTTCACCGCCGGATGCTCCGGAATGTCCGGCGAGATGAGAATCAACTCACCGCGATAGCTCATCAGCGTCCATCTGCCGGTGCTCGGGTCACGGCGCAGGAACAACCGCAGTTTGCCCAGCTCGCCGCCCCACTGGAATGCCTGCACGATAACGGTGCCGTTCTTACGGAACGCGCTCAGCAGGTCGCCGTGAGACACGAAGCGCGGCTGCGCGAGTCGCGTATGCGAATGCCCGCCCACAATCACATCAATGCCGGGCACTTCGCGCGCCAGCCGCTCGTCCACCTCGATGCCCAGATGGGATAGCAATATCACCACGTCCGCCTGCTGACGCAGTTGCGGAACCAGCTGGCGTGCGGTTTCGATGGCGTCCAGAATCTGCACCCCTTCGCGGGTGGCTGGATAGCCACGAGCGCTCTCGGTTGTCAGCCCGAACACGGCGAACCGCGCGCCCTCCACATGGAGTATTTCGTACGGTTTCAGCAGAGGCTGTTTACTCTGGGCATCTACCACATTAGCGCAGACAACGGGGTACTTTGCCAACTGCGCCAGTTTCAGCCACTGCTCCCGCGAGTTGTTGAACTCGTGGTTGCCGTGCGTGGCGATGGTGTAACCCAGCACGTTCATCGCCGCCACGTCTGCCTCGCCTCGGTACTCCACCGAGAAGGCGGTGCCGTCCATGAAGTCTCCCGCATCCATCACCCATGTCGTGCCGAACTCCTTTCGCAGGCGCTCCACAAGCGTGGCGCGACGGGCGATACCACCGATGTTGCGCCGGATGGCGAGCTGTGCCTCCTGGGTGTTCGGGTCTGGCGGGTCAGGGTAGTTGAACGGGAACAGGTTGCCGTGTGTATCGTTGGTGTGCAGGATGGTCACCTGCCAGTAGCGTGGCGGGGCGTCCGCAACTACCACGACGCCCCCTGCGAGCCACCAGCCAATAGTGACAACAGCAAAAATCCGCCTGAAAAGCATATTCACCTCCCAGAATCAGTCAGGAAACTCCATCAGATGCTTCGGCGATTGCGTGAGCACCTCCGCGCCGTCTTCGGTGACCAGCACATCGTCCTCGATGCGCACGCCGCCCAGTCCCTCGATGTAGATTCCCGGCTCAACTGTAAACACCATGCCCGGTTCCAGCACCACTTCCGACTTTTGCGAGAACCCCATGCCGTCGTGCACGCTCAGTCCGATGCTGTGTCCTAGGCTATGTGTAAAGTAGTCGCCGTAGCCTGCGTCGGCGATGCTCTGGCGGGCGATGGCGTCAATATCCTTACCTTTGACGCCGGGTTTGATGGCTTCTATCGCGCGCAGTTGGGCATCCAGCACCGCCTGATAGATGCGTTTCTGCTCGTCGCTGGCTTTGCCGATAACCACCGTGCGCGTGATGTCGGAACAGTAGCCGTCCACCTCCGCCCCGAAATCCAGTGTCACAAAGTCTCCAGATTGAAAGCGTCTCTCTCCCGGCTCGGCATGTGGGATAGCCGAGTTCGGTCCCGACGCCACGATGCTTTCAAAAGCCGGACGGCGCGCGCCCTGCCGGCGCATGTAAAACTCCAGCTCCATCACGAGGTCCAATTCTACCGCCTCTGGCTGGAGGAAGAGCTGGATGTGCTGGAACGCGGCATCGGCGATTCCGCACGCTTTGCGGATGCTTGCAATCTCTTCCGCATCCTTCACCAGGCGCAGGTTTTCCACAAGCGTATTCACCGGCTCCCACTTGATCTTCAGTTTTCTATACTTTTGTTTCCAGCTCTGCAGAGTGCTTACGGTAACGTTGACAAACTCGAAGCCTACCTTCTGCAGTTTTCGGGCTTCCAGTTGTTCCTTGAGCTCGTCGTCGTCCGGGTCGGCGGGCGCGACGACCTCGAAGCCAGGCGCTTCGCTTCTGGCGCGGAGGGTGTAGCGACTATCTGTAAGCAACACCGCGAAGTCCCTGCCGATAAGCAGGTTGCCCGCGCTACCCGTAAACCCGCTGAGATAGCGCACGTTCAGGCGGGAGGTGATAAGAAAAGCGTCGACCTCCTGCTCATCCAGCTGACTCTGCAACTTCTGTACGCGCTGGGGGAAACGGAAACTCATCGGCGGCTTTCCTCCAGGATAAATTTCACGGCATCCAGTGCCATCAGGTAGCTCATCACGCCGAAGCCGGAGATGATACCATGCACCACCGGCGCGGTGACCGATTGCCGCCGAAAGTCTTCTCTTGCGTGGATATTGGACAGATGCACTTCCACCGTGGGCAGGCGCACTGCCGTGATGGCGTCTCGAATGGCGATACTATAGTGGGTATAGGCTCCGGGGTTGATGATAAGGGCATCCGCCCATTGCAGGGACTCGTGGATGGCTTCGATAATCTCGCCTTCGTGATTGGATTGGGTGATACGCACTTCTAAGCCAAGCGCCTTCGCCCGCTCCAGGATGCGCTGGTTGATCTGTTCCAGATTCAGATGACCATACACCTCGGTCTCGCGGATGCCCAGCATGTTCAGGTTCGGTCCGTGGATCACCGCAACTCTCGGCATTTCGTCCTCCTCACTGTGTTTTCTGCTCGGTGGGTTGTTCTTCAACCAGAAGTTCAATGATACCATCGCGAATGGGGTAGCGGCGGTGACAGCGGTCGCATATCAAGCTGTCCTCGCTTTCCTGCCGTAGAGGTGGTCGGTCGTCACAGGCTGGGCAGGCGAGGATGTCCAGCAGCTCTTGGCTCAACGGCATAGTGGCGCACCTCCTGTCTGGTTGTTCGCTGGTATTGTAGCACATCAGGATGGCTCTACGCCACGCGAGAGCCGGTCTCCTGCCTGATGTCCCGCAATGCATGTTCGTGTTCCCTGCAATGACACGCAGCCGGAGGGGATTGCTTGGTCGCTTCGCTCCTCGCAATGACACGGTCAGTTGATACGGGCTGGCTCTTCACTGGCGCAGCGCGTGGTGAGCGATTGGCTGTGTGTCTGATCGTGCTCCGTGTGGCACAACAGTTATGGAAAGAATCCTGAACGGTAGGGAAAGCTCATGCGCATCACAATCCTGTTTGGTGTTTTGGTATGCTGGGTGGCCAGTGTGGCTGCAAATGCGCAGGTTCTGCCTACTGCCAGCCTCACCCTCAGCTCCAAATACGTCTCGCGCGGGGTGAATACGGTGAATAACTGGGTTCTGCAGAAGAACACCGAAACGAATGTGGGTAACTTCACTGCCTCGCTCTGGGGTAACATGGAACTGACCAACCAGAACGGTTCCATATATGCAAATCCCCACCCCGCTGGGACCTTCACGGAGTGGGATTTTACGCTGGAATATGCCACAGTCTGGCGCAATCTGCAAGTGGCGCTGGGCTGGATCGAGTATCAGTACCCCGGCACCGGCTGGGAGCGCACACGCGAGGTGTACCTGAGCCTGAGTCTGGACAGTCCCGCCTCGCCAAACCTCACTGTGTACCACGACTTGCGCGTGGCGAAGGGCACCTACGTCACCGCGGGTATAGAACTGCCCATCGGTCGTTCGCTGAGTCTGAGCACGCAGGTGGGATATGGCTGTCCGCGTTTTAACGCCTGTTACTACGGACACGAAGCAGGCGGGTTTACAGACCTCACGCTCGGGCTGGCTACCACGCTGGATGCTGGCAAGGGCTGGCAGATCAAACCCACGTTGTGGTTCAGCACTTTGCTGGATAAGCGTCTTCTGGCTGACCAGCCGAATCGCCAGAACGTGTGGTTCAGTGTGGAGTTTTGTCGTGCCCGGTAGTGGCAGGTGCGGTTGCACGCACCCGCTCGCATGTGGTACACTACAGTTGACAATCTAGACCGCGCAGCGAGTCGCCGCCGGGCGATGCGCATCCGCTAGGGGAGCCGAACACGGCTGAGACCTCGCGTGAGGCGAGGAACCCTCGGAACCTGATCCGGGTAATGCCGGCGTAGGGAAGCGGAGCGGCGAGTTCCAAACAGTGCAAACTTCGCGCCGCTTCTCTGCCGAGAGGCGGCGTTTTCGCTTGCGCGACAATCGGAGGAGGTTTGCACGATGTTCTCGAAGCGCGGTTTCACGCTCATCGAGTTGCTGGTGGTCATCGCCATCATCGCCCTGCTGGCGGCGATCCTGTTCCCCGTCTTTGCACAGGCGCGCGAGCGGGCAAGGGTGGCAACCTGCATCTCCAACGCACGGCAGATCGGGCTGGCGGTGCGCATGTACGTGCAGGACTACGACGAGACCTTCCCCATCTTCCACGCCTACAACAGCCAGCCGCCCACAGGACAGCCGGGACACCTGGGCGTGGAGGTATCGCTGGAGCCGTACACGAAGAACAAGCCGGTCTTTAAGTGCCCCAGCGACAACGGTAGCCCGTATCAACAGCGCGACGTGCCGGGCACGAACTCGTACTGGCAGGCATACGGCTCCAGCTACCGATTTACCCACTGCTGTTACACGGTCATCTGCGGGTTCTCCACGCAGAACAACCTGGAAGTGTGCGAGAACTTCGGCTACAAACAGCAGATCGTGACCGATGCCAGCTTCCAGTATCCTGCACAGACGCGCATCATGCGCGACGAGATGTTCCCCTTCTTCAGCCGCAACGTGCCCGGCTACGAGAAGTATGGCTACGACTTCGACGCGCCGTGGGACTACTTCCGCATGTGGCACACGCAGGGCGGAAGCATGATCTTCGCCGACGGGCACGCCAAGTTCGTTGCCTCCTCGAAGGAGTTTGACGAGACGCTGGTCTCGCCCGACGGACTGCCCAGCGGCGGCGGCTCTTACCCCAACGAAAACTACTGGATGTGCGACTGATCACCGCTGAGGGTGGGGCGGCGGGATGCCGCCCCACAGCCACGTCATCCGAAGGAGGTTCTGTCTTGCGCAAAAGAGCCCTGACCCTGTTGGAGCTCCTTGTGGTAGTTGCTATCGTAGCGGTGCTGGCAGGGATTCTTCTGCCAGTGCTGTCGGCGGCGCGGGAGCATGCCCGCAAGGCGACGTGCCAGAGTAACCTGAAGCAAATAGGTATGGCGTTTCACCTCTACCTCAGCGACTACGACCAGTTCTATCCCTGCAATGGCGACCCGAACCTGTGGATGGGGCGTAACTGGCGGGTGCTGATTCAGGACTACCTGCCGGGTGGGCGGATGCAGAGCCTGCCTCCCGGCTACCGCGAGCCGATTCAGGTCAAACACAGTGACGTGCTGTTGTGCCCGTCCGACTCGCGGGCTGTCCAAACGTGGGAACGCACATCCTACGCCTATTCTGCCGCCTTTTTCCATACACCAGAGCAGGTCAACACCCTTGCATCGGTTCTGGCGGACAGCACCTGCGCCAGGGCTGGCGCAATCGTTTCTGCTCTGCGTACACTGGTTCCCCAATCGCAGAGTGAAAGCGGTGTACGATTTCCCGCCCAGAAAGCGCTCGCCGCCGAGTGGCTCAGCAATCACGAGCCGTTCGCTGGCGATTGCGGATTCTGGTCGTGGCGGGGGAGTGTGAATTATCTCTTTGCAGACGGACACGTGAAGTTTCTGAGGCGCGGCCAGATTGTTCCCGCCGTCAACGGCTTACCTGACATCAACCTCACGGTCGATGGCATCGGTGGACGCGACGTACGCTGAGCATTCACGTCCGGAGTTGGCGTCCCGCCTGTTGTTGCTGTAGTAGCGTTTGCCTCCAGCGCAGGTGTATACTGTTCACAGGGAGGTGGCTCCGATGGCACAGTTACAACAGGATTGGTTTGCGGTGCTGGGCGCGGGCAACGGCGGGCTCGCGATGGCGGCGCATCTGGCGCTCAAGGGCATCCGGGTACATCTCTGGAACCGTAGCCCCGAGCGCTTGCTACCCATACAACGTTCAGGCTACATCCACCTCATCGCCAGCCCGGACCGCCCCGACCTTCCACAGGGTCATGCGGAGATACCTGTCGTGACGAACGACATCGCGGAGGCGATTGACGGTGCACGTGTGCTGATGGTGGTCGTGCCCGCGACTGGTCATGCCGAGGTCGCCGAGCGGCTGGCTCCTCACCTGCAGGACGGACAGATTATCGTGCTGAACCCTGGTCGCACGGGCGGCGCGCTGGAGGTACTGCATGTGCTTCAACGGCACGGTGTGAAGCGCGATGTGATTGTGGCAGAGGCGCAAACCCTGCTATACGCCAGCCGTGCACTGAACCCCGGTCAGGTGCAGATTTTCGGTATCAAGAACAGCGTGCCGGTGGCGGCGATACCCGCCTATCGCACGCCGGAGGTGGTCAAGGCGCTATCGGTCGCCTACAGCGAGTTCGTGCCCGGTGACAACGTGATGAAGACCAGCATGGACAACATCGGCGCCATCTTTCATCCGGCGGTCACAGTGTTGAACGCGGCGCGCATCGAAAGCACGCATGGCGACTTCGAGTATTACATCGACGGCATCACGCCATCCGTCGCGCAGGTGCTGGAGACGATAGACGCCGAGCGGGTGGCGGTGGCAGCGGCGATGGGGTTCCACTGCATGACCGCCCGCGAGTGGCTGTACATCGCCTACGGTGCGTCGGGAAGGACGCTGTTCGAAGCCATTCGCGCCAATCAGGGCTACTACGGCATCAAGGCGCCGCCGATCATCATGCATCGCTACATCACGGAAGACGTGCCGATGAGCCTCGTGCCTATCGCCTCACTGGGGGAGATGCTGGGGGTAGACTGCCCGAGCATTCGCGCCATCGTGCATCTGGCAAACCTCATGCATGGGTGTGACTACTGGCAAACGGGGCGCACTGCAGAGAAGATGGGATTGGCAGGACTGAGCTTGCGTGACCTCCGCTTGCGTATTTTAGAAGGTATTCCGGTTGAGACGAGGTGATACGCATGGCGCACCCCCTGCGAAGCGATGAGGTCTTCGGATTCATCCATCCCGCCATCGACGCCCACACGCTGGGCATCAGCTCCGTCGGGCAGTTGCTGGAGGATTGTGGCTATCCGGTAGTGATTGCGGACGCTCAGGTCTGTGCCGCCGCGAACGAGCCGTCCCATCTGGACAATGTGGAGATTCTGGTCGGCTGGATTCGGCGACACGGCATCACCCGGTTGGGCTTCAGTTACCGTCTGGACCCGCACGAAGGCGCAATGCGGTTCGGCAGGCTGATGTATCAACTGCGTGAGCGTCGCCAGTTTGCCGAGCAGGGCGGACCGTTGCGAGGTATCTACTTCGCGGGCTTGCCCGGCGCCTGCGAGAAGGTGCGTCAGGAGCATGGCGATCTGGTGGAGGTCTTTGACGGCGATGAGACGCCCACCCAAACCCTGCGCAAACTGGGCGTGCCCGCCGAGCGTATCCCGCCTGCGATGAGCGCAGAGGTGGAGTACGACGAGTTCCGCCTGCGCTTCGGGCAGGAGCTGGTGGACAGCGGCAAACATCTGCGCATCACCCCTCCCGACCGGAGCGGCTACCCGGAGTTCGGTACGGCGCAGGATACCGTAGTGGCTCGCATGCACTACGCCCAGAGGCAGGGACAGCCTCCGCTGATGCGGGCCCACGTAGGTCCCTACCTGCCGCACCGCGAGTCAGCAGTAAGGCTCTTTCTGGACTGGACGCGCCAGCTGGCGCAGGCGGGCTTTCTGGACGTGCTGTCTATCGGCACGTCGCAGCTCAGCCAGTCGCACTTCGGGCAGGATTGGACGGGTCTGCCCAACGGTGGCGGTGTGCCCATCAACTCGCCAGAGGAGTTCCGCGCGGTATGGCAGATGGCGCGCCCGATGCTGGTACGCACCTACGCGGGCACGCGCAACATCCCGCAGCTGGCGCGCATGTACGAAGAGACCATCCACATCGCATGGCACGCGCTGTCGTTCTGGTGGTTCTGCCAGATTGACGGGCGCGGCCCCTACCCGGTGCGCGAGAATCTGCGACAGCACATCGAGACTCTGCGTTTCATCGCCGAGTCGGGCAAGCCTTTCGAGCCGAACATCCCGCATCATTTTGCCTTTCGGGGCGCAGATGACGTGAGCTATATCGTGTCGTCTGTACTGGCGGCGCGGACGGCGAAACGGCTGGGGGTGCGCACGCTCATCCTGCAGAACATGCTCAACACGCCGAAGTCTACCTGGGGCATTCAGGACCTGGCGAAATCGCGGGCGTTGCTGGCACTAACGCGCGAGCTGGAAGACGAGCAATTCCGGGTGGTGCTTCAGCCGCGGGCGGGGCTAGACTACTTCTCGCCCGACCTGCAGAAGGCGAAGGCGCAACTCGCCGCAGTGACCGCGCTGATGGACGATATCGAGCCGCATGACCCCAACAGCCCGCCCGTCATCCACGTGGTGAGCTACTCGGAAGCGTCCCATCTGGCAGACCCGCCTGTGGTGAACGAGAGCATCCAGATTACCATCGCCGCCCTGCAGGAGTACCGGCGTCTGCGAGCGAAGGGCGAGGTGGAGGATATGTCTCAGCATCCGGAGGTACGGGCGCGCACCGAGGAGCTACTTAACGGGGCAAGGGCGGTGTTGCAGGCTATCGAGCAGAGCATCGCCGACCCTTACAGCGCCGAGGGGCTGTACCGCATATTCTGGGCGGGGTTCCTGCCTGTTCCCTATCTGTGGGAAGGGCGCGAGGAGTTCGCGCACGCCGTCCGTTGGCACACGCGCGTTATTCGGGGTAGCGTGAAGGTGGTGGATGAACAGGGCAACGCCATCCCGCCAGAGCAACGTGCTCGCATCTCTGCTGAAATCGCTGCGCACTGACGGAGGCTATGACCGATGACCTGGATCGACCTGTCCGTCCCTCTGCGTGAGGGGATGCCGAACTACCCGGGCGATGCGCCGTTTCGCCTGCGCCCACTCCTGCGCATCGCTGAAGGCAAGGTGTGCAATCTGTCCGCGCTGGAGATGGGCACCCACACGGGCACGCACGTCGACCCACCGTGGCACTTTGTGAATGATGGCGTCACCGTGGACCGGCTGTCGCTGGACCTGCTGATAGGCAGGGCGTACGTGGTGAACGTGCGCGGCGTTCGGGCGGTCACGGCGGAGGCTCTGTGCTCAGCGAACCTGCCGGAAGGCGTTGAGCGCTTGCTCATCCAGACCGACAACTCGTTCGGCTTGTGGGAGCGAGAGGGGTTCCAGCCTGATTTCGTGTACCTTTCGCCCGATGGGGCGCAGTGGCTGGTAGAGCGGGGCGTTCGGCTGGTGGGTATCGACTACCTGTCGGTGGAGCGGTACGGCGCGCCCGAGCCGCTGGCGCATCGAACCCTGCTGGGCGCAGGCGTCGTGATTGTAGAAGGGCTGAACCTGCATGGGCTTCAGCCGGGATGGGTGGAGTTTATCTGCCTGCCGTTGAAAATAGAAGGAGCCGATGGTGCACCCGCACGCGCCGTCGCGAGGAGGATAGCATGAGCAAGAACCGGCGTCTGCGTCAGTTGCTGGAAGAACCGGGCATCATTCGCTCGCTGGGCGCACACGATGTGCTGACCGCTATGCTCATCGAGCAGGCGGGCTTCGAGACGGTGTTCATCGGCGGATTCGGCACGAGCGCCAGCCTGCTGGGACTGCCCGACCTGAACTTCCTGACGATGAGCGAAATGGCGGACGCCATCCGCCGGATGAGCGCCCGGCTCAGCGTGCCCCTGATTGCGGACGGCGATACCGGTCACGGCGACCTGCACAACGTGGTGCGTACGGTGCAATCCTTCGCCGGGGCGGGCGCGTCGGGCATTATTCTGGAGGATCAGGTGTCGCCCAAGCGGTGCGGGCACTTCGAAGGCAAGCAGGTTATCCCCGCCGAGGAGATGGCGATGAAGATCAAAGCCGCCGTTCATGCCCGCCCCGACCCCGACTTTGTGATCATCGCCCGCACCGACGCCCGCGAGCCGCTCGGTCTGGAGGAGGCTATCCGGCGTGTGAACCTGTATGCCGAGGCGGGGGCGGATGTATGCTTCATCGAGGCGCCGCTCACTGTTGAGGAACTGGAACGCATCCCGCGCGAAGTGCCACATCCTTTGCTGGTCAACATGCTGTGGGGCGGCAAGACGCCCATCCTCAGCGTGCGCGAGCTGGAGCAGATGGGCTACAAAATCGTGGTCTGCCCCATCGAGAGCCTGCTGGTGAGCGCGTATGCGGTGCGCGATCTGATACAGACCTTCGCACGCGACGGACGGGTAGATGCCCTGCGGGAGCGAATGGTATCGTTCGCCGACATCAAGCAGATGCTGGGGGTAGAGGAGTTCCTCTCCTTGCGGGAAAAATTATCGTAAAGTGACATTTAAAATGTCATTCTGAGCAAAGCGAAGAATCTTAAGCCTGTAAAGACGGGATGCTTCGCGTTCGCTCAGCATGACAGGAACTTTGAGGGAAAGGCTCCTGCCGAGCCGTTTGGCATGTGCGCGTCACGTATCGGCTCAACGGGAGGTTCGCCATCCACACGGGCGAGGCACCAATCTGGAGGGCGAGGCTCCTGCCGAGCCGTCTGGCATGTTCGTGTCACGTATCGGCTCAACGGGACCTTCGCCCTCCACATGGGCAAGATGCCCGTGCCACAGGTTTTTCAAACACCCTGCGAGATGCCAACAATGCCCAAGCAAACGTACCCTCCCTTCCCATCACCGGGAAGGGAGGGGCGTCCTGGCGGGCTGAGCGAAGCCTAATGAGTCGGAACCGTCAGTTCGGCGGGCTCTGCCTGCGCCTCCACCTGCACCTCGCGCAGATGCCGCGCGGCGTCTTCCGGGGTGGTCACGTTGATGTAGATGCCCGTGCCCAGCTCGAAGCCCGCCGCGATGGTCAGGCGAGGCATAATCGCCAGATGCCACTGGAAGTAGTGGTAGTTGCGCTCCTGGTTGATGGGAGCAGTGTGCAGGGTGAAGTTGTACGGCGGACGATTGAGGGCAACATCCATCCGCCACAGCACTTCCTTCAGGATGCGCGCGAAGGCGTTTGCCTGGGCGCGGTCGATCTGGGTAAACGACGGTTGATGGCGCCGCGGCACAATCCACGTCTCGAACGGATACTTGGAGGCGAAGGGCGTGAACGCCAGAAACTCCTCGTTGCTGACCACCACGCGCTCGCCAAAGCGCTCTTCCTGACGCACCATGTCGATGTACACGCACCGCTCGTGCAGTTCGTAGTACAGACCGGCGCCCTCGATACGCCGACGCACGTCCGCGGGTACCATCGGCAGAGCGATCAACTGCGAGTGCGGATGCTCCAGTGATGCACCTGCCACCCGCCCGTGGTTGCGAAAGACCATGATGTACTGGAACCGCTTGTCCTGCGCCAGATCCAGCGAGCGGTCGCGGTACATCCAGATGACTTCCTCCAGTTGCTGTTCGGGCATCAGAGCAGGATGGTGGTCGTGGCGAGGCGTTTCGATAATCACCTCATGCGCCCCCACGCCGTTCATGTAATCGTACATGCCCATTCCGCTTCGCTCCAGGTCGCCTTCGATGGCGAGGGCAGGGAACTTATTGGGCACCACGCGCACCCACCAATCAGGGCTGTTCGGGTAGGTTCCCGCCTTGCGATATGAAGCCACCTCGGGGGGCGTCTGGTGCTCGTTACCGGGGCAGAATGGGCATTCTGCCACATACTCTGCCCGCTTCTCTATCACCTCGCTCGTCTTGAAATCCGACGGGCGCTTGCTTCGCTCGGTCGCGATGATTACCCATTCGCGGGTAACCGGGTCTTTTCTCAGCTGTGGCATGGTTGACCTCTCCTTACTTCGTTTCGATTCTCGCCCGTACCAGAGGACGGGTTCAACCAGCTCAACATTTGGTAGGCGGCGAAGTTTCTCCATTAAGGGCTTTCCACAAGCGGAAACCGCCCACCATACCAGTTTTTTGCCCTGTATTTCGAAACTTGCGAATCGTCCTGCTGGTACTTTTCCGGTTGCTACGCATTTATTAGACGTTTGTTTACCGGACGAAGTTTCCGGCTACCTTGACACGCGCCCGCTGTTTCGGGCATCCTGTTGGTATGAACATCTGGATCGACACGCATTGTCATCTCAACCATCCCGACTTCGCTCAGGATGCCACACAGGTCTGGCAACGCGCCCAGCAGGCTGGCGTACACCACGCCATCGTGGTTGGCTATGATCTCGTCAGCAGTGAATCTGCTCTGCGCATCGCACAGCAACTGACCGGGTGCTGGGCGTCGGTCGGTATCCATCCGCATGATGCCGTGCAGTGCGACGACCACGCTTTAGAGCAAATTGCCTCGCTGGCGTCCCATCCTTCAGTGGTGGCGATCGGCGAAATCGGGCTGGACTATTACCGCAACCTTTCGCCAGAGGACGCTCAGCATCGTGCGCTGGAGGCGCAGATACAGCTCGCCCTGCGATGGCAAGTGCCCGTGATTATCCACTGCCGGGACGCCTACGATGACCTGCTGGACATCCTGAAGCGGTATCCCCTGCGCGGGGTATTGCACTGTTTCAGCGGTGAACTGCACCACGCACGTCGCGCGCTGGATATGGGCTGGTATCTGGGCATTGGGGGCGTCGTGACCTTCAAGAACGCCCACACTCTGCGCGAGGTCGTGCGGATTGCCCCGCTGGAAAGGCTGTTGCTGGAGACGGACGCTCCGTATCTCGCGCCGATGCCCCATCGAGGCAAGCGCAACGAACCCGGTTACATTCCACTGGTTGCCCAGACGGTCGCTTCCGTCAGAGATGTTCCCCTCGAGGAGGTAGCGGTGGTGACCACCCGGAACGCCTTTTCCTTGTTTTCGCTGGAGGAGCGATACCGGTGATATTATCGGTTTGGTGAGACGATTTTTAGAGACCAGATTCATACGGGGAGGGATGCTGTTGCCTGCACCCCTCCCCGAAAACAGCCTCAATCGTCCCCAATCAGCCCGAAGTTGCGAACCAGGATGCCGAAATCGAACAGCGTCACCTCCTCGTCGCCGTCCAGATCCGCATCCGCATCCCAGTTGCTATCGCCGGGCATACTGCCAAACGCAGACACCAGACGACCGAAGTCGAACAGCGTCACCTCGTTGTCCCCGTCAACGTCCCCATTTACCAGCGAGAAGTTCGCCACCGCCGAACCAGACACGCCTACCCCTCCCAGCGTCTGGCGCAACCAGTGCGACGCCTTCGCCGACAGGTCATACACCCCATCCAGCGGGGCAACCAGCTCGTAGTTGCCCGACGCGCTCAGGCTCAGCAAATAGCTCTGCAATGGGGACACAGAACCCGGCGCACGCACCGCCAACTCCACCGGAACCCGCGTGCGGTCGCCCCCAAAGTCCTGCAGGTTCACTTGACCCGACAGCCTGGCGTAACGCACATACCAGAAGCCGTCCGTGAGGTCAAAGATGCCCCCCGACCGCAGAGGGTTGGCTCCGATGGCGAGTGGCTGTCCAACGGTGCTCCCCAGCTGGAAACTGCCTCCGGTGCTGTAGGTGACGCCCCCCGCCGAGATGACGCCCCACGAGAGGTCAAAGCCCCCTCCCGACTGGGCGAAGCAGGCGACGTTGAGCAGGGCAATGCCTGCGATGAGCAGGGTTTTCATCGTTTTGGTGTCCTCCTTTCGGTGGTATCGAGTTGTGCTGGTTCTAATTCTAGGTGGTAGAAGATGCCCAGTTCTTTGGGCTGACCGTACAGTTCGGGGTTCAGATACTTGCCCTGCAGTTCCTGGAGTTTGACCGGCTCGGTCTGGAAGCCATATTCCTGCACCCAGCGGTCGTTGCGGATGGCTTCCACGCGCCAGAACACCTTCTTGCCGGGCGCGCCACCTGCGATTTTGAAGCGGTTGTTCTGCACCTCCACCGCCACGTGCAAGTTAGGCATCGGTGTTCCGACGGGCGTAAGGGTAATCGTGGGGTCTCGGTTGATGGCTTCGAAGTAGTCGGGCAGTTGCACCCACGCCTCACCCCGCGCGTCCAACACGACCGTCCCACGATAGATGTTGTAAGGTTCAGGACCTTCCGCACAGAAGTGGTTGAGGTAGTGGGTGTCGGGGCTGAGCGGGTGGTCCATCTGGAAGGACTTTGTACCTGTAGCGGCGAAGCGCCCGTACGCATACACACTGAAACCGCTGGGGCTGTCGCTTTGTCCATACACGCCGTAGGTGGTGCCGCTGGTGGAGGTTACCCAGCCGAACACACCCGTGCCTGCGCTGCTGTCGCTGCGCCCATACACGCCATAGGTGAAGCCATTTCTGGCATTAACGAAGCCGAACACGCCCCGGCCAGAGCTGCTGACACTCTGCCCGTAGACGCCCTGGGTATGACCGATGGTAGCCCTTGCCACGCCATGTACAGCGGAGCCACTGGTGGCGGAGAAGTCAAAATAACCGCCGTAGGCGACCCCACTGGTGGCGGTGTGGCGCCCCATGATAGCGCGGTCGCTGGCGTTCGTCTCCACATACAACCGAACACCCAGGGACGGGGTCGCGCCAATCCCCACATTGCCTGAGTTGTAGTAAATGCTTGAACCCGACTCCTGCCACAGCTGGTCGGTCAGGTCGGCAGAGGGAACCCACGCCGTGC
>FWWM01003584.1_pt1 | contig 38230 bp, 42 predicted proteins | sample 2228351 | NCBI WGS metagenome assembly FWWM01 (sample SAMEA103939774, study PRJEB20133) | metagenome
TGGATTTTATTGGAGGGATTAACCCAGAGACTGGAGATTTTACCCAGGGGTCGCTTTATGCTTATCGGGAAATGATCAGGCGCGGCAATGATCCGTTAACAACATCAGTATTGCAAGGAAAAAAACGTGCTTTTATGGAGGCAGGGTTAACTGGAAGTATGGGCTTGCTAGATTATGAACCTATTGAAATTTTGGGTGAGGGCCACTTTTTGTTCTTGATGAGTTTTCAGTCAAATGATACCTGGTAAAAAGGTTGAGAGAGTTGAAAGGTTACGCGTTAAGGGTGGTGAGTTGTAAGTTATGGGTTATGGGTTCTACTTCTACTTGAGTTTGGCAAGTGTTTTTGTTAGGCTTTTAGTATGAGAAAATGGTTAGTGGTTTTGGGGTTGATAGTGGTGGTGGTTTTCGGGGTAAAAAGCGAGGTCAGCGGTTGTGGTACCACTCCACTTAATCGTGGTGAGAGATAGGTCTTTACAAAAGTAGGGGTTCAGGGCAAACTCTCGGTACTCAAAACAGGAGAGGAGCCCATGAACCCCCAAGAGATATTTTGCCCTAATATTGGCTGCCCCGCAAGACGGGTAAATTGGAAAGGCAACCTCGGCATCCACAGCCAGAAAGAGAAGCGATATATCTGCCATGAGATATGGGACGGCAGTTCAACTGCCGTCCCAACATTTTATGCCGTCTCAACATTTGTGCTGTCTCAACATTATTTCCCGATGCTCGCAAGTCAGAGACTTGCGCCACAGGCAGGCAGTGAGCATCTGGCAGGTCAATTCAAGCGTTTGGGCGTCAAACAGAACAAAAATCGTGTTCTCCGAAGTGGGCGCGTGATGGGGTCGAGCAAGAGGGACCGCTGACGATCGGTCAGCGGTCCGTTCTGGCAAAGTCCGTTTACTGGCTGGAGGCACAACGGAAGCCTACGGTAGGTGCTGATTCACCGTACCACTGGTCGCTTCCCATCTGAGCGTTAGGATTGGGGCCCGTGAGCGAAGCGCGGGCCGAGACGCGCAAAGCCTGCCAGGAGTCGCCCCAATGTCCACCGCGGACCACGCGGGCAAACAGGTTGGTCCGCCCGGCCGGGCCGGTGGGGTTCATGGTAGTGCTTTGCTGATAGTAGTTCGGGTCGTAGAAATCGTTCACCCATTCGGCCACGTTCCCGGCCATATCCAGCACACCGAAGGGGCTGGCGCCGGCGGGATAGCTTCCCACGCGCGTCGTATCTCCGACGGCATAGTTGAAGTTGGCGCGCGAACTATCGGGTCGTTGATCTCCCCAGGGGAAGATGTTCAGCGAGGGGAAGGCGCCGCGAGCCGCATATTCCCATTCGGCTTCGGTGGGCAGGCGACGGCCGGCCCATTTGCAGTAGGTGTCCGCATCTCCCCAGGTTACGTAGATCACAGGGTAATCGGCGAATTCGGGATTGTTGAAATAGGGATCGCGCGTTTGCGATTTGAGCACCGGGCGTGAACCGTAGTGAGGCAACTCGCAGACTCCGGCTTCCACGCACAATCGGTACATTCCATTGGTCACTTCGGTCTTGTCGATCCAGAAACCACTCATGGTAATCTTGGCAGCAGGGCCTTCGTTGGCTCTGGCATCGGAGTCGATGCCACCGCGCGTGAACGTACCCTGGGGGATATATATCTGGACCATTCCATCCGCAGGGGAGGTGCGCTCCTGGCCGGCTTGCGGCTGATTGTTTGCCGGGGACGTCGCAGTGGCGTAGGTCACGACCGTGGGGCTGGGAATGGCTGTGGGCAGGGGAATGGAAGTGGGTGTGGGTGGAGTCCGGCCAGCACCTCCACAGGCAGTGGCAAACCAGGCCAGGCCAATCAAGATGGCAGCAAGTCGTCTCATGCTCATTCTCCTTCTGGTGAAATTTCTTGTAGTATACTGGGGCAGGGTGATTTTCCCTATCCCCCAAAGGTCATATTTTGGTGTTTTTTTGCGATTTTTTGCGACCAACCAGTATGGTTTGACTTATAATGAGGGTATGTCTGACCTTTTTGATGCGGCTCGATTGCGTGTATATATCGTGTGCGATCAGGCGGCTACTGCCCCAGTATGGGGATACATGGTGCGCGAAAAGGGGTTATTGCCAATGGTGGAGACATCGGTGGAGCGCGCTTTGCAGCACACGCTGGAAGACATGCCTGACTTGATTGTGATTGACGTGAATGTGGACCATGCTCAGCGGATGGAATTGTGCCGTCGCTATCGCGCCTTGAGCCCCAGCCCGATTTTGCTGTTTTTGCCAGTGAATAACGAGAATGAGATTCTCGAAGCCTATCAGGTCGGTGTGGATGAGTGTGTGGTCAAGCCGATCAGCCCGGCTATTTTTCTGGCCAAGGTGACGGCCTGGATGAAACGCAGTTGGACGCAGCCCATGCAGGCTTTGCACACCGGCCCGCTGCGTCTGGACCCGGCTCACCGCTCAGCAGTGGGTGCCGATGGCCGCGAGGTGCGGTTGACGAACCTGGAATTTCGCCTGTTGCATCTGTTGATGAGCCGTCCGGGACATGTGTTTCTGACGGAGGAGATTATCCAGAACGTCTGGGGGCGTCAGGAAGCCGATGTGGCTTTATTGAAGAATGTAGTCTATCGTTTGCGTAAGAAACTGGAAGAGGAAATCGGACAGGCCAGTCTGATTCAGACTCGACCAGGGGGATATAGTTTCATGGCAGAATAGATGAGTTGTGCCGCTGGCTTTTTGGAATGAACCAAGTTGGGAGCAGTGCCTTCGGGGCTGGTTCTGTTGGTCAGGGAGACGATCGGGTTTCCTGAGGGAGATGGGTCCAATGGTTATCGCTCCAGGACGATCTGTTCCCAGGGGAGGAGAGATTTTTCGGTGGCCTGCGTGGCCGGGTAGCCCAAGGCGAAGAGGGCTTGAGGCTGCCAGTCTGGTGGCAAGTCCAGAGCCTGGCGGGTGGCTTCCGGGGCGTAGAGGGGCCAGCATATCCAGTTACCACCCAGGCCTTCGGCATGAGCCGCCAGCAGAAGTTGCAGGCCGGCTGCTGCTGCTGATTGGATGGCCATGATCTCGTCTTGAATTTTTGGCTCGCGTATCGCCGTTCGGTCACGACAGAGCAGGAGCAGGACCGGTGCTTCGAGGATGCGGCGCATGGAACGGGCGACGCGGGCTTCGATTTCGGCTGGGGGCGCGCCTTCGGTTTGCATGTCGGCGCGCAGGGCAGCGGTGAGGGCATGGGCCAGGCGAAGGCGGGATTCGTGGCTTTTGATCCAGGCGAAACGCCAGGGTTGCAGGTTGTGGGCGGAGGGGGCATAAGTCGAGGTGAGGATCACGCGCCGGATGGCCTCCTCCGGCACGGGGTCCGGTTGGAAGCGTCGAATGGAGCGGCGAGTCCGCAGGAAGGTGTGGAAGGCATCGGGGTCAGTGGGCGTCCACATGTTCGGGGAGGATTTTGAAGATCACGCGGGTCTGCCCGGGGACTCTGGACCAGGGTTTGCCATCGTACTTGAGGGAGAGACGATTGATGTGTTCATCGGCGCCTTCTTCAGTGATCTCGACCACCCGGCCGCGGATCTGCAGGTAGCGGTAGGGGTTGCGGAGATCGAGGATGAGCATGGCTACCCGCGGACGGGCACGCATGTTGCGGTCTTTGACGCGGCCTTTGGCGGTGTTGATGCGGATGTGTTGGCCATCGGTGTCAAACCAGACCGGGGTAACCTGTGGGGAGCCATCCGCCATGATGGTGGCCAGGAAGAGGTAGGCTTTGGTTTGATCTTGTAGCAGGTCATGGTATTCGGGAGGAATGGGATACATGGGTTCTCCTTAGCGGAACAGGTCTTGTTCTCGGGGACGTAAGAGTTCGGAGAGCGATCCCTCGCGCAGTGGGTAGGGGAAGCCACGGACGTGTACGGCCGGGGTGCCTTCGGCCGCCTGGCCCATGACGAGAGAAGCCGCAGCCGCCAGTTCATCGGCCACACCTACGATGGTGATGCGCAGTTGGCGGCCAAACAGGTCGTTCCAGCCGCGTTCGTCAATCAGCGGTGGGATGCCACTCAAGCCAATGCAGGTGCCTACTGTGCCCATGCGCCAGGCCCGTCCGTGAGAGTCGATCATCATGACGCCAATAGAGACGCCGCTCTGGGCCTGGATGCGCTCTCGCAGGAGACGACAGGAGGCGTCGGGATGTGTGGGAAGGAGCAGGACGTATTCGTCGTCTCCTGACAGAGACGGGTCCGGCTGGACGTTGGAGTGGTCAATGCCAGCATTGGCGCAGATAAATCCCAGGCGATGCTCTACGATCACTGTGCCCGGTCGAACGCGCAAGATCTCCCGGCTTTCGCGCAGGATGAGTTCGCAGAGACGCGGGTCTTTTGCGCTGCGTTGTGCCAGCTCAAGAGCGGCCGGGGAGGGGGTCACGTCGGAGAGATGGACCAGCCGCCCTTCGGCTTTGCTGACGATTTTGGAGGTGATCACCAGGATGTCTCCCTGGCGCAGGGTGAGGGGAAGGGCAGGTTGACAGGGATCAGGGGTGGCGTTCAGGGACTGAAGGAGGATCGTAGCCAGATCGTCGCCAGGACGGATCAGGGGGATGGAGGAGAGGGGGGTGATAATCAGAGTCATTCCCAGTATGTCCGCAGATGGCGCAGATTACGCAGATATATCCGCAGATTTCGCAGATTGCGCAGATGTATCCGCAGATGGCGCAGATGGCGCAGATATATCCGCAGATGGCGCAGATTACGCAGATATATCCGCAGATTTCGCAGATTGCGCAGATATATCCGCAGATGGCGCAGATTACGCAGATATATCCGCAGATTTCGCAGATTACGCAGATATATCCGCAGATTTCGCAGATTGCGCAGATATATCCGCAGATGGCGCAGATGGCGCAGATATATCCGCAGATGGCGCAGAGGGTATCCGCAGATTGCGCAGATTACGCAGATATATCCGCAGATGGCGCAGATGGCGCAGATATATCCGCAGATGGCGCAGATGGCGCAGATATATCCGCAGATGGCGCAGAGAGGTCCGCAGAGGGCGCAGATTTCGCAGAGGGTGAAGTTATAGAGGTTGTTTTTTGAGGTGAGGTCCCTGGTAGTTCCAGACGAGGCGTCTGTATTGCAGGGTTGGTGCGCCGAAGTTGATCAGGAGACCTCGTTGGAAACCAGTGGCTTTGAGGTAATTCAGCACCTGGGCTTCTTCTGCGCCGGATAATGTCGCCAGTGCTTTGAATTCGACAATGATGTCTCCAAAGCAGACGAAGTCAACGCGATAACGGCTTGGCAAAACAATGCCTTTGTATTGCACTGTAAGCCAGACTTCGCGATCAAAGGGGATGTTATGGAGGGAGAATTCGATGACGGCGGCATCTTGGTAGATTTGTTCCAGGAATCCATGTCCCAGATGGCGATGGATTTCTATGGCCGCTCCAATGATAGCATAGGTTTGAGGGTCACGTTCGGTTTCGTGCAGATTTGACATTCTTCCTCCGCCGAATCAATCCAGGGGTCGTTCGACGCCGGTGATCTTGATTCCCGCATGGGTGGAGCCATAGCGTTTGTTGAGGTAAATCAGCACCGAGGTCAGACCTTCAACAACAACGGAATTTTCCAGGGGGCCGGCGTCCCAGCCGCGCAGGCCGGCGGCTTCTACCAGTTTAAGGGTCTCGGCGCGAGCATCTTTGCTGGAGCCGGTCACCAGCACGTCACAGTCAATCGGTTCGTCGGTGAGCAGGAGTTCGTAGGAGATGTTTTGAAAGGCGGTGCAGACTTCTACGCCTGGGCCGAGGATCTGACGGGCTTCCTGGGCCGCCGAGCCGGCCGGGGGCATCTGCACTGTGGAGACTTTGGGGGGAACGAGAGGTACGGTGACATCAATCAACAATTTGCCTTGCAGGGCTTCTTTGACAGTTTCCAGGGTGGCCGCATGGGCGCTATAGGGCACGGTTAGGACAACGATGTCTGCCCGTTGGGCCACTTCGAGGTTGGTGCCCCCTTCGATGAGGGCGTCACCGTTCAGACGTTGAAGCAGGTCTTCAGCGGTCTGTTGGGCGCGGGTTGCGTCACGTGAACCGATCAGAATGCGATAGCCGGCTTTGGCCCACCGGTACGCCAGGCCTTTGCCTTCTTTGCCGGTTCCACCCAGAATGGCAACAGTCAGGAGAAGGGAGTCTGTGGTCATAGCGTTGATTCCGATAGATCAGGGATGGGTGACAGGTTCAGTGAGGCTTTGGGGTTGCAGGGATGGGCACGTCAGAAGCCGCCATTTCCCACAGCACCAGGTAAGCGGTCTCACGAATCTCCGTAGCGTTGTCTTGAAGAGCGTCCAACAGAGACAGGATCACAGTCTCGTCGTTCAGGAAGCGCAGGTATTCCAGAGCGGCCAGGCGTTCGTCGCGCGTGCCTTCTTTCAGGGCCTGGAGCAAGACATCGGTGGCAGGCGAACCCGGGGAGAGACCCCGTCCCTGCCGACCGGCGAATTCGATTAGCCATTCCGATCGCCACGGAGGAGTGAGCGGGCGGGGGATGCGCAGTTCGTTCTGGTTGGCTCTGGTTTCCAGGACCTGGGTGGCGGCTGAGCGCACGATCCATTGCTGATCGTGAATTTGCATGTTCTGGAGGATTTCAAGCGCCCAGGGTTCATCCACGCGGGCCAGGCCATAGACCACGGCGCGGCGGACCAGCAGATCGTCGAAGGTGGCCCCATCTTTGAGGGTGGCGTACCCCTCATTGCGGTCGTTGGCCAGGGCTTCGGCAGCAGCGCGGCGCAGGTCATCGTCACCGGTGAGCAGGGCACGGCCAATGGCTTCCAGGGCGGGCGGCGTGCCAATGGCGACCAGCGCCAGGCAGGCGGCGCGGCGGGCGGTAAGGTGTTCTGAACTCAGAAGGGTAGTGAGCAGTTCAATGGCCTTCCCATCTCTTAGCAGGCCACTTCCCAAAGCCGCCAGAACGACCAGGTCTGAAGAGGAGGTTTGCATGGATTGACGGAAGAGGGCGCGAACACCTGGATCGCCACTCAGGGCCAGGGCAGCCATGACCTGGCCAAGCAAACCGAGGGGCTGTCCTGGACTGCGGAACAGGTGCGCCAGAGCAGCCAGCACCTGCCCACGCCAGGGAGACTGTTGGGGGGTATGGCGTAACCAGCGGGCAATGCGCAGGAGTGGACGGTGGAAGAGAGGCTCCTGGCTTTGCAGGAGCAGGGTCACTGCTGGAGAGGGATCGCCATACACGGCCAGGTAGTGCAGGGATAGGTGCTTGCCTATCCAGTCTGGCTGTTGGGCCACGGTTTCCACACCGCCGTAGGCACTCAGGGCGCGTCCAGCCAGGTAGCCAGGCAGGATCGGATGGGCAAAGCGCAGTCGTTGATCGCCATGCCGCACCAGCAATCCCCTGAGGACCATTTTCTCTACCATGTCCGGGGTAGCCAGACGCAGTCCCCCTTCGGTTTTTTTTGCTGACTCGGCCGGTTGGGAGGAGCCAGAAGGATCTTCGGAGGGAATCGGTTCAAAGGTGCGAACCCACTGACGGGCCTGTTGGGTTTCAAAGATCGGTTGGGTATTCTGAATGGCCTGGAGGGCAAGCACTTCCAATGCGGCGGGAGGGATATCCAGGGGGGCCAGACGGCGCAGGTGAGCGGCGATCCAATCCTGGACGTTGAAACCGCCGAGCATGTCCCCAGCGAAACCCACCCAAAGTTTCAGCGTGAGTTCCAGGGGGGTAAGATGCTGATTGCCGACACTCAACCAGGCCTGAAGGAGAAGGGGATCTACGAGGGGATGATGGACCTGTACCCAGGCTTCGGGAGCGATGAAGCGCGTCCATCGATCGGCCCAGGTGCGGAGAAATTCGGTCTGTTGCCAGGAGGTCCAGCCAGCCAGGGCCAGGGGAGCAAATCCCAATTCTCGAAGGCCATCTATCTGGTCAGGCAGCGCCGTTGTGACCACCCGGGTGTGCGGATAGGCTTTGAGCAGGGTTTGCAGGAATTCCTTCACTGCCTGTTGACCATCAGGGGGGAGTTCGTCGAAGCCATCTACCAGGAGCAGGGCGCGATGGTTCTGGAAGGTCTGCTGCAGCAGGGAGGCGGCCCGGCTGGCCTGGATTGGAGATGCCTGTTCGGAGATAGCCGCGATCAGCGGCTCCAGAGGGGATTGGCCTTCTTTGAGTGGCAGGGGCAGATCGGCTACATGGAACAGGAGGGGAATGAATTCCACCAATGGGCCGAGTTGAGGGTCTTTACGCGCGGCCAGCGTCGCCAGATGGGCCAGGGCAACGGTTTTTCCCCAACCGGGGGGGCCGAGCAGCACCAGATGACGTCCGCCGGAGAGTGCCTGGGGCAGGGTGAGGGTGGGAGCGTTATAGATGGTGGCCACTTCAGGCCAGGCAGGCAGGTAGGGCAGGGTTTGGGTGAGGATGTCGTCGGGCGGCAGGGGGCCGCCGGGCTCTACGCGTGGAGGTGGGGCGATCAGGCGAGGCGGGATCAGGATCTCATCCAGGGCAAAGAGCGGAGCGGCCAGATGCATGCCCTGGGCACGACGGAGCACCAGGCGGCGATATTCTTCTTCCAGGTTCGAAGCCCGTTGCGCACGGGCCTGTTGGCGACGATCGTTCCAGGCCTGGCGCCATTCACGAAAGGCCTGGCGCAGAGAACCCAGCAGAACCCAGGCCAGAATACCGGCTACAACACCCAGAGCAAAGGAGAGTGGATCGAGTGAGATGGGCATGTCGGCTCTCAATCGGCGAACAGGATACGTCCGCAGGTGGGGCAGCGGGTGATCTCGCGGCCCGAGCGAACGATTTGTTGCTGAGCGGGGGTCAGGGTGGTGCCGCAGGCGGAGCAGGCGCCATCCTGGATGATCACCACTGCCAGGCCACGTTTGGCGTTGCGCAGAGCGTGATATTCTTCGAGCAGGGAGGTGGGGATGGTCGCCACCGCGGCCTTGCGTTCGGTCTCCAGACGTTCCAGGGTGTGGATCAGGGTGTGTTGTTCCTCGATCAGGTGATGGCTTTGCTCGGCGAACCGGGCTTCGATTTGGGCATGGGCCGCCCGCGCTTCGTCCAGGGCTGAGGCGGCCGATTCGTATTCCAGCATGGCGTCGAGCAGACGATCCTCCAGGGTGACCAGGTGCTTTTTCAGGGAGAGCACGTCCTGCTGTAAATCCTGGAGTTCTTTAGGGTTGCGGATCGTCCCGCTATACAGGCTATTTTCTGCCTGCTCAATCTTGATGCGCTGAGATTGCACCTCGGCTTCGGCCTGGCGTTGGGCTTGCTCTGCCTGCCGCAGCCTGTTCTCGGCGACGGCCAGGCGTTCCGCCGCCATACGGCGTTCCAGGTCGTTTTCCAGCGTAGCACGAATGGCTTCCAGGCGTAGACGTGCCTGGTCCATTTGCGTATCAATCTGTTGCAGACGGTACAGGCCGAGGGTGGTCATAGGGCGATCCACTTCGGATCAGGGGGTTGGGATATTGAAGTAATTATAGACGGCTTGGGAGAGTTGCGCAAAGAGGGGGTTGGCCATCGTATCCCAAACGATTTGTACCGGATGATAGGTGAAGACGACCAGGACGTAGTTTCCACCAGGAGTATAGATGATGCCGGCGTCGCTCACGTTGTCAATCACCCCCGTAGCCGGGTTGGTGACCCAACCGTGTTTGTGGGCAATGCGTGTCCCTTCGGGAAGGCCGGCCTGAAACAGGGCGCCGAGTTTATCTTGGGCCAGGATTTCGATCATCTGACGACAGACTTGACGATTGATGACGCCAGGGAAGACTGCTAGCAGCGCTCCGCCCTCGTTTTCAGCGCAATGATAAATATCTTCGAGGAGCATGCCGATATCTGAGGGCGTGGTCTGATTATAAGGATCAGGGTTGGTGACCACATCGGTGCGAGAATTGGCCGGGGTGCGGATGACGCGCAGCAGGGGAGCGCCGGGGTAGAAGTAGCCTGCCATGAACGTATTCTCCAGGCCCAGGGCTTGCATTTTCTCAGTGACCAGCAGAGGGCCGCGAGTTTCATCCAGGGCGCGCATGAATTGGTCGGCCGGCGGGTTTTCGGAACGGCGGATCATGTCAATCATGGCCTCCAGGGTGTCGGGAGTGAGAGCGGCTTCGCCGAACTGGCTGAAGTAGGCCACCATGATCGGGATCTTCGCGACACTCGAGGCAGTGAAAGCCACGTCGGGTTGCGTAGAAAGGAATCGTCCACCGTCCTGGGCAAAGTGAATCTCCTGGCCGCTTTGCAGGTCAAGCAGGTAGAGTCCAATCACGCCGTCGAAACCGGAGAGCTGGATGATCTGCTTGAGGAGGATCTCCAGACTCTCCAGACCGGGACGCGCCGGCGCAGTACGCAGCGAGGGCAGGGCCACCCTGCGGTCAGTGGGTGAGCGCAAGGCATCCTCGATCAGCAGGATGGCCCGTTCCACATCCAGGGTCTGACCAGGGGATCCGGGTTGAAAGGTCACTGTGCCAGGGATGGGTTGAGAGGGAGAAGGCGGCTGATCGTAGCGGGCAGCGATTTCGTTTTGTAGATAGTCGCGCAATCGGGCTTCGGAGAATTCTGCCACCAGGGGAATGCTGGCTGGAGTGGGAGAGCGGTTCCAGAGATACTCCCAAAAACCCTGCCAGAATGGGGAACGGGTGCGCACCATATCAGCCGCCGCAATCATGGCTTCGATGTTCACCTGGAAGTCGATCTGCTCTGGTAACAGCAGGATGGTCGAATCGGCGTATTGGATGACAATCGGCGACGTATAGACCTGCAAGATGCGCTGCGAGGCTTGTTGGGGGGTGAGGCCTCCTACAGGCACGCCGGCAATGGTCATCCCAGCCGGATAGTTGGTGCGCTGGCGACTGTAATTTACCAGGGAGAAGATCGTCAATATAACGGCGGCGCTTAGAAAGACAACCGAAATACTGCGAAGGATAATGGGAAGGCTGCGACTTCTCATGGGGCTGAAAGGGTGACGAATGTCACGAAAAAGTATAACATATCTGCCTGGGGAAGTTGTGCTAGAATCGTAACAAAGGGGAGATGAAGAGCAAAAGACGAAATCATAGGACAGGAAAGAGACTATGCTGCGTTCCTTCTTGATCTATCTCTCGAAAGCCTCCTGGGCACAGCAGATGATCACTCACTGGCCGATCGCCTGGAAAACGGCGACACGTTTTATCGCTGGGGAACGCCTGGAAGATGCCATCCGCGTGGTGCGAGAATGGAATGCTAGGGGGATCAACGCTACCCTGGATCATCTCGGTGAACATACCTCGAATATTGAGGAAGCCTCGCAAGCCACCCAGGATATTCTGTTTATCCTGGATGAGATCGATCGGGCTGGTGTGCGCTCCAATGTCTCCATCAAGTTAACTCAGATCGGCATGGGATTGGATGAGACGATCTGCCGCGACCATCTGCGGCGCATTTTGCAGCGGGCCAAAGAACATCGCAATTTCGTTCGGATTGACATGGAAGATTCGCCCTACACCGAGATGACCCTTCATCTCTACCAGACCATGCTCGACATAGGGTTTTCCACTGAGACGGTAGGGGTGGTGATCCAATCATACCTGTATCGCTCCGAAGCCGACGTAAAGAATCTGCTGTCCAAAAAGACGCGCATTCGTCTGGTGAAGGGAGCGTATAAGGAACCGCCTGACATTGCCTTCCCCAAAAAGGCCGATGTGGATGCCCATTTTGATCTGCTGACCCGGCGGCTGATTGACGCTTCTCTGGCCGAAGGGACACGCCTCAGCCAGGATGGGCGCATCCCGCCCATCGCTGCCATTGCCACTCACGATGAGAAGCGGATTCAGTTTGCCATTGCCTATGCCCGCAAGGTGGGCCTACCCAAAGAAGGGATGGAATTTCAAATGCTCTACGGCATTCGGCGCGATCTACAAGAGTCGCTGGTTCAGCAAGGGTATCCAGTGCGGGTGTATGTGCCCTTCGGCACGCACTGGTATCCCTATTTCATGCGTCGCCTGGCTGAACGTCCGGCCAATCTTTGGTTCTTTATCTCCAACCTGTTCCGCGGCTAACAGGTGGATCATCCCTTCAGGGTTGGAATCCTTTCAGTGTGCACGCAAAAGTTGTCAAGTGGTGAAGAAAGGCATCCGCAGATTACGCAGATTACGCAGATTACGCAGATTACGCAGATTACGCAGATTGCGTAGATTTTTTTGACGTGGCTGCATTTGGCGAGGAAAGCGGCGGGTGTTTCCTGACAAGATGGGAGTGCACACCTTGCATGCACACTCCTCATCGGTTGGACCTGCTTTCGGGTATAATGTCATCTCGTTTTACCGGCGCGTTTTCGGGCCGGTGACTTTCTTTCAGGAGTATCTTGTGAGTCGAGTGATCAACCCCGATTCGGCAGGCAAAGAACGCACTCGCCTGATCAAAGCCATCGTGGTCGCCCTACGAGAACTGGCACGCCAGAGCCAGCCCACCCAGGATGCACGCGACCTGGCCGCGTTTATCGCCCTGGCGCTGGCCTCCATCGCAGCCGGTGTTGACGCCTCCGTCATTGCCTGGGAAAAGCGCGATTACTGGCTGAAAGCCGATCGCTTCCGCCGCGACTGGATGTGGACCGAGACCATGGCTCAAAAAATGAAACAGGCCATCCTGGCCGACGATTGGGGCACGATCGCCATGCTCCTGCCCCAGATCGCGCAAAAGTTACACCATGTTCGGGTTTCCGAGAACCATCGCCTCGGCCGTCCCTGGGAGGGTGCTTACCAGAAACTGAAAGGAGAGCCTGCCTAATTGTTTGGCGCTCCCTGTCGCACCCAGTCAATTAAAATCTGAATCTGTTCTGCAGTCGGTTTGGGACCCCGCTTGGGCATTTCACCCGAAACCACTGACTGAATCAACTCGCTATTCTCAGGGTCACCGGGAATCACCACCGCACCGTTTTTAGAGCCTGCCATCAGTTTCTCATACGTAGCCACCGAGAGACCTTCCTCCGTCTTCTGCCCACCGTGACAGCGCAGGCAATACCGACGCAAAATCGGATATACATCCCCGGAAAAACTCACTCCCCCGGCTACCGTCACAACCGTGGGAGTTGTCTCGATGGCCAGCGTAGCCGTTGGCTCCGGCGAAAAGACCACCGGCGGGGTGGAAGTGGCAGTCTCCAAAGCCGCTGGAGCAGTAGCCATAGCAGGCGACAAAGCAACCGTCGGAGTAGCAGGCGATTCTGCAGTAGAAGTGGCCTGTGGCTCTGCCCTAGCACTGCAACCCGTCAACAGTAACCAGGTCGCTCCCACAACCGCCATGAGGCGAATAGCAATCATGTGCACCTCCTGAAAATTTAAAAGGATGTCGTTTCACATCCTCTTGCTGATCAGAATCTCCAATCTGGAGCATTCTTACCCGAATTTTGGAAACGGTTGAAAAACCGGCCCTGCTCACCAGCACTCCCCTCTGACGGACCACCTGTCTCCATGCGAGCTATCGTATCCCCCAAACCCATCCTCGCCAGGTCTAGCCACGCTATGCCCGGCTGGAGAACTCGCCCCCCACAGGAGAATGCCCCATGCCCCCTCGACTGCATTTCGCCCATCTCCCTACCCCGATTGAACCTCTGCCACGCCTCTCGGCCATGCTGGGCGGGCCATCCCTGTTCATCAAACGCGACGATCAGACCGGCCTGGCCCTGGGCGGCAACAAAACCCGCAAACTGGAATTCCTGGTGGCAGACGCCCTGGAACAGGGCGCCGACCTGCTGATCACCGCCGGCGCCATCCAATCCAACCACTGTCGCCAGACGGCGGCCATTGCCGCCCGCCTCGGCCTGGAGTGCACACTGGTGCTCACGGGGGAACCCCCTGACCATCCCTCGGCCAATCTGCTCCTCGACCGCTTATTCAACGCTCACATCCTCTACGTCCCCGACCGGCGCGATCGAGAGCGCGTCCTGCAAGAGACGGCAGACCGCGCCCGTTCTCAGGGACGCCGACCCTACCTGGTCCCCTACGGCGGTTCCAGCCCCACCGGCGTCCTGGGATACGTCTTTGCCATACAGGAAGTGCTTGAACAATGGCCTGCTCTGGGTGCAGAAGCCCAGCCAGACTGGATCATCTGTGCTACCTCGTCTGGGGGCACCCAGGCCGGGATGGTCTTGGGTTGCCGTCACTTTGGATTTACCGGGCGCATCCTGGGCATCAGCATAGACGAGTCAGTCTCCTGGTTGCAACGTACCATATCCACCCTGGCCACCCAGGCCAGCGCCTTGCTGGGCGAACCGATGGAGATCACCCCCGATGAAGTCCTGGCCAATGACGACTATTGCCGCGCCGGCTACGGCGTCTTGACCGAAGCGGACCGGGAAGCCATCCATCTCTTCGCCCGAACTGAGGGCATTCTGCTGGACCCGGTCTATACCGGTCGAGCCGCGGCCGGCATGATCGACCTGATCCGCCGTGGCTTCTTTCGCAAGGATGAGGCGGTGCTGTTCTGGCATACAGGCGGACAACCGGCCCTATTTGCAGACCGCTACGCTCAGGCGATCCTGCCAGAAGGACGCTGATCCCCGAACGCTGGCAACTCGCCCCTGGAATTCCCGGATCACGAACCGGCTCCCTCCCCCCAGAAAGCCGGTTCTTTCCGGACCCGCTGCGGGCTTCACCCCTCCCAGGCAGATCCCTTCCCCCCAGGCGAATTGACCGTTCCCCTGGGGGGACATTTCATCTCCAACGGATTTACGGCACCAGGCGCAGATGGCCCTCAGCGTCGGCGATCACCGACTCCTTCTCCCACCACATCGGCGCATACTGGACAGCGGCCCACAAAGGCGCCATATCAATGTAATGGGGATGATCGGCATGACCCGACTGGCCGGTGGTGTGGATCGCCAGCGACGCGTCCAGATTGCTCAAATCCACGATTTCCCGCTCTGAAGGCAGCGACGTCACCTGGAACGACTCGCCGACCTTCCATCCGGTGGCGTTGACGATCCCACTGCCGCCGCCGGTCTCAAACGGGCCGCGGTTGAACAGATCCTCGATCAGGCTGATCCCGCTCCGTCCCAGAGACGGGTGGTCGAAGGTCACCGTGTGTAACTGTCCCCAGCGCGGCCAGCGGGTTACATCCTTGCCATATTCCTTGCGCAGTTCGCGCACCGTCTTCTCGAATGCCTGGCGCAGAATATCGTCGCGCCTTTCCACCACTGCCTCGGTCTGGCGATTATCCCACCAGGGAGAGTCAGGTTGCTCAAGCAGGCGTTTCATGACCAGATACCAGCGCGAACCGCCCGAGGGCAGATACTCTTCGGGCAGATCGTCCTTGAACGTGTCGTGCAGCAGATTCCACCAGAACCACTCAAAGACCGCCGCCGCCTGCGAATCGGCGGTTTGCTGATACTCCCACCCGGCGAAGACCTGGTCGCGTATCGCCGCCAGATCGCCCTCCAGAGGCAGGGAGAGCAGAGCAGGCACCAGCACTGCCGCGTTCAAATTCTTCGAGTCGGCATGCATGGCCTGCAGATAGGCCAGGTCAATCTTGCCCGGTGCCTGTTCGATCATCTCTACGATGCGGGCGGCGCGATGACCGTAATCCCAGTCTTTGGTGACCAGATAAGGATACTCTCGTGGATGCGCCTGGTTGTTAGCCGTGACAATATATCCCGAGGCTGGATTGAACAGATAAGGCATCTCCTCAAAGGGGATGAACCCGATCCAATCATATTCACCTGTCCAGCCGGGGACAGGCAGCGTGCCGTCACCGTTCTTGCGGATTGGGATCACGCCCGGCATTTGATAACCGATATTGCCATCCACGTCGGCATACAGCAAATTCTGAGCCGGCACAGACCATTTGCGGGCTGCTTCACGGAATTCCTGCCAGTTCTGGGCGCGATTGAAGCCCCACAGGGCCTCAAAGGGCGAATTGGGCGTCAGCGCTGTCCAGGAGAGGGCGATGGCATAAGGCGAGGGCAAGTCGATCCCGGCCCGATCTTTGAACGGCGTTGCTTTGGCTTTGGGGTCCACCTCATCCTTGAGGGGGGCGAACGTATCCGAGATGATCGGCCCATGGCGGGAGATGCGGACCGTGATCGTCACCGGCTCCCCACCAGCGACGTGAATCGTCTCCTGGCGGGTTTCAAAATCCACCCACTGGCCGTTGAACTCGTATTGGTTGGGATTCTCAGGATTGACCTTCTCGATAAACAAATCCTGCACATCGGGCCCCAGGTTGGTGAACCCCCAGGCGATGCGGTCGTTATGACCGGCGATCACACCGGGCACGCCGGCAAACGAGAAACCGGTCACCTCAAAGGGACAGGCCTCCGATTTCGGCTCGCAATGCAGGGCGATCTGATACCAGATGGATGGGATTTGCACGCCTAAATGCATATCGTTGGCCAGATACGGTTTGCCGGTCACGGTGCGTGAGCCGGCAATTGCCCAACTGTTGGAACCGATGCCCATTTGCCGGGGCGCAAGCAGGGCGTTGAGGCGGGTCAGGTTCTCGCGTATCCCTTGCAGGTCCAGCAGAGAAACGTCCACAGCCGGGGAGGGGAGGCCGGCGTTGGGTGGCGCGATCCCCACGTTCTCGCCGATCTGGGGAACGATGACCGGATGTTCTGCCGGGTAACCAGGGAAGAGCTCAGCCACCTGCTCGGGGGTAAGCGTTTTGAGCAAGATGGCACGCTCGATCTCTTCATCCAGATTGCCGCCCAGGTCCCAGGCCATGGCTTTGCCCCAGGTCAGGCTATGGATCGGAGTCCAGGGTTCGATCACATACCTCGGGTTGAGCAGGCGCAAGACAGCATATTCCAGGCTGATCTCCTCGGGGCGACGATCCTGGAGATAAGCGTTGACACCATCCGCATAGGCATTCAGAATGAAGCGGGCCTCATCGCTCAACTGATGGTATTCCTGCTCGGCCACATGACGCCAGCCCAGAGTGCGCAGGAACATATCGGTTTTCACCGAGCTCTGGCCAAACATTTCAGATAGCCGCCCCGAGCCGATATGGCGCCAGAAGTCCATCTGCCAGAAGCGATCCTGAGCGTGGACGTAGCCCTGGGCGAAGAACAGGTCATAGACATTGCCGGCGTAGATGTGAGGGATGCCCATGCGATCGCGATACACATCCACCGGAGCCTTCAGACCAGGCAAGCGCACTTCGCCTTCGATTTGAGGGAACGCGCGTGGGGCGACCTGATTGGGCAGGTAGGATTTGAAATAGAACAACACTCCGCCAACCACGAGCAAGAGCAACGCAATCACAATGAGCGTCAAGCGGAGCAAAAGGGTTTTTTTCATGGTCTGTCTTCTCCTAAATGTTGGATTTGGGGTGAGATGGGATACAACCAGGCTGTGCCTGCGGCTGACTTAGGGTCAGGGCCCGGTTGACCCTGGCTGTGTGGCATCGGTCACCAAGTCGTGCCTGGTCATTATCCTTCGCATCTTTTGGGGTCAGCCTCCTCTGAATCCTGGTGTCCTTGCGCCCTGGGGTGAAGCCCGATCAGGGTTGTGCGTTAAGAAAACGGCGATACCAATACCACAAAACATCGGCTGCTGGCTTGCCATGCACCGAAGCAGATTTATCGCGCAACAAGGCAGGCGGGTAGTAGCCCCGGCTGATGACACCGCTCACCCAAGGGCGGGTGTTGACTGCTGCCAGCAGGCTTTCGTAGATGTCGGCCTGGAGTTGCAGATTGCGGCTCAATTCCGGCAGGTCGGCAGGGGGGGTGAGGGCGGTCCAGTCCAGACAGGTGGGCGAGCGAGCGGGCAGGCAGGTAGCGCCACCGCCGTTCACCGAGGGATAGGCAAACGCCAGGTAGACCGGCTGGCCCAGCAACGATTGCAGGGGCTGAACGGTGTTATCCAGAATAGCGGCGGCTGCGGCCGCCAGGTCATCTTTGGTCGGTTGGGGAGCATCGCTCAGGTGACCGGAGATCAGCAGATACACCCCATCGGTTTGGGAGAGGAACGAGGGCAGGATGAGATCGGGCGGGGTGTAGGGTAAGGCCCACAGGATAGGTCCACGGAAGTGGACGCGCACATCGTTCAAGATGGCCAGCCAGCGGATCTCTGCGTCGTCTGGGACGCCGGAAGGACGTCCGTCAGGCAACCTGCCGTTGGGCAGGGCCGGGCCGAGCCAGTCGCCACCCAGGATCAGGGCCTGCGCACCGCTTTGGGTGGCCAGGTCGGCATGGTGAATGGCAAACCGATGATAGGCATCGAACCAGGTCTGCCACCACAGGGGGGTGCGTGGCGCTGTTTGCCAGAAATCAGCCGCTGCGCCGAGGAAGCGCGGTTGCGGGAACAGGGCCACGTTCAGGCCAGCCGCCTTTCCTTGGGCGAGGAGCGTGGTCATATCGCTCCAGAGCGGATCGTGGCCCGGTCGAATGCCAAAATCCAGGGGTTGAATCAGATGATACGTCCAGGTAGGGGTGAGCACAACCCAATTGGCGCCAATAGCCTGGAGATTTTGCATGGCTTGGGGGGTAAAAGCCGTCCAGGTGGGGTGGAAGGCGGCTAGAAATTCCACACCCGCCCAGAAACCAGCATTGCGAGGGATGACGTTGCTGCCCACCAGGGTAGACGTGCCAGCCTCCCAGGCTGCCCAGCGAGTGACCGTATCTCGCAAGTCCTGAGGGACAAGAGTCACCCCGATCTGGCGAGCGGTCTGGGGGGTGCCAGCCGTTGTCACGTCATCAGCCACCCCACATTGAGCGTTGCGGCAGTAGCGATACTCCAGTAGCCGGGTGGGGAAGGGACCATAGAGTTGATAGCGCCAGACATGATTGCCCACGGCCCACATCGGGATGGGTTCGCTCCAGCCTGGCGCAGCAAACTGGATATACACCACGTCACCGGCTGGGGTTTCAGGTGGGACGGTGACTTCAAAGGTGATCGGCGCGCCATAGCCTCCCTGCCAGGAGTCGACGATGTCTTCCAGAGTAGCCCCGTTGGGTGGGAGGATCACCTGACGGGTGTGGAAGGTGCCATCGGCCTGTCGTTCAGCGTTCCAGTAGCCATCGCCCAGCGTGTATTTGTAGCGAATGTCAGCCCCTGCGGGCAGGGAGAGAGTGAGGGTGTAGATGCGATCGGTGACCGGCGTCAGGCGCGGAAGGCGATTGGCCACCCCGCTCATGTTGCCGCGCAGATCAGCAAACGAATTGCCTAGTTGCAGCAGATTGCCAGCCAGGTAAAGCGGTGCTCCAGGGATGGTGTTGGCCGGCACATGCACGGTAAACACCACCGGCACAAGAACCGCCGGCTGGAGGCGCATTTCCACTGGCGTGATCAGACCTTCAGCAACCGCTGCGCCCTGTTGAAAGGTGGAATAGCCGCCATCCAGAGCATAGCCGATGACCAGATGCGTGCCCGGTGGCAGGCCGGGCAGGAAGAAGCGGCCCGCTGAATCGGTCAGGGTGTGCATGCCCGCCGCCGCGATCAGCAGGTTGGGAATGGGCGCGCCGTTCTCGGCGCTAAGGGCGACTCCCTGGATGCTACCTGTGGGGCCCTGGTAGGGTTGATCCGGCCAGGCGGCGATGGTATCTTCGATTTCGGCCGGGCCGCGCACGTGATACAGGCGATAGCGAATCGGGCGATGGAAGACGTCGGTCTCTTCGTGCACGGCCGGTCCCAGGCGCACGTAGCGATAACGCACCACGGACTGGAGCGGCAGGGAGAGGGTGGCAGTATAGGTGAGGCTATCTTGCCAGTTCAGGGGAATGTCGGTGTAGTGATAAGGCAGGCCGGTCACTTCGTCGAGCAGGCGCAGGGCCAGAGTCTCGCCGGAGGGAAGGGGAGCGGCAAGTTTCACGCGCACGTTCACCTGGGCCAGGGGATGGGGCGTGGGGGTAGGTAGAGAAGGTGTGGGAGGGAGGGGCGTGGAAGCCGTCCAGTCAGGCCATTCCAGCAGACTGAGGCGGCAGGCCAGGCTGGAGAGCAGCAGGAAACTCAAAATCGCAAGACGAGAGCGCACCAGAACAAACTTCATCTCCTCCTCCTGGGGCAAGACAGCCAGAGAGCGCTTACGAGACTTCAGGGCTGGCTGTTTCAGAAGGCGACTCCGAGGGCGATTCAGAAGCGGCAGGGTGGGAGAGGTGAGATGATCGGCCACGCAACCAGACCACCAGGTAACTCAGGCCGATGCTCAGGAAATAGAGCCCTACGGTAGGAAGCCATACCAGGGACATGTTGATCGGGTCTACAGTGGGGGTGATGATCGCCGCCAGCGCTGCCAGGATGACGATGGCCAGGCGAGCGTGCTGTCGCAAGGTTTGGGGCTGCACCAGGCGCATCACCGTCAAAATCACCATCAGCACCGGGAATTCAAAGGCTACGCCCATCCAGAACATCAGGCCGGTGACGAATCGGAAGTAGGACGCAGGCCTTAACTCGACCGGAATGCCACCGATCTGAAGCAGCAAGGGCAGCCCGTTGGGGAGCAACACAAAATAGGCAAAGGCCATTCCCAGAACGAAGAGCGTCACGGCGAACGGAATGGCAATCAGGCTCCACACTTTTTCTGAGGGACGCAGGCCAGGCGCAGCAAACAGCCAGAACTCAAACAGGATGGGGAGAAGCGCCAGCGCCAGGCCCGTGAGCAGGGCCACCCGCATGAACACGCTGATCGGTTCAGTAACGTCAATGGCTTTTAGCTGGCTTAGTCCGCCTGCTGGCAACGATAAAAACTCCAGAATGGGCTGATTGAAGGTGAAGCCCACACTCACTCCCAGCGCCAGCCAGATCACAGACCGAAAGAGGTGGCGGCGCAGGGCTTCTAAATGCTCGATCAAAGTCTGGCGCGCAATGGCCTGCTCGGCCAGGACGGCCACGATCTCTCCCATGGGTTGCTCGGCTGGTTCTTGTTTCAGGAAGTGAACGGCGCGGACGACCCAGCGATAGGGCAGGGTCAGGAGGCGCCACACGGTACGCAGCCAACCCCAGATCAAACGCAATGGATACCTCAGACGTTGCAGGCGAGAACGCATTCGAATCGCTGACCTGTGGGAAAGGGGGTGATCAGGGGGAGGAAGGGGGGGTGTCTGTCCTGGTATCGGCAGGGGGAGCGACGGGGGTGGAGTTCCTGCCGGTTGGGGAAGGCGTTGGGGGCAGAGGCGGGGGGACAGGGACGCCTGGGGTGGGGGAAACGTCCCTCGAAGCCTCAGCCGGCGGCGGGGTAGGATGAATCGCTGTCCCTGAAAGACGATCCCGCGGCGGAGCGATGGTTTGTCCCTGAGAGGTCAGGGCCTCGTCCAGGTTGGCTTCCCGCATCAGTTGGTAGGGAAGGTGACTCACCTGTTGGGAGATGCCTCTCAGGAGTTTCCAGGTGTCCGACTGGATGAAGCGGTTTAGCCAGCGGCCCAGGGTGCGGCTGGTTTTGGCCAGGTCTCTGGGGCCGATCACGATCAGCAGGATCACCAGAAAAAATAATAGTTCCCCGGGGCCGACGCCGAAGATTTCCATATCACTTCTCCTCTCTGGTGACCAGGGCGTGAAAGTGGTGACGAATCTGGTCCAGATGCCGGGCCAGACTACCCAGCACGCCATTGACAAAGCGAGGCGAACTTTCGGAGCCGAATTGCTTGGCCAGTTCTACGGCTTCGTTGATGGCGACTTTGAGGGGGGTCTCTCCCTGAATGGCGAACTCCCACACCGCCATGCGCAGGATGTTGCGATCAATGGCGGCGATCTGGTCGAAAGGCCATTCGGGGGCGTATTGGGAGATGACCTGATCCAGTTGCTGCGCCAGCGGCAGCACGCCGAAGATGATACGGCGGGCAAACTCAGCCAGGTCGTCGCTCAAGGGGGTCTCTTCCAGACGGGCGCGGAAGGCCTCGGCCGGGGAATGGTTGACCAGGTCCACCTCGTATAACACTTGCAAGGCCAGCGACCGGGCCCGGGTGCGCGGTTTCATAGGGGTTCAGGCCTCACCACTCTCCTCGTAGTCAATATCCACGATATGAATGTTGATATGACCGATCTCCATGCCGACCATTTCCTGGATGGCCCGCGCCACCTGTTTTTGCACATTGCGGCTGACTTCGCGCAGGTTGACATCGCCCTTGAGGATGATATACAGGTCGGCAAACACAGTGTTATCTTCCACTTCCAGTCGCACACCATTGCTCTCGCCACGACGGAACAGGCGATTGACGCCGCCGGGCACCGGTGCCATGCGGCTCACGCCCGGCACGGCCAGAGTGGCAAGCCGGGCGATGGTGACCAGCACGTCGGGAGAGACGGTTGTTCGTCCAGGGGTGGTATGTTCGCTCATCAAAAGGCTCCAAACAGGGGATTACATCATGGCCATACCGCCATCCACACCCAGGACCTGGCCGGTGATATAGGCTGCCTGGTCAGAAGCCAGGAAAGCGACGGCATAGGCCACTTCTTCGGGTTTGCCTTTGCGGCCTAGGGGTACCAGTTTCAGGGCCGCTTCGAGCACATCGGCAGGCATGGTGTGGAGGATGTCGGTATCCACAAAACCGGGGGCCACCGCGTTGACCGTGATATTGCGTGTGGCCACCTCGCGAGCCAGGGCTTTGGTGAAAGCGATCTGGCCACCTTTAGAAGCCGAGTAATTGACCTGGCCGGCATTGCCCATCTGTCCAGCCACGGAAGCGATGTTGATGATGCGGCCGTAGCGCTTGCGCATCATATGCTTCACCGCCGCTTTGGAACAGTTAAAGGTGCTCTTCAGGTTGGTGTTGATCACCACATCCCAATCGGCTTCGCTCATCATCAGGATCAGCATATCGCGGGTGATGCCGGCATTGTTGACCAGGATGTGCAGGTCGCCAAACGTCTCGATAGCGAAGCGGATCAGGTTTTCGGCCTGTTGAAAGTCAGAGACATCGGCCTGAAAGGCGGCGGCCCGTCCACCGGCAGCGAGGATGCGCTGCACCACCTCCTCGGCGGCCTGGGGCGAAGCGTGATAATTCACCACCACCGCCGCCCCGCGCCCGGCCAGTTCCAGAGCGATGGCGCGACCGATGCCACGCGACGCCCCGGTGACGACTGCCACTTTACCGTTCAAGGATGGATCGCTCATGCTATAACCTCCATTTGGATAATTATACCCTGTCTGACAAGCCCGTCATGGCGCTCGTGCGGATACCTATACCCAAGGCCAGGCCGGTGGCGATGGCGATCAGTGCCGCAAACAGAAAGGCATCTTGCCAGAAGCGCAAGGGGAACAGGCGGATCAGCGTGTCAGAATAGGCGAAGATCCACGAATCGCCTTCAAAAAACAGGGCATGAAACCCGCTGAAGAACGTCCAGAACAATTCGGGAAGGACGAACATCCCCAGCGCGACCACCACTCCGATCAACCCAGCCAACCCTACCGTGATCCAACCGCCCCGCTTCACCCCGGACCAAAAGGCCTGCCGCGCCGACCCGGAGCGACTTCCCAGCCCGAGCAGGATAAGCGCGCCCAGCGCGCCGTAGAACGCCTGCAGCGCGCCCTGGGTGACGCGTTTCACATCTTCCATGTGGCGCAGTTCCCGGGGGTTGAACAGAGGCTGTCCGTCGTCGAAGCGCAGATCGGCCAGATACGAAATGTCTTCCCGATTGAGCAGATAGTTCAGCGCGTAACGTGACCAGTGCAATCGTTCAGCGCGGGTGAAGCCATAGGGATCGTCTGGAAAGCCAGGCAGCCGATATTCCACTTCCAGGAACCACGGCGTGAGCAGCAGGCGCAGGGCCAGGCCGATCAGGGCCACAGGCACCAACAGAATGGGCAGGGCGTGAGCAAGCCAGCGAAAGAGGGAGGGGGCTTTCATGTCGGTTTATCCATTGTGCTGCACGATAGGATGGATGGGAGCATTCTCTGAGGCTAAGACGAAATTACCTTTGAGTCTACTGCAAAACCGAACCGCAGAGCAAGCCGAGAGCGCAGAGTTTTGTTTCAAGTCGCTGTGTGCTCTGCGATCTCAGCGGTAGAACTCCCTTGTTGCAGTAGAGTCGCCCTTCGTTTCTGGTTACACCATGCGCCATGTGTGTTCTCGTGCAGAACGATCGGTTGATGCCAGGAGCTCAAAGACGGGAACAGGCGAGTCGAATCCTTTGAGTGTCATGACTGATAACGGGCGAAAGGTCATATCCGGCGGGAGAGAGCGGGCCACTTCTTCAGAGATCAGAATCTGGGCGCTTTGAGCCTGTCCACACAGACGGGCAGCCAGATTGACGGTATCGCCGATAGCCGTATATTGTAAACGATCTTCCCAGCCTAAATAGCCCACAATCGCCGGGCCGGTGTGTAGCCCAAATCCGAAGCCCAGCGCAAAGGGCATACCTGGCCGTGGAGAGGCACGTAAAGAGGCGATTGTGAAACCGGGGTAAAGTCGCGCATATCTGCAAAAAGCGCACAAATATGTCCGCCTGATTTCACCATTTCACCCAGGCCCGATGGGTCGAGAGTCTCAATCGCCTTCCCACAGGAATTGAATCACCAATCGGTCGGTCAGCCATTCAATCGGGGCGTAATCATCGGTAAAGACCAGGGTGGTGTCATAGGAAGGTTGGAGATGGAGAGCCGCCACGATCATGCTCTGAATCAGCAAAGGGTGAACGGTTGCATCCTCTCTCAGGCGCAGCAGGTTGGCCAGCAGGGCCTCGGCGGAAGTGGGTTGTCGGGTGGCGTAGATCAGGGTGTTGAACGAGTTAGGGATATCCACAACATAGATGCTGGGAAAGACAGTCGCCAGGGTGGTGGCTAGACCGTTGATCAGAGAGCGATCGGAGGGAGAGCGTCCCACGTTGATGGCCAGAACCCCGCGTCGGGTCAGGTGTGAAGCAGCGATCTGGAAGAATTCCTGAGTGGTCATGTGGGGTGGGATGTAGGGTGGTCGGTAGGCGTCCACGGCCAGAATGTCGTATTGATACGGGCTACGTTCCAGGCCTACCCGTCCATCCTCGATGTACACATTCAGGTTGGGCAGATTCATGCCGAAGTAGGTACGTCCTACCTGAACGATCTGAGGATCAATTTCCCAACCGTCAATAGGAATTGGCCCATAAATGGCGGATGCCTGGCGAGCGGTGGTTCCTGCGGCCAGGCCAACAATACCAATGCGCTGTATGTCGGCAGGATGGGTGTGGGGATAGAAGTAGGGTCCGACCAGGAACAGTTCCCAAGGGCCACCGTAGAACAGGATCTCGGGGTGATAAACTGAGTGGACGCCCTGACCTTCGTTCAGGCGTAGCATGGCGTATCCATTTTGCTGTAATACCTGGATATAGTTGTAGGCCGACTCGGTCTCATATATCTGTCCGGGAGTGGCCTTGATATAGAATTTGCCCCATAGGGCATAGCCCATCAGCGCCAGTGTCACCAGAGTGAACCAGGCAGCCGATCGGAAGGCACGGCTCAGCACCAGCCCGAAGATGGCCACGATCAGGATGAGAACCCCCGAGAGCAGAAGGGTGCGGTTGGTGCCGAGCCAGGGAAACAGGAGCAGGGTGGGGAGAAATACGCCGATCACCGATCCCAGGGTGGACAGGGCGTAGAGATTACCGGCCAGGTTCCCGGTGCGCTCAAGGTCGTGCAGCAGGATGCGCAGAGCAAAGGGGGAAGTCATCCCCAGCAAAGTGACCGGCACGCTGAACAGGACCAGGGCAGAAGCAAAAGTGGCCGCCAATATGCCCAGGTTCAGAGTGTCAAAGGCTTGAGCCGCTACCAGGAGCAGAGGTTGGGCGATGGCAGGCACCAGTCCAAGAGCGGTTCCGCCCCAGGCCAGGATCAGAAAGAGTCTCTCTGGTGAGGGAGAGCGATCAGCCAGTCGTCCACCGAGAGTATAGCCTGCGGCCAGGTAGATCAGGATCAGGCCGATGATGGTCGCCCATACCAGGTTGGCATGGCCAAAGCGCATCTGCAACAGACGCGCCGCGCTCATTTCCGCGGTCAGCGTGATCAGACCGGCCATGAAAACGGTAAAGGGTAGATAGTAGCGCATGGGGATGATTATACCTGTTGGGGAGCAATACCTTCGCCAATTTTGAAAATGCGTTTTACGACCGCCATGTATGGTGGTTTTTGAAAACTGTTTACCCACATATAGGGGATTTTTGGATGCTCATAAATTTTGGCGAAGGCATTAGGGGAGGAGGATCATTTTTGTTCATTTTTGGATTTATTTTTTACCAAAATTGGTATGAATTTGAGCGATTGGGTGGTAGTGAATTTGCTATAATTTTTCAAAATTTGTACTGTATTTCATGCGTAAGAATTTGTTGAGCGCGATGGTTTGTGTTTCGAGTGCGCAGGATGGATTGGAGTCGGCCTGGCAACACTGAAGCAAATCTGGCCTGTATGATTGTACGATGTGTGTTCTGACCCGATATGGTGGAATCTGTTCTCACCTCGACCCAGGTTGCGATTTTGCTGGAACTCCAGCGGCGACAGAAACCTGTCCAGGCTGAGGTGATCGCCCGGAAGTTGGGTCTATCGGCAGGGGTGATTCGGTATAACATTCCGGCTATCAATCACTGGCTCAAAGCCCGTTCGGCGCGCATCGTTTCCCGTCCTAAGTATGGCTATAAACTTGAAATGGACGATTCCTCCCGGCAATTGTTGCTGGAGGAATTGAGTCGTTGCCATGTGCAGGTGGTGTATTCGCCGGAGGAGCGACGTCAGTTGTTGCTTTTTGAGTTGCTTCGCAACGCTGATTACCAATCTCTGGAGCGGTTGGCTGAACGGCTCTCGCTGTCCAAGTCCACTTTGCTGCGTGAGTTGAGTGTGGCAGAGGCCTGGTTGGCGGAACGGCAATTGTTTCTTCAGAAGCGTCCTCGCCGTGGCACGCGTGTGGTCGGGCAGGAGATCGTGATCCGGCATACGCTGGTATTGCTCATCATGGAAGTGCTCTCAGAGGTGATTCTGTTTCGCCTGATTCAGTGGGGCATCTCCGATCGGCTCTCTGGTGATCTTTTCTTACATCCTGTCCAACAGCAGATGTTGCACGTGTTGCAAGGGTGGAATCTGCAAGATGCTATGCGATTGGTCACTCGCCTGGAGCGGATGTTCTCCCTGCGGTTGAGTGATAGTCGCTTTCTGTATCTGGTGCTATATTGGGCAATCGCTAAGGAACGCTTTAAGCAAGGGCAGATCGTGGCTTTGCCACCTGACTATAGTGAGGCTGCACTGAGCGATCAGGAGTGTCAGGCAGTCCGCACTATTATAGCCAGCTATCGTCAGGAATGGGGGCAGGATGTGCCCTATGCTGAGGCGGTTGTTTTTCTATTGGAAATGTTTTCCTCGCCTCCAAATGAAGAAGAGGATGGTCGCGAGCGAGAGCGAGAGGGCGAGATATATGATGGTCAGGTGTCATCTCTGGCCAATCGTCTGGTAGAACAGATAGCGCGTCAGGCAGGATATCCGATCCAAAACCCAGCGCTGCTGAGTCATTTGGTCAAGCACATCTCCAGGATGCTGTTCCGTTTTCGTTATGGTCTGCCGGTGGAAAATCCATTCGCCGATGATGTCATCCGCTCTTATCCTGAGATCTGGCGGGCTACGGTAGAAGCGGTTCGCTCGTTTGGACCGGAATTGGAGGGTCTGAGTCGAGAAGAGATCGCCTTCCTGGCAATGTATTTTGTGCTGGCTCGCCAGTTGGAGAGTAATCCCAAGCCGGTGCGTGCGCCTCGTATTGTTGTGGTGTGCCCGGCAGGTGGCGTGTCGGTGTGGATGCTGGTTTCCCGTCTGCGGACTGAACTTCCCCATCTGGAGATCGTGGCCAACGTCTCGTTGCGCGAACTGGCCCGCCTGGATACATCGAATGTGGATGCGATTATCACGACCGCCCACAATATCACGGCTCAAGATATTCCGGTCATTTGCGTGAGCCCCTTCTTGAATGAAGAGGATATTCTCCGAATCAAGTCACATTTGCGTCTCTGGGGTTTTAACGTGTGAATTTGAACATCAGGAAGATGGATGGGAGGAACTATGCCGCTCAAACGAATCATTGTCGCTTGTGGATCGGGAGTTGCTACGTCTAACGTAGCGGCCGAGAAGTTGCGGAGTCTGCTCGATGAGCGAGGAGTCCAGGCGGATGTGCGCGCCGTGGATATCAAAAGCCTGGAAGCCGAGGCGAAAGTGGCCGATCTGCTGGTTTCGATCACGCCTTATGCAATTCGGGATAAAGAACTGCCCATTCCCTCGCTGAATGGCATTCCGCTGCTCACCGGCGTGGGATTGAACGATCTGCTCGATCAAGTCATTCAGGTCATTCGGGCATGAGATATGCGTGCCCGTTTAGGAAAGGAGGTGAGACTTTCTGAAGATCATTTCGATTAACCTCTGGTATTAGCCACCTCTTGCTCACCTATCTACTACAAGAAAGGAGAGAATGCCATGCAAGCCGCTCTTGATGTTATTCGAGCCTTCCTCGATCTGGGCCCCAATGTCGCTCTGCCTTTGATCATGTTCATCCTGGGGCTGGTAATCGGCATGAAACCGGGCAAAGCCCTGGGCGCAGGATTGATGTTGGGCGTGGCCTTCACTGGTATGTTTGTGCTGTTTGACTTTGCCTTCCCCACCCTGGGCGGCGCCGGTCAGGCCATGGTTCAGCGTTTTCCAGGGTTGCGCTTCACCGCCTATGACATGGGTTGGACCGTTGCTTCAGTGATCTCCTGGGCCTGGCCGTTTGCGTTCCTGATGTTCCCCTTGCAGATCGCTATCAACATCATCATGCTCTGGGCCGGCTGGACGAAATGCCTGAATGTGGATATGTGGAATGTCTGGCATAAGGCCACGCTGGGAGCCTTTGTCTCGGCGCTGCTGGGGCAAAACTATTCCAGTGGTGTTGCCCTGGCGTTTGGCTTCCTGGTGGCGGCCATCTGGGTAGTGCTGGAACTGCTCAGCGCCGATTACACCCGAGAACAGGTGTATAACCTGACCCGCATCCCTGGCATTGCCGTCTCCCACAACATGTTGCTGGATATTATCTGGATGGCGCCGATTCTCGACCTGATCGAGAAAATCCCCGGAATCAACAATATCAAGACCAGCCCTGCCGATCTGCGTCGCCGCATCGGCATCTTCGGCGAGAACTATATTCTGGGTGCTATCCTGGGCCTGATCTTTGGCTTGCTGGCCGGCTACAGCGTTCGGGAGATCGCAGTGCTGATGATCAAGTGCGCAGCCATTATCACGCTGTTCCCTCTGCTGGCCGGTCTGTTTGCCCGGGCTCTTGCTCCGGTGGCAGAAGGCGCCCAGGAGTTCATGCAGAAGCGCTTCCCTGGCCGCTCGTTCTACATCGGTCTGGATTGGCCGGTGCTGGCTGGCATTGACTCCCTGTGGGTGACCGGCATTCTGCTAGCGCCATTGATTTTGCTGTTCGCAGTCATCCTGCCCTATAACCAGACTCTGCCCTTTGCTTCGATCATTGCCGTATCGCTGGTGGCTACCGTGACCGTGGTGACTCAGGGCGATCTGGTCAAGTCGGTCATCCTGGGGATCATCGGCATTCCGGTCTATCTGGGCGCGGCCACCTATTTTGCCCCTTATCTGACCAATCTGGCCGTGGCGACAGGTGCCATGAATGTCCCCGAAGGCTATGGCATGATTACCTGGCTGGAGACCAATGCCGCCGGCATGCGCCTGATGGTCTTTTCTATTCTGGACATGCTGAACGGCAACATCCCTCTGGGAGCGGTGTCTATCGTGGTGCTGGCGTTTTGTGGCTGGTATTACGTCCGCGCCATGAAGCGCCGTGAGAACGCTGCAGCGGCTGCCAGCGGTGGCATTTCTGGCAATCCCAGGCCTTACCCGGATGCCTAGACGAAAAATCCAGCGTTTTGGGGGAGGGTGCCCGTGGGCTCCCTCTGGCCTGAAGGGCACTCTCCCGGGCCTATGATCCTGACGATCACCCTTCACCCCGCTCTGGATAAGATCGTGCGTACCCCGCGCTTGCGGCCAAATGATGCTGCTCGGGTGACCATCGTGATGGAATATGGTGGCGGCAAGGGGAATAACGTGGCACGCGCTTTGCATCGTCTGGGGGTTCCGGTGCTGGCACTGGGCTTTCAGGGCGGGCATATCGGCGAAGAACTTATGCGTCGCTTTGCCGAAGAGGGGATTCGGACAGATTTCGTGTCGTGTCGTGCCCCTACTCGTACCTCCTTGATGATCATCGAAGAGGAGACCGGCCACACTTACTCGCTCTATGAACCCGGTCAGGCCGTTGAAACAGATGAACTGGAGCGTTTTCGCAATCGTGTTTTGAATCGTTTTCCGGAAGGCAAAATGGTGCTGTTTTGCGGAACAGCGCGCACTCCTGAACTGGCGGCTCTGAATGCCGAACTGATTCATGCCGCTCAGCAGCGAGGTCTGCGGTGTGGGGTGGATAGTTCCGGGTTGGCCTTGCGCGAAAGCATTCGTGCTCGGCCCTATCTGGTCAAGGTCAATCGGGATGAACTCTCAGAATGGTGCGAGTGTCCTCTGGACGATTTGTCTTCCCAATTGCAGGCCATGCACGAATTGCATCAAATGGGCGTCTCCCTGGTGGCCCTCTCGCGCGGGGCGGAAGGATTGTTGATCACCGATGGTCAGACCTGGCTGGAAGGGAAACTGCCGATGGATAAGGTGATCAACGTGATGGGTTGTGGTGATTCGCTGCTGGCCGGGATGGCTTCGGCTCTTCTGGATGGCCTGGACCTAGAGGGTATCCTGCGGCGTGGCGTGGCCTGCGGAGCGGCCAATACCCAGGTGATCGGTTCAGGCTTCATTGATCCAGCCCTGGTACGTCAATTAGAGCCCCGGGTGGATGTCCAGATGATTGCATTCCACTCGTCCCAAAACACTTGTGAGTCAGGAAGGAACTGACCGTGTCTGACATCTTTGAAATGCGCAAGAAGATCGCCGAAGTAGGGAGCCTGATGTATGCCCGCTTTCTCACCGATTCGGCAGGCGGGAACATCAGTGTGCGCATGGGCGATGTGATCCTGATGACCCCTCGCTATTCCGGCAGTGTCTTCCGCTGGCAACTCCGGCCGGAAAACATCCTGGTGCTCGATCTGGAAGCCAATAAGCTGGATGGGGAAGGACGGGTCTCGCGGGAAGTGCGCGTCCATCGTGACCTGTTGACCCGCTTTTATCCCGATGGAACGGCAGTTGTCCATGGTCATGCCCGTAATGCGCTGGTGTTCTGCGCTGCGGAGCGCCCCATTCCGTCCATGCTTTATGCCACCGATAAATTCGGGCAGGAGATCGGTCTGGTCCCCGATGCACCTGCCCATACCCAGGAGCTGGCGGATCATATTTGTGCCGCTATCGAGCCTCAATTAGATCGAGTACGCAAACAAGCTGCAGTTGTTCTGGCGCCGCGTCATGGTGTGTTTGTATTTGCTAAAGATCTGGATAGCGGCTATGATGCACTGGAACGCGTGGAAGTCTCGGCCTATTGCGCATTGATGAGCCAACTCTTGACCTCTTGACTTCTCGCCTGGGACATGCCTATGCTACACAAAGAATTGATCTTCATCGGATTAGATGTAACGACGGCCGAGCAAGCCATTCGCATCATGGCAGAGCAAATGCTCATTCAGGGATACGTCAAAGAGTCGTTCATTGAAGCCGTTCTGCAACGAGAGGAGACTTTTCCCACCGGTATGCCCACGACTTTGCCAGTCAGCATTCCCCATACCAACGTGGAACACTGCCTGAAACCGGCTATCTCAGTAGGAATTTTGAAGCAGCCGGTTGAGTTTCGCACCATGGGGGAACCTACACGCTCAGTGCCTGTGCAATTGGTTTTCTTGCTTTCTGTGGTAGAACCTTCGGTGCAGGTTCAGATGTTGCATCGTCTGATTGACTTTTTTCAACAAACCGAGAAATTGCAAGAACTGGCTCGTGTTGAGACGGTCGATCAGGCTTACGAGTTGTTGTGCACCGCCCTGGGCGTGGAGAGCCATGCGGTTCTGCCCGCTCCTGAACCGACCGCGGCGAACATGACCGAGACCATGGAGGTTGTAGTTCGCCATCCGGTGGGGTTACACGCCCGGCCGGCAGCGAAGTTCGTTCAACTGGCTAACCAGTTTCCCTGTGATATTCTGGTTTCTAATCTGGAGAGCAACACTCCCCCGGCAAACGCAAAGAGCATCCTGGGAGTTCTCAGCCTGGGCGTATCCAGTGGCCATCGCATTCGGATTCAAGCCAAAGGGGAGCAGGCCACCGAGGCCTTGCAGGCTTTACGTGATCTGATCGAGAGCAATTTTGGAGAAAACAGCGAACCAACATGAAGCAACTTCAAGGCATTGCCGCATCGTCAGGAGTGGCCATGGGGCGGGCATTCCTGTATTCAGCCCCTTTACCTCTCATTCAGCCGCAATCTGTTCCCGATCCTGAACCCGAAATTGAGCGGCTCAATCACGCTATCGAAACAGTGGACCGCGAACTCAGCCGCCTGGAAGCAGACACCGAAAAACGCATCGGACGTACCGAGGCCGAAGTCTTCTCAGCCCATCGGCTTATTCTAAAGGATCCTTCCTTTCGCCAGGAAATTGAACAGATCATACGCTCTGAGCGCATCCAGGCCGAATCTGCTGTGCAACGTGTCACTGGCCGCCTCAAGGCGATGTTTGAAAGCATGGAAAATGACTATTTCCGTGCCCGATCAGTGGACGTAGCCGACGTAGGCGCACGTCTGCTGCGCACCCTTCTGGGGATCGCCTCCGCCGGCTGGGAACAAATCCACGAACCGGTGGTTGTGGTGGCCGATGAACTCCTGCCTTCGGATACCGCTCAAATGGATCCTTCCCTGATCCTGGGAATTGTTACCGCTGGCGGCGGTCCTTCAAGCCATGTGGCTATTCTTGCTCGTAGTCTGGGTATTCCAGCCGTGGTTGATCTGGGCCCGGAGGTATTGACCATCCGTGCCAACACACTGGTTATCGTAGATGGTCACGAAGGCTGGGTGATCCTCGATCCCGATACAGATACCCAACAAACCTATCTTCAGCGTCGTCAGGAACATCAAGCCCGCCTCGATCAGGCACTTAAGAGTGCTACCCAACCGGTGATCCTGCCCGATGGCACCAGGGTCATTGTGGCGGCCAACATTGGATCTGTCCAGGAGGCCAAACGGGTAATCCCCTTTGGAGGCGAGGGTGTCGGCCTGTTGCGCACAGAATTTCTGTTCCTGGACCGGGCTATCGCTCCTACGGAAGATGAGCAATACGAAGCCTACGTGATCATTTCCAACCTGATAGGCAATCAACTGCTCATCGTTCGTACCCTGGATATTGGTGGCGACAAATCGGTATCCTACCTGTCTCTGCCTCAGGAGGCCAATCCCTTTCTGGGGAAGCGGGGATTGCGCTTCTTGCTCGATCAACCCGATCTCTTCAAAACCCAACTGCGCGCTATTCTGCGGGCAGCCCACGAGCGGCAGATAGCCATTATGTTCCCTATGGTTACTACCCACGCTGAACTGCTGGCTGCCCGAGCGATGTTGGAAGAAGCCCGCCAGGAATTGCTTGCCCGTTCTCAACCGATAGGACAGCCTCAGATCGGGATCATGGTGGAAGTGCCCGCAGCCGCCCTGTGTGCCGACATTCTGGCGACGGAAGTGGATTTTCTCAGCATTGGCACCAACGATCTGGCCCAATACACTCTGGCGATCGATCGCACCAACCCTTCGGTGCGCTCGATTGCCGATCACTTTCACCCGGCTGTCTTGCGGCTGATCTACCAGACCATTCAGCAGGCCCATGCAAAGGGCATCTGGGTTGGGCTGTGCGGGGAACTGGCTGGTGAAGTGCTTGCTGCCCCTCTTCTTCTCGGAATGGGCCTGGATGAATTTAGCATGGCTCCGGCGTCCATTCCCTTTGTCAAGGAGACATTGCGCCGTTGGAGCCGCGAGGAAGCTGCGGCCCTGGTGGAACCAGTTCTGGCGCAGCGTGACTCGGCCGCGGTGATCGCCTTTTTACAGGAACGGAAGAAATGACCGCGCTGAGCGAAACCCTCCTGAACGACCTGATCCAGCGCTTCAATCCAGACGCCGCGCCGGATCTGACCGCCGATATTCAATTTCTCTTCAGCGGCCGGGAATCAGCAGCCTACTATGTGCGGATGGCTGATGGCAAATGTACCCTTCACAAGGGCGAACTGGACTTTGCTCGCCTGACGATCCGAGTGGATATCGAGATATGGCGTGCTATTCAACAGGGGGAGATCGCCTGGGCCGACGCAATGATGCAACGAAAATTTACGGCGACGGGCAATTTCCCCCTTCTGGCCCGTCTGCCGCAACTGTTCCGGTTGGGTGACTGAAGACTAGGCCAATTCTACGACGGCGCCGGCTTCTTCGAGTTTCTTCTTGGCGTCCATCGCTGCATCTTTGCCGACGGCAGAGAGCACTTTGCCGCCGGGGGTTTCAGCCAGAGTCTTGGCTTCGCTCAGGCCCAGGTTGGTCAACTGGCGGATGACCTTGATCACCTCGATCTTCTTCGGACCAGCGTCCTTGATGACCACGTCGAACTCGGTCTTCTCCTCCACAGGCTCAGCCGGGGCGCCGGGAGCCGCCGCCCCTGGCATAGCCGCCACGGCGACCGGCGCAGCCGCCGATACGCCCCATTTCTCCTCCAGCATTTTGACCAGTTGAGCCGCTTCGAGAACGGTCAGTTCACTGAGCGCGTCAACCAATTGTTCCAGATTTGCAGCCATGTGTGTTTACTCCTTTCAAAATTTCAGGGTGATTTGAGAGAACGAGATGTGAGTTTTGCTGCCTCAGGCAGCAGCCGGTTTTTCCGAATAGGCGCGCAAGACAGCCGCCAGAGATCGCGCCGGTTCGGCCAGCGTGCGCACCAGTTTGGCCGCAGGCGCCTGCAGCACACCCAACAACTGGGCACGGGTCACTGGCAACGGCGGCAAGTCGGCCAGAGCTTTCACCTGCGCCGGGTCCAGCACCTGTCCACCCATGAAGCCACCCTTGACGCGAGCGAACTCCATGCCCTTAGTGGCTTCGCCCAGCGCTTTGGCTGTTGCCACAGGATCGCTGAAGGCGAAGGAAATAGCCGTGCTTTTTTCGAGCAGGTGAGCCGGCATCTCGATGCCAGCGGCCTCAAAGGCACGTCGGGCCAGGGTGTTCTTGACGACGTGGAATTCCCCGCCGGATTCGCGGACTTTGGCCCGAATCGTATCCAGGTCCTTCATTTTGGCGCCGGTGTATTCCATCAAGATGATGGCCTGACTGCGCTTCAACCAATCGGTATACTGCTGCAGGATTTCTTCCTTGCGCTGTCGGGTAATGGCCAAGGGACAATCACCTCCTTTCAGAAAAAAAGTCTTTGCCACTCGCTACTGCGGCAAAGACGTGTTGCGCCCGCCCTGCCTCGGAGCCGAACCAGACCATCGCGGGCGGAATGAGCGTACCTCGTCTTCACCTGGGCAGGAAATTAAGTTCCCCTTGGGGAACACCCGCCGTCTTTGGCGAAGTGGCTTGATTTGAGTTTAAGCGAATACGATTATCCGCCTACCTCCAACGATTGTGCTGCCATCGGGTCTACCTTGATGCCCGGTCCCATGCTGGTGGTTACGGTGATGCGCTTGATGTAGGTGCCTTTGGCTGCTGCCGGGCGAGCCTTGCGAATGGCCTCCATGAGCGCCGCAAAGTTCTCATACAGTTGCTCGGTCGTGAACGAAACTTTTCCGATCGAGACGTGGATGTTGGCGGTCTTATCCAGACGGAACTCGACTCGGCCGGCTTTGGCCTCTTGAATGATGCGGGGCAGGTCGTCGGGCGAGACCACCGTACCGGCTTTGGGATTGGGCATCAACCCGCGTGGACCCAGGATGCGACCCAGGCGCCCTACTTTGCTCATCATGTCGGGCGTGGCGATGGCCACGTCGAAATCCAACATGCCCCCTTCGATCTTCTTGATCGTCTCATCGTCATCGGCCACCAGGTCGGCGCCGGCGGCCCGGGCCGCTGCGGCGGCATCGCCAGCAGCAAAGACCAGCACGCGTACCTTCTTGCCCAGACCCTGAGGCAGAACCACGACATCGCGTACCTGCTGGTCGGCCTGGCGTGGATCCAGACCCGTGCGAATGTGCACTTCCACCGTCGCATCAAAGCGGGTCGGTGACGTTTCTCGGACCAGGGCCAGGGCTTCTTTGGGGGAATATAGTCGTTGTGGATCGACTTTGGCTGCTGCAGCCAGGTATTTCTTTCCGTGTTTGGCCATGATACTCCTCCGTGGTGCTAACGGGTCTTTTGCTCTTGCTGAGACTTCCTGAAAGGGCTTCCAGCAGTGCGAGACCCTCCCACCAGAATTCAGTCGACGATATCCAGGCCCATGCTGCGGGCCGTACCTTCGATTTGTTTCATAGCGCCTTCGATGTCAATGGCGTTCAGGTCCTTCATCTTCAACTCGGCAATTTCGCGTATCTGCTTGCGCGTAATCTTGCCCACCTTGACCTTGTTGGGGGTAGCCGAGCCCTTCTCTATGCCAGCCGCCTTGCGCAGCAAAACCGCCGCTGGCGGAGTCTTCAGAACGAAGGTGAAGGAGTTGTCGGTGTAGATGGTGATTTCTGCCGGGAGCACCTCACCCATGCGGTTCGACGTGCGGGCGTTGTATTCTTTGCAGAACTGCATGATGTTGATGCCGTGTCCGGCCAGAGCCGGGCCGATGGGCGGCGCAGGGGTCGCCTTGCCGGCTTCGATTTGTAAGCGAACAATTGCTTTGACTTTCTTGGCCATAGGTACTCCTTGGTGGTGTTAGCGGGCGGTTTGCCCTCCCACGAGAATAGGGGTCGGTATATCGGCTTTGAGGCCGTTGACCGCAGGTTATGCCTTTTCGACCTGAAGGAAATCCAGTTCCACCGGCGTTTCGCGTCCGAAGAAATTGACCATCACGCGTACCTTGTTGCGCTCTATGTCAATCTCGGCCACATTGCCGCGGAAATCATTGAACGGGCCGTCAATAATGCGCACGCGTTCGCCCACTTTGAACGTGACTTTGACGCGAGGCGTTTCGGCCTCCATCCTCTTCAGGATTTGATTCACCTCTTCCGGGCGCAATGGGGTAGGGACATTGCCCATACCCACGAAACCGGTCACGCCGGGCGTGTTCCGCACCACATACCAGGATTCTTCGGTCATGATCATGTTGACCAGCACATAGCCGGGGAAGATGTGACGCTCCACGGTGCGGCGCTTCCCATCGCGAATCTCGATCTCTTCCTGGGTGGGGACGATCACATCGAAGATCTTGTCCTTCATGCCCATGGTCTCGATGCGTTGCTCGAGATTGTGGCGTACCTTGTTCTCGTACCCCGAATAGCAGTGGATCACATACCAGGCAGGGCCGCCTTCAGCGGGTTGATCATCAGCACCTTCAGGGTTGGTAGAAGGAGGCTCCCCGGTCGAAGCAGCCTGAGCCGGGAGCGATGACGAGGTCTGGGAATCCAGCGAGGCCGCTTCGGCCGACGGCGTCACAGTCGCCTCTTCTGGCTCGATCGGCTCTTGAGCAAATTCCCGTTCAGGTTCCTGCACGTTCATCAGCACCTCAACTTCCCGGTCGCATACCTTTTCCGGCCCTGGCTAGGCGCCAATTGCCAGTTTGATCAGGTACTCTGCAATGCCATCTACCACAGCCAGGTAGATTCCCATCACGATCATCACTGCGAGGACAATTATGGTGAGTTGTCGCGCTTCTGGCCAGGTTGGCCAGTTGACCTTGCGAAGTTCACCCATCGTCTCGCGAATATAGCGCGTGATGGCATTGGGTTTTTTCTCTGCGGTCACAGATCACTCCATCTCTGTTTTACGGCTAAAACGCCGCCAGCGACGACGGCGTTATCACCTTCAGGCAGGCCAGGCAGGACTCGAACCCACAACCGCTCGTTTTGGAGACGAGTGCTCTACCAAATTGAGCTACTGGCCTGTTTCGTCTGGTCTCGTTGCCGGTGGCCTGATCGTCTGTCGTCTCTGGTGAACAGGGTGTTTTTACAGCAAACTGTCTATCCAGCCATCCAATGACCGACGATCAGACCACTCGACTACCAGACTACTTTGTTTCGCGATGCAAAGTGTGTTTACGGCACCGCGGACAAAACTTTTTGAATTCCAGCCGGTTGGGATCGTTGCGCCGGTTCTTTTCAGTGGTGTAGTTTCGCTCCTTACACTCTGTGCATTGCAACGTGATCACCGGCCGGATGTCTTTCTTCTTCGATGCCATATTCTATTTTACTCCAAAATCTTGGTGATCACGCCGGCGCCGACGGTCAAGCCGCCTTCGCGGATGGCGAACTTAGAGCCCTGCTCCAGCGCCACCGGCACAATCAACTCCAC
>FWWM01001926.1_pt1 | contig 38203 bp, 35 predicted proteins | sample 2228351 | NCBI WGS metagenome assembly FWWM01 (sample SAMEA103939774, study PRJEB20133) | metagenome
AGCAGGCGCAACGAGTTGAGCACGACGAGCAGCGAGGCGACTTGATGCATGACAGCAGCGCCAACGGGTTGCAAAATGCCCGCAGCCGCCGCTAAAACGCCCAGCGCGTTCACACCGATGGCAAACAGAAGCAAGTTTTGGCGAATGGTGCGCATGGTAGCGCGGCACACATCTATCGCTTCGGGCAGTCGGCTTAGGTCGTCGGTCATCAACACGATATCGGCGGCTTCAACCGTCACATCCATTCCGATGCCGCCCAAGGCGATGCCGACATCCGCTGCTGTCAACACGGGGGCATCGTTGATGCCGTCGCCGACCATCGCCACTTTGTGCCCCCGCTGTTGCAACTCTTGGACGACAGTAACTTTGCCCTGCGGGAGCAACTCAGCGCGGACTTCATCAACCCCAACTTGTTGGGCGATGCGGCGCGCCACTGTTTCGTTATCGCCTGTCAAAAGCACAATGCGCTGAATGCCCATCGCCCTCAGTTGCTGCACAGTCTCTCGCGCTTCGGGACGCAACTGGTCGGCAAGAGCAATGATGCCCACAACGCGTGGGGGTGATGATGCCTCCGCGCCAGCGACGAGGATGCCCGTCAAACCTTGCCGAGCAAGTTCAGCGAGTTGGTGTTGCGTTACATCGTCCAGTTCGCCCCCTTTTTCGGCGATAAAACTTTTGCTGCCGACCAAAACCGTTGTGCCGTTGACCTTCGCTTGAACGCCCATGCCGGGCAAAACCTGAAATTCGCTGGCGGGCAGAAGGGCTAAATTGTGGCGCTTTGCTTCGTCCAAAATGGCTTGGGCGAAAACATGCTCGGACGATTGCTCAGCGGTGGCAGCCAGTTGCAAAACTTCGTCAGCAGTGGCGTTGCCCAGCGGAATAACCGCCTGCACTTTCGGTTTGCCTTCTGTGAGCGTGCCCGTTTTGTCCAAAGCGATGCAATCGGCTTCTGCCAGTTGCTCAATGTAGATGCCGCCTTTTGCGATGATGCCGCTGCGGGCTAACCGACCGAGGGCAGCCACGGCTGCTGTCGGCGTCGCCAACACCATTGCGCACGGGCAAGCAACAACCAGCACCGCCACAACCCGCAGCCAAGTCTGCTGTGCTTCTACACCCAATCCGAACCGAACGAGCACAAAGGTTAGTCCACCGACGAGCAGCAAAACAGGCACGAACCACTGGGCATACTTGTCGGCAAGGCGTTGGACTTTGCCTTTGCGCTCTTGGGCTTCGCGAACGAGTTGGACGATTTGACCCAACTTCGTGTCGCTGCCAACCTGCGTTGTGCGAACTTCCAACACACCGAACTCGTTGAGTGTGCCTGCAAACACTTCGTCGCCGACGGTTTTTTCAACGGGCAAAGACTCGCCCGTTAGCGGGGCTTGATTGACCGAAGAACGCCCAGCAACGACCACGCCGTCAACGGGGATGTGTTCGCCGGGGCGAACAATCACAAGGTCACCAACTTGCACCTGCTCAATAGGCACTTCCACTTCGTCACCGTTGCGTCTAATGCGAGCGGTCTTGGGGGCAAGTTCCAGCAACTTTTCCAGCGCACTGTGAGTTTTAGTGACGGCGTAGTGCTCCAACGCACCGCCGATGAGCATGATGAAGATGACTTCGGCGGCTGCCAGATACTCCCCGATGAGCAATGCGGCAATAGCAGCAATGGAAACAGCGAGGTCAGCGCCGATGCGTCGGTGGAGAAGCAACTCGGAAAACGACTCGTAGAAGATGCGCCACCCGCCAATGACCGTTAGCAACACAGCCGTGTCCAAAGTTGTGCTGGGCAGCGTTTTGAAAATGCCCAATGCGTTCAGCAAAATCCCGACACCGATCGCCGCAATGAAGGCGATTTCTCGCCAAGTCAATCGCTCGTGCTCATCAGCCATTGTTGCTCACCGCTGGCTTTTGCGGCAAGGGAAAGCGCTCGGGTTGTTGTGGGCAATCATCTTGCGCGCCTACTCATAGCGAATCCACATGGGGCTGGACCATGCCAGTTGCCCATCTTCTTGCTCCACCCGCACATAATACCAACTCTCCTTGCCTCGCTCCGCAGCAGTATCCTGCCAACTCATCCGCACTTCCCGCCGCTTCGGCTCCGTCGTGTAAACATGCCGAAAATCCTTGATGATATGCAGGCGAGCGATGGGGGCGGTGCCAATGACGAAGATGTCCAGTTTAGGCGGCTCCTTGACGGTAAAAGCATCGCCCATCAGGTGCTCCCCGCAGGTGACCACCAGCAAGATGTTGTCCGTTGCTGCGTAAGAGTGGCGTTTCTTGAAGGCATCCAGAATTCCTTGTCGCGTCGGTTGCTCCACGAACACTTTCCCGTAACTAATGTGAGTGCTCACATGGTCGGAGGACGCCTGAAAGCCCAGTTTGAAGCCTTTCTTGAACGCTTCCCACACGAACCCAGCCGGCTGCCATCCGCCAATGGATTCTTCGGCTTTCGTGGCACTGCGGGGTGCTCCCAGATACTCGTAGTTTTGGCGGCAACCTTGGTAAATCTCCACGACGGGTTCGGCAACGGGATGGTTGTCTCGCCAGTCGGTGCCCATGTCTGTTGCGGAGGTGTGCTCAGCGCAAATCCCGTCAAATTGCAGCAGGTAGCGGTAAAGCATCTTGGTGTCGGGTGCACCCTTTTCGGGGTCACCACGCGTGTCGGGGTGGCGAGGCAGCGTCCGAATGCCCCGCTGTGCAAACATCACATTTCGGTGCCCGCTGGGATAGGGAACGCTGCGCTCGTAAGAGAACATCGGGACAAACTTAGGCGGGTGGTGGAAGATGTCCGTCGTCTTCTGGGTGAGCCACCAAGGATACTCGCGACCGCCACCGTTGTCGTGGTCGCCACAGCCAATCCAGTCCAAATCAGCCGCATCCAGTGCGTAACGCCACATGTCCTCCAGTGCCCCATCGCCACCGCCGTCCGCCGAGATTTCCGTGTGGCGGTGGAACTCTCCCCGCATGATGCGGTAGGTCTTACCGCCTAACCGCAACCGAAATGCACGGATGCGGGCAATGTCTTGTGCTTCCGTCGGGTGGACGGGCTTGACGGTTTTTGGTGTGGTAAACGGTGGGGTTTCTGTCAAGCGAGGGATTCGTGCTAACTCTTGTTGCCAAACCGCTGCGAACAGCGCGTTGTTGACAACGCCCAAGGGGCCGTGATAGCGGTAGCGTCCGTCACCACTGTAGACAGCGAGCAAGTGTCCAGTGGGCAAACCCACCAAAGCGGGGCGGTTGTCCAGCAAGTTGTCGGAGCAAATGAGTGGCACTGGTGGGCTCCATCGGTCCCCGTCGTAACTGGTCAAGTAGGAGAGCCAGTAAGTTCCCGCCGGTCCGCGCCAACTTTCACGGTGGCGGAACGAGAGCCAAATGCGCCCGTCAGGCGTTACCGCTAAGCGTGGGTAACTGTTTGCTGTTTGCAGTCTTTTCGGTAGGGAAGCAGCCACATCCGCAGGGTAAAGCAAGCGCCCGTTGACCCAACAAGCAACCCTGACAGTAGTGCGAGCAGCAGGATACAGCGGTGTCCCCGGGTTGCCTCCTCGGTCGCGGTAGTAAGCGCCCGTGTCTTTCCCCCAATTCTCTGGTCGCTCTTCCCAAGCAATCCAGACCCGTCCTTGCAAGTCGCAAGCAACAGCGGCACTCGCTTCAAACAGTGGCGATGTAGTCACTGTCACCGTTTGCCGCTGCGTCGGGGTTGCTTCGTTGATGACCGCCAGACGCACGTCGTAATTGCCCCGCTCGTAAGTGTCAAAAGCGACGAACAAGTTGCCCTTCTGATCGGCAGTAATGGCAGGCGACCATTCGTTAGCAGGCGTTTGGGTCAAGCGAATGGGCTTGCGATCGTCTATAGCCGTCAGCCAGATGTCAAAGTTGTCGTCCTGCCAACCCTGCCACGCCACCCAGACGCGCCCGGAAGCGGAGCGGACAGCAACAGCGTGGATGTCTGCTCCCCCAACTTCGTCCCGCGTCCCCCGTCTCCCGTCCCATCCCGTCAAGCGTTCCACTTTGGACCACTGTTGGGTTTTAGGGTTGAAAGCGCGGGCGAGCAAGTCCCAGTTGCCGTTCAAGTTTTGCGACCAGACCACCCAGACCAAACCGTTGCCATCAACTGCTACTGTTGGTCGCCAAACATCCAAGCCTTCGTCGGTGACGGGGACTGGTTGCGCCCACTGCTGACCGTCAAACCATGTCAACATCACGCGGTCGCCGCCATCCGTCGGTTTGAAAGCCGAAAAGTCGGTGGGGATGCCTTGCTCATCTTTCGGCAACGGGTCAAGAGGGACAGCCGTTGGTGGACCAAAATGCTTGTGTTCCACATAAGCGACATAGACCGTCCCATCGGGGGCGACAGCAGCAGCGGGAAAATCTTCTTCCCGCTCCGTGTCCGCTATGGTTACCACAGGCGGCACAATGTCCACTTGCGCTTGCCCGTTCAGAAAAGTCAACGGCTTTCGCCAAGACAGGTCGCCTAAAGCGACGGTGAAATCGCCCTTGTCCGTCGTGACAGCAATTTGTGCGGAAGCGGGGGCGCGAAGGGTGAGAACCAGACCGTTTTCTGTAATCGCCTGTTGCCGTTGTGTTCCTGCGGCAACTTGCCGCGTGTGTAAAGTGAAAGAGCCGTCAGGAGTTACTCGGTCGTTAGGACCGATGCGCCATGGTTCGGCTCGCACAACCGTGCCCTCAGAAAGGCGAAATTGCCCCTTCCACACAGTCGGTTCGGTGTCCTGAAGCCCGAGCAAGATGCGAACCGTCCGAACCTCCAACGGCATGGGAACGGGTTGCAAGGGGATGTAAGAGCGAGCGCCAGGAGGGGCGGACGCTGCCCGTCGGGGTTGGGTTCCCTGTTGGCGCCGCTGCTGCGCTGCGTGAAACGACAAAATCAACCCAACCCCTCCCACTAACAAGAGCGAAACCATCACCACCCGACCGCTACGCATCGCAACCGCCTCCTTCCAATTACCTGTGTCACAGTCTTTTCAGAGGCTGGCACCACTTATTTTGGCACACAAACTCATAGCATGAACCCGATGAGGTGTTACGCAAAACCCTATGGCACCTGCTGAAGGGCGATGCAAAATTGAATTCCCGAGTAGTTGGGCGCGGTGGTTGATGACGCTATTTCAAGTGCCTTTAGCAGGCGAAAGGGTGAGGAATTGCACCTGCTGATGCGTCAATTTGTGGTTCTTCAAGAGACGAGCCTGCCAAATGGTAGCGGTTTGAACACCCGTCGGGAGTGAGCCTTGACGCTACCGGACAGATTGACATCTGCGAGAACTTGAACCCAAACAACGCAAAATTTAGCGATAGGGGGACTGTTTGATGCGCGGACTTTTCATCACTGTGGAAGGCGTGGAAGGAAGCGGCAAGACGACCGTGACGGACGCTCTCGCTCAGTGGCTGCAGCAAAAAGGGTTGTCCGTTCTCGTTACGGCGGAACCAAGCCACACGCCTCTTGGTGAGCGCTTGCGCGAGATTTTGCTCCACGAAGATGAGCGCACCTCTTGGGCGGAAGCCTTCCTGTTTCTCGCCGACCGCGCCGAACATACTGCCAAAATCATTTGCCCCGCTTTGGAACGAGGCGAAGTGGTGCTCTGCGACCGCTTTGCGGACAGCACCCTTGCGTATCAAGGTTTCGGCTTAGGATTGCCCTTGACAGTGTTGATGGAACTGAACCGCATCGCCACCAACGGTTTAACGCCCGACTTAACACTGCTGCTGGATGTAGCACCAGAGATAGGACTTCAACGGGTGCGGTGCACAACTATTTTTGAGCAACGGGTGTTGCCCTTCCACCATCGTGTCCGATGGGGCTACTTGTGGTTAGCCCGACAGGAACCCCACCGCATCAAAGTTGTGGACGCTCACCAGCCGTTGGAAAAAGTGCTCGCGGAAGCGAGGCGTTGGGTGGAGGAGGTGGTGGAGCGATGGCGTTCAACGATTTCGTAGGTCACGAAGCCCTTGTTCGTTTCCTTCGGCGCTTGACCGAACGCCGCCAAATCCCTCACGCTTGGCTGTTTTCGGGACCCGCTCGCGTGGGCAAGCGAACGCTGGCGATTAACTGGGCGAAAGTGTTGAATTGTCAATCACCGATAGTGGGTGCTGATGGCATAGATGCGTGCGAACGCTGCTCTTCCTGTCGTCACCTTGACCCCACCCGCCCTTCCTACGCTCAGACCCATCCCGCTGTCCAAATTGTGGACACCCTCATGGCTGCTTATTGGGAGGCGATGGAACGCTCTGGGGAAGTGGATGTAACGAAATTGAAGCCCAAACTCTCGTTGGGCATCAACGCCATCCGCACCCTGCGGGAAAACTTGACACACCAGACCACTTGGCGTTACCGCGTCCTCATCGTGGATGAAGCGGAGCGGTTGACGGAGGAAGCCGCTGCTGCGTTGCTGAAGATGCTGGAAGAGCCGCCAGAGCGGACGCTGTTTGTCTTGGTCAGCGCTAATCCTTGGGCAATTCCGCCCACCATTCGCTCTCGTTGCCAGCCGTTGCGCTTTCGGTTGGTGCCTTCGGCGGTAATCGCTACTGCTTTAAGGGAACGGGGTGCTTCCCCTGAAGCCGCGACCCTTCTCGCACGATTGGCAAGGGGGCGAATTGGTTGGGCGTTGGAAGCATTGCGCAACCCTGAATGGCAGCAGGAGCGTGAGCGAGTTCGCTCCCTGTTCACATTGATGGCGAACATGGAATGGTGGGACATCTTCCGATTTGCTGAACTGTGCGTCCGAGGTATGGAAGAGGCAGAAGGCGAACAGGAAACAGCGATGGCAACACAGCGACGAGCGTTGGAGGAATTGCTGACGAACTTGACTCTCTGTTGGCGAGATGTGGTGGCAGCAGTGCATCACGCTGATGACTTGATTGTCAACGCTGACTGGCAACCTTTGTTGGAGAGGGTGGCTGCCCATTACGGACAAGCCTTTGGCGTGCTCCAACAATTGCGAACAACTGCTCGTCGTTTGCGCCCTCCCCTCAATGCCAATCCCCAGTTAGCGCTGGAACTGTTGGCAGCCGCTATGCTCGGGCAGCGAGGGCAATAAAAAGAGGCGTTGACAGTGCCGAAATGTCCTATTGGTGGGATGCGTTACAATGAAAAGCGTGGGCGGTTAGCTCAGGGGGAGAGCGCCTCCCTTACAAGGAGGAGGTCGCAGGTTCAAATCCTGCACCGCCCACCACAAAAGGAAACCAAAAGAGAGGAGTGGAAGACGATGGGTGCGAAGGAAAAGCAGAAGGCTTGCTGCTGTGAGGAGGAAAAGGTGAAAGGTGCGAGCAAGTGCGATTGTGACTGTGAATGCGAAGGCGACTGCGACTGCGATTGCGACTGCGACTGTGACTGCGAATGCGATTGTGAGTGTGAAGACACTTGTGATTGCGAGGGTGAGGGCAAGGAGTGAGCAGCGAGAAGCGGGAAAGTCGCCTGTGTGAAACAGCACCCCGCAAACGCTTGAGGTAGCCCGGAAGGGGGCGTTGATTGTGGGCAATCCCCGCTCTGCTACGGGGCAATTGCGAAGGTTTGCGAGGGCAACCGCAAGGGTTGCTCCAACTTCTTTGGCATCACTCCCCCGCCTCGGCGTGGTAGGGAAAAGAAGGGGCGGTGAGGTCTTGGGTTAGGCTCAGGGGACGAGGGGGCTGCACCCGCCAGAGTATGCGCTGCCCTAAGGCAGCGAAAAGGGGCGCGGCGACCTCACCGCCCCACTTACCATAGGCTGGTTCATCCAACACAATCCCGATGACCCACGTTTCCATCCCCTCAAGTCGGGTCGGGACATCAGCGGGCAAGAAGCCGAAGAAGGACACTACCACTTTCGTCGGGTCGTAGCGACCGTTGACCACTTTGGTGGCAGTTCCCGTTTTGCCAGCAACTTTTACCCCATCCAGTTTCGCTCGTTTGCCTGTCCCCTCCTCTACGGCTGCGATCAACATCTCGCGCACTTTTGCTGCGGTCAAGGGCGAGAAGGCGTTGCCCAACTCTTGCGGTGGCAGCCACTGAATGGTTCCCGTTTCTTCGTCTTTGAGCCCCTTGACGATGCGGGGCTTCATCACTTTCCCGTGGTTGGCAATGGCAGCGTAGGCGACGGTCATTTGCAATGGGGTCACTGCAATCCCTTGCCCAAAGGACAAAGTGGCTATGTGATGGCGCACCGCTTCCTTCGTCAGCAATCCCTTTGGCGGATCCAACCATCCCGCTTCTTCGTAGCCCGCACCTACATCCATGCGTCGTCCAAAACCCAGTTTGCTAAGGGTTTCGTAAATCTGTCGGTAAGATGCCCGCAAGGCAAATTGCGCCATAGCGATGTTGCAGGAGTGTTTTAAAGCCTCGGCGATTGTTTCAGCACCATGAGCAGCAATGCCTTTCTGAACCACCCAACAGCGGACGGCAAAGTTTTTCTCCCTCCAAACACCGTTGCAATGCGCTATTGTCTGCTCCGTGATGACACCGTGATCCAACAGTGCAGCAGCGACAAGAGGTTTCAAGGTAGAACCGGGTTCGTAAACGAAAGCGGTAGCACGGTTCAAGAACCGTTCGGGCGGGAAGCGTCGGTAAGCGTTGGGGTCAAAGTCGGGTTTGGAAACCATTGCCAAAATGTCCCCTGTCTTAGGGTCAAGAATCACCGCACAAGCGCTCTTGGGGCGGAACTGGCGCATGGCGGTGTCAATCACCTCTTCTGCCGCTTGCTGCAATTGCTCGTCAAGGGTCAAGATGACGCTGTTGCCCATTCGGGGAGGGAGGTGAGCGAAGTAGCCACTGGGGATAGGGTGACCGAGAGCGTCCACTTCCAGTTCCACCGACCCACCTTTGCCCCGCAGGGTTTCGTCCCAGTCCCGTTCCACGCCGTAGCAACCACTGTTTTCCAAGTTGACGAAACCGAGCACAGCAGCAGCCAACCGCTTGTAAGGATAAATGCGTCGGACTTCTGGTGTAATTCCGAGCCCTGCTCGCAAAATCTTCCACTCGGGCGGATCTGCCTCTTTTCGGTTCCCGCTGAGGATTTGTCGCAGTTTGCTGACGGATGCTTCGTCCAATTGACGAGCAATCCAGACGAACCGAACGAGGATGGGGCGTCCTTCCGAGCGGTTGACAACAGTTTGCATTAGCCGTCTCCGCAACTGCTCTTCAGAAACTTGCCCCGAAGGTAAAAGACCGCAGAGGTAGCGAGCGAGGCGAGAGGCTATCTCCGCATCGCTTATGCCCTTCCCCCAGACTTTGCGGGCAGCGGAGCGGAGGGCATGTGGGTCCGCCCAAACGGAGAAAGCCTGTTGACAAGTTGCCAATAATTGCAGGTTGCGGCTGTAAATGTTTCCTCGGGCAGGCGCCAGATCAATGTGCCTGAGCCAAATCCGCTTCGCTTTTTCGTGAGCGGCAGCACTTCCAAAACCTTGCAAGACGAGCAAGCGCCCCATCACCCCCAGGCTCAACACCACCACGCCAAACATCGCCCATACGCAGCGGTCATGGAATTTCCACATGGTCTTGTCGCCTCCCCAACAGAGGAGGATGGGGTCGCGATGGGACAATGACCAACGGTTGCGGTGGGGCAACCTTCGCCGAGGCGGGATCGGCTGCCAATGCGGAGAGGCGCTGAGCGATGGCTGCCTGCAGTTGCCGAACTTTCTCTTCGGCGGCTGCCAATTGTTGCTGCTGCTGTTGGTGCCATTGCGTTTCTTTCAAGATGGCTCCTTGCAGGGCGCACCAGATGACCAACAAAAGGCACGGCACAGCAATTTGCCACATCACCAAGCCTTTCGCCTTCTTTGCGGTTAACGGCTTAGGACGCCTCTGCTGCATCAACACTGGCGCAGCGATTTCCTCTCGCTCGTAGGCACGGGCAGGCACTGCCATAACCCTTTCCCCCTATCCCACTCGTTCTGCTGCCCGCAATTTGCAACTGCGGGCGCGGGGATTGCTCTGCCGCTCTTGAAAAGAAGGGCGAAGCGGGTCTTTGGTCAAAATGCGCAAAAGGGGGCGCTGCTCCTCTCCCTCCTTCTTCGGTTGTGCCAAAGCGAGAAAACTCTCCTTCACAACGCGGTCTTCTAACGACTGGTAGGTTAGAACGACGATGCGTCCTCCTCGCTTGAGGGCGTGGGTCCCTTCCCAAACGCCACCTTTGAGGGCATCCAATTCCTCGTTCACAGCCATCCGCAGGGCAAGGAAGACTTTGGTGGCGGGATGGAGCCGACCACTCCGAACGCCCTTCACTTCCACCACCAGGTCGGCTAAGGCTTTTGCAGTGGGGATCCCGCCGCTGCGGTGCCGCTCGGCAACAATGGCACGGGCGATGGCTCGTGCGTCCCGACGACGCTCCCCTACTTGCACGAACAAGCGTTCTAACTCCTCTGCGGAGAGGGACTGAAGCAAAGTTTGCGCTGTTACCTGAGCCGATAAGTCCATCCGCATGTCCAACGGGGTCTCGTCCAGAAAACTGAACCCGCGTCGACTGTCTATTTGCCAGAGGCTGGGACCAGGGTCAATGAGGGCACCGTCCACTTGCTTGACGCCGACTTGTTGGAGGAGGCGGCGGAGGTCTCGCATGTCGCCGTAGATGAGGGTCACTCGGTCAGCATAGTCCGCCAACCGCTCTGCTGCCACCTCCAACGAAGCGGCATCGCGGTCAATGCCGATGACTTCCGCCTTCGGGTTTGCTTGAAGGATTGCCAAAGTGTGCCCTCCTGTGCCCACGGTCATGTCCACGAACACACCCCTTTTCACTTCCCGCACCCGCAGGAAGGTGAGAACCTCTTCCACCATTGCAGGCGGGTGCAAGCGTGCGCCTGCTTCTCCTGTCTCTTTCCGTCGGCGCTCCAGAACTCGCTGCAACCACTGCCGATCAATCCCCACGCTTGGCTGCCTCCCTACCTTACAGACCCAGTGCCGCTTGCAACTCCTTCACATCCTGTGCGTTGATCTTGCTGAACCGCTGCTTGTAAGCCTCTTCGTTCATCAACTCCACGCAGTCGCCGTTGCCGACGAAGTAAACCGTCTTGCGCAACTGGCAGGCTTCCCGCAGAATGGGCGGGATGATGAACCGCCAGTTGTTGTCCACCTTGACCTTTTGCCCGTAACCCATGATTCGCTGCACCACGGGTCGTATCTTTTGCGGGTCGGTCTGGAACAGTTCCATCAGTCGTTGGGTGAAGCGCCGCCAGTCTTCGGCAGCAAAGATGTAAACCGTGTCATAAGGACTGATGGTCAGGTAAAACTCGCTTCCCAACCGCTGGCGCAACTCCACAGGCACGACGACCCGTCCCTTGTCGTCCACCGAGTAGCGGACGGTGCCGATGAACCACTCATCAGGTCGCAACTCTACGGGTTGGTGGAGGTCCAGTTCCTCCAATTCTCAACAACCCTCCATATTATCTCGCAACGCCATCTAAAACTTCCCACTTACTCCCACTTTTTCCCACCCGCTTGTTGGCACAAAAAGCGACTGCCCCAAGTGGCGACCCTTTCTGCACCACCTGGGGTGTTACGGCTCAAACCAAGTTGTCAGTCATTACGCAAACCGATAGACAAGACAGGTTGAGGCGTCCTGCCGCTCTTTTCGGTCACTGGTCAAACCTTAAAGGCGCTCCTACCTTCCCGACACCTCCGTCTTAAGCCTTTCCGGCGCGCTTTGTTGGCTGCTTTTATGATAACACATTCTGCCAGCAAAATCAACGAGTGGGGTGACTGAGGCACTAAAATGGCTCATTTATGTCCCTTTTCCGTCATTTTTGCCACCTGCACGCTCACGGCGGCAGCCAATTGGGCGGCGATTTGGCGGAAGGCGTGGGTAGCAGGAGAGTCAGGGAACGCAAGCACGACAGGTTGTCCCAAGTCGCTCCCTTCGCACACTTCGGGAAGCAACGGCACTGCACCGAGGAAACGAACGCCGCGTTGGGCACACTCCCACTCCACAGCGCCCCGTCGGAAAATCGCTGTCTCCTTGCCACAATGGGGGCAGACGAAGTAACTCATGTTCTCCACAACGCCCAAAACGGGCACGCCCAGCCGCTCAAAGGTAGCCAAGCCCTTGAGAGCATCGTAGAGGGCAACATCCTGCGGGGTCGTGACGATCACCGCCCCTGTCACGGGCACCAGTTGAGCGAGGGAGAGTTGCACATCGCCTGTCCCTGGCGGCAAATCCACCAGCAGGTAGTCCAGTTCGCCCCACTTGACATCAAAGAGCAGTTGCTGCAGCGCCCGCGCCAAGATGGGACCGCGCCAGATAACGGGTTGGTCTTCCGCCACGATAAGCCCTAAGGACATGACTTTGATGCCCCATGCTTGGACGGGCACGATTTTCTGTTCGGTCTCATCGTAGTCAGGGGTGCGCCGCGTCCCCAACATGCGGGGCACATTGGGTCCGTAAATGTCGGCATCCAACAGTCCTACTTGCGCCCCCATTTGCGCCAAGGCGACGGCAAGGTTCACTGCCACCGTTGTCTTACCCACGCCCCCCTTGCCGCTTCCGACAGCAATCAGGTTCTTAACCCCCTCTAAAGCAGGGGTCGCCATACTCCCTTGCACTTCCGCCGAGACCGTTACCATCACTTCCCTCACTCCTGGCAGTTGCGCGACGGCTTGGCGCACCATTTCGGCGAACTGCTCCCGCAGCGGGCAAGCGGGGGTGGTCAGCACCAACTCCAGTGAGACTCGGTCGCCATCCACTTGAATGTTGCGAATCATCCCCAGCGAAATCACATCCCGCCCCAATTCAGGGTCGTGGACTTTTCGCAAGGCTTGCACCACTTGCTCTTCGGTGACTGGCATGGTGGTCACTCCTCTCAGACCTTCGGCTGCTCCCAATATGTTGCCACAAGGTGTGCACAAGTTGACCCCTGTCAACCGCCTTTCAGCGAGGCAAACTTGAAAGGGCACGCTGTCCGATTCTTGTGCTTTGGAGGTGCGGTCGGTTATGCGGAAACCGTTAAGTTGGGCAACAGCATTGTGCTTGCTAATTGGGAGCGCTCTTCTCCTCGTTGCTGCCCCGGCTTTCAAGACGAAAAAGCCGGGCGAAAAAATCGTGCTCGCTGGCATCGGCAAGTCCATCCATGCCTACTGGCGCGAAGTGGAGTTGGGGATGCGGGCAGCAGCAAAGAAACTGAAGGGTTGTCAAGTGCGTTGGTTCGTCCCACCCAAAGAAGATGTGCGCGCCCAAGTGGCGACTTTTGAAAGTTTTGTTGCGCAGGGCGTTGACGGCATTGTCATCGGTCCGTCCAACCCCGCTGCTATCAAGGGGGCAGTCCAGAAAGCCTTAAAAGCGGGCATCCCTGTGATCACCTTTGACACAGATGCTCCCGACAGCGGTCGCCTCCTCTATGTCGGCACCGACAATTACAAAGCGGGTTACGAAGCAGGCAAGACGATGGTGAAAGTGCTTGGCGGGAAGGGCAAAGTGGCTATTTGCACGGGTTCGCTAACGGCGCTCAACAGCGTCCAACGAATGGAAGGCTTCAAAGCCGCTGTCAAGGGGACACAAATCCAGATTGTGGAGACCTACAACGACAACGAAGACCGCGCCAAAGCGTTGGCAAATGCGCAGGCTGCCCTGCAGCGCTATCCCGACTTGGCAGGCTTTTTCGGCGTTTACGCCTTCAACGGTCCCGCGTGCGCTCAGGCGGTCAAGATGATGGGTAAAGCGGGGAAAGTCAAGATTGTTTGCTTTGACACTACTGCCGAACACATGCAACTCATTCGTCAAGGGCTCATCACCGCCACCGTTGGGCAGCGCCCCTTCATGATGGGCTACCGCAGCACCGAAATCCTTTACCGCATGGTCACCGAGGGTGTGGAGAAAGTTTTGCGGGATTTGAAGTTGGACAAACTGCCTCCTGAAAAGCGCCATGTGGACACAGGCATTGATGTGGTCACGAAGGAGAACATGGAGGCTTACCGCCGCCAACTGCTCAAGTTGGGCATTCCAGTGCAAGGATGGTAGCCAACGGAAAGAGGTGGAGTGCTCTTTACTGCGAATGTTGTTGGTGGACGCTGTTATCAACCTATGCTACGGGCTTTAGCCCGTAGTCGGTGACGCCACTAAGCGTAAAGCGTCCTGCGTAAAGCGTAACGGTTGTTGACGGTAGCGTCGCCCCTTGTGGGCGACGGTTGTTCCCACAGCCGTCGGGGACAAACCCCGACGCTACCAAGCGTGAAGGCGTGATGCGTAAAGCGCAAAAATGCTGACGGTAGCGTCGCCGCTCGTCAGCGACGGTGGTTTAACTGGAGGGCGTGTCTCCTGACACGCCGAAAAACAAATTCGGCGCCGTTGGAGCAACTGTGTTGGGGTGATGGTGCGTCTCCTGACGCACCGCAACTACTCAGCACAACTGAAAGGTGTGTCTCCCGACACGCCGCAGAAAAAAGCCCATTCGGCACATCGGGAGATGTGCTCTCCAGCGCACTGAAAAAATTGGCGCATCGGGAGATGCGCTCCAAGCATCAACCACTGACGAAAGCCAGTGGCACGAAAGGTTGAGCGCCAACAACCTTTGCGTCAAAAAGCGGAGCAAAACATTGTTGGCGTTGGCTTACAGAGTTTGTGCGGGGAACCTTTCTCGGAGGCGATAAAAATGCGTTGGCTGAGTTGGATGGCGCTTCTGCTCACAGCGCCGATTTTGTTAGCGCAAGCGCCCCGTCGCTACCGCATTGCCGTTGTGCCCATGACTAACACCCACGCTTTCTTCCTTACCATCAAAGCCGGAGCGGAGAAAGCAGCGAAAGAAGTCGGCGCACAAGTGCTGTGGCGCGGTCCTAACGACGAAACGGATGTGGCGGGTCAAATTGCCATCATGGAAAACTTCATCGCTCAAAAAGTGGATGCCATCGTTCTGGCGCCGTGTGAGCGGAAAGCCTTGGTGCCTGTCGTTCGGAAGGCGCAAAAGAGGGGGATCCCTGTCATCGTGGTGGATTCCGCTTTGGAGCCCAACATAGCGGACAGTTTTATCGCAACGGACAACTTCAAAGGCGGTGTCATCGCTGGCGAAACCTTAGCGAAACTGATTAGCGAAGAGGGGAAAGTGGGCATCGTGCAAGCCATCCCCGGCGCTGCCAGCGTCCAAGCCCGCGAACAGGGCTTCCGCCACGCCCTGAAAAAGTTCCCCAAGGTGCAAATCGCAGCGGTGCTTTACGGGCAAAGCAGCGTGGCAACAGCGATGCAGGCAGCAGAGAACATGTTGACCGCACATCCCGACTTGAAGGGCATCTTCGCTGTCAACGAAATTTCAGGGGTTGGCACGGCTCAAGTGCTCCGCACCCGTAAACTGGCGGGCAAGGTGAAACTGGTGGCTTTTGACGCTTCCGAAACAGAGATCAAAGCGCTGCAAGACGGCATTATTCAGGCATTGATTGTGCAAAACCCCTTCCGCATGGGCTACTTGGGCGTTCGTTACGCGGTGGCGAAATTACAAGGCAAACCCGTCCCTAAGCGAGTGGACACGGGCGTTACCGTTGTCACGCTGCAAAACTTTTCTCGCCCTGAAATTCAGCAATTGCTGTTCCCGTTGAAAAAGCCGTGATCAAAGACCCTGTGACGGGGGTGAGGGACGATGAGTTTGATGGGCGTGGATGTGGGGACGACGGGCGTCAAAGCCGTCGTGTTTAGCGAAGAGGGTGAAGTCTTGGGACAGGGTTACTACGAGTATCCCCTACTCTACCCTGGACCGCCTGGCTGGGTTGAGTTGGATAGCGAACAAATCTGGCAAGCGACAAAAGCGGCTATCCGCGATGCGGTCGCTCAAGCGGGGAGCAACGATCCCGTAGAAGCCATCGCTGTCTCCAGCATGAGCGAAACAGTGGTGCCGTTAGATGAACAGGGGCGCCCGCTGATGAACGCTATCGCCAACCTTGACACACGCCCCGTTGCGCAAGCCCAACGGTTGGAACAAGCGATGGGGCAATGGCGCGTCTTCTCCATCACAGGGCACCCCATTCACCCGATGTATACTGTGCCGAAACTGATGTGGCTGAAGGATGAACGCCCTGAACTTTTCCCTCGTGTGTGGAAGTTTCTCTGCGTGCAGGACTTCATTTCCTTCTGCCTGACCTCAGGGGAGCCCAAGATTGCGTGGTCTATGGCGGCTCGCACTATCGGGTTTGATGTGGTGCGCAAGGAATGGAGCAGTGAGATTTTGACAGCAGCGGGCTTGCGGGAAGAAATGCTACCGCGCCCCAGCCCCTCAGGAGAACCCATCGGCACTTTGCGCCCTGAACTGGCAGGAGAGTTGGGGCTCTCGCCAAAAGTCGTGATCGGCGTCGGTGGTCACGACCAACCTTGCGGTTGCTTGGGGGCAGGTGTGGTGCGCGAAGGAATCGCTATGGACGCTATCGGCACGGTGGATTGCCTCACCGTTGCTTTTGACCAACCCGTGCTGAATGAGACCATGCTCCGCAACAACTTCTGCTGCTACCCCCATGTCGCTGAGGAGTTGTATGTGACGGTGACTTGGAGTTGGACGGGTGGGATTTTGCTGCGATGGTATCGTGACACCTTTGCGACGGAAGAAAAGAGCGTGGCAAGTCGGATGGGCGTGGATGTCTACGACCTGATCGTGGCGCAAGCCAGCCCAACCCCAACGAACTTGTTCGTTTTGCCTCATTTCACGCCCACCACAGGGACGCCGTGGATGGACACGCAATCTAAGGGCGTTATCGCTGGTTTGACCATCAACACCACCCGTGGGGAACTGGTGCGGGCGCTGTTGGAAGGGGTCAACTACGAAATCCGCCTGAACTTGGAACTGCTAAGGGAAGCCAGCATCACGGTGCGAGAAATCCGTGCCATCGGTGGCGGGGCAAAAAGCCGTTTCTGGTTGCAATTGAAAGCCAACATGTTCGGCGTGCCCGTTGCCTCGCTCCATGTGACCGAAGCCGCATGTTTCGGCGCTGCTATCGCAGCAGGGAAGGCTGCAGGGAAATGGCGCAGCATGCGCGAAGCCGCTGAAAACTTGGTGCGCATCAAAGAGGTGTTTGAGCCCGACCCGCAGGAAGTTGCCCAATACAATGAGCGGTTTGCCCTCTACCGCGACCTTTACCCAACCTTGCGGGATTGGTTGCATCGGCTACACCAGCGTCTCTTCGCTTCATAGCCAACGGCTGAGCAACTCTTGCCACCGCCGGCGCAAGTGCCGCCGAAGGCGACGAAAGGAGAATTGTTGGCGGCGCGCCACAACTCCCGCCATGATAAGAAACCCTACCACCGCAAAGGCTAACACGATGGGCTGCTCCGTGATCGCCCGCTGCACAAAGCGCCACAGATCAGCGATCAACAGCCCTATTCCGCGAACTGTCAGGGAAATTGGGTTGCCACTGATAGGCGGTTGAGAAGGAACGGAAGAGGGGTCGGGGTGAGGACCAAGCAAACGGGTGACCACTTTAGTGACCCCGTAGCCCAAGAAGGTAAACACGAGCGCTCCCAAGAAGCCAGCAGCGAGGATGGAACGCAACCGCAGAGGGGGACGGTTAGAGCGGGAAGAAGTGGGTTGCGACGACCCGCAGTAGGGGCACCGACCGAGGCGCCTTTCTATCAGCATGCCACAGGTGCATTGCCGAAACAGGCGTCGCCCGCAGGCGGGGCAGCGCACGGATGGGGACGGCGCTGTCAAAACCCGTTCTCCACAACGGCACCGCACTTCTTTCGCATCGCCTACCTCACTCATTAACCCCCACTCCCGTCAGAGCCGCTTTTACCGTTTCCACGCGCGCCACTTGATTTGCTTCGTTCACAAACACGATGCGCGCCTGAAAGTCAGGCAGATTCTCTTCTGGCACAAGAGCGTAGGCTAACACAATGAGCAGATCGCCGACCTGCACGAGGCGAGCAGCGGCACCGTTCACGCATACCGTCCCGCTGCCCCGCTCACCCTCTATCAGGTAAGTTTCAAAGCGGGCACCGTTGTTGAGGTTCAAAACATGCACTTGCTCCAACGGCACCAATCCTGCCGCTTCCATTAGCAGCGGGTCCAAAGTCAACGAGCCCTCGTAGTTGAGGTTGGCGTCCGTGACCCTGACCCGATGGATTTTGGATTTGCACAGAATGCGCCACATTATCGTCACCCTCTTGGGTTGTTCATTGTCCGTTTTGGGCTTCAGCGGCGAAGCGCTTGAGCAAAGGCAAATCCTTTTTCGTTTGCTCAATCACTTGCTCTGTTGACCAACCCTCATATTCGCTGTGCACCGACAACGGTCCATCAAAACCCATTTGGCGCAAGCAGGCAAAAAACTCGCGCCACCGAACGATGCCTTCACCGATGGGCACTACCCTCACCCGCCATCGCCCGTTCTCCCGCAGCCAAGCGAAATCTTTGCACGCAACGACGCGGACTTTGCCCGCAAGGAGTTCCAAACCTTGCTGCCAGCCTCTCAAACCACCCTCAACGAAAAAGTGCCCTGCGTCCACATAAGCCGCCACGAAATTTGTGTCAAACCCGTCAATAAGTTGCGCCAGCACGAAAGGCGAGGCAGTCAGGAAATCCCCCGAATGGGAATGGACAACAGCGCACAGGTTGTAGCGCTCGGCTAACTGAGCGAGACCTTCCAGTTGCTTGCGAGCAATGCTTATTAGCGCTTTCAAGGAACCGAAATCACGGTAGCGCCAGTAACCCAACTTGACGAACCGAACCCCACAGTCTGCAGCCACGGCGAAAGTGGAAGCAGCATGCGGTTGGTCGGCGCTGGTAAAGTTTGTCGTAATCATCGGAACTGTCAAGCCAAAGCGACGGAGGGTTTGGACGGCGATAGGCAGTTGCTTTGGGGCGTCAGCGGGTTCAATGTGCCCCCCCTCTCGCACCGTCAAGTCCACACCGTCAAACCCTATAGCGGCAACGGCTTCACCCAGTTGCTCAAAGTTCAGCGCCTGCAAGTGCTTAGAGAACATCAACCACTGCCATGCCATCTTGCTTCGCCTCCGCATTTAACTCGCGCTTGCCTCCCTCCTTCGCCGCTGCTCCCAGAGGACAGAGAGGAACGCCAGCAAGAAGAGGACAACGGCTAATCCAATGACCATGCCCAGTTTCGTCCATTTGCTCGCCTCAACAGGGTTTTGCAGGAGCAGGAAGTCCAAGCGGCTGATGAAGAGGGAAAAACGACCCATGACCGTGTTGCCGAAGACGATGCCAAAGGTGAGCATCAAAAGCCATCGCCCCATTCGTGCTGGCTCGCGGATGATAGGGTGACGATGCTCTATGCTGAAGAAGAAGTAGACCATCACGCACAGCAACACTGCCACGAAGATAGCGTTGTTAACGCCCACCTTCCATGCATCTAAGCCGACAAAGATGGGCTTAAATGACTCAGCAATTTGCGGTCCCACCTCAATGGTGAAGGCTTTGAAAGTGTAGCCTGCACCAAAGCCCATCATAAGGCTAAGTGCCATTCGGCTCATCCACGCAAAGCGGGGGAAGAAGACGGTGTAGAACATGAACCCGATCACCAGTGCGAACGCCCACCACCACCGATAGCCGATGCAGTGCCGCAAGTCATCCAAGCAAACGGTTACCCCTGTTCGCTGCAACGGCTCATTGGCAACGAACTCCACTTTCACCGCATCGCCCAAAACGCCGTATTTGCCAACTTCCTCAAAGGCGCGGTAAGGGTTCCCTGTTGTTTCAAACTCCCGCAAGGGAAGCAAGAGTTCACGCCAACCTTGAAAGTTGGTGGGGATGTCTTTTTGCATCACGACGGTTTGCTTCGTGTCGGGGTTGAAGATGTGAAGGCGGAGGGTTATGCGCCCATCGGGGACAGGCGTTTCCAGCCAAACCCAAAGTTTTAGGTAGTTAGGGGTGCCCCAATCGGCGGGGATCTTCGTCAACGCCCACCGAGGGGCTTGGTCAGGGTGCCATCGCCACGCCCCATCGCCTTGCTGTTTATTCGCTTTGTCTAACTCAATCCCCTTGAAAGGCGGGGGAGCGTCAAAAGTGGCTACTTGCCGAGGGGAATCTGTCACCATCGCCTTCCACCAAACTTTATCCAGCACCTCCACCCAAGTTTGCACCAAGCCGAATCCCACCGCCAATCCGATGTAGAAGTGCTCCAGCAACCGATAGACGCGGTTCTCTCGGTAAAGGATGGTGTAGATGCCCAAAGTGCAGATAGCGCCCAACCAGTAAATCAGCAATTGCAGAGCCATGCTGTCCACAGCGACCGCTGGCAACACAGCAACTGTCACCCCCTACTAAATCCCGCGTCGGAATGTTCGGCGTCGCGCCAGCCACATCCCCAAGTTGCCCAACAAGATGAGGAGCAGCGCGGAGAGGTGCCCCAACGATTGAGGCATCATGCGTCGGTAACCTTCCCGTTGGATGTTGAGGAGGGCTTCGTATTCCGCCGCGCCTTTCAACCCCACCATTAAACCAGAAAGTTGCCCTGTGTCCAGATAAGGGAACTGTTCGGGACCGATGATGCCCGTGCAGCCTTGGGCGAGGGGCACCTTGAATTGCCCCCAGAAGGTCTGGATATACCATGAGAGCAGCCCCGAACCTGTAAACTCAGCGACTAAGCCGATATCCTTTGCGGTGCGCACCCTTCGCATCAGCGGTAGTTCCGCTAAGGGGCGCTGCTTGTAATCAACAGGCACCGTTTGCCAAACGCTGCGGCAAAATCGCTCCAGCGCCATTTGTCCACCTGGCAAGTAGCCCAAATTCACGAAATCGCGCCCATATCGGTAGCCATACTTCCGCGCCAGCCGCTCAGCGTAACTCTGCACCAACTCAGGTCCTTGAATATCAACGCCGAGGATGATGAAAGGGATGCGCCGACGCATCAGGTGCTCCAGAACGGCTTGCACTTGCGGTCCGTTTTCCCCCTCCGTGCCCGTGCTGAAGTCGGCAGCGACAAGCACCACTTTATCCTTAGGCACTCTCTCAACCGCTTCGTAAAACCGCTGGACAGGCGGCGTGACGACGACAGGGAGGTGGATGCGGAAAATGAAGGGCAAAGCGATGGCAATCGCCACGCACAGGTAAATGATGCGCCGATCTATGGTCTGAAAACGGGTAAGCCACTGAGTCACTTGTTCCATCGCTCTTCACGCTCCTATTGACGAAGTTCGCTGGAGGGCGCATCTCCTGATGCGCCGATGTTTTTGCTCACACTCCTTTACTGACCACCGACGGTGAAGGTGCGTTCCAAACTGAGCCAGATGCGCAAGGCAGCGCCCAAAGCGCCGACCCAGACGCCGAACAAGATGCCCCGCATAGCAGGGGTGTTGATTTGAACGGTGAGCCAAAGGGCAGCGTTCTCAAAGCGCAGCCACTTGAGGAACCCTTCCGTTGGCAACCATGAAGTGAGCCAAATGCCCACCGGCACATTCGCCAACATAACGATAAGGGCTGCCAACATGAGCAATCCGGCTTCCACTGTGCGGATGCGAAAAGCGCGATAAGCCGCACTAACGATGAAAAACGCCAGAAGAGAGAAGACGGTGGAAGTGAGGGGAAGCAACATCCCTTCAAAAAGCACCCTGTTCGCTGCCGTCCAAAACGCCATTTCGCCGGCAGCGGGTTTCTGCGCCCAAAAGTCGGGCTTGTAGCGATGGAGAAAACCAACAACCGTCATGCTTATAAGCCCTACGAAAAAAGCGATGCTAAAAGGCAAGTTGGCAGTGCGATAGAGAATGTGTCGCCCATGCACCAACAGCAGGTTGATAACGCCTAAGCCAAAAGTAAACCCTGCAAGCACCCGAAGAAGGTCTCCAACGGGGTCTAACCAGATTGTGAGGAAGGAATGACGGGGGTAGTAGAACTCTAAGGGGTAAAACGCGCCTGCTAAGAAAGTGAGCCCAACAATGACCCACCGCCGAACATAAGGGGGCGAAGAGTGAAGGGCAAACAGAAGGACTATGCTTAAAAGCAGCGCTGCGAAGATCAGGATTAGGTTGAGGGTCTGGCTTTGCACTGGTGCCAACATCGCTCCTCAAGCCTCCTCAAAGCCCCAACGCTTTGATGCCCAGAAACTTCAAGACCTCAGTGGGGAGAAACTTTTGGGTTAAGGTCACGAGGAAAACGAGTGCTGCCAGAAGGATGCGGCTTACATCCTGCCCCCACACGCTCCCCAGCAGGATAGGCTCTCGGGTGAGGTAGGCAGTGACCGCGTAATACTCTTCACCGATGACCGTGAAGTCACAAGCCGCGATGAAGAAGGGAATTTGCAGAGTGGACGGCGTCCCTGCGATTTGAATAGCACCCAAGGCTTGCCCTGTTTCCGCTAAGATGAGGGATTCAGCGGCGAAGGAGCCGAAGAAGAAGTTTGCTGCCACCCGCTCACGGTTCATCAACCCAACCACACCGGAAGCGAAGGCAAACTGGTCACCAGAGAGGAAGCGCACATCTTCGGGACGAAAAGCGTCAGGCGCTCCCCCTTCGGCATAGGCTTCACGGAGCACCTGCTCTGCCATCGTTAGGATGACAGTGTCCGTAACAGGCATTAGGATGCGGCTGCGGTAGCGAGCAGCGAGGCGAGCGATGTGCCCAGCAATGGCGATGGCTTGGAAGGTCACCACATCCACAGCAGCCAAACCGGGCACAAACAGCATTGGGCGTCCCATCTCCGTCGCCCGTCCAACGGCTTCCTCTATAGCGTCAATGGCGGGAAGGCGCCGAATGCGCAACGGTTTCCCCGCTGAGGCAAGAGCAATCCCCAAACCGATAAGGGCAGTCAATGTCCAGACCAACCATGGATAGACGGTTGTCCAGTCAGCGTGCTTCACCTCATCACCCTCCTTAACCCCTGTGGGTTTGCTGTGGTGCAACCTTCACAGCAAAAGCAGTTGAATTTTGGCAATGTTCCTGTGTCAATGACAAGTTAGGTCTGGCAGGTTTCCTACTGCTTCCGCTTTGCGGCTTCTTCCCGTTGGGCGACGAGTTCCTCAATGCGCTGGATGAGCCGCTCAATGCGGTCGGGGTCGGAAAGCAAATGCCCCAAATGGTTGGTCGTAGCGACGCCCCAAAAGAGCGCCAAGATGGGCATCGTCACCCACACCCCGTGTCCAATCAGGTTCGCCAGCGGCTTGTGCATTTCCAACAGTAGAATCGCTGGCACTTCCAACCCGCGCCGGACAATCGTCTGGGCTGCTTGCTCCAACAGTTCTTCGGCTGTTCGCTCTTCCGCCATCATCCACCCACTCCGAGCAGGTAAATGCGGATGATGATGGCTAAGATGCCCGACAAAATCGCTACCAAGAAAGTGAACAGCCACTTCTCCAGGCGACTTAGCCGCTGCTCCAATCGCTCTATCCGTTGCTCCAACCCATCCATTCGCTGCTCAAACCGCTTCTCCAACCCTTCTATGCGCTGTTCCATTCGCCTCTCCAGTTCTTCCAGTCGGATGCGGTTACGCTCTTCCGACTCGCTGATGCGCTGCTCCATTCGCTTCTCCAACTCTTCCAGTCGGATGCGGTTGCGCTCTTCCGACTCGCTGATGCGCTGCTCCATTCGCTTCTCCAGTTCCTCCATTCGCTGCTCCATCCGCTTTTCCAGTTCCTCCATTCGCTGCTCCATTCGCTTCTCCAGTTCCTCCATTCGCTGCTCCATCCGCTTTTCCAGTTCCTCCATTCGCTGCTCCATCCGCTTCTCCAGTTCTTCCAATCGGATGCGGTTACGCTCTTCCGACTCGCTGATGCGCTGCTCCATTCGCTTCTCCAACTCTTCCAGTCGGATGCGGTTGCGCTCTTCTGACTCCCTGAAGCGTTGGTTCACCTGCTTTTCAAACTCGTCAAGGCGCTGAAGGACTAACTGGATGCGGGCTTCAAGGTAGCGCTCCAGATAGGGAGACAGTTCAACGACGGAGGAACTCAACGCTTGGGCAAGGATGCGCAAGAAGCGCTCCGCTTCTTCCTCGCTCATCTTTAGGAGACCAGCCAATTCAGTGACGAATTCGCTTCGGTTCATGACTTCTCACGCTCCGCTTTCAACGCTCGTCACCTCGTGCACGAGGTCCACGAGCCGCGCCACATTTTCTGGGTCCGTTTGCGGCAGGATGCCATGTCCCAAATTGAAGATGTGCCCTGGTCGCCTTTGGGCTCGTTTCAAAATGTCAAGGGCTCGTTTGCGCACGATAGGGAAAGGCGCCAGCAGGACAGCAGGGTCAAGGTTGCCTTGGACGGCGACTTCGTAGTTGAGGGACCGCCACGCCTCATCCAAAGGAACCCGCCAATCCAATCCCATCACTTCGCCCCCGGCTTCTCTCATAAGGGGGAGGAGGGTGGCTGTCCCTGTTCCAAAGTGGATGCGGGGCACCCCTAAATCGGCGGTCTCGGCAAAGAGGCGTTTCATGTGCGGCAGGACGAACTCGCGGTAATCTGTAGGGCTCAAGCATCCCACCCAACTGTCAAAAATTTGCACCGCATCGGCGCCCGCTCGAACCTGCGCTCTTAGAAAGCGGATGACCAGCGCGGTCAACTTCTCCATCAAGCGATGCCATGCGGAAGGTTCCGAGAACATGAACTGTTTGGTGATGACGAAGTCGCGCGTGCCTCGCCCTTCCAACAAGTAACTTGCCAGAGTGAACGGCGCTCCCGAAAAGCCGATAAGGGGTGTGCTGTTCAGTTCTTGCTTGACCAACCGAATGGCTTGGAGGGTGGCAGGGGCAATTTCTTCTTCCGCATCGGGAATGCGTAGCCGCTCCACATCGGCAGACGACCGAAGGGGATCGGCAATCACGGGACCGACGCCTTCTTGCAAGTCAAAGGCAACGCCTACTGCTTCAAGGGGTGTCATCAAGTCCGCAAAGATGATGGCTGCGTCCAAGGGGAAACGCCGCAGGGGCAAGAGGGTTACCTCAGCAGCCAATTCAGGATGGCGGCACAGTTCCAACATCTTGTAGCGCTCCCGCAATTGGCGATACTCAGGCAAATATCGCCCCGCTTGACGCATGAACCAAACAGGCGTGCGATCCGTTGGCTGGCGCCAACACGCTTTCAAAAACCGAGCAGTCATTGCTACAGGTTCACCGCCTTGCAAAGGATGGTAGATGGGTCAGCGAGTTTCATCTCATGCTCGGATGCCTCGGCGCTCCCGCGATGGCTTAGGTGCTTCCCTCTCGGGTATGGGGAGATCTGAAAGGGGCTCCATGGCTTTTTGCACTTTGGGCGACAGGAAAATGGGCGCTTTCGCCCGCAAGGCTAAGGCAATGCTATCGGAAGGACGAGCGTCCAGTTCTTTGACCCCTTTTTCGTTCCGCAGAAAGATGGTAGCATAGTAGGTGTTGTCGCGCAGGTCCGTGATGATAACGCGCTCCACTTTGCCCCCCAATGCCTTAATGGCGCTCAGGAGCAAATCATGGGTCATGGGACGGGGAAAGGGGATACCATTCAAGGCTGCTGCAATAGCCATCGCTTCCGCATCGCCAATCCAAACCCGCAAGACCTTGTCGCCCTTCTCAGGGGCTAAGAAAACGACACGGGCACCTACGGGATCGCTATAAACGCCTTTGACCGTGACAGGGAGTAAATCTTCCGCGGCGGTAGCAATGCTTTTACCAGTCTCGCGCACAGCCTGCCATCCCAAGATGCCAGCCCCACCTAAGGCGGCGGTGCCTCCCACCAAATGCAGCAAAGAACGACGCTTGATTTTCATGAGCCCTCACCTCGCTGGTGAAAGTTGTCCGCTCTCATTGTAGCAGTGTCTGCTGGCTCTGTCACAGGGGCGAAGTGGTGGGGAAAGAGGGTTTGGAACACCAGTTTCACTGCCCCTGCAATAGGCACTGCCAAAAGCATGCCCCAAAGTCCCAGCAGGGTCCCACCTGCCATCACTGCAAACAGAACAGTCAACGGATGGAGCCCAACTTGTTGTCCCACCACGCGGGGCATGACCAACCAGTCAAAGGCTTGATTGGTGAGCAGCAACCCTAACATCACCACAATGGTGCACATCACGGGGTGCTGCTGCGCCGTCGTGTAAGCGGCTAAACCTCCTGCAATGGTTGTCAATAGAGCACCGAAGTAAGGGATGGCGTAGGTTGCCCCGCCCAAAATGCCGATGGCTAAGGTGTAGTTCATGCCGAAGAACCATCGGCACAGGCTCAGAAACAAGGTGTCCGCAACGCCGACGGCGAAACAAAGGACGATGTAGCCTCGCACATAGCGCCCCACCAATTGCCCAACTTGTCGGGTCAAATCTGCTAACGGCTCTCGGTATTCGGCGGGCACCCACCAACGCAACCGTTCGCGCAAAGGGTCAACAACTTGCAAAGCGAAGAAGACGATGAACGGCAAGATGATGAGGGAGAACAGCCCTGTCAGGGTAGAGAGCGCCCCTTGTAAACGGGAGAGCAAAAAAGTGCCCAATTGCTCGGACACGCGTTGAATTGCCTGTTCAAAAAAGGGCGGTATGTCGCCCCGCAGCACCCGTTTCTCTACGAACTCAATGGCTTCCAATGCCAGCAAGTAATAGCGCCCCTTCGGTGGCAGGAAAGCCGAAACGAGAGCAACCACCTGCTCAACCAACGGGGGCACCACGATGAGAAGAAGTCCCAAAGCGGCGACAAAGAAAACGGCAAAGACGACAATAGTTCCTCCCGTTCGCGAGAACCCGTGCTCTTCCAACCGGTCCACCAGCGGGTCAAGAAGGTAAGCGATGAAGAACCCCAGCAGAAATAGGGGCAAGATGCTGCGCACTTGCCACAGGAAAATCAAAACGATGAGCGCAAAGAGACCATAGCCGATGCGCTTGAGCCACCGCACTTGCTCTGGCGTCCAAGGACTTGGCAAAGGGGGCAGAGCACTCACTGGGGTCCCCTCCTTTTGAGAGCAAGGGTAAGCCCTGCCTTACCTCTTCGCTGCTCCCCTCAGATAGGCTCTCATCTTCTGCACTGCCCGCCGAAGGATTCGGGAAACACTCATTTGTGAGATGCCTAATCGCTCAGCAATTTGGGTTTGTGTCAAATCATCGTAGTAGCGCATCTCTACAACTTGTCGCTCCCGCTCGTCCAATACCCGCATCGCTTCTTCCAGCAATTGGCGTTTTTGCCACCGTTCCATCGCTTCATCTTCCCCAGTCACAACCAATTCCTCCAACGGTTGGGGCTTCTCATCTTCGTCGGTTAGCACTTCTTGCTCCAGGGACAAAGTTTCATAAGCGTTGGCGGCATCCAAGGCTTCAATGACTTGCTCTTCGCTGATGCCTAACTCCTGCGCCAATTCCGCCATTGTGGGGGGACGCCCCAGTTTCTGGGTGAGGATGTCCACCAGTTTGTATGCCCGCTGATTGAGTTCCTGCAGCCCGCGCGGCAACTGCAGCGCCCACGCCGTGTCGCGGAAGTGCCGCTTCAACTCTCCCAAAATTGTGGGGTAAGCAAAAGTTTCAAACTTCGTGCCCCGATCAGGGTCGTATCGGTCAATGGCATTGATGAGTCCGTAAAGGGCGACTTGGATGAGGTCTTCCAACGGCTCCCCGCGCCCTGCAAACCGACGGGCCAGTGCCTTCGCCAGATCCATGTGGCGATAAATCAACTCGTCGCGGATGCGCGGGTCTTTCGTTTTGCGCCAGAGCCGAAATAACTCTTCCGTGCTTATGCGCTGCAACTCCCACGGGTTCATTGACGAACGCCCCCGTTAAAATTGCCGGCGTTTCACCATGCGAACGACGGTCCCTTTCCCTTCCTCGGAATGCAACTCCACCTCGTCCATGACAGTGCGAATGATGTGCAAGCCGAAGCGGAAGGGTGTGCCTTCTCGGAAACCACGCCCCCAGTCCCGAACCTCAATCACCAACGCGTTCCCTTCCACTCGGCACGCAATAGCGAACTGCTGTCCCGTGCGGTCTTCGTAAGCGTGCTGCAGCACATTGGTGCAGGCTTCGGAGACCGCCAGTTTGATATCCTCCAGTTCGTCCAGACTGAAGCCCAGTTCTGCAGCGAAGGTGGCACAGGCTAAGCGGGCAACACGAATCATCTCTGGCTCGCAAGCCAATTGAAGGCTCATATGCCAACGAGCAATGGTGGGGGGGACAGGGGGAGGGGATGGTGCTCGCTCAGTGACGGTTGGTTGGGGCGTGATGGGTTGAACTTCCCACTTTTCCCGCTCTTCAGCCACCCGCCACTCCGTTAAGGCATCGCCGACGGTTAAAAAGTTGGGCAGCGTTTCCAACAGCCCCAAAGCATCCAAAAGTTTTCGCAACCGAGGTTGCCGCAGGACGACCGAGAAACGCAATCCTTGATTCTCCGCCTCCCCCCATGCGCGCATAAGTGCTCCAATGCCCGAACTGTCTATGAAATCCACGCCGTCCAAAGAGATGATGAGTCCTCGTTCCGACTGACGGAGGGCATTGTTAAGCGCGTCCGTTAACTCGTTCTGCACGGCTGCGTCTACACTGCCTTTCAGTTCCACCAGCACGATGCCATTTTCCAACTCGCGTGTAACGATGTGCAAAGGCATGGTTCTCACCTCGGTCTCGTCAGCGCCGCCACAAACCTTTTACCCCTCCGACGGGAGAATTGTGGGGTAACCCTTGTGGTTGCCCCGTAACAGGGCAGGGACAAACCCTGTCCCTTGTCTCAAATTGTAACGCCAACGCTCAGGCGAATAGGTTCCCCCGGTTCCAAAACTAAAGGCACGCCCCACAATCGCAAGGATCCAAGGGAAGTCAAGAGGTGAACGGGAAGGGATGTTCCTTCTTTGAGCACGCGAACCTCTTTTGGGGCGGGCAACGCTAACACGAACGCAAGGGCTTCTTCAAAGTCTTCTGTCAAGACCGCCTCCACCATCCACCAACGCGGTCGCACAGGACGGGCGAAAAGCCTCACTTCATTGCGCCCCACCCACCACTCTGCAACCTCCCTCGGCGCTGGACACCAAACAGCGTTTTGGGCGATTTGTTGGCAATGACGCACCAACTGTTCGTAAACGGGTGCGTTTTGCTCAAAAGTGTGCTGTTGCCAACTTAGTCCAAGCACTCCATTGAGGGCGAACACCGTTTCGCAAAACGAGATGCCCATTCGGGACGCGTCGCCGTCATAGCGGTTTTCTCCCAGCAACACACGGTCGTCCAACACAGCGCTCAACTCCACGATGGGTAGCACTTGCCACCGCTCTGAATCCAACGGTCGGAAGGGCTGGACGCAACCCGTTAGGAAGGAAGGTTGCTCCTGCGCTGCCACCCAACTGGCATCGTAAGCAAACCCGACTACCGATTTGTGGCGCACGGAAGCAGGGGTGTTGCTAAAGCGATAGTTGCGCACTCCCCAAACAAAAACGCCTCCAAAGTCTTCTAACTGCTCCCGTTCCATCGCCAATGCGCTCTCACTGGCGTGAGCGATGCTCAAAAGTCCGATTTCACTGCCCCGCTCTTCAATCAGGTCAAAGGCTGCCAAGATGGCTTCGTCCGTCACCTCATAGTTGGGCCGCCAATGGGGCGGCAAAGCAGTGACGGGTGAAAGGAAGAAGAACGCCGACCGCACCCCTAACCTTTGCTCCATCTCCAACCAGTCGGCAAACCGATTGTAGGGGTTATCAGCGCGCTTCGCCACAGGGTCGCTGAACACCATTTCCACATCGTGCAACCCTGTCACTGCCATGCGGAAGGGTTGGTCATCTTCGTGAGGCAAGCACCATCGCAATGGCAACAAGTTGCCTCGCTCCCACAGCACAGCGCTGAGCAACCATGTCAGAAATCGTGCGTAAAAACTCACAACGGGGAAGCGATGCCAAGGCGTTAATTGCCTATCCCAAAGCGGGTCCACACGGTGGAGAAAACTGTCGCGGCGATGAGGGTGGGCAAACCACGAGTAGCGGGAGAGGAGCAAACCGCAAGTTTCAAAAATGCGCCCCGCTAACACCACCAAAACGCCTTCCCCCACAGGATGTGTCCACGCCAGAGGTCCTTGTTGTCCCCCCACCGTTCGTAGGGATCCCAAGGCTCGGGGATGGGTCGCAAACAAAACGGGTTCTCCCAACAGCGGCAGGGTTGTCTCAGTGAACGCTGCGGGCAGCAACGCGTAAGCCTGTAGGGACAACAAACTTTCAGGGGCTGTCGGTGGCAGAGGGGGAAGCGCCTGCGGAAGCGCCCCTATCCCTGTTCCTTCTTGTAGCAGCGCCAGTGCTACCTCGCAACCGACGACGACAACTTTGCCGGCTTCTAACGCTCGTCGCGCTTCCCTCGCGAGCGCTTTTGGAGAGGCACTGTTGGGCACGATGACGAGTTCCGCTTGCTCTTTTTCAGAAACAGACGCCCCTTCCTCAAAAGGCACGCCCGCAATTTCCAACAACTGATGAGCCCCATACCACGACCAGCCATCTAACGGTGAAGCCATTTCTGGTCGCAAAAGCAAGCAAGGCACCGATTCTGCCATTGACAATGACACCCTTTCGTTCGCCTCTCGGTCTCGCTCCTGCTCTTATTTTGCAGCACAGCCATTGGGAAAAGTGCGGAGTAAGAGGAACGATGCACTTTTGTGAAAGGGGAGCATGCAATTGCTTTGCGCTCGTGGGCAGCAACTTGCTTGGGCGGGGTGAAACTTTTTGGGGTTCTCGTGCGTCTATAAAAGTGCGGCTGGGTGGCAGCCTGCCTGCCAGTCTCCCATTGCACCACCACCGCGCCTGCCCAGCGCACGCCGCCGCAGACTGGCAGTTGTCAACCACACCGCCACCGCCAAATTGCCACCCAGCCGCTGGTGGGCTTTCTGAGCGACCGGTCTGTTTTCCCCATCCATCACGCTTTCCTGATCCTCACATGCTGGCTCCTTCCATGCCCTTCATCCCCAACATCACGCTCAGGCTTCCACCACAGATTGACCAGCCGCTCAGTTGCTGCCTATGAGCGTGGGGGCGTAAGTGCCACCACCGTCAGGTATGCCACCATCCCTGACCTACCCCTCTTTGCCGTCACTCACTTCAAACCCCTGCCTGACGCGTCCTCACGACCACCGCACCGCTGCCATCACGCAGGCACTTAATCGCCCCCGTTTTTGCAAGGTCAGCCGAACCTTAACGAGTTTCTCTCTCCTTTGCTGCTTGCGCGACTTGTTGGCTTAGAACAGTGGGCAACCCGAAAATCTTGATGAAGCCTTCGCTGGCGCGTTGGTCAAAGGTGCTGACCTTCTCGTAAGTCGCCAAATCCATCCGATACAGCGAGTAAGGTGACCAGCGCCCAACAGGCACGCAAGAACCCTTGTAAAGCCGCACGCGAACCCAACCTGTAACTCGCTCTTGGGTTTTGTCCATGAACGCATCCAACGCTTCCTTCAGCGGGCTGAACCAAAGCCCGTAGTAAACCAACTCGGCGTATTTCAATTCCAGCATTCGCTTGAAGTGCATCAGTTCCCGCTCCAACACCAGGGCTTCCAAGTCGCGGTGCGCTGCAAGGAGGATGGTTGCTGCGGGGCACTCGTAAACCTCGCGGGATTTGATGCCGACGAGGCGGTTCTCCACCATGTCAATGCGCCCCACACCATGCTGTCCGCCAATCTCATTCAAGCGGCTGATGAGGGTCACCAGATCCAACGGTTCACCGTCCAAAGCGACGGGAACGCCTTGCTCAAAGTGGATGGTCAGGTAAGCGGGTTCGTCAGGAGCATTGCGGGGGGAAACGGTCCAGCGGAAGGCTTCTTCAGGGGGCTCCACTGTTGGGTCTTCTAACACCCCAGCCTCTATGCTTCGCCCCCATAGGTTCTCGTCAATGCTGAAGGGCGACTCCTTCGTCACGGGAACGGGAATGCCGTGCCGCTGAGCATACTCAATCTCTTCGTCGCGGCTCATGTTCCATTCCCGAATGGGAGCGATGATTTTCAACGAAGGGTCAAGGGTAGCGAAGGTTACCTCAAAGCGCACTTGGTCGTTTCCTTTTCCTGTGCTGCCGTGCGCCACGGCATCGGCACCAACTTGATGGGCGACTTCCACCACCTTTTTCGCAATGAGGGGACGAGCCGCTGCTGTGGAAACGGGATAGCCGTTTTCGTAAACCGCATTGGCTTTCAGGCACGGGAGAACATACTCGCGGGCGAATTCTTCCTTTGCATCCACGAGGAAGGCTTGAGAGGCGCCGATGCGCAGGGCTTTTTCACGGATGGCTTCGTAATCCTTGACCTCCCCGATATCCACCGTCACCGCCACGACCTCCGCCCCATACTTCTCCATCAGCCACCGAATGGCAACAGATGTATCCAGACCGCCGGAATAGGCGAGCGCTACTTTCACCCAGCGCGTCCCTCCTAAATCGGGTCTGTTGGCAGGCTCAACTGCCGCTTTCATGATAACACGGCATCACCCGAAAATCAAGCCTTTTCGCCCGCCGGTTTTCAAATCCCCGCAAAATGGGGAGATTTTCGCCAAAACAGGAAGGGGTTACGGTTCAACTTTCGTGCCCAAAAGTTGGAGAAACTTCGCCAGCCAATCGGGGTGAGCAGGCCATGCGGGAGCAGTGACTAAGTTGCCGTGAACATAGGCTTTGTCAACGGGCACATCTACCCATTTGCCACCAGCGCGCTTCACTTCTGGCGAAACAGCAGGGTAAGCCGTGCACTCTCGCCCCTCCAAAACACCTGCTGCCGTCAGGATTTGAATGCCATGGCAAATGGCAGCAACGGGTTTATTCGCCTCAAAGAAGTGGCGCACAATACGCAACACATCCTCGTTCAACCGCAAGTATTCTGGCGCCCGACCGCCCGGAATCACCAGCGCGTCGTAGTCTTCGGGCTTGATTTCGTCAAAGGTGGCATTAAGGGTGAAGTTGTGCCCTGGCTTTTCGGTGTAGGTTTGGTCGCCCTCAAAGTCGTGCACCGCTGTCTTCACTTTCTCGCCTGCCTTCTTTCCCGGACACACGGCGTGAACAATATGCCCCACCATTTGCAGGGCTTGGAAAGGGACCATCGCTTCGTAGTCTTCCACAAAGTCGCCCACCAACATCAAGATTTTCTTCGCCGCCATTTCCAACACCTCCTGACGGAAGTTTTGCCACCGCCACCCAGCCACGCTCACGCACAATTGTAGCCTCAAGAAGATGCCGAGTCAACGCTTTCAAAGGGCTTGGCTTTTTGTTGCTTGCTCGTGAGCCATTCTCGCGCTTTCCCGCTCCAACCAGAGGCGCACTAATGACTCTTGCTCTTCGGGGTTCAACTCAGGGTGCTCGTAAAGGCGAGCAGCGCGCCGCTGCCTAAAGGCTTCGTAAAGGATAACCGCTGCTGCGACCGCGACATTGAGGCTATTGGCGAAACCGACTTGCGGGATGACAATGCGTTCGTCAGCCAGTTGGCGCGTCGTTTCCGAAACGCCGTGCCCTTCGTTGCCAAACACGATGGCAACTTTGCCCGTGTAGTCCACCTCCGTGAACTCCTTCGCCGTCGGGTCAACATGAGTGGCGTAGATGCGAAAGCCCATCCCTTTCAGTTCTGACAAGCAATCCTCAATGGTCGGGTGTTGGATGATAGTCAGCCATTGGTGGCTGCCTGCTGAAGCCCTTTTGTCCAACACGATGGGGCGGATGCCCCGATGAACGACATGGATGAACTGCACACCCACCGAATCGCAAGTGCGGCAAATGGCAGAAATGTTGCGAGGGTTTTCCACTTCTTCTAACACAACCCTCAGTCCCGCTTGGCGCTTCTTTGCCACAGCCCACATGCGTTGCAACCGTTCTTCTGTCGCTGCCAATGACCATCACGCTCCTTGTGTGCTGCTTTCACGGGTTCAAAAACTCCACGGGAGCGTAATCGTCCGTCAGGATGGGCACATCGTCGGTTGGGATGGGCTTCTGATACAACTCGGCAGCAAACTTGGGCAGTTCTGACAATTTGATTTTGCCTTCCCGCACTAACTGCTCGGCGCGCTTGACAATCGTTTGTGCTGTCCACCGCTTCGGCTGCCGAGGGGCGATGACGATGAGGTTGCGCCGGTCAAACAGCCAAGGCATCCGCCGATACTCCACAGGGAACAAGTAAAGTTCGGGGAAAACCAACCGCATTGTCTTAAGGATGGCACGGGTCACTCGCGACTGAGGTCCTTCCAAGCGCCCCACCAAGTTGAACACGACCACGCCGTCGTTGGTCAAACGGGCGCGGGCTAACTGCCAAAACTCCCTTGTGACAAGGTGGAAGGGTAAGGTCACTTCGTAACGGCTGCCGAAGTAGGCGTCCAAAATGATGAGGTCGTATTGCTCCTTCGTCTTCCGCAAATATGCTCGCCCGTCCTCAACGAACACCTTCATCTTCTCATCCTCGCGGAAGTCAAAAAATTTCTCCGCCACTTCTTTCACGGCGGGGTCAATCTCGGCAGTGTGGATGGTCATGTGAGGGTAAAGTTTGCGGAACTTCTTCTGCGCCGTTGCCCCTCCCAAGCCAACGAACAGCACCTTTTCTGCGTCAGGCTTAAAGACGATACCCAAGTGCAAATAGTCCGTGTAGGCGAAGACGGCTCGGTCGGGGTCTCGCAAATCCATCGCGCTCTGGTAACTGGCGTCAAACCGCAAGTAGCGCACGCCGTTGACTTCTTCCACCACGATGCGATGGTAGAGGCTATCGCGTTGGTAAAGCACATGTGCTGTAGCAGATGTGACGAGAGCAAAAGCGAGGAGCAGCAGAAGGCTCCCGCCACTTCGCCCACGACGGCGGCTTTCTGTTCGGACAATTAGGCCCATAGCAAAGCACAAGCAAGCAGCGATAACTGTCGCAATCGTTAATTGCGCCAACACGGTTCGCACCCCCCAATTGGGCAACAGGACGAACGCGCACCCTAAGGTGCCAGCGATGCTCCCAACAGTAGAGATAGCGTAAATGCTCCCTGCTGTTCGCCCTGCCGTCTCCACACCTTTGGACGCAAGGCGGATGAGATAGGGCGAAACCGTGCCCAAAAGGACGGAGGGCGCCCCGAACAAAACCGTTGCGGCTAACAAAACCCCGTAACGCCCCGCGATGCGTTCAAAAAGGTTCTCCATCGGCATCGGGATGCCACCGACGCCAATGACCGTTTCTTGCGGGAAGAGCCACGCTTCCAACGGTGGAATTAACCCGATTGTAGCGGCAGCACCGAGCAGCAAAAGCCCCAAACCGTTTGGGTGCGGGAAACGGTCGGCGATCATGCCACCTATAAAGTAGCCGACGCTTAACCCTGCCAAGAACACGCTAATAACGCTCGCCCAAGTGATAGCGCCGCTGCCAAAATGGGGCGCTAACAGGCGCGCCCCACCAGCAATCTCCAGCGCCATCACAATGGCGCCGCACAAAAACGCAACAAGCCACACCATCGCAGGAATCACCGACAAAAGTGTAACATGTGGGGAAAAGTGGAAGGCTGCAAGGTAGTGGATGGTGGAGAGGTCACAAGTAGCCGAACTGTCGCAGAAGTTTCAAAGTCAGCAGTTCCAACGGTCGTTGGATGCGTCCCGTGACGAAGCGCCGTTCCGTCAGCGGTTCCACCAAGATGGCTTTCATCCCTGTCCGCTTTGCTCCCAACACATCGGTGAACAACTGGTCGCCAATCATAGCGGCTTGTTGAGGCGACAGACGAAGCCACTCCAGATAACGGCGGAAAACGAAACGGCGCGGCTTCCATGCTGCCGCAATGCCCTGAATGCCCAACGCTTGAGCAACTTTGACCACGCGGGCACGCGTTCCCGCGTTGGAAACGATGACGACTTGGAAGCCAAGTTGCTTTGCCTTTTCCACCCATGCTTTCACCGGTTCGCTCACTTCCCGCTGCCCCCAAGCAAGAAGGGTGTTGTCCAAGTCAACAAAGAGGACGCGCACCCCTTGCGCCCACAAAGTTGCTAAGGGCACATCAGTGATGCTTCCCACATGCAAGTCAGGGCACACCCACTCCAACAGCCAGCGTAGCAACGAACGAGGCATCCGTTCCCTCACGCTCCAACGCCGCAAGTTCGCAAAGAGTTTGACGAAAAAGGAAAGCGAAAGCAAGGGAAAGCCTCCGACGACTTCGCAGCCCGCCTTAGGCAACCTTCCAACCCGTAACTCCCTTCAGGTCAGCAATGGCAAAATGAAAAGCGACGGAAAGCAAAAGAAGCGTTGAGGAAACCAACTGTGCACCGATGGATTATTCGGTTGGGACTTCCTGTGTCATTGCGGTTTTTTTCGTTTTCAGCAAAGCCAGCGGCAAACTTGATGGTGGTTGGGACAAAGGTAACGGAGGTGCGTGCACGATGCTGCAATGCCCTGTCTGTGGGACGCCGATGCGAGAAATAGAACGGTTTGGCGTGATGGTGGACATCTGTCCATCCTGCAAAGGCGTTTGGCTGGATCGCGGCGAACTGGACAAAATCATCCACTACGCCCAAAGTGGCTACGGAGACGAAGTGATGGCAGCAGGTGGCTATGAGCCCATCGCTTATGAGCAATCGCCTACACCGCCTCCGAGAACTGCGCCTCCGACGCCTTATCCGCCTCAACATCCGCAGCAACCTCCCCCGCCCCAATACCCGCAGCAGCCGCCACCTCACCCGAAACGCAAACGCCGCTTCTTTGAGTTCCTTGAAGACTTGTTTGAGTTCGGCGATTGACTTTCTGCTCTGTGGTGAGCAGTATGGAGGAGCGAGGAAAACTGCAAGGCATCGCTCAGTGCATTGTTGAAGAGTTCCGCCGTCAACTGCAACGCCTAAACAACCCGCGCCAGGCATGGGACGCCACCTATCAGCGGTGGGTGAGCACGGAGCACGAAGGGGTGAGAGACCCTGCCCAAAGTTGGAAATCTGCCAGCGGTAAAGCCTTTGAACTCGTCACTCAGGAGTATATCTTGAACGCCGTTAGCAATGACCAGTGACTGCAAGGACGAGTGCAAGTGAAGCGGTGGGACGAATTAGAAGCGTGGCTGAGGGAAGGCATCCTTGCCGAACGGATTTGGCTGAAGGGGGAACTGCGGGAGCCGGTGACCGTCCCATCCCAAGTGGACATCGCTGCCCTGCAAATTCACGAGAGCGAGATTGTTCGGATTGTTGCCGTCTACAGTTGCAAATCTTCCGCCGCTGAACGGTTTCAACAAGACCTGTTCTGGGCAGAACGATTGCGAGGGCGCGGCATCCGTTTTTGCTTCGTAACGATGGACGAACAATTTTTACGCTATGCTCTGGAAGGCAAAGGAAGACAGGCTAAGGGTATCCGTTTAGCCCAAGCCCTTTACGACCGCGTCTACTTGTTCACAGACCAACCGTCCCACTATGGGGGTGCAGTGTTCCAACCCATCACGCAAGTCGCCGAAGATTTGGCAAAGTGGATGGAAACACCGTGAGGTGACGGTAGGCAATGGAGCAGAGCACGAAGGTGGCATCAGCGGATGCTATTATGGAGCGTTTCTGCTCGTTACACCCTGACCTGTCTTGGAGTTTTGCGGGGTTGACGCAGCGCCAGACCAATTACGCCACCCACGGTTACCACCGATACCCTGCCAAATTTATCCCCCAACTGGTGGCTCGCCTGTTAGCGGATTTTTCCTCGGAAGGGGACCTTGTTGTTGACCCCTTCATGGGTTCTGGGACTGCTTTGGTGGAGGCAAAATTGCACCGACGACCGTCCATCGGGGTGGATATCAACCCTGTCGCCTATCTGGTTACCAAAGCGAAAGTCACCCCAATTGAGCCATCGCGATTGGAAGCCGCTGTCACTCTGTTGGAGCGTTCCGTCCGCAAGAAGGAACAACCGTCCCTCTTCGCCCTCCGCGAGCGTCAGATAGAAGAAGCGGTGCTGCAGCGGTTGACTTATTGGTTCCCGACACCCGTTCTGTCCGACCTGTGGCGATTACACGAGGCGATTGAAGCGCTGCCAGAGGAAGATTTGCGGGACTTTTTCCGCTGTGCTTTCTCCCACATTTTGAAAACCTGCTCGTGGTGGTCAAATCGCAGCGTGAAGCCGCTTCGGAATTTGAACAAGCGCATTCCGCCCCCCATCCCAACCTTCTTTCAGCAAGTTCGTCGCATGATGACAGGAAACCAGGAGTTCTGGCAATTGCTTCGGAAGGGGAATGCGTTAGATGTGCCTGCTCAGCCGTTTTTAGCGGACGCCCGCCAGTTGCCGGTTGCCGACGGTTCTGTTCAACTCGTTGTCACATCCCCACCCTATGTGACCTCTTACGAGTATGCCGATTTACACCAACTGACCGTGCTCTGGTTTCAAGGTGTTGCCGACCTGAAGGAGTTTCGCCGTCAGTTCATCGGCACCGCTTCATGCGATGGGAAACCCGTTTGGATGAACAGTCAAATTGCCGAACAAATCGTGCGCTGCCTCCGCCAACGGAGCGCTCGGAAGGCGCAAGAAGTCGCCGTCTATTTCACCGAGATGCGGGAATGCTTT
>FWWM01003147.1_pt1 | contig 38184 bp, 44 predicted proteins | sample 2228351 | NCBI WGS metagenome assembly FWWM01 (sample SAMEA103939774, study PRJEB20133) | metagenome
CTGAAAAAGGCACAGAAGGAGCTAAAGCCAAAGAAATCTACTATATTGACGTGGAATTATCGTGGCAATATAGATGGTGTAGAGGCGATACCTCTATGGTACTGGCTATTAACCTGGAGAGCTACTTAGCCCAGCTGTTTTGGCATTGCTGGGAAGCTCCTCAGGTAAATCTTATAGCCAGCTTATCGAGGATCCCGCTGAAGTTCTCGAAGATATTGATAAATAAATATGAATAGCACGCTCAACAACAATTCACAGCAATGCATCTAATTATTTATATTTATATAATTTTAAGTATAATTTTATTGGGTGGTGTTTACGAAGATCCTAGTGCTGGGTGGAGGTGGTGATATAGGCTCTGGCATCGCTGAGAGCTTATGCTCTATGGGGGTTGATGCCATCACTGTAGGGGATATAGATCCTGGAAAGGCTGGGAGGGTTGCCGAGAGCCTATCTAAGATGGGGTGCGGTGCTGAGGCTCGAAGGGTCAACGCTCTAGATATAACGTCTCTTCGTGAAGTGGTTCGCGGTATTGATGTTATAGTTAACGCTGTTGGCCCTTTCTATAGGTTTGGATTCGATATAGCTAGGAATCTGGTTTCTCTAGGCCTGAACTTTGTCGATATATGTGATGACTACGATGCAACCGAGAAGATCCTCGGTCTAAATGATGAGGCTAGGAAGAAATCCGTCCTAGGGCTCGTTGGGCTTGGCTGGACACCCGGGATCTCGAATATTCTAGCTCTCCACGGCGCTAGAAGGCTCAGTAGCGTGAGGGCTATAGATATCTATTGGGTCGGCTCTGCAGCGGATTCTCGAGGTCTTGCTGTGGTCATGCATCTATTTCACGCGCTGATGGGCAGGGTGCCCATGTATATCAATGGCGGGAAGACATATGTTGAGGCTGGGAGCGGTGGTGTTCCTGTATCTTTTCCAGAGCCTATAGGGAGGCTGAAGCTGTACTACACAGGGCATCCTGAGCCCATAACGTTGCCAAGGTATATTAGTGTTAGCGAGAGGGTCACTGTTAGGGGTGGGTTGATCCCTTCGTGGCAGAATGGGTTTGCAAAGTTCTTGCTCAGGATCCTTAGGATCGATAGTGATGAGAAGGCTGAGAAGCTTGCGAGAAGGATCCATAGGATCGAGGGTATATTCAGATGGGGTGGGTTGGAACTAAGCGCTGTGAGGGTAGATGTTACAGGCAGCTCTGGTAGCCTATCCTACGTTGCTATGGATAGGATGAGGAGACTCACAGGCATACCAGCAGCTCTCGGGGCTATTAAGATAGCTAGGGGTGAGCTTAGAGGCGAGGGTATAGCACCCCCAGAGGCTATTGTGAGAAACACTGAGGGCTTCCTGGGAGAGCTATTGAGAATGGGTATAAAGATGGTGGGGGTGAGGATTGAGTAATAAGTTGTATGAACATGTTAAAAAGCTGTCAGAGAAGCACAGGGGAGCTGGAACCGAGGAGGAGGCTAGGGCCAGAGCCTACATCGTTGAGGAGCTTCAGAAGCTTGGTTATAAGCCCTCTATAGATCCTTTCTACACACCTCCATCCTTCTCTTACACATATATAACGATATACATGTTACCGGTGTTATCATCTATACTTGCCACTATGAATATAGGGATAGCGGTGGTGCCAATAGCGATTGCAGGCGTGGTTCTTCTTGTGATGGAGGAGGAGCTCTATATACCGATACTCACCAGGCTCTATGGATACATATTCAAGAGAAGGACTGCCAACATAGCTGTGAGGATAGGGAGTGGGGCGAGGATCTTTGTCCTAATGGCTCACTACGACAGCACGAGGGCAGCCTATAGCTTTAACCCCAAGAGGATTCACACCCTCAGATCGACGATCAAGATCAACTTCGCATCAACCATGCTGACTTCAGGGCTTTCGATCCTGAGTCTCTACATAGAGGTCCTAGCGATAGCATCGGTAGCAGCATCAATACCCCTCATAGTATCCATCGCGATATTGATACACAGGGAGCTTTTCCACACATACGTGCCAGGAGCTAATGACAATGCCTCAGGGGTGGCGGTGCTACTAGGTGTGGCAGAGGCGTTCGCAGGGAGATCCATGAACGTGATCGATAAAGCTACGGTTTACGTAGTATTCACAGGAGCCGAGGAAGTAGGGTTGCTGGGCTCCCACACCCTATATAGGAGGGAGAAAAGGCTCTTAAAAGAGGCAATAGTGATCAATGTAGATAACCCCGGAGCCGGGGATCTAGCGTTAACAGAGTGTGAAGGTGTTCTGAAAACCTGGTGCCCTGATAAAAGATTCAGAGATGTCGTTAGGAAATATGCTGCAGCGAGAAGGATAGGGGTAAAGGTATACAAGCTACTGCCCACCGACGCAACACACCTGATGATGAAGGGATTAAGAGCTACGAGCATTATGGCCTTCGAGAAAGGATCTATAAAGAACTACCACTGGTACACGGATACAGCGGAGCATATAGATCCCGAGAACCTGTCCAAGGCTGCTAACATAATTATAGACATGATAGAGACCCTTACAACCGAAAGCCCCATCCCTTAGAGTTGGAGACCGTTATTAAGCCCCTGGATCTAAAAGGCGTGTTTATTTCCTTGGTGCGGGGGGTGGGATTTGAACCCACGCAGGCCTACGCCATCGGGTCCTCAGCCCGACCCCTTTGACCTGGCTCGGGCACCCCCGCCCATAGAAATATTGATATTCAGGCTTATAGAGATTTTTAGGGCTTTGCTCCTGCTATGTGGATTGTTGAGGCTATGCTCATTGTTACTATCGATATATGCATTACGGTGCAGTAGAGGCATATCGCCCCTATAATTGCGATCTCTATGTAGATCAGGATCCCTATTATTGGAAGCGCTGCTATGGAGAAGCCCCAGTATATCCTCATAGCAAGCCCTCGCCTAGTTGCTAGATATGCTATTGCGGCTAGAATCGCTAGCGAGAAGTAGAGGATCGCCCATATTGATAGGCTAACCCCCATGAAGGAGGAGTATCTGGAGAATATCACCTGTGTGCACGAAACATAGCTGTTAATATCACACACACTCCTCCCGCCGGGTTGCTCTAGAAGAGAGGCCGCTGCAGCTATAAGGCCTATAATGGGTGGTGCTAGCAGCATTATTGCCAGCCGCTCTGCACCTGCTCTGCCCATGTTCCCTCGATATAGAGTATCGCAACATCCTATATAATGCTTATTTTCAACTAGTCTCTATAGAAATAAATAGCCCTGGTACGAGCCATGAGGATCGGTTTCCTAGGCCCTGAGAGATCCTTCACGTGGGAGGCAGCTTCTAGAGCCCTAGACGGGGATCTCATTGCCATGGACAGCGTATCCAGCATATTCGATTCCGTTGCATCTGGTTTTGTCGATCTAGGTGTTGTTCCCTATATCAACAGCCTCGAGGGCCCTGTGGGCGAGGTTATAGATAATCTTGCCATGAAGAGCCCCGTGATCGTTAGGGTTGTTGAGATGAAGATAGTTCTGTGCCTCGCGACGAGGGGGGAGCCTAGGGTTATATATACACATCCACACGCTGCTGGCCAGGCTAGGAGGAAGATCTCTGAGCTGGGGGCCCAGGTCATGTATACCAGGAGCACCTCAGAGGCCGTAGAGATCTTTAAGAGAGGGTGCACAGACTGTGGGGTTATAGCATCTAGAAAGGCCCTCGAAGATGTTTCTGAAAAAATATGCGGCGTTGAGGATAACGAGAGCAGGACTAGATTTGCAATCATATCCCGCAACTATGGTGCAATCGGCAACTATAGATACACCCACACCGCAATAATATTCACCGTACCCAATAGACCAGGTGCTCTTTACAGGGCTCTGGCCCCGATAGCCGAGGAGTCGATCAACATGAGCTTCATATACTCAAGACCCACTAGGCTATCACCATGGCAGTACTTCTTCCTAGCCGAGCTGGAGTGCTCGCAATGCGGTGAGGCGATAGATAGGATGAGGGAACGCACAACCTCCCTGAAGATCGTTGGGAGATATTCTATAGAGATCATTGAATAGCTATCCAGATAAAGCCTTGCCTCTTGCTCATTCATGCACGGCTAAACATCCATGCCTTATGCCTTAAGATGTTGGAAGACTATCTATAGATCCGCGGATCTGGCTGATCTATCTTTAGAGCCTATATACCGCGTGGCATATATCTCTATAGTGGTTGCTTATGGATATCCTAATGCCCGTTAGATTCGAAGACGGGAAGCTCATATGGCTAGACGTGACTAGACTGCCCTACGAAGAGGTGTGGGTCTCTTCAGACGATATAGAGAGGATAGCTAGGGCTATTGAGAGGCTCGAGATAAGAGGAGCCCCAGCTATTGGCGTTGCAGCCGCCCTAGCCCTCGCCGTTGTTGCTAGTAGGAGCACTGGCTCTAGAGATGATCTCTTGGGATCCCTCGAAGCAGCTTCGCAGAGACTGTCTAGAACGAGGCCCACGGCTGTTAACCTCTTCTGGGCCCTCAAGAGGATCATGAACGGTGTTTACGGGCTCGCTGGTAGAGGTGCTTCGACCGAGGAGATCAGATCCTTTGTTGTTAATGAGGCCCTCAAGATACAGAAAGAAGATCTCGAGGCAAACATAGCTATGGGGAAGCATGGCTCCCAGCTCATAGAAGATGGTGATGTGATACTCACCCACTGCAACACAGGATCTCTAGCAACCTCTGGCTTCGGAACAGCTCTAGGTGTTATTAGGTATGCATGGATGCAGGGCAAGAGGATCAGGGTAATCGCTACCGAGACAAGACCCCTGCTACAGGGGGCAAGACTCACGGTGTGGGAGTTGATGAGAGACGGGATCCCGGTGAAGCTTGTCACAGATAATGCGGTGGGCTATCTAATGTATAGAGGCATGGTCTCAAAGGTGATCGTGGGGGCCGACAGGATCCTGAGGACAGGGTATGTAGCGAACAAGATAGGGACATACATGATAGCACTTGCCGCAAAGAGGCATGGGATACCCTTCTATGTCGCGGCGCCAACATCAACAATAGATCTTGAGACAAAGGTAGAGGATCTAGTTATAGAGGAGAGAAACCCAGAAGAGGTTAAAAATATACTCAGAAAACTCCTCATAACAAGACAAGACGCCGAAGCAATAAACCCCGCCTTTGACATAACACCTCCAGATCTCGTGAGCTCAATAATAACAGAAAAAGGGATCATCAGACCCCCATATGAGAAAAACATACCAGAGATCATGAGAGACCGGCTCTAGAGCCACACACGTAGTAGAAAAGGTCGAATTATAGAAAGGTACGAGAATAGAGGAGCCCATGATCAGTTCTGGGTGAGTGGTGATGAGATTATTATTAGGGTGCAATACGATTTTGATTTTATTCAATACTCAATACATAGGGTTTGCCATAAATTTAAATAACCTGGAATAATTATTATATTGTGGTAATAAGGATTGATATATGGAGTAGAAAAGAGAAAAGTGGATGATCAGGGAAGGTTTGTGTTACCTTCTGATTAGAGAGCTGAGGAGCTTAAAGAAAGTAGAGAAGTGTTTGTAATAAAAGGTAAGGGTTATCTAAAAATAGTACCAAAAAGGAGAATTAATTTAACAAGATTCTTTGATAGTGCTGATCTAGGGATGAACATAGAGGACTGGGAAGAGTTTGAGAGGAAGTTTTATGAGGTTTCTTGACGCTAACGTATTCATCTATGCCTATTATAAGCTGAAGCATGAATTAACAGAAAAACAGAGGGAGATGAAAGAGAAAGCGAAAGAAATAATAAAAAGGATAAACGAGGGAGAGGAAGTGATAACAACAGTTGTTCATATCTCTGAGATCTTGAACATTTTAAGAAGAGCTCTCTCAATAGAGGATCTACATTCACTGCTAATCGGACTCTTCTCTCTAGATAACGTAAGGATAATCAATGTCACAGAAAGCGATTATCTAAGCGCAATAGAATTGATGAGAGAGCTGAAACTAGATCCTAACAACTGTCTAGCCATTGTTACAATGCAGAGAGAAGGTATAAGGGAGATCTACACGTTTGACAGGGGATTCGATCGCGTCTCAGGAATAAGAAGGGTTCCCCAATGATGACCTCCTCCCCGTTCTGAAGGGCGGGGCTTTCGGATGTAAATCACCCTTACGAGGCTATAGGCTGGTCGATGGCGTTAGGCATAGGGCTATGTCCTTTATATTGGCGTCTGTTTTTATTCCTATTTTGTCGAAGTGTGTTCTTGATGCTCTGCAGCCTCTGGATCTGAGGCATTCTATTAGGCTGTTTATTGGTGGCATGCTGGTTTTTGCCAGCCTTGCTATTGTATCGACTCTATAATAATACGGCTTATCAATCTCGTTTTCCATGAGGAGCATCTCGGCGAGGCTGGAGATCCTGTTTTTTGTCTGGAGCCATGGGAAACTCTCTTTGGCCCTTGAGAGGTCTTTAAGGATCTCCTTGTCCGCAAGTGGCCCCAGCCATAGGGGGCCTATGGCCTGCATTTTTGATCCACATATCGGGCATCTAAGATCCTCTGTTTCTGCTAGAGGGGATCTATAGCCGCAGCTATTGCACAGAGCTATGTAGCCTGTTTCTCTCAATAGCTTGTCTGCTTTTGAGGCGCCTTTATCTACGTGGAAGTATATTCTGTAATAGTGATCAGCGTAATATGCTAGGATCGGTTTGAGGGCTATGTCTCGCTCGGAGGCCTTGTTGATAGCATATGCTGCCAATATCCTGAGCCCTGCCTCTTTACCAAAATCTATATCCTTGAATGTTGCTGCGTGGTACCTTCTATAGACCTTGGCAGGGTATCTCCCAGTCAGGGGGCCTAGATCTGTTGCTGTTATGGCCAGCAGCCCCCCTATTCTTGCGAATCTAGAGGCGCTCTCTATATATGGTGCGGGCGATCCGTAGGGATCTATGTCGAGGTAGTCAACATGGATCCCGGATTTTGATAGCGAGACCATGAGCTGGTTGGAATCCTCACAATATATCCTTGCAATGCTTGACAGCATATTGATCATAACGTTGAGCCTAATGATCCTGCAGGCAACAGGATCTATATCGTTTAGAAACATCTCAGAAACACCGCTAACCTCAAGAGCTATCCTAACACCCCTAACACCAGTGGCGGCCATAGGATCTGATGCACTGCTAATTCTAGCCACCTTGCTTGAGTATATGTTGAGAAGAGCAACCATAAGATCCCTGTTAAAAACCATAACAGGATTATAGAACACCGGGGCATGGGAAGGTTCATAAACCCCATCCTCTCTCAAGAAAAGCCCAGGCCTAGGAACCACGACCCTAGCTCTGCCCTCTGTTATTGTTTCTGCCCATTCAGGCATATATAGATCCATAAGCCTCTACTACTCAATAGAGCTATATAGCCTATAAGCGTCAGAAACACCCAAGAGATCCACCTAGATCTCTATCCCAGGAATTCATGGTTACGAGCATTAAGTGAACAGGGGGAGTGGGGGTTTTGTGGAAAACGCTTTGAAGAACATTTCAAAAGCCATTCTAAAGACTGTGAGACCCACAGTATCACTGCAGGGGTTATAACTATAGACACAGATCCCTTCACAATATCCTCCATAATCATCGACACGGTGAGAGAGCAGAGAGGTGTGAGGAAGAACTGAGGACCGTTGATCTTTATAGACAATGCCAGGGCGTCGAGCTAACCAGCTTTGGAGAGCTTCAGAGACTGGCTAGAGGCCTTTGCAAACAAGGTGAGAGAGGCGGATGCCATTTACAGCAGAGCCATGGGGGGAAGGCTCTCCGTGGTAATCCTTACAAGCGATGCAATGATATCCAAGATACGATATACGGTTGGTGAGAAGATTGACTGGGCTTTCATAAGACCTATAGATCATCTGAGGGCGGAGGATGATAGAGAGCTCCTGTGGAGACTGATAGGGGGAACCCAGGGACAGTAACAATAATATGGTTGTTAGAATGTTTTGGGTTCTTTTAAGGCTATGAGGTATGCAGATGCGGGAGGGGGTGTCGCCCCTAGGCAACTAGGAGGTGAACTGCTCCCGCAGCCCTTGGGGGCTGCAAAGAACCCCATGGCGGTCTTAAACCACCATAAAAGACTGCACGTGGTGAGCGGCGCTTGATAGTATTGCTAGGAAGAGCCTCCACACATGGCTGAGGGAAGGTGTCATAAGCAGGTGGGGCATGCTATCAGAAGCTATGACAACGAGCACTCAGAAGTCCCTGACAGCAAAATATGGAAGCACATGATCTATGCTGCAAGAGAACCCCGGGCTTTCTGGGCAACCCTCTAGGGGATATATTCCTAACCACCAATATAGTGATCGATTATCTGGGGGTCACAAGCATCTCAGAATACCCACCATGCCAACGATAGGGGGGTCAGAGGAGTACCAGATCCCAGCGTGCTACTATGCATTGAGAGCGATAGCCAGGAGAGAAGAACCGATTCCGCCAAAGATAGGGGAGGTGGAAATAACACCGGGAGAAGTGATAGAGGAGGCAAGGACTAGCGATTCGAGATAGGCTAAAAGAGATCTTGATCAGCTATTAAGTTAAGGGATAGAGACACAGGGCTTGCAACCAGAGGATATGCCTTTTATGGTGAGGAGGTAAAGAGCCCCCGCTCCCCATGAGGTTCTATGCGGCTTAAAAATCCTAGTTGGTATAATGCTTAGGGGTTGGTGAGGAGTGCCCTATTTTGTATTTATAGTGGGCCCCGCTGGTTCTGGCAAGACTACCCTTGCTAGCAGTTTTGGTGAGTGGATGTCTTCTAACAGGCTCGATGCCTCTATAGTTAATATGGATCCTGCTGCTGAGAATCTGCCCTACACCCCTGATATAGATATTAGGGGGTTTGTCAGTGCAAGGGATGTTATGTATAAATATAACCTCGGGCCCAACGGTTCTCTCATAGCATCTATAGATATGTCTATAAGCTATATAGACACTATCAAGGATATGATGGATGAGAGGAGGGCTAACTACTACCTGATCGACACGCCGGGGCAGATGGAGATCTTTGCCTTCAGACCTGCAGGGCCCATGATTGTTGAGAGGCTTAGCGAGGGCTCCGGCTCCCTTGTTCTCTTTTTAGTTGATATGTTCATGGCCAGCAGGGCTTCTTCATTTGCATCAACGCTCCTGCTCTTCCTATCAACATGGCTTAGGCTGAGAAGACCACAGATCCTTGTTCTCACCAAATCAGATCTATATCCGGAGGATGTTATATCAAATGTTCTATCCTGGCTAGAGGATCCATACTCCCTTGTTGAGAGCGCGAGGAAAGAGGGGATCTCGAGCTATGAGGAGGAGATAATACTAAGCATAGCGGACACAGCGCTTCAGAACATAGACGCTATACCGGTCTCGGCGGTGACGTGGAGGGGTTTTGACAACCTATACGCCTCGATCCAGAGGATCCTTGCTGGGGGCGAGGACTACTATACAGAAGAACCCAGCCCAAGGCTATAGAGTGTAAAGTTTTTAGGTATCCAAACACCATTGGGTGGAGATGCTATTGAGCCTTACAAGAGCCTTGATCTCCCTTCTAAAGATGTCGAGACCCCATAACGTGCTCATAACCTTCCTCGGCGTCCTCGTAGGGGCGGCTGTGATAGATCCCAAGGCCCTTACAGATCTATATACAGTGGCCATAGCATCGCTACCAGCCCTCACAATAGCTGCAGGGGGGTATATTGTTAACGATTACTATGATGTAGAGATAGATAGGAAGAGCAAGCCCTGGCGCCCACTAGCTAGGGGCGATGTCGCTCCTAGAACAGCTCTCGCCACATCGCTCAGCCTCCTAGCCCTCGGGGTAGCTGTATCTTTCCCCCTCTTCGGGATCTTCGTAGGGCTCTTCGTAACGATCAACGCGCTTCTAACTCACCTCTATAGCTGGAAGTTAAAGAGGCTGGGCCTCGCTGGAAACATATGCGTCGCTCTGCTGAGCGCCAACTCGATACTATATGGAGGCATATCCTATGCAGCTATTGATAACAATATAAACCTCGGCTCTATAGGTATTGTTCTGATCCCCTGGCTCTTCGCCCTCATAATGAGCCTATCGAGGGAGATCGTGAAGGGCATAGAGGATATCGAGGGGGATAGAGAGCATGGGGTGGAAACAATCGCTGCTACAAGGGGTTATCTCCAGGCTTCTCTCATAGCTATCGCTCTGCTGATATCCCTCCTCGCAATAGTTGCTATCCCCCTTATCTATAGATGGTCTCTCGGATACCTAGTGCTCTCACTAGCATCTATAGCCGTGTTCCTCGGATCCACTATAAGTATAGCTTTGTCCCGCAACACTATAGAGGCTATTAGAAAGGCCTCTATATCGAGAAGCGTTTCCAAAGCATCCCTCCTACTGGGAACCCTGGCCTTCCTCCTATGGGCCGTGGGCTAGAATTCGCTAAGATATAACTTCTAGGCTGAAAACATCGCCTGGAAGTATCTCTATATAGGGGCTTATGTATAGAGGCTTGTTATCCTCATCAAATATCTTTATAACCCCCTCGACTGGTCTGTCCCTATGGCCTAGGGGTATCATGGCCAGCCCACCTCTAAAGACAGCCTCTCTAGTCTCGCCCTCAGCTATCAATATAGCTTTATATGTTCTCGGCAGCCCTGTTACTATAACAGATCTGCTTGGCAGTGTGTAGAGATAACGCGTAGGTATAATCTCGAAGCTATCCCCCCCGTGGCTCCAGCCAAGCCTTATCTTTCCAAAAGGCCCCTCGTTGTAGTACTCAACCCTTATCCTATGGGGGCCTTCTGAGAGCTCTATTTTGTCGGAAAAGCCTATCTTTAGATCCTGGTTTCTCCATATATCTATCAAGAGAACCCCGTCTATGTAGAGCCTCCCACCATCATCGGCGTCTAGGAAGAAGCTATATCGCCCGCTATGAGGTATCTCTATATATCCCTCCCACACAGCTGCGAAAGAGTTCAGGGGTATCCCAGGCGCTGGATCGTCTATCCATATGAAATTCACCCCAGGATCTATCCTCTCGAACGTCAGAGAACCCTTAATAGCATCCTCGGGGTCAGAGCCCTCGGGCACCCTTCCATAGAGCCCTAAGAGGCCCTCAGACCTGCCGCTCTTGATCTTCACCAATATGCTCCTCATCAAAAGCCCTGATATAGTGCTTATCCATAATAGGCTTTAAATACTGACACACATATAAGCCAGCTACCCACGGATCCTCGCTCTACCAAACCTAGCCGGGGAGATCGCTTTGAGAACCTCAAGATCTACTGGGGGATCCTCGCCGAGAATCGCTGAGGAAACTATCTTCCCAGCTATAGGTGACATCGTAACACCGAGCCTGCAGAGGCCGGTCGCTATATACACCCCCTCAACGCCTGGCACACACCCAACCACGGGCAATAGATCTGCAGAGCAGGGTCTAAAACCCATTCCAATTGAAGCGAGCTCTGCCTCGCGATATCTCTCTAAATGCTTACCAGCTATGCTTCTCAGAAGCCCAATAGATCTTCTATTTATCTCTATCTCATGGCCCACCAGCTCGAAAAACCCCGTGACCCTCAGGATCTCTGATCCGTGCTGGGCTATGCCGACCCCATAGTCCTCTAGAAAAGCTGGTGATCCAACTATGCTTCTCTTAACCCTATGGAGGATCACGACCCCTCTTGCAGGCTCTATCTTGGGATCGTATCCAATGCTTCTACACAGCTCCCCAGATCTGCTTCCAGCCGCTATAACTATATAATCAAACCCCCCAGACCACCTATCGGTGATCACGAGGCTCTTTCCAGAGACTATCTTGATGCCGCGAGCCCTGTCAATAACCATCTCTCCCCCGAGATCCTGGATCAGATTCCTAAGGCCCCAGTACAGCTTCGAAGGATTTATAGATAGCTCATCCTCTATATAGAAGCCCCCGCCCAGCCCAACATACCCTAGATCCCTGAGATCTTTTTCATCCAGCAACCTACCCCCAGATCTTTTAGCATGCATGCTGGCATCCTCCCACCTCTTGAAGGCCGAGACAGCCCCCCTCATAAGATCGACATCTATCCTCTCCCTAGAGAGGAACTCCAGGTGAAGCTCGAGGCTCTTCCTAGCCATCTTAACAATAACCTCCTCTCCAAAGCCATAGGATCTCAAAGCCCTGAGGAACCAGCCAGCCTTTCTAAAAAGCCTGGTGGGAGAAACCCTCACCGATGCATGGGCACCAAGCAATGCCCTGGCCAGAAGAGATGGTGTTAGCTTGGGCTTAGAGGGTGAAGGGGCTATAAATCCCGCATTATTCTCCGAAGCCCTCCCACCAATGGGATCCACATCGATGATAGTCACGCCCACGCCTTTCTTAAGAAGATAATAGGCCGTAAATAGCCCTGTGAAGCCACAACCAACTATGCCGACCCTCACTATGGCCACCATATTGATTATCGATAAGGCCGAATAACAGGTCATATTATAGCGATCTGATATATATTTCGATGCAGAGGATAGCGAAATAAGGGTTGAAGGGCCGAGCCACTATCAATATGGAGAGCCGCGGCCGGGATTCGAACCCGGGACCTCTGCCTTACCAGGGCAGCGCTCTACCAGGCTGAGCTACCGCGGCTCTTCACCAATAGAGATTTTGCGGGGTTTATATTTTATGCTACCACTTGTAGCTAGGCTTTCTCTTCTCTCTAAAGGCTTTTGCAGCCTCTAGGGCTTCTCCTGTTCTTGAGAGTCTCTCGAGCTCGGATACCCCTAGCTCTACTAGGTGTGTTAGGAGCACGCTCCTCTTGATCCTCTTTATTGCTCTCAGTGCTTGGGGTGAGTTCTCCATAAAGGATCTAGCTATGCTTGCCACAACCTCCTCCAGCTTCTCCTGAGGCGCTATGTGTGTAGCTATCCCCAGCTCGAGGGCCTCTCTAGCTGTTATCACTGAGGAGCTCATGGCCAGGTAGGATGCTTTTACAGGGCCTATAGATAGGATCCCCAGTGTTGAGAGCACGGGCGGCAGCAGGCCCCACCTAGCCTCGGCCCAAGAGAACCTCGCGTTCTCAGAGATCACAACGGCATCACCAACCCAGAGGAGCTCTGCACCCCCTCCATATGCATCCCCGTTGGCAGCGACTATTAGGGGTTTCTCGACCATTATGAGTCTTCTGAAGAGCCTTGCAAGGGTTTGGAAAAGGCTCCCAGCCTCGTCGGGGGTTCTGGCTGAAGAGAGCTCCCCAAGATCTATTCCTGCTGAGAAAGCCTTTCCACGGCCGCTGAGCACTATGATCTTGACGCTATCATCCCTCTCGAGGGAATCTATAGTGGATATCATCTCAACCATCATCGCGGTATTCAGAGCATTGTACTTATCGGGTCTATTCATATAAACCCAGCCAAGCCCATCCCTAACCTCTAGCGAGACATGGCTGTGCATAATAAGCACCAATAGAACTTGCCGTTGGTGATATATATAGTGCTTCGATGGCATCAATGATGCTGCCAGCTCCTTCAAGCTATTATAAGAAGCATGTATATAGTCATGGATATAGCTAAGCCTAGAACGGGGCTTAGAGCCCAGCCTATGATTATGTTTCTAACGATCCTTCTCTGGGCCCCGAGGCTTGCTAGAGCCCCTATGAGGGTCTGGTTCATAGAGGCGTTGAGCCCCACGCTGTTGAGGCTCAGAAGAACAGCTATCTTTGTTACCTGTGCCGCTAGGAATCTCCTCCCACCCTGGATCCCGAGCTCGTCTCCCACAAGCCTTGCCAACCTCGACCCCCAGATCATGAGTCCCAGTGCTGCAGAAACCCCTGCTAGGGTCTTTGCATAGTGCTTTGGAAGCCCCTTCTCATCTAGAAAAGAAGCTGCCATGCCGATATCGTTAGTCCCTAGAGCCAGTGCCGAGAGGATCATTGCTGGTATTAGGAGCCGCCTCCTATCCGGGATGATCCTTGCTATGAGGGGCGCTGCAAGATACGAAGCTATTGGCGCTAGAGCCCATGATAAGATTAGCTTTATCATAACCCCTATGCCCAGGATCCCGTCGCCGGCAAGAGCAGGGGCTAGGGCTGAGAAAGTGAAGATCTGTATGGTTGATGTCGGGATCTTGAGATAAGTAGCTATAGAGGTAGCTACAAAGGATCCCAGAAGGATCGAGGAGTACCCATCGTAACTCCCAGAATATAGATCGCTGTAGGTCTTAGAAACAGGCGTGGCTAGGGTGCCAGCTAGGATAAATATAGAGGCAGCTATGAGACCCAGCCTGAGCCCAACAGCCCTGCCACCATATGCCGTTCCAACAACAGCACCAGCATAATGATAACCCATGCTGAAAGAAAACAGGATCGTTGATAGCACTAGCAGTTCCAATCCTGCCAAACTCTATAGACACCTTGCCACCACATCTTCGGAATAGACTAACAAATATATCTCATTAACACTATCACGTAGCTAATAGCATTACCTAGAGAGTGAGATCTTTGACATGATCCGCGGGAGAGCCTTTCCCACAGGATCGTGGAAATAATAAGCAGAACCTATTTCGTTTTTTCTATATTTACTGAAACATAATAACGAGTGGTGCCCCTGTTGAGTTTTTCAAGGTTAGAGCCCTCATATGGAACCCCTCAGACACCTCTAGAAGCGAAAGTATGGAACTAATAATAGATATGGGATCAACATATACAGTGCTACCCGAGAGCCTTCTTTCATCTCTTGGAATAAAGCCAGTAAGGATCGCTAGGCTAAGGCTAGCCGATAATAGAACTATTGAAAACCCTTAGGAGAGATCTGGATAGGGATCGAGGGCTATAGAGCCTCAGCAACACCATCAATCTTTGAAAAAAGATACATACCTACTAGGATCCGTGGCAATAGAGCAAAGGATTAACACCAGATCCCATCGAGAAACGTTTAAAGCCAGTAGAAGCCCTCCTAATGAACATTCGCCACTGAATGCCTCGCTCCTCAAGATGAAGAGAGGAAATAATACTAAGTGCCGTGAACAACCCCCATTTATAGGAGATTAGATGTGATCGTAAACCATTAGAAGCCAGAACTTGAAATCGCTTTAAAAAGGAAGCTATTTATCAATAAAAACATCGATAACCATAGGGAGTAAGTACTCTCCCCGCTCTAAGGGATGTGCTTTTAATTGCAGATCAAGATATGGATAAATACTCATGGATATTGCGCAATATGCATTCGGGATCTTTTACAAGTGGTTTAAATGGGCCCGCGGGGATTTGAACCCCGGACCTCCGCCTCGTAAGGGCGGCGTCCTAACCGGGCTAGACGACGGGCCCGCGCAGGCTTCCCTTATAATAGAGATATGCTGGGGATTTATAGATTGCGAGATGCTGGGTCTCTAGGCTATGTCTCTTCTCATGAGGGTGGCTCTGCATCTATGTATTGGGGGTAAAGAGCTTCAGCGGATCTTGGTCCAGTATTTAGAGGGGTCTCTAAGCCGGCGCTCTCCCCTATATTTCTGGCCAGCTCGGCTGGTGTTAATGGGATCACCTCTATGAATGGCCTTATCCCCGCCCTCCACTGGATCTCGTTAACCATGTCGAGCCTCTTGACAAAAGGTATCCCCTCGAAATCCCTGGATATGAGCACAAGATCTATATCGATACCCTTAATCCACGTGCCCTTAACATAGCTTCCAAAGATATATGCCTCATCAACCCTGATCCTTCGTGACACCAGGTCTAAGAAAGTATTAACCACCTGATCGCTTCCCTCAACATATCTCCTCACAATGTTCACCACCTCCCCTGCCAAGCTATAAGCCCTCTCAGCCTCAAGCCTATCAACACTCTCACTAGGAAGACCATTAGCAGCACCAGGTACTAGTTATGGTATAATATTTATTGCAATATAAAGAGCTGCTCCTCTATATGCCCAGGCAGCGTGAACCCAGCCTCCCTCAACAATGAATAAAGCTCGGTAGTGGTATGAATATATGGAGGCTTCTCCCTCCTAACAACGAAGAAAAGAGGCCTCAAAGCCTTCTCAACAGCCTGCTGAGAATAAAAAGATGCCCTAAACCACAGCAATACCTCTCCCCTAACCATACCATCTATATACCTCTACCTTTTCTATTCACGGCTAAAAACATAAGTCTGCTTATCAAGGATCTGCCGAGTGATACTAATAGTTTTCTTGTGTAAAGCAGATGAAACGTAGATAAAAAAGCTATTTAGATTTAAAGATCTTTATCCTAGATCTACTATCTCCTGTGTTAAAGACGCCGGGACAGACCTCTCGATGGTAAGAGGAGCACCTACAGGTATCCTGAGCTCAGCCTTAACCAGATCATATGCGTTGAGCTTATCATTGCCCCAGAGGTATATGAACAGCAGCACCTTCTCACCGGGATCTACAACGAAGTCAGGGTTCCTGTTGGTCGTCCACGCAATTATCGCCACAGACTTCCCTGTCTGGCTGGCGAGGTTCTGTGCTATGAACTCAAGGATGCTTGGGCTGCCGAAGGTTGCGAAGGTTTTAGAGGCGCCCTCAGCTATCTGGAGATAATCGCTATACGTTATGGTGAGGTTGCCAATATTGTTTCCAGCAGCATTGAATGCTGAGAGGTAGAATGTGCTGGTGGTGCTGTCATTGTACGCGGCGATGTACAGGACTATTTTATCAGCTATCTTTATAGGGGTTGCCTTATCGGTTTCCAGGCTCGAAGGCGGCGCTTTATCATTGCTAGCTATTCTGAAGCTTAGGGCTGCCACGTATATATCGCTGTATGTGAACCCCCTTGTTGGGCTCCAAAGGGCTACTGCTGCTTTTCCTGGCGTCACGTCAACGCTGCTCTTACCTGCAGATAGCCTCAGGGGTACATAGAAGTAATCGATATTTTGAGCTGTTGCGTTGACTCCAGCTACTACTGTTCCGTCTATCTCTATCGCGCTGCTAGCCTCACCGAGTCCTGTTCCTATCACGTCTTTAGATCTCTGTGATGTGAAGAACCCCATATTGAGTACTACGAATGCTAGTGCTGCTGCAACCACTACGAAGGCTATGAGTACTATGGCGCTCTCTATGCCGACTATTGCTTTTACCTTCTCAGGGATCTTTAGTTTTTTCTCTCCTTTTGGTTTCGTTTTATGTCACCTTCGATGATTCTTCCTGCTTGTTTATGCTTAGCTCTTATGCTTCTTCTACAAGTCGTCGAGGTTTCGACCAGTGGTAGAGCTACACATAATGGGCGGTGTTTTGTCTAGGTAATAAATTTTCCACTGGTCTGTCTAGCTGGGCCTATGGCTTGTCTATAGCTGATCAAGATCTTGTGCTAGCGGGGTTTCGTTGATCGTTTGTCAGGGAAAATAGTGGTTTTGTGCCTTGGTTTCTCTAGCTCTAGCCTATTATCTCGTTATTTTTCAGCTCCTCTATTAACTTTAGCAGCTTGTTGACAACCTCTATGGGGTCTCTGCCGAAGATCTTTGCCCCCGGCTCTTTTCCATAGTCTCCATAGTCTATTATTATGTCTGGCATCGCTCCTATTCTATTGATCGCTGTTTTTACTCCCCATGGTATTGTTGCTCCTTCTTTCTTCTTAACATCTTCTGGCTCCTCCTTTCTATCGTACCAGGAGACCTTGAAGCCTATCTTAGATGCTATGTCCTCTAACCCCGCTATATATTTTATATTCATAGCTGATCTATACTCTGGGTAGATCTCCATAGCCGTTAGAACACCTCTAGCAACATGGCTCGACGCACCCGGCTTCGGAGGTCCCGAGGCTTTTGCTCTCCCCATGTAGTTAACGATCCTCCCCGGTATCGCTATAACATCCCTGGGATCCTTTGCTAGGTAGTGGGGAAGAGCATACACTAGGTTGCTCTGAACCTCTGGTATCAGCTTAGCTACATCTGAGCCTCTCTCCTCTATCATTGATACAGCCTCCTCGACAAGCCTCGAGGCTCTGTATCTCTCCGCATCCAGCTCGAGATATGCTGTGGGATTCACGGGGCAGTGGCCTTTACCCACTCTATAGCTTCTCTCTATGGCTATTGTTATGAACTCCTTAGCCTTCTTAATAGCATCTAGGGGATCTTCCCCTTTTGCTATATACGCCGCTATCGCTGCCGAGAATGAGCATCCCGTGCCGTGTGTGCACCCCTCTATCCTGGGCCCCTCGAGCCTCGCCACGCTCCCCGACCCATGGATCACTATGTCCACGCTCCTATCCCCGGAGAGGTGGCCACCTTTCATAACAACGATCTCTGGGCCATATCTCTCCCTAATGATCTTCCCGGCCTTCTCAGCATCCCCAAGACTCTCTATCTTGATCCCTGAGAGCCTCTCAGCCTCAAACCTGTTTGGCGTAACAACCTTGGCTAGGGGTAGCAGCTCCTTAGCCATAACCTCCACAGCCTCTTCGACTAAGAGCCTATCACCGCTCTTAGCAAATATAACAGGATCTACAACCAGTGGGAAGCCGTGCTTCTTAACAGATCTAGCAACACTCCTAACAATGCCGGGGTTGCTCAGCATGCCAGTTTTAGCGGCATTAACACCTATATCCTCGGCAACAACGTCTATTTGGAGCTCAACCATCTGGGGAGGTATATCGTGGATCCCGAAGACCCCTAAGGTGTTCTGGGCAGTAACGCTTGTAACAGCGACAAGCCCGTGAACCTGGAGGGCAGCGAATGTCTTAAGATCAGCAGCTATCCCAGCACCGCCACCGCTGTCGACGCCGGCTATTGTTAGAGCCCTGGGGATCTGTGGTTTGCTAGACATGATCCCACACGGCTGGAATCGCTATGGGGCTGATAAGCAGGCTATAGATACCCTATAGCACTCCAGCCGATCCTATAACTTTTTAACACAATACGCTTTCTAGAAAAACACTTGGTGAATATAGTTATAAGCCTTCGTGTTTAATTAAAGAACAGTGGATGGCTGGTAGGCTATGACAGCCCTGCTAGAGGTTAGGAATCTCAAAGCATATTTCTTCACACTAAGAGGATCTGTCAAGGCTGTGGACGGGGTATTGTTCTCACTAGAGAAAGGGGAAGCGATAGGGATAGTAGGGGAGTCAGGGTCAGGGAAATCCACCCTCGGCTTCAGCCTCCTAAGGCTACTCCCACCGCCAGGTAGAATCGTAGAGGGTTCGATAAACCTCGACGGAGAGGATATACTTAAAATGCCCGAGGAGAGGGTGAGGAGGGAGATAAGGTGGAGGAGAATAAGCATGATATTCCAAAGCGCGCTAAACGCCCTCAACCCCGTTAAAAGAATAGGTGATCAGATAGCAGACGCGATAATGGCCCACGAGGATGTTAGCAAGAAAGAAGCCCTCGAAAGAGCTGCAGAGCTACTAAAATCAGTGGGAATAGACCCCATAAGGGTTAATAACTATCCACACGAGTTCAGCGGCGGGATGAAGCAGAGGGCCGTTATAGCTATGGCGCTAGCGCTCCAGCCAGATATAGTGATAGCCGATGAACCAACCACAGCTCTAGATGTGGTTGTCCAGGCACAGATACTGAACCTCTTTAAAAGGCTCAGGCGGGAGAAGGGTCTCAGCGTGATCCTCATAACCCACGACCTCTCCCTCGTAGCAGAGATCGCCGATAAGGTCGCGATCATGTATGCGGGAAAGATAGTGGAGCTAGGCCCCTCAGAGAAGATCTACACGAGCCCTGCGCATCCATACACAAAAGGCCTCATGGCAAGCATCCCCAGAATAGGGGGCTCTAAAGAGCTAGCATGGATACCAGGGTCCCCGCCGGATCTAAGGAACCCTCCCCAGGGCTGTAGATTCCACCCGAGATGCCCCTTCGCAATGGAGATCTGTAGGAAGGAGGAGCCTCCCTACTTCGAGCTCGAGAAGGGGCACATATCAGCCTGCTGGCTACATAGAGAGGGGGTTGCAAAGAGCTAGGGGTGGTGGAGATGGGGATGAAGGTTGAGGAGCTGAGCGGTAGAGACGACGTGATCCTCGCTGGGATCGATGTTAAGATGTACTTCTCACTAGCAAGATCCATCAGCGAGATCCTCACTAGGAGAAGCAAGGTTGTCAAAGCAGTGGACGGCGTTAACTTCTTCATCGAGAGGGGGAAGGTAACGTGCCTCGTAGGAGAATCTGGGTGTGGAAAAACAACCCTTGGAAAACTCATAGTAGGTCTCTACAGACCCACAAAGGGTTCTATATACTATAGACCCGCTGAGGAGATCTCAAAAATCCTCCTAAACGCTGGTATCCCATATGTTGAGAGCAAAGAAGGCCCTATGTTCGATATAGCGAGGATAAGGGGGAGGGCTCTGAAAATGCTTAGAAGAGAGATCCAGATAGTATTCCAGGATCCCTACGGATCTCTCAACCCAAGGATGACTATCAAGGATATCCTTCAGGAGCCCCTAATAATACACGGCTATAAGGATGAGAAAGAGAGGCTCGAGATGGTTATAAAGGCCCTCGAGGATGTGAAGCTAACACCCCCGGATGAGTTTCTATATAGATACCCATTCCAGCTGAGCGGTGGGCAGAGGCAGAGGGTCAACATAGCCAGGGCAATAATACTGGGCCCGAGGCTCGTTGTTGCAGACGAGCCTGTATCGATGCTAGACGTATCTATAAGGGCTGAGATACTGAAGCTGATGCTCGATCTAAAGGAGCAGAAGAACCTAACCTATGTATTCATAACACATGACCTTGCTGTTGCAAACATTATATGTGACTACATAAACGTAATGTACCTCGGAAGAATCGTTGAGCACGGCCCCACAGACGAGATCCTGACTAAGCCTAAGCACCCATATACCCAGGCGCTGATAGCGGCAGTCCCATCCCCAGATCCTAAGGGGAGGTGGAGGATAAAAGAGGTTCCAATAATAGGGGAGGTTCCCAGCGCCTTATCAATACCCCCTGGCTGTAGATTCCACCCGAGATGCCCATACGCTATGGATAAATGCAAGAGAGAAGATCCACCGTTCTTTGAGGTGGGCTATAAACACTACTCAGCATGCTGGCTCAACGAGGGCGAAAAAGCCTCAAAGATCTAGAGGATTCTTTCCCACAGACCCTGTGTTTTCCCAGCTCGGCTCAGCCGCAGAAAATAGATCCTTTGTGAAAGCTTTAACCATCGGCAGAAACAATATTATGGATAAATATGAGATTAAGAGTCGAGGCTGAGGTCAGGCCCACAGAGGATCTTGAGAAGGTTAGGAAAGCAATCCAGAATATATTTAACGTGGAGAGCCTCAGAGTAGCTGAGGCGGGGGAATATAAGATCCTGGTGGGGGAGGCGGGATCTATAGCGTCTCTAATAAAGCTCAGAGAGATGATAGTGAGGGAGAGGATAGCAGATACAGCTAGAAGGATCATTATGAGAAATAGTGCCGAGAGATATGTTTCATTCAAGATCAACAAACAGGCAGCTTTTGCGGGAAAGCTATCGTTTGTAGAGGATGATAGAGAGAGCAGCCTCGGGCCTATAAATATATTCATAGAGGCTAGAGATATAAAGGAGCTTATCGACTGGCTTGCACCCAACACCTATGAGAAGACATTGATGGAGATCCCAAAAGATCTATAGCTCTCTTATGGCTGAACAAGATAGATAACCGCAGATCTCAAGCTAACATGCCGCTAGCTATTAACTCACAATATTTATTATTATAGTCACAGAGGATAGGTTATCCACGCCGGTGTAGTTAAGAAATATCCATGAGATCGCCTTGTAGCTGGGCCACAGATATATAGAATTTCTATCCATATTGTCTGGGAAAGGATTCCCACTAGATCTCAGGTTGCCTGTCATGAGACATATATCAACATTGCCCCACACACCCGAGTTGCCAGGAGCGTTGAAAGGCCCGTAGAGGAATCGAGACACAGATATATTTATAGGCGCAACAACGCCCGGTTTTCCAACCGTTTTTGGGAAATCACCATCGTTGGATATCACGAGCCCCACCCACGCGTACCAGCCACGCGTTATCCCTGTAAACACTACCCTCATAGTTCTATTCCTATTGCTCAAAACCACCGATCCATCATCAGTTATGCATCTATCGTTTCTCTCTTCTTTAAATGCTAGAGCCTTATAGCTAGTTATATGCACCCTCGACTCCCCCGTCTTGACTCTAGCAGAGATCTCGAGCCTATCTCCCCACATACTCATAGCTACAGATATCATTGAGATCAGGAGCACTATTAGAACCGCTCTATAGAACCCGCTGAGACTAGCCAACCTTAATCCATAGATATGGAAGCGTCACTAAATATATCGCAGCCAAGCCACGCGCGCCGAATTATTTATAAACAGCTCTAGATTATGTAGAAACATAAAGCCGTTTTAACATCTAGCCCATTTTTCACGCCTATATATATGGATTGAGCCTTATATTGCAAGCCTCATCTCTATGATTATCTTCGCTATGCGGGGGAGATCTATAGTGACCGCACCGGCTACCAGATCTATCTTTTTAATAAATCCCGCATCGAGATACACTTGATCATGGGTATGGTTTGTGAAGCGAGCCCCAATAGATCATGATATTATTATTGATAGAGACTTGAGGGTGCATGTTGTCTTCGGATCTGTACACCCGCCTGGGAGGATATTCACCTATGTTAAATATATACCACATAATACACCCGGGTCAGGGCGGCATGGCCCCTGGAGGTTCAGAGGCGTATCTCTTAAAAGGGTTATGGAGAGATACTCGGTGGGTCACGTTGAGCGTGTTATTAGAGAACACCATGAAGAGCACTGGGACCCTGTTTATGGCTCTGAGATGCCGTCCATAGGATATTTAGATGTTATGCTGCATCTAGCCCCGGAGGAGAGGGCTTATGAGGTATATATAAACCCTCGGGATCGGTTGGAGGAGATAGCCTCCGAGCTTATGGAAAGCGTGGCCAGAGTAGCTGGGATCAGGCTTGGAGAGATCGGCATTGGGGGCAGTGTGCTTGGCTCCTTCCACTCGGTAGAGGTCAGCGACATAGATCTTTTGATCTATGGGTGCAGAAACGCCGAGGAGATATATTGGAAAGCCGAGGAGATCGGGTCCCCCCTCTCTGGGAAGGAGCTTGAAAGGTGGGTAAAGAATATTGCAGCCCTACAGAGAGTCTCCATAGATGTTGCTAGAAGCATGTACAGCCCCTACAGGAGGATCTTGTTCAGGGGCGTGGAAACCACCTTCGTCTTCCCAGAGGATCCCAGAAGATACGGCGACGAGATCTCAATCAACACTGGCAAGTGTGTAGAGGCAAGGCTAGAGATAGAGGGCGGCCAGTGCAGAGCCCTACAATACCCAGCAAGAACCGATGTGGCCAGAACCCTAGAGATCACCGGGATAGAAGCCAGGATCGATGAGGTGGTCTCATACGAGGGGACATACTCGCCAATACTATATAGAGGCGGGATCCTTAGGGTGAAGGGGCTTGCACAGCTAGTGATCCCTAGAAACATATATAGAATAGCCGTCGGAACCAGAGAGTGTAAGGGGTATGTAGCGCCACAGGAACAGATCTAAGGAACAATATAGAACCAGAGAACCCGTGTTTTTCCAGCTCTAGATCTCTTCTCCGAGAATCTGCCTAGACGAATTAACGAGGAATTTATGCCCATATACCAATTCTAGGCTAGACAGCATCTCCCGCCCTAAATCCCCTAAATAGCGAGGCCTTTAACTATAGATCCTACTAAGGACAGGGGATCTAGGTGCTTTAACAAGTCTAGCCTTGTTCCTCAAGCAACATTACCTGGTAATCATAGATCTGTTGCTATTTATTATCCTTGACGGAAGATGTGGGTTGGGGAAGCGATTCTCTGTGAGAGCTGCAGAGCCTGTTGTTATTCTCAGAGATGTTTGGAAGATCTATAGGGATCCCAAGGTTGGAGAGATCATAGCTCTGAAGGGTGTTAATCTTATAATCAATAGGGGCGAGATCATAGCTATCCACGGGCCCTCCGGCTCTGGGAAGTCAACGCTTCTCAAGCTGATCGCGGGCCTTCTAAGGCCCGATAGGGGTGATGTGATTGTCGATGGCTACAACATATCCATGCTAGACGAGGAGGGGCTTGCCATGATCAGGAATACTGTTGTGGGCTACATACCCCAGGACTATGGGTTGGTGGAGGATCTAAATGTGTATGAGAACATCGAGCTGCCTCTCCTCATAGCGGGCATGCCGAGAAAGGTTAGGGAGGAGAGGGTCTCAGAGATCATCGAGTACATGGGCCTCAAGAACATGGCCTCAAAGGCTGTTAGATTCCTCAGCGGTGGTGAGAAGCAGCGAGTAGCTATAGCAAGGGCTATGGTTAACACACCAAGCGTTATACTTGCCGACGAGCCTACGGCGAATCTAGATTGGGATAACAGCTTAAGGGCTTTGGAGATGCTTAAGAAGCTCAATAGGGATTTCAAAACAACCGTTATTATAGTTTCCCATGACCCCAAGGTCATCGACTACGCCGACAGAGCTGTTATAATGGTTAGCAGTGTTTTAAAGAGCTATAAAGAGCCGAGGGTGTAGCCATGGAATTAGGGGGGGCCAGGGATCCCATAGGGAGCTATTATAGAGAGCTTGTGAGAAGCATCACAGCAATGTCTCCTAAGGATAGGAAGAGGCTTTCCGAGGCAGCTGCCTCCGAGATCACCTATGTAGAGCTCGCTGGCGGCGATCGACATGCTATTTTGGGCAGCGAGGCCGGGGATCTGGCTTCATCAATGCCCAGAGATCTTGTGGAACAAATAAGAGTCCCAATGATCATTGCCAAGGTCTCTGGCACCCCCTTCTATAGGCTCCTCGAATGCAATGAAAAAACCTCAAGAATGCTCTCAGAGCTCAGGTCTAGAGGGGTTATTTTAAGCGATCACAGAGATAGATGCACACTGTCACAGGAGGATATAGTATCGCTGATAAAAAAATATAAAACTCTCTTTATCATTTCTATAATATATGAGGGAGATGAAGGATCACGCTATGAGGAGAGTGAAACCTGGTGATAGGGATATCTATGTGGATGTGATTGCGAGGAGGACTCTAGATATACTTAAGAAGCACAACATAGATGCAGATATAATAGAATACCCCCATGGAAATAGAAGATCTGTTGATATAGTTGCCAGCGAGAAGATCATTATAAAGGTTGGTAGAGAAGCATCAGAGATCTCTAGGGAGGAGATAGAGGATCTCAAGCTGGCCTCTGTTATGCTGAGCTCCGCCGCTGTGATAATATCTAAGAGCTACTTGGACGAGGATCTAGAGTCGGGGGTTCTCATGGATAGATCTGATATAAGTGTTATGGATCCAGAGACCCTTGATCTATACCTATCGAACGAGAAAGTAGCTATATATTATAAGAAGGGACGGTTCTTCGTAAAGATCGATGGGGCTGAGCTGCATAGAAAGAGGCTTGAGAAGGCGCTGAGCCTTGGAGAGCTTGCGGAGATCCTGAAGATAAGTAGGAAAGCTGTGTATGAGTATGAGAGAGAGACCATGGATCCATCGATAGAGATCGCCCAAAAACTTGTAGAGCTGTTCGGCGAGGACATAGTGTCGAGGGTCGATCTTCACGAGCTCACGGAAAGATATGTTTATAGCTATGTAACAAAGATCCTCAGGGCCCATGCCCAGGAAGACCCTATATTGAGGAGAATATGCGAGATAGGGATCAAGGCTGCCAGGCTGAAGAGAACAGCGCCTGATATAGTTGGAAGAATAGATGATCAAAAAGCCGCCCTAGTGATCCAGCAGGAAGATAGGGGTAGCTCGGATATGATGGAGAGGATAGCCAACACAATAAAGATCTGTGCGAGGCTTGGTTGCAAGGCCTACGCGGTTATATCGAGCAGGGGTATGGATAGCGAGGTTAAGAGGGAGTTTAGAGATAGCGTGACCTTTATCGAAAGGGACAAGCTGGAGGAGCTGTTGAGAAGCCTGGCGAGGAAGTGAAGAGCAGTCTATTTATATCTATTTAGAGTTAAAAATATATTGCTCCTCTATCTATAATCGCTGGGGATAGTTGATGGGAGGCAGGCAGAGAACAACGATCTTTATGGAGAAGGAGAGCACCAAGAAGGAGGGCGGTGAGAAACAGTCTAAGGAGTCTAGGAAGTGAGCTCTATATAGGCTTGTCTATATATTAGCTGGGGATGATAGAAACCGGGTTGCTGAGAAGTGATGTATTCACGAACCGTATGACCCCTAAAGATTTTCCATAAAGAGGATCTGGAGATGCATAGATGCCTAAGCAATGAGATGAGGGGAACCAGGATCTATGATCCCGCTTATATTAGAGATGCTGTGCTCAAGGCGTATGAGGAAAAAATAGATATTTCTGGAAAAATTGCTAGGAGTTCTAAAATCTCCAGGGCTAGATCTATATATTTGGCCAAAGTAGACCGGGTCTTCTCGCTGCTAGCAGATCTCGTGGGAAGATGTGCTAGGCTGCCAAGATCCTCTTCCATGCACCCCTTCTATGCCGAGATAGCTATGATAGCCTCTGAGAAGATGTACGATAGCTTGATAGATAGGTGCAGAAGAGCTGTATATATAGTAACAAGCCTCTATAGAGAGTATAGAAGAAGGATAACAGGCTCCGAAGATCCCGTGGAGGTGGAGAAGCTCTCGAGAGAGTTTGTTGGCAGAGCCCTATCAACTGTTAGGAGAGGGTTGAGAGGAATAGATCTTCTGGGAAGGGCTGTCGAAGAGATCTCCAGAAGCCCGTGCATATCGGAAGAGGCTATCAATATAGTTGTGTGCGGAATGCCCCAGGTGGGGAAATCAACCCTTGTATCGAGGATCTCGTCTGCAAAGCCCGAAACATCTCCATTCCCATTCACAACTAAGAACATAGTCATGGGGCATCTAGAAGTAGGTGGAGAGGTGATCGTGGTAATAGATACGCCTGGGATTCTCGATAGGCCTATAGACGAGATGAACGAGATCGAGTTAAAGGCTGTTGCGGCTATAAAAAACCTAGCGGATCTCGCCCTCTTCCTCATAGACCCCAGAAGAGGATCCTACTACAGCTTGAGCGAGCAGCTGGAGGTTCTGAAAAGCGTTACAGAGCTTCTAGGTTGGGATAAGATAATAATAGCTGTAAATAAAGTGGACGCGGCATCTAAAGAAGAGATCGATAATGCCCTCGAGATCCTTAGGGTCAGCGGTTATGATAAGATCTATCTAATAAGCGCCCTAACAGGCCAAGGCCTAGATCTATTGCTAGAAGGGCTAGCAAAGCGAAAAACTGAGAGCTCATCGGGCGAGGCGCGGCACAAAGTCCAAAGACATAGTATATAGCTATCACATATAGAGGATTATTAGTATTGTTTTTATCATATTCGTAGAGTATATATGTTTTATCGATCCTATGGAGATATATTGAAAACATGTAAAAGATTTTTAGATAACCCTTATACTTATTCTAGCCACCGTTCTGATGGGCTCCTAGGTGGGTTTAAAGGGGAGGCACATAATATCCGCATTCGATCTCTCGAGGGACGAGTTCTGGAGACTGTTAGAGATCACCTCTATTATGAAGAGCAAGTTCTACTCAGGGGAGAGAGCATTAAATATCCTTAGAGGCAAGACCCTCGGTCTAATATTTCAGAAGCACAGTACAAGAACAAGAGTAAGCCTGGAGCTCGCTATGAAACAGCTGGGCGGCGATGCTATCTACATGGGGTGGAGCGAGCTCCAGCTAGGTAGGGGGGAGAGTGTAAGCGATACAGCAAGGGTTCTTAGCAGGTATCTCGATGGCCTCGCACTTAGGGTTTATTCACACGAGCTTCTATACGAGATGGCGAGAGCCTCTAGCATACCAATTATAAATGCTCTAAGCGATGTTGAGCACCCTCTACAGGCGTTCTCGGATTTCTACACGATCTATGAGAAGAAGAGAAGATTCTCTGGGCTGAAGATAGCTTTCATAGGTGATGGAAGCGATAACGTTCTGAACAGCCTTATAGCTGTCTCCTCTATGGTGGGCGTTACCCTATATATAGCGACCCCGCCAGACTACTACCCATCCAAAAAGATCCTTGAAAAGGCATACTCTCTAGCCGAGATCACGGGGGCTTCTATAGAGGTTCTCGACGACCCCGTGGTTGCTGCAAGAGATGCCGATGTAATCTATACAGATGTGTGGATATCTATGGGGCATGAGGGTGAGAAGGAGAAGAGGATCAAGGATCTTGAGCCCTATAGAGTTACACAGAAGCTCATATCACTAGCTAAGAGAGACGCTATATTTATGCACTGTCTACCAGCACGTAGGGGGGAAGAGGTTGAAGACCGGGTGATCGATGGTCCACAGAGTGTTGTATGGGATCAGGCTGAGAATAGGCTTCATCTGCAGAAAGCACTCCTATCTATGATCCTTTAGCTTTCTTCCTCTTTCTCCTCTTCTTCCTAGTAGCTTTCCCTGCTCTCCCCACTATAGCTGGCTTTCCCTCTTCAACACCACCGAGAAAATATGCTCTCTCACCATGTTCCGTCACAATAACCACCGTCTCACAGCTACCATCAACCCTAAGATCTCCTTCAAAAACGTAGAGCTCGCCCTGTGGCGAGTACCATGTTATATTGCCCACCTCACCAGGCTCTCTAGCCTGGGAACCATGATCCATGCCTCGGGCCTCTTCACCACCAACCCCCTCTCGACCCAGATCCCTTTCCACATCGCCTCTAAAGATATTAGCCGAGCCCCATTCTTCCCCATCCTCTCCAGTACTTTCTATAATGCCTACTCTCAGCAGCTTGGAAGGTCTATAGAAGATCGTGCGCCTCGCCGAGCTCTGTTGAGAGCCTTTTCTCAACACGCCGATCCTTATGATCTGGTTCTTGGCCTCAGCCACTGCTTCCACATATCTTCCCTCGCCCAGCTCTAAGGCCAGCTTCTCTAGAGATTCTTCAGGCCTGTCTCCAAGCTCTATGGGCTTGTCAAAGTACCTCTCACCAATAACCCTGAGGACTGTGAGCCTCACAGACCCTATATCGACCAGATCCTCGCTATAGAATATAAGCTTCACCTTAGCTTTCAAGACCTCTACCTCTTATAACCAATCCTCCTCAGAAACTCTCTCCTCTCTCTAATGTCCTCCTCACCCTCGACACCCAGAGGCGTGAAGCCATCAACAACGCCGAGAACAGCCCTCCCCTGATCCGTTTTTCCAACTATCACCTGAAGAGGGTTAGCAGTAGCAGCATAGATCCTTGTCACCTCCTGCACACTCTTTACAGCATTGAGCACATTTATGGGCCAAGCATCCCTTATATAGATCACAAAGACATGCCCAGCACCTATCTTCATAGCAGCATCTATAGCGAGCCTTCTCAGCTCCTCATCATTGCCATCATACCTCACAAGCCTCTTACCACTCGCCTCGCAGAACGCGAGGCCAAACTTTATCCCAGGAACCGATGTTACCAAGGCCTCATATAGATCCTCTACTGTCTTTATAAAGTGCGACTGACCTATTATAACGTTTACGCCGTGCGGTATGTCTATCTGAACAACCTCTATACCCTGGAACTCCGGCAACCGGGCAACCCTATATTTCTTCCATTACATCCTCAATAAGTTTTTTCCTAACCTCACGGTTCTCGGTAATCCCAGCTAGGGTGAGCTTTAACAACGCCCTCGAGATCTTTATAAGCTCATCAAGCTTCGACGAAACCTCACCGAGATCTCGATCTATATCGGCGAGCCTTGCATCCACCTGTGAGAGTTGTGAGACCACATACTCAAGCATGTGGAGCTGCTCGTGAAGAGGATCTCCGTGGCTATGCTCATGGCCCCCATGCTCGTGGCCCTCCCCACCCTCCTCTACAGGCTCGCCGAGAGTAGATTCCCTTCTAGATATCTCATCAACTATCTCTCTCATGGTCTCATCATCCCTAGGGATCTTCCTGACCCTAAACTCTGACATCCAGGAACCCATAGATATGATATGCTCGCGAGCTTAATACAACCACCACAGATCTATCGATTAAATGATCCGGAAAAGATGGCTATAGATAGTGCACAGACTAGCTGAGCATTAGATGCTCCTGCTCTCAACTATCCCTCCAATATAGTTTACCAAGGCCGCCCTCTCTATCTCTCTCCTCTCGCCACTCTCGGTCAAATATACGGTGACCTTGTTACCAGCGACCTCGGATCTGCCGATATATATCAGTATAGGTATTGATAGCTTTCTAGCGTGCTCCCTCTGCTTCTGATGAGATCTCCTCATAAGATCCCACGAAACATTTATACCCCCTTCCCTAAGATCTCTCACAACACCCAACGAGTACTCGATCAGATCTCTATCCCTATCCATAACCACCACATATACCTGTGTGTATGTTTTCCTCGAATAGCTGAAAACACCTAGCTCGAGGCCCACCTCTATCACCCTATCAAGCCCTATGGAGAACCCCGTGGCAGGCACCTTGGTGCCTGTGAAGAGTTCTATTAAGTTATCATATCTACCCCCACCCCCTATCGAGCCTATCCTCACGCTCTCAGCGACGGCCTCGAATATGGGGCCGGTGTAGTAGTCCAGACCCCTTACGAGGGACATGTCGAACACTATATCTCTAGATCTAACTATTGATGAGATCTCTTCTAGGTGCTTAGCCCCGCTGGCTACGTTCTCGTTGTTTCCGTATCTCCTCACAAGATCGATCACAGCTTCTTCGAGAGGCATTCTCATCGATATTACGCCGAGTATTTTCTCAACAGCGCTTTTGCTCATGCCGAGGCTCAATAGCTCTCTCCTAACACCCTCAACACCGATCTTATCGAGCTTATCTATAGCTCTATATACCCCGAGAGGGTTCTCTATGCCCAGCTCCTCCTCGAAGACCCCCTTGAGTATCTTTCTATCATTAACAAGGATCTTGACGCCGCGTATCCCCAGCTCTCTATATATCGTCTCCGCGAGCAAAAGGATCTCGGCGTCGGCCTCGGGATACGGCGAGCCAACTATATCGGCGTCGCATTGATAGAACTCCCTATACCTCCCCCTCTGGGGCTCCTCGTGCCTCCACACAGGGGCTATGTGGTATCTCTTAAAAGGCATAGGGGTATCTCTATGCATAGCCACATACCTAGCTAGAGGAACTGTGAGATCGTATCTCAAGGCATACTCCCTATCCCCCCACGGATCTCTGAACCTCCACATAAGCTTATTCTCAGCCTCCTCGCCATACTTGCCCGCCATCACCTCGAAAAGCTCCACAGAAGGGGTATCTATCGGGTCGAAGCCAAATCTTCTAAAGATACCCTCTATCTTTGCAATAACCCTCTTCCTCAGGATCATCTCCTCGGGGCTGAGGTCCCTAAAGCCCCTAGGTATTGCGGGGCTCTTCTGAGCTGTCATCATAGCACCATGTATATGATATCTATGGGCGATATAGCTATTCAAAACCAGTAGTGCTGAAAGCAACTTCGCTCTCTAATAATAGCTTTATAGCTATAGATCCATTGAAGATCTGGATACCATCTTTAAATATCCCTAGTCTCATATCTATGTGAAGCAGTGGTGAGATTAGTGGCCGAGACTGCTCACAAGATCCTGAGCGATTCAATAGGACAGATAGTGCTTGTAAGGCTCAGAGGAGATAGAGATGTTAGGGGCAGGCTCAGAAGCTTCGACGTATATCTAAACATAGTTCTCGACAACGCCGAGGAGATAAAGGCAGACGGCACAACAAGAAGGCTGGGAACAATAGTTATAAGGGGAGAGAACGTTGTCCTCATATCACCCTCGGAAGTGAAGTAAAGCGGGGTGGGGTTCGTGGGTAAGGGAACACCCTCAATGGGAAAGAGATCCAGTAAGGTTACCCATATAAAGTGCAGAAGATGTGGCAGGGTTGCCTATAACGTTTCTAAAAAATACTGTGCGGCATGCGGCTTCAGAAGATCTAGCAGGCTTAGGAGTTATAGCTGGTCATCTAGAAAGATCAACAGGGCTAGGCTTCCCAGTAAATAATAAGAAGGTGCCAGATCCACGGGGAGAAGCTCCCACGCGATCCTAGCCTATATCATAGTATTCTTTGGATTCATATTCGCTGTGGATGCCTACTACTCATCCCTCCCACACCACGGTTCCTATATATCGGACGAGATCTGGTATGTTGATTCTGCAAGGAATCTGTTACTAAGATTCGGTTTAGAGCCAAAGACACAGATCCCGGCCGCAACTGCTTTTATAAGCAGGGCCTTTGACCTCAACACAGTGGCCAGCCAGATCAGTTCTATAGAGGGGGTTAAGAGTGTTAAGAAGCTGGAGAAAGCGTGGGCAGTGTATTTTGAGGCATCGTCTCTCGATCCGATGGAGAAGGTCTCGAGAATCCCTGGGGTTGTTGAGGTTAAGCCTGGATACGAGTACGGGGATGCTGATGGCATCAATAATTACTATAACATGGAGCACCCGCCCCTGGGTAAGTATTTCATAATGCTAATGATGATCCTTGTGGGGGACTATCCGGATTCGTGGAGAATCCCCAGCATGGTTTCTGGGGGGCTTCTATGTATAGTTGCCGGGCTCATAGTTAGAGAGGTAACCAGGAGCAATGTGTACGCTGTATTAGCGTCGCTATTAACAGCTGCAGATCCCCTTGTGAGGAGCATGGCCGGTGTTGCTATGCTGGATATATATATAGCTCTCTTCACAGCCTTATCTATATATTATGCTATTAGAGGGTCTACAACGATCTCTGGGATCTTCCTCGGCCTAGCTATATCAACAAAAATGAACGGCGCTTTTGCAGCGCTACCGCTTCTTCTCATATTTATCGTGAGGAGAAACGATATTTTAAAGATCTACAGGGACATAATACTCATCCCAATAGCTATCTTCATGGTACTAAACCTGCCACTAATACTATCCTTCGGCCTCCAATCGTGGTACGATCAAAGCATTGCCGGGGCCATAAGCTGGCACATAAGAACAAAAACCCCGCCGGGGGAGGGGCCCCCTATCTCGGCACCCTGGATGTGGTTCTACGGGGAAAACCCATTCTACCTAACCGTATCCCCCGACACTGTGGCGAGGGGCAATATATATGTATACATGGGCTCTATAGTTCTGGCAGTCTTTCTAGTAGCTCTGGCAAGGGTTTTTGAGTGTGTCTCAATGCTAACCATAGCTAGTTTCCTAACATGGTCAGGATATGTGGTGCTCTGGATAGTGGGCAACCACTCCCAGTATAGCTTCTACATGGTTCAGCTGGCCCCCCTGTTCTCCTCGCTCTTCATATCACAGCTATGGGTTGTTGTAGAGAACAGCGATGTGGTGATAGCCGAGTATAGAGCAATATATAGAAAGATCCTGGATCTTCTAGCCCGGGGCACTGCTAGAGATCATCAACCAGCCTCTTGAGGATCGCCATGCCATCTAGAATAAAGGAGGGTCCTGTATGTGCAAGGGTTTCCTCGTTGAGCGTAACAAGCTTTCTATATTCAACGCCCCTCCCACTCAGCCTATCCTGCAGAACCTTATACCCTATAGGCCTATCCGACGTTATATAGCTGCTATTCTCATAGATAACAAGATCTATAGCCCTTATCTTCTCAATAACAACCCCAACCTCAACATAGGAGACAGGCTCGTATCCAGAAACACTGACCCCGCCGACTATGTGGATAGCATCGCTAATATGGCTAGCAGCGCCAGGCGACCAGAGACCCCCTCTAGGCCCGAAATCAAGGACAACAAGGATCCTGGGTCTCTCCCTTTTCTCACCAGCAACATAGCCACCAACTGCTCTGTAAAGCCTTGTCACCAGCTCCCTAGCCTCTGAGACATAGCCGGTAACGTAGCCCAGCAGAGATACATTCGATATTATGCCAGCAACATCTGTGGGCATTGGCAGAGGATATACTGGGAATCCCTCCCTAGTCAGGGTATCTATAATCCCTCTCTGGACACCTGTTATCGTGAATATAACGCCCGGCCCCAGCTCCCTTATAAGATCTATATTGACATGTGTATAGCTACCAACCTTCCTGGTTTTCCTAGCCTCGGGAGGCTTGTTGGAGAAAGCATCGCTCCCAACCACCATTCCTCCAAGACCCATCATGAAGAGAGCCTCTGTAAGGCCGCAGCTCAGGGACACTATCCTGGTAATGGGGGTTTCTATATCTACATATTTCCCAAGGATCTCGTTAAATATCTTCAAAACCTTTCCCCCAAAATGCTGTTCATAATCCTCATAGATGCTGTGTAGGGATCCATCTCGCCCTCCGAGACAAGCTTCAAGAGCTCGCCACCCCCTCTCCTAAAGATCTCCTCGACCTTGTTCTCTATAATATGTCTGAGAACTATAGAGGAGCCATAGATCCTTCTCCTCTTAACAACCTCTCCAAAGAAGCCGGCCTTTCTCAAATGATCTAGATGCTCCTCTATAATGCCAACAAGATCCCCAACCCCTGTTCCCATAACGGCGGATACCTTCACAGCCCTGGGCCTCCACCCGCTCTCCCTAACAAACCCCTCGTAGCTGAGAGCATCTATAACCTCTTTAAGAGTGACATCGGCCTCAGGCTTATCCCCCTTATTAACAACATATATATCACCGATCTCCATTAGGCCTGCCTTGAGAGCCTGTATCTCGTCACCGGCTCCCGGCATAACCACGTTGAGCACTGTGTGGGATATGTTTATAATATCAACATCTGTCTGACCGGCACCCACGCTCTCAACTATTATTTTATCGAATCCAAGCCCGTCGAGGGTCTCTAGAACCAAGACTGTTGAAGCGCTGAGGCCCCCTCTAACGCCTCTCGTGGCCATGCTCCTTATAAAAACCCCTGGATCCTGTGTGTGGATCTGCATCCTGATCCTGTTCCCCATAAAGCTTCCAAGGGAGAAGGGGGAGCTGGGGTCTATCCCTATAACGGCGACTTTATAGGATTTCCTCCTAAACATAGCTATCAGCTTAGATATCAATGTGCTCTTACCAACACCTGGAGACCCTGTAACACCTATCACGTGGGCCCTTCCACCCCTCTTCATAAAGATCCTCATTATGCTCTCTATAACCCCAGGATCAGATTCCGCTGGGAACTCAACAATCGAGATCAGCCTAGATATAGACCTAAGATCGCCGGAGGCCGCCTTCTCCACCAAAGCCAGGGCATCGCTAGCCCTCAAGCATCCTCCTCCTCTCAGCAAGACCCCTTATCCTCTCTATGATAAGAGATAGAGGAGAATCTGGGAAGAAAACCTCGGCAACCCCCATCGACTTGAGCTTCTCAGCATCATCCCAGGGTATAACCCCGCCAACTACCACGGGGACATCGCCCGCACCATATTCCCTCAAGAGCCTCAGGACCTCGGGAACAAGCGCCATGTGGGCGCCGCTGAGTATGCTTATACCCACAACATCCACGTCCTCCTGTATAGCTGCTCTGGCAACCATCTCGGGCGTCTGCTTAATCCCAGTATAGATCACCTCAAATCCAGCGTCCTTCAGAGCTCTAGCAACAATCTTTGCTCCTCTATCATGCCCATCTAGACCGAGTTTGGCTACAAGCACTCTATATCTTCTCCTAAGCCCTGTCACGCGGATCCCGCCCAGCGGCTCTATAGCCATAGCGCCCACCACATTTGATTGTTATGAGGCTAGAATATTATTGGCTCGCTCCACTCCCCATAGACGCTTCTAAGGATGCCCATTATCTCTCCCAAGGTTGCGAGCGAGATGGCCGCGTTGTATACATATGGAACTATGTTCTCATTCCTCATAGCGGCCCTCTCAAGCTCGGTTAGAGCTGTGTTCACCTTAGCCTGATCTCTAGATGCTTTCAGCTTTCTAAGCCTCTCTATCTGGTGGGCCCTTACAGAGGGCTCATATATCTCGAGCAGTGGTATCTTAACCTCGTTCTCCAGGACCTCTCCTTTGAAGGCGTTGACACCAACTATTATTCTCCTCATCTCCTCGATCTCTCGCTGTCTTCTATAAGCGCTTTCTGTTATCTCCCTCTGGGGGTATCCCTTCTCTATCGCCTCCAGCATTCCACCCATAGCCTCAACCCTATCTATTATTCTCCAGGCCTCCTCCTCGATCTTGTCGGTAAGCCACTCTATATAGTAAGAACCCGCAAGAGGATCCACGGTGTCGGCTACACCGCTCTCATAGGCTATGATCTGTTGTGTTCTTAGGGCAAGCTTTGCCGAGAACTCTGTGGGGAGTGCGAGAGCCTCGTCAAAAGCGTTTGTATGCAGACTCTGGGTTCCCCCAAGAACAGCTGCCAGGGCCTGGAGAGTTACCCTTATTATATTGTTATAGGGCTCAAGAGCTCTGAGCTCGACACCGCTTGTCTGTGAGTGGAATCTTAGCCACATACTCCTGGGCTTCTTAGCTCCAAACCATTCTCTCATAATCTTGGCCCACATCCTTCTAGCAGCCCTGAACTTCGCAACATGTTCAAACACATTTATCCCTGAGACGAAGAAGAAAGAGAGCCTGGGGGCAAAGCTGTCAGCATCATGGCCCCTCCTGATCATCTCCCTCACATACTCTACCCCATCGGCCAGTGTGAAGGCGAGCTCCTGAACAGGTGTTGCCCCAGCTTCGTATATGTGGTAGCCCGAAATGCTTATAGGATTCCACTTCGGGAGGTTCTTAACGCTCCACTCAATAACATCAACACCTATCTTGAGGGCAGGCCTGGGCGGGAATACATAGGTTTTCTGACCTATGAACTCCTTAAGCTGGTCGTTCTGAGTAGTGCCCCCTATCCTATCGTCTGGAACACCCCTGCTCCTGGCAACAGCTACATAGAAGCTCAGCATAACGGGTGCCGGCGGATTTATAGTCATGTTTGTGGTAATAGCCCCCATATTTATATCTTTGAACAATACATCCATATCCCATATAGATGCCACCGAGACCCCCTCAACACCCACCTCGCCTACAGCAAGCGGGTGATCAGGATCTAGGCCCAGCAGTGTTACCTCGTCGAAGGCTATGGATAGCCCTGTCTCTCCATGCTCTACTAGGTATTTGAACCTCTTGTTAGTATCCTCAGGGGTTCCGAAGCCTGAGAACTCTCTCATAGTCCATATTTTTCCTCTATACATGTTATAGTGGATCCCTCTTGTGAATGGGTACTGCCCAGGAAGCCCGATCTTATCCATGTAGCTTGTCTTCTCCACATCAAGCGGTGTATATACCGTCTTAACCTCTGTCCCTGAGTCTGTGGTGAACCTATCAAGCCTGTCCCTATACCCAGCTTTAACCATCTCGTCCTGCCACTCCTTAAGGGTTCTGGCAAGCGCTTCCAGAAACTCTTTTGAGTAGTCTCCCATAGCTATCTCCATAGATATCTACCTAGGATGAAATATAACTTATGACTTTATGGCATGCATAGCTATAGATAGAATCAATACCATTAGATCTATATTAATCGAGCGAACGTTATTACAACCGAAACCCCGCCCCTAGAGCTGAGAGGAGATCGCTATATAGAGAACCTCTATCCATTGATAAGAAGCAAAGAGCCAGGGTTAAATACCCAGCTAGCGCTACACCTTACTTGGTGGGCTTTTGAAAGGTATAAGCAGCCTGAGGGTCACGGCGATTCTATTTGCCGCCCTGGGATCTTTTATAGCGGCCTACATAATACTCCAGGGCCTTTCAGGAGGCGTAGATTCGTCTAAGATCCCCCACGGGGTTTATATATTTGTGAACGACGCCTTTGTGCCTCTGAACATTTCGGGGCCCTTCGTGCCCAGAGAGCCCGGTTACTATTTTCTCTACTTCCATAATAATCTGTGTCCCCACTGCCAAGCCTTCTATCCGAAATGGATAAGCTATCTCAAAAGCGATGGCGGTGTATTCAGAGACATAACAGTTGTTGAGATTGTTTGCGATTGGTTCACACAGCAGTGTAGAAGCGATAGTGCAAGGGCAACATTTAGTTTATACCAGGTGTTCGCATCACCAGCATTCCTGCTAATCAAGGTGGGCAGCAATGGCAGTATAGAAAATATATGGGATATAGGCAGCGAGTATGCACAGCTACAGTCGCTAGGTAAAATACCCAGTGGCCAGGAGTATCTCCCGCAATACTTGGAAGCTATAGTGAGATCAAAGATAGCTAGATAGATAAAGGAATCGAGGCCCCTCTCTGGTCAAGGCTAGTGATGCTGATCTTTCTATGTTGAGTGCCGCGTTGAGCCATAGCTATATGGATCTATCAATACCTGTGGAACCGGTTTGGAGAGCGATACGAATAGATATAAAGCCGC
>FWWM01003122.1_pt1 | contig 38165 bp, 27 predicted proteins | sample 2228351 | NCBI WGS metagenome assembly FWWM01 (sample SAMEA103939774, study PRJEB20133) | metagenome
GATCGGCTTGCCGAACTGCACCCGCTCCTGCGCATAGGCCCAGGCCTCGTCGATCGCGGCGCGCGCGATGCCGAGCGCGACGGCGGAAATCTCCAGCTTCTCGACATCGAGCGCACGACCCGCGAGCAGCTTCCAGCCCTGGTTCCACATCGCCTCGCCGCCGACGATGGCGCTCACGGGCAACCGCACATTGTCGAAATACACGTCCTGGCTGTGCGTATAGCGCAGGTTGACATGCTCGATGTCCTGCATCGTCACGCCCGCCGCTTTGGTCGGAACCAGCACGAACGAGAGGTTGCGATAGCGTTCCTCCGCCGGGCCCGAACGCACGAGGCAGTAGATGTAATCGGCCCAGTCCGCGCCGGTGCACCAGCGCTTGGCCCCGTTGATGACGATCTCGTCGCCCTCGCGCACCGCGCGCGTCTCGACGCTCGCCAGGTCGCCGCCGACATTGGGTTCGGACAGGCCATAGGCGAAGAACAGCTCTCCCTTGGCCAGGCGCGGCAGGAACTCGGCCTTCTGCTCGGGCGATCCGTTCTCGCTGAGGTTCATGCCGCCATAGAAGCTGGTATGGATGAAGGGACCCGCGAGGCACGGCCCCGCCGTCGCCAGCTCCTCGATGACCGCGATGGCCGCGACCAGATCCTGCCCTGCCCCGCCATGTTCTTCCGGAACGGTGAGCGCGGTGAGGCCCAGCTCGTTGAGTTTCGCATAAACATCGCGCGGCCACTCAGCCGCCTTGTCCCAGGCCTGCCGCGCCTCGCGCGGCGCGTGATCGGCGATGAACCGCTGGATCGTCGCGCGCAGCGCTGAGACGTGTTCTGGCTCGTCGGTGAAGCTCTGGAGGGTCATGCTTGCCTCTCTGCCCTTCCGTCATCCTGAACTTGTTTCAGGATCCATCGTGCCCGGAAAGCCGAAGGTGCGTGGGGATAAATGGACCCTGAAACAAGTTCAGGGTGACAGGATATGGGCGCTTGAATTTTCATCTCACTCCCCCGTCAGCTTTGGCGCGCGCTTCTCGGCCATCGCCGCCACCGCCTCGCGCCGATCGCCCAGATAATTGCTCACGCTCTCCCAGCCGATCGCCGCATCCATCATCTGCGCGGCGAGCGCGCGCAGCGGGATGTTGGTCACGCTCTTGGTCCAGCGCACCGCCCATTTGGGGTTGCCCTGCAGCTTGGCGATGATCTCGCCCAGCTTCGCATCGAGCTGATCGCCCGGCACCGCATGGTTGATCAACCCGAGCGCCTTGGCTTCGGCGGCGCTCAGCATGTCGCCGGTCATCAGCAGTTCCTTGGCCCTGGCATAGCCGATCAGCTGCGGCCAGATCAGCGCGCCGCCATCGCCCGCGACCAGCCCGACCTTGACATGCGGATCGCCGATCACCGCCTTTTCTCGCCGATCACCGCCTTTTCGTCGGCGACGATGATGTCGCACAGCAGCGCGATCGTCGCGCCCAGCCCCGCCGCCGCCCCGTTCAGCCGGCACAATATCGGCTTTTCCATCTCCAGCAGGCTGGACACGATGCGCTTGGCATCCCAGGCGATGGCGCGGAAGCTCGCCGGATCGTCGATCTGCTGCTGGAACCACTGGAAATCGCCGCCCGCGCAAAACGCCCTGCCCTTCGCGGCCAGCACGATGATGTCGCTCTCGCTATCGCGCTGCAGATCGGTGAACACCCGCGCCAGTTCGTCGTGCATCGGGCCGTCGACGCCATTGACCGGATGGTCCGAGGTGATGAACGCGGTCAGCACCCGTCCGTCGCGCTCGAAGGTGAAGCGCGTGTAAGCCTGGTCCTCGATGCGGAATTCGTGGCTCATCCGATATCTCCCAAACGCACCAGCCGCCGCCCGAAGCTCGCGCCGGTGAACAGACCGCAAAACGCCTCGGGCATGGCCTCGAGCCCGTCATACAGCTCCTCGCGATAGATCAGCTGCCCATCGCGGATCATCTGCGCCATCGCGGCCTGCGCCTCGGCGAAATGCGGAATGTCATCGAACACCAGGATGCCGCGCATCGTCAGCCGCTTGGCGATCATCTCGCCGGTATTGGTGATGCCAACGCGCTCGCCCTGCGGCACGTTGTAATCCGCGACCTGGCCCGACATCACGATCCGGCCATGCAGCCGCATCAAGGGCAGCACCGTGTCGATCATCGCATTGCCGACATTGTCGAAGAAAATGTCGACACCCTTGGGACAGGCAGCCGCGATCGACGAGCCGAGATCGTCCACGGCCTTGTAGTCGATCGCCGCATCGAACCCGCAGGTCTCGACCAGCCAGTCGCATTTCTCGCGTCCGCCCGCGATGCCGGTCACGCTCGCAGCGCCCCAGGCGCGCGCGAGTTGACCCGCCGTCGCCCCGACCACGCCAGCGGCCGAGCTGATCAGCACGTGCGCGCCTTCGCGAAACTCGCCGACGCGCTTCATGCCGAACCAGCTGGTCATGCCTGGGATGCCGAGCACGCCAAGCCACAGGCTGCGCGACAGGCCATTATCGACGATCGGCAACACATAGCCGCGCCCGTTGGAAACCGAATGCGTCGTCCAGCCGCCGCTGCCGGCCAACCAGGTGCCGACCGGGAAGCGATCGTTGCGGCTTTCGGTCACCATGCCGACCATGAAACCGTCCATCGTGCTGCCCGGCGGGATCGGCGGGGCATAGCTCGCCCCGGTGGCGTGCAGCCGCGATCGCACGCCGGGATCGACCGAGGCGATGTGGTGTTCGATCAGGAATTGCTGGTCCTCGAGCGCGGGAATGGCGCGTTCGACGATCGCGAAGTCATCCGGCTGCGGCAGCCCGTCGATCGGCGCCTTGAGCACCACGCTGCGCATCGTCGCCATGACCTCTTCCCGCTCCTGCCTGCTTATCGTTGTCCACTTGATTGCATAACCGATACCAATAGCAAAGCAGAAATGCTGACATTGCTGTCAGTGCGGACAATCAGCCGGGGCGGCGATCGTTCCCCAGTTCTGCCAGCAGCACGCGGTCGGCATCGGGCACCAGCCCTTCGAGCACCCGCCAGAAGCCGGTGACCGAATCCTGGCCCGCGCGGCGATAGGCCTGGGACAGGCGGCTGCGCAGGGCATCGAACAGCTCCGCCTCGAGCGTCGCACCCGCCGGGGTGAGCCTCAGCAGCTTCTGCCGCCGGTCGGTCTCGCCGCTGCGCGTCTCGATCAGGTCGCGGCGTTGCAGCTCGGTCAGCACCCGGCCAAGCGACTGCTTGGTGATCGCGAGTGCGCGCAACAGCTGGCTCACCGTCAGGTCCGGGTTGCGCGCGATGAAATAGAGCGCGCGGTGATGCGCGCGGCCCAGGCCCTGCTTGGCGAGATGGTCGTCGATCGACTTGGTCAGCCGCGTATAGCCGAAGAACAGCAGCTCCACGCCATGGCGGATTTCATCCTCGCGCAGGAAAAGCGCGGAAGCCGAGGGGGAAGATGGGACAGGCATGTTGACCTTGATTGCCAGCCCGATTAGGTCTTGGCAAGCCCGCGTTGCAGCAAGGCCAGCCGTCGGGACGCAGACCACCAGTTTCAATCCTTGCGCCTTTGAGGGGATGCCATGCTGCCTTTCGCGATCGAGCCGACAACCAACCCGACCCCCGCCGATGCGCGCGACGCGGCTCTGGTCGATCCCGGCTTCGGCAAGCTGTTCACCGATCACATGGTCGTGGTGCGCTATGACGAGGCCGAGGGCGGCTGGTACGATGCCAAGGTGACCGCGCGTGCGCCGATCCCCATGGATCCGGCCTCTTCGGTGCTGCATTATGCACAGGAAATCTTCGAGGGGATGAAGGCTTACAAGCTGTCCGACGGCAGCACCGCGCTGTTCCGCCCCGATGCCAATGCGCGCCGCTTCAACGAATCTGCGACCCGCATGGCGATGCCGCATGTGCCGCAGGAGCTGTTCGTCGAATCGGTCGAGCAGCTGGTGCGGATCGATTCCGAATGGTTCCCCAAGGTCGAGGGCGGCGCGCTGTACCTTCGTCCGTTCATGTTCGCGAGCGAGGTGTTCCTCGGCGTGCGCCCGGCCAAGCAGTATCTCTTCATCACCATCGCCTCGCCCGTGGGCGCCTATTTCAAGGGCGGCATCGCGCCGGTGACGATCTGGGTGTCGCAGCATTATACCCGCGCCGCCCCCGGCGGTACGGGTGCGGCCAAGTGCGGCGGCAATTATGCGGCCAGCCTCGTCGCCCAGGCCGAAGCGACCGCGCAAGGCTGCGACCAGGTGGTGTTCCTCGATGCGGCCGAGCACAGATGGGTCGAGGAACTGGGCGGCATGAACCTGTTCTTCGTGTTCGACGATGGCAGCATCATCACCCCGCCGCTGACCGGCACGATCCTGCCCGGCATCACGCGCAGCTCGATCATCGACCTTGCCCGCGAGCAGGGGCTTACAGTGCGCGAGGAGCCCTATTCGATCGACCAGTGGCAGGCCGATGCTCAGAGCGGCAAGCTGCGCGAGACCTTTGCCTGCGGCACCGCGGCGGTGGTGACGCCGGTCGGCACGGTCAAATGGCCGGACGGCAGCTTCACCATCGGCGGCAACCAGTCTGGCCCGGTAACGGCCAGCCTGCGCTCGGCGCTGGTATCGATCCAGCGCGGCGATGCGGCCGATCCGCACGGCTGGGTCCACCGCATCGGCTAAGCCCGCACGCGCCGCCGCGCGCTCCAAAAAGGCGCTTGGCGGGACCGCGCTTTTCCGTATATAGGCCGCTCCCGCGCTGCCCCGGCCCCTCGCCCGGCAGCCACGGACAGCACGGCATTGGCCAGCAACGCACTGGGGTGTCGCCAAGTGGTAAGGCACCGGTTTTTGGTACCGGCATTCGCAGGTTCGAATCCTGCCACCCCAGCCACGTTACGCAGCAAGTGATTGATAAATAGGGATTTGTCACCTCGCCTCACACTCGGCAGCCGCCGAGAGTGTGACGCATCCTGTGACCTATTGCGTGTCGCAGGATTCAACGAGGGGCACATTCATGTCCAGAAGCAATCCTAACATCACCCGGCGCGACGGCCGGTTCTATTACCGCGCTTCATTCTCACTGGATGGAAAGGTTTACCAGATAAGGCTTTCGCTGCGAACCGCAGACCGGTCCGTTGCACGCCAGCGGGCGGCACTGATGGACCAACTGCTGAAGGACCAGTGGCAAAAGATCGTGAGTGAGCTCGAAGGTCTGAACGAAACGGACAAGGCGTCCATCCTGCGCGCGACCGCGATAAAAGTTCGCAATGGCCTCGAGCACCTGCATGCGCGGGAGCAGGCATACGGGCACGACGATGCAAGATATGCAACGCTCGAACATCTTCGCACGCTTCGAGGCCTTCGGTACGTTGCACGCGACATGTTTACCAACGGTATCGGGCCATCGTTCGGCTCGCTCGATCATTTCCTTGAGCGCTTTGTAAACGGTATGCCAGACCTCGATTTCGAGCAGCAGTTGCGCATCCAGGAAATTCTTGAGAATGCTGGCCAACTTGCCGATGCAACCGATGCGGGTGCCCGCAAAGCTCTCCTGGATCGGAACCTGCCGATTACAGCGGCTAACATCGTCATGGCGCGGCGCCAGATGCTCCTGGGCGTACTCCTTGCGCTGCGGGAGGCAGAACAAAATACACGGGAGCCGGAAAGGGCGCTAGATGACATGCTGGCTGCGCTCTCCATGCCCCCTTCGGTGTTGCCGCAAGACACTCCCGAATGGCAGACGGCTTCTGCTGGCTTTGCCGGGCAAAATGCGCTGGAGGGCGCGGTGACGCCTGTACAAAGCCACAACGCTCCGGCGGAGGTGCCTCCCCCGCTCTGCACAAATCTTGCAACCGCTGGCAACCAAATGACGATCGCGGGCGCTGCAGCCGCTTTCCTGAACGCCAACCCCGCGTTCGACCAAGGCCTGGAGTCGTCACGCTGGACGAGCAAAACGCGATCACAGTTTGACGCAGCCATCTTCCTTGCCGAGAAGTTCTTTGGTCCAGAAATGAGCATCAGTGCGATCGATGAGACGATGATCGCCAACCTCTTCAGGACACTGCGGTCATTGCCATCGAACCATCATAAGACGCCGATGCATACGGAGATGACGCTTGGGGAGATCGCAGCGAAGAACAAAGGAAAAGGCCTCAGCTCGGCAACGACGAATCGGCATATGCGCTTCCTGAAGCTAGTGTTCGACTGGGCCATGAAACGTGTTCCGGGGTGCCGACCGATCGACTGGTCGGCCTATGTCATCGCCGATAAGCGAGTGAAGCGGGACAAGCGACCGGCATTCAGCGTACAGGAGCTTGAAACCCTGTTCTCCGGGCCGATTTGGCACGGCAGCGAATCAAAGGTCAGGCGTCTCAAGCATGGCAAACATGTCTGGCATGACAGTGCCTATTGGATTCCGATCTTGTTGACGTACACTGGAGCGCGCCGCGAAGAAATCGCCAAGCTCATGGCTAGCGATGTCGAGCAGAACGATGGGCTATGGGTGATAAAGGTGCGGCCCACGGAAACGGGACGGGTGAAAACCGGGTCGTCGGTCAGAGATATCCCGATCGCCGATGAAGTCATTCGCCTTGGTTTCCTCAAGTTCGTCGAGCGCCAGCGTGAACATGGGCATCGGGCCATCTTTGCCGACCTGGGTCTCGGAGCATCCAATTATGGCGACGCGTTCTACAAGAAATGGTGGCGCGCGTTCATCCGAGCGGGTTTGGTCGCCGAAAACAAGGACATGCACTCGATCCGCCACTTTGTTGCAACCGAGCTTGCCAATCTCGGAGTGTCGGAAGAGCGCCGGGCGGATTTGCTGGGGCACACGATCAACACCAGCGAAACCGCAAGAACGTACACCAAGGCCACCCGGCTCGAAATCATGAAGCAGGTGGTCGACACGATCCCAAAGGTTACGAAACGGCTCAAGGCATACCCGATCAAGCAGTTGTAAGACCCTTTGCCCGGGCTTCCCTGGTAGCCCGGGCATCGAGCGACCCAGACCCAGTCACTCCGGATCACCAACGATGACGTCTGCTTCCGCCGCAAGCCGCCATGCAGCTTTCGAGATTGGGCGCAGCACCGCTAATGGCAAATTGTGGGTGGAACCCCGAAGGTCCGCTTAAACCCCACATGATGTCAGCTGGGAATCGATCGCTTCTAATCCTGGCCCAAATTGGTCTGCATCACGACCAGCGTCGCGCGCAGGCGGCCAAGCTCGCTGGCGTCCATCCCGGCAAGCAGGGCACTGTAGACAGCATCGGCTTCAGCCCTGAGTTTGGGCAAGAGTTCGACCGCAGCAGGTCTGAGGTGGATATGCCACACACGCCGGTCGTTTGCTGCGCTGCGCCGCTCAACCAGCGACAGTTCTTCAAGCCTGTCTATGGCCTGGCCAACGCTTGCTCGCTCCAGCTCCAGCTCCCGGGCAAGTTCGGTCTGCGTCATGCCGGGGTTTCGATAAAGATATGCCAAGGCGCGCCACTGGGTGCGGGTAAGCCCGAATTGTTCAAAGGACGTGTCGAATGTGCGGCGCAGCCGCCGCGTCACCTCCTCCATGAGAAAGACGAGCCGATCCGTATCGGTGAGAAAGTTTGCTGCCGCACTCTCCGCAGCCTGCTCCGCGCATTTTGTCATGGTCCGGATATAGCTCCCCCGGAACGAGAATAAAGGTATTTACTGTAAGCTGCCTGACAGTATAGCAAATTGCCATGACGGCATCGACGACGATCATCAAAGGTGCCAGCGGTATCGCGCTCGCGGCCGAAATCACCGGAGCGCCTGATGCTATGCCGGTGCTTCTCGCTCACGGGGGCGGACAGACACGCAGAGCATGGAGGCGAGTGACTGATGATCTTGCCGATGCCGGTTTTCGTGCAATTGCCTTTGACATGCGCGGCCACGGTGACAGCGCGTGGTCGAGCTCGGGCGCGTATGAACTGCGCGACTTCGCGGCCGATCTTGTGGCGGTCGCATCCCAAATGGATCGCAAGCCAGCGTTGGTTGGAGCGTCGCTCGGCGGATTGGCAGGGCTGCTGGCCGAAGGAGAGCTCGCCCGGGGAAGCTTTGCGTCGCTTACCTTGGTGGACATCGCGCCGCGCATGGAGCCTGATGGCGTGATGCGGGTCGTGGGCTTTATGGAACAGCATGTGGAGACCGGCTTTGGGTCCCCAGATGAAGCGGCGGACGTTATCGCGCGTTACATGCCACATCGCAGCAGGCGCGGCGCCGGTGCAGGCCTGCGCCACTACCTGAGGCAGAAGGATGATGGCCGCTACTACTGGCATTGGGATCCGGCTTTCATCCGCAACATCATGGCTGCCAGACGGAGCAATCCCCAAAATCAGGAGCATCAGTTTCAGGAACTCAGCACGGCAGCCGCCAACCTAAGTCTGCCGCTTCATCTCATTCGCGGCGCGGCGAGTGATCTTGTTTCTGAAGAAGCCGTCGCGCACCTGCGCCAAGTCGCTCCCCATGCAGAGTACACCGATATCGCCGACGCTACCCATATGGTAGTGGGCGATGCCAATGATGCATTTTCGAATGCGATCCTCGGCTTTCTTAATCGCCACCACGGCCCTACAGGATCGGGGCAATGAGCGAACTGCCAATGGTGCTTGACCGCGCAGGCCTGCAAGACCTGCTTGATATGGCGCCCTTCCATCAATGGCTCGGCTTGAAAATCCAATCCTGCTCGGAAGACGGCCTTGAACTCACGATGCCCTGGCGTGAGGAAATCGTATACAACCCTGTGCTTGGCGCGGCGCATGGCGGTGTGCTTGCGACGCTGATCGATCTCACCGGCCTTTATGCCTTGGTCATGCAGGGCACCCGGGCCAAGGCCACAGCCGATCTCAGCGTCGATTTTCATCGGCCTGCGACCGCTGGCCCGCTCCTTGCGCGCGGACAGGTTGTTAAGACCGGGCGCCAGATCAGTGTCGCCGAGGCGCGCGTCTTTGGGCCAGACGACAAGCTGCTGGCGAGCGGCAGGGGGGCTTACATATGCTAGCGCGACGTTCTGTGCCCGGGTTGCTCGCCTTCGCCTTGCTGCTTGCGTCCTGTTCCGGGGGCGAGCCTGCTGATGAAGCTGCGAAGGAGGCGCCGCAGGGCCCGCGTGAGGTTCAGACACTGGTCGCCCGGACGGAATTGCTGACTGAACCTGTGAAAGCATTCGGAACGATCGCCGCCAAACAAAGCAGTGCGATCGGAGCGCTTGTGGAAGGTCCGGTCGAGCGGATCTTCGTCAAGGTCGGCGATCGGGTATCGCGCGGGCAGCCGCTGTTTCGTATCAGACAGGTCGACTATCAGCGCAACGTGGCCGAGGCGCAGGCTGCCGTCGATCTAGCCACCGCGCAAGCCATCGAAGCCGAGCGGCGATACGACCGCGTCATCGCGCTTGCCCCCAAGGGCTTCGTTTCAAAAGCGCAGGTCGATGCGGTCGAGACCCAGCTTGCGGTTGCGCGGGCGCAGAAGGCGCAAGCTGTCGCAGCGCTCGGCACCGCACGGCAGGCCCTCGGTGATACGATCACCCGCGCCCCCTATAATGGCGTTGTGACCGCACGACTGGTTGACGAAGGGGTCTATCTCAACAATCGGTTCGCGGGAGGCAGCCAGTCAGCGGCCCTTGAATTGCAGGAGCTCGGCACCGTCGCAGCAATCGTCAACGCGCCGCAGGAATATGTCGCAATGTTGCGAAAGGACATGCCCGCGCGCGTGTATATCGAAGGGTTCGACGAACCGTTCGAGAGTGTCGTCTACATCATCAACGACCGCGTCGATCCGGAAAGCCGGATGGTCGAATTGCGCTTGCCGATCGCCAATTCGAATTACCGCATAAGCTCCGGCCTTGCGGCACGGGCTGAAATCCGGATCCCGCCCGATCAGGCTCTCATTCTGCCGCGAACCGCCATCCTCGGCGACAGTGCCGCAGCCCATCTCTTCATCGTGCGCGACGGCAAGGCCCGGCGCCGCGACATCCGGTTCGACAGTATTGACCTCGACCGGGTGCGGATAAGGTCAGGGCTGACAGCGGGCGAGGAGGTGATCCTTGATCCTCCGGCAACCTTGCGCGACGGCGAGCCAGTCAAGCCACGCCGCACGACGGGCACGCAGTAACATGTGGCTGGCCGATGTTTCTATCCGGCGTCCGGTGTTTGCGACGATGCTGATTGGCTCTCTTGTGGTGCTCGGTCTTGTGTCCTTCGGTCGCCTTGGGGTCGATCTCTTTCCCGAAGTCGAATTTCCCTATGTCTCGGTCACCACAACGCTGCCCGGCGCGTCGCCCGGGACCATTGAGACCGAAGTCACCGACATTGTCGAAGAGCAGCTCAACACCATCGCGGGCCTGCGCCAGATGCGGTCGGTCAGCGCCGAAGGGGTGAGCATCGTCAACCTCGAGTTCGAGCTCGAACAGGACGCCGACCTCATGGCGCAGGAGGTCCGGGACAAGATGTCCCGGCTCGGTGCTGACCTGCCCGCCGATGCGGAGCCGCCCGTGATCGAGAAAGTCGATCCGGATGCCGCACCGATTCTTTCCGTCCTCTTGTCCGGCGACATGCCGATCCGCGATCTGACCACTTTTGCCGACGAGGAAGTAAAGGAGCGTTTGCAGCGTGTGCCGGGCGTCGGCTCGGTCGAGCTGGTCGGCGGGCGCGAACGCGAAATGCGTATCTGGCTTGATGCCGCCGCCATGCGCGCGCGCGGCGTAACTGCAGACGATGTGCTCTCGGCAATCCAGCGTGAAAATGCGGAGCTTCCGGGCGGAAGGCTGGTGACGGAAGGCCGGACACGCCAATTCGGCATCCGCACGCTGGCTGAAGCGACAAACGCAGCCGAATTCGCCCGGATTCCGATTGCTTACCGCCCCAACGGCCAGACCGTCCGCATCGGCGATGTCGGCCGTGTCGAAGATTCAGTCGAAGATGAAGAGAGCTATGCGCAGCTTGATGGCAAGCCTGGTGTGGTGCTCGAAGTGCGCAAACAAAGCGGTGAAAACACCGTCGCAGTGGCAGAGCAGATCCGGGCTGCGATTGCTGACATAAGCGCGACCGCACCGGATGGGGTCGATCTGGTCATCGCTCGCGATACTTCACGCTTCATCGAACAGGCCATCGGCGATGTGCTGTTCGATCTTTTCATCGCGGTTGTGCTGGTGGTCGCGGTCACGTTCCTGTTCCTGTTGAGCTGGCGCGCGACAATCATCGTCCTGCTCGCCATTCCGACCTCGATCGTGTCCACTTTCGTCGCGTTTGCGGCATTTGATTTTACCATCAACATGATCACCCTGCTGGCGCTCACCGTGGCGATCGGCCTGTTGGTGGATGATGCCATCGTGGTGGTCGAAGCGGTCCAGAACGATGTCGATGACGGCGCGGATGCGACCGAGGCGGCGCATGCTGCGACCAAGCGCGTCGCGCTCGCGGTGCTGGCCGGCACGTTTGCGACCCTGGCGGTGTTCGTCCCGATCGCCTTCATGGAGGGCATCGTCGGGCGGTTCTTCTTCCAGTATGGCTTGGCGATCGTATTCTCCGTCAGCGTTTCCATGCTGGTTGCCTTCACCTTGACGCCGGCAATGTCAGCCCGGTTGCTGCGCCCGGAACATCCGGAAGATGGCTGGCTGGGCCGGATCGAGCGATTTCATGCCGGCATGCGTCGGCGCTACGAGCGCCTCGTGAGCTGGGCAATTGGCCGACGCTATGTGGTGCTTGCCGGCGCTCTGGCGAGCGTTCTTGTCGGCGGATTTTTCGCAGGACTTGTTCCGAGCACCTTTATGTCCACCACCGACCGGTCGGAATTTCTTGCCACGGTCAAGCTGCCGCTGAGCACCGGGATCACCGGCGCCCGGGAAGCAGCGCAGCAGGCCGATGTGGCGCTGCGTCAGAACCCGGAAGTCGAACTGGTTTTTGCAAGCGCAGGCAGCGGCACCAATCCCAAGGTCAACGAGATCGATATCTATGTCGGGCTGACCCCCAAACGGACCCGTGACCTGTCGCAAGATGACCTGATGACCTTCGCGCGCGACGCCCTGAGCAAGGGTGTAGCGGGGGCACGGGAGGTATCCGTCGCCGAGGTTCCCTGGGTATCGGGCGCGGGTATGGGGCAAGCTGCCATCGAGCTTATCATCACCGGCAGCGATACTGCGGCGATCAACGATTATGCCCAGTGGCTGCAAGGCGAACTCGCCGCCCGGCCCGATTTCGTGGACGTCCGCTCCACTTACGAGGGCGGCCGGCCCGAATTGCAGATTGTGCTTGATCGTGACCGTGCAGCGGACCTTGGCATATCGGCGCGCAGCCTCGCTGCGGCCTCTCGCACGCTTATCGGAGGCAGTGATGCGGGAACCTTCGAGGCTGACGGGCGACGCTACGATGTGCGCGTGCGCCTTGACGAAATCAACCGGCAGAGCCTCTCCGATGTGCAGGTCTTGCCGATCAGAACCGGACAAGGCACGCTGGTCGATCTGGGAGCGATCGCCGATGTTGAGGTGGCATTGAGCGCCGCAGAGATCGACCGAATTGATCGATCCCGCCAGATTTCCGTGCAGGCGAATACGGCCCCCGGAGCAGCGTTGAGCGTCGCGGTCGCGAAGGTCGAGGCGCTTCTGGCGTCCAACCCGCCGCCGTCTGGACTTTCGATCCAGACCGAAGGCACAGCGCGAAGACTGGCCGAGACGGGAGAGGCAATCATCTTCGCCTTCGCCCTCGCAATCGTGGCGCTCTACATCGTGCTGGCAAGCCAGTTCAACAGTTTCGGGCAGCCCATCATCATCATGCTCACAGCGCCACTTTCCTTTTCAGGCGCCTATTTTCTCATGTGGGCAGGAGGGCAGGAAATGAGCCTGTTTGCCCAGATCGGCATGATTGCACTGATGGGTATCGTGATGAAGAACGGCATCCTTCTGGTCGACCTTGCCAACCAGTATCGCGACGCAGGCATGGATCCCGCATCGGCGATGCGAAAGGCCGCGCCCGAACGCCTGCGGCCCGTCTTGATGACAGCCTTGGCAGCGGTGTTTGGCATGATGCCGGTCGCACTCGCTCAATCCGATGCGGCTGAATGGCGCAATTCAATGGGCTTTATCATCATCGGCGGCCTGACCACTTCCACGTTCCTGACGTTGCTGGTGGTGCCCGCCGCCTATTCCGCAGCGGGTGATCTGAGAGGCTTGGCCGGGCGTTTTCGTGCAGCAGCGGCAGACAAGCTCAGACGGTAATCAGGAACATTAAGGGACCAGCAAAGTTAACTGCGGCAGAATGGGGCCCGCTTCGGCATTTAGGCTTTTGGCAGCCCCCCCCGACGAAGCTGACCGACTGGTTTTGGCGGACCCAGTCAATCAGCATGTCGACTGGGGACGGCGGTTAAGTCCCAGTTTTTGCCATTCAGATCCATCGGGCACCGGCAGTCTACCGAGAGGGCCCGAGCGTCGCGTCTGGGGGCAATCGCCGGGCATCGGCTATGGCAGGCGGCCGTTTTGGGTCCTGTCTAGAAACCGGATCGACGAGATCCAGCGGGCGCTGCTCCTGCTGACTCGGCATTTCCTGCCGCATTGGCCCTGCGATCGATTCTGGGCCAGTGAGGGATCCTGGCGCACCGACCGCATAGGATGACGACGCCACTGCCGGTGCCGCTGATCGATCACCAGTGGATGCTGCGGCAATGACCGCTTTAGCCCAGCCCGGTACCAATCCTTGGCGCTCCGCCAAATCCGCCAGCACATCTTCGAGATACTCACCTCGGCTTTGCCAGTCCTTCGCCTCGACTGACGGTGAATGTACCGCCAGCGCCCCCGCCACCCCCAAAATGGGATGCCCGCGTTTGACCAAAATCTGTGCCACGTCAAAGTCTATCGCCCGAAAATAGTCTTCTGGAGGGAGGCTCAAATCGATCGGCGCTTCGTCAAGGATCTCCGCCCAGCATGTGACAAACTCTTCTCCAACGTCGGTCTGCGGGTCCCGGTCGTACAGGGCAATTTTCGCCTCGCGCCGCAGGGCCTCTACACCTTGCTCGGCCAGCACGTCGCGCACGATCTGGTTGTTCATTGCAGCTAAAATGGTCGGCTTGGCATGCTCTTTGGTCGGCGAACGCGAAATTGCGATCTTCTCGATAACCGCAATTCCACGCCCGCCTCTTGCCAGTTCGAGAATCACCATAGTCTCGATAGCGACAAGGTCGGCACGTGTGATCGCCCGGTCGGTGGGGATCGCGTTGAGGCCGGCTGACCATGCATTTAGATACTCGCGCGTCGCGGGAGAATCGTGATCATCATGGACAAGTGCGGCCCGAAGTGACGCTCGTTGCGCATGAACAGCAGCGAGCGGATCTCGCAGGCGTTCAGGAGTTGCTTGTGATGGTGTCCGGCCTGGCGGAGCGCAATCAGCATCGCTCTGACAGCGACTCTGCCCGTTATGCAGCGGCTGGTGACGATGCTCGGCAATTGCTGCGGGCATTACAGGTATGGCGTGCCCTGCTTGGTGGTTTTCAGCTTCAGCCCTCTCCCGCGCAATGCGCTCGCGTTCGTGGGCAAGGCGTTCTGCCTGCTCCCGTTTTAGCCGCTTCGATTCGAGATCCGCATTCTTCAATTCGGTCAACCACACCATGAGCGCGGCAACCTGTGCGAACCAGGCCGCAAACCGTGCACCCGCGCTTCTGGAAGAGTCGATGCGGCGTTTTTCGGACTGGAACCTGTCGTGTTGAGCCGCAGCAGCAGCTTTTGCCTTGGCCTCAGCTCTTCGCCGCTCTTCGGCAATTTCGTGTGCCCGTCGCCTTGCGTTCCGCGCCCTGATTTCCTCCGCCGCAGCCTGCAGGGCTTTGGTTTGGGTCAGCAGGCTATCCCGAGCCGATTTGAGCGACTCGGTGCCCGTCAACATCTGCCGGTGAATTTGCGCGGCACGCGCCTCTTGCTCGGCGAGCGATCTAGACAGCACCAAAGCCATCACCGCACAACGACGTCGCTGCGTTTCCGAAACTCGCGCGGCAAGCTGGTCTCGGACGCGCAAGGCGTCAGTGTTCCCGAGTTCTGCCTCGCGCTGAACAAAATCGGCAAAACTTGGCTTGGTCCGGGCTGGGCCTGCTTCACGCAGGGCGAAGTCGAGTTCGGCTCTAGCTCTAGACAGCAGTTCGCGCTTGAGTTTGCATTCTGCGGCTTTCCGTCCCCGGCTGCTCATATGATGGGCAAACGACGCGGTAAGCGACGACACTTCGATTCCGATAGCGCGCTGGCTGCGCTTGTACCGGTCAAACGCAGCTCGCCTTCGGCCGGCAGTCCGGTGCCACTCCTTGAGTTCGTGTCGAAACGAAACCTGGACCCGGCGCATAACCGGATCGAAGGTGTGCTCCGGCTCTGCCAAGGTGATCGGCCTACTGCCTCGCCCGGCGCAAAAAGCCACGAAAGTTTGATCGGCAGAGGCGTCGAGTTTCCTCATGCCCCCCAAACCGAAATCCGAGATTTTTGCGAAGTCACGATCGTTGGACATGCTGCAAACGCGTAGTCCACGCGCATTGGCGCCGGAGTTGAAAACCCGGATCTCGAGGCCGTGCCGTGCGAGGGCATCGACACGCCGCTGCCAGGTAGGAAGGGTCAGAGCGCTCCGTACCTGGTCGAAATACCGGTCTTGCAAAGGAACTTGCCCCCGATGACGCAAGCGATCATCCTGCCAACGCTCGATCCTGGGCTCAACGGTTGCTGTAGCCCGTGGAGCGGATGACAGCCGCCTAAGCTCCCAACGTTTCTCCACCTGTCTCGCCAATTTCGACATGCGCCATGAAATATGGCTGTCCCAGGCTCTGCTCCGAACCGAGCCTGGGGGAAGCGTACTCGCCAATTCAGGACTGACCGCCTTCTTGAGCGCGCTGGACCAGAGGATACGGTCTGGTGCCTTGCCTTCGTCGTCTATTTCGCAGGCGGCGACATGAAGATGACCATCATCGTGTGCAACTGCCACATATGGACGGCCAGCAAGGCCCGCGTCCCGGATCATCCATTCCGCGAGCTCCACGTTTCGCTCATCACTGATTCCTGTTTCGGCTCGCGCGATGAGGTGTACGACAGGTTTGGCGCGTTCCGGCGCCAACGCAGCGTTGTAGGCCATCTGCGCTGCTGCAGTGCGTTCATCGTACACGCCTACCATGGCGATGATCCGAGCGTCACCGCGATGCCCATGCTGGCCGTGGCGCAGAAGATAGCGGAACAGCCCCTGGAAATCGCTGCCACGCTTGACCTTGATGATCACTGTCGCAGCGCCTGTAGCAAGCCATCGATGGCAGATGACAGGCGCGGCGTGACCCGGGCCTCTGTTTCATCCAGCCGGTTCAATAGGGTTGCCATCAAGTTGGGGAGCTCGTTTCTGACACGCGCCCTATGTTCCTCGGCAATGAAGACAGGATCGATGCGATCAAGCCATTCGACCATTTTCTTCAGACTCGCTCGCGTCTCGCGCAGGTCGGTGCCGATGTTCCCCAGTATCGCCAGTGCCTCCTGTCCACCGGGCATCGGCAGGCGCCTGTAGGTGTCAGCGCTTGTTGCACAGGTTGGGTTCACTTTGCGGTCCGAGCTGGCTGTCTGCATGGCAGGGATCAGAGACCGCAGCCATGCCTGCTTTGCGTGCGGCCCGTCGAAACCGGCCGCTGCAATATGGGTTGTCAGCGCCCTGTAGTTTTCCGCCGTGAGCTTCACCCGAAAATCCATCGGCTTGGGCCGGGCTGGTTTTCCGGTCTTGGTTGCGCGGGTCATGCGCCAGGACCGGATCTGGGGTGGGCGTGGGAGGGGCCAAGCTCCTCCCGCCAAGGCAAGTCGTTCCACCGCCCAAGGCGACAGAGCAAAGCGACAGAGGCCATGGGCAAAAAAGGTGGACACGACATTACTTGCTACCTCTCTAAAGTTAACTCCTTATTATCCTCCCTTCTATTCTGTTTGCAAACCAAAAATATTCATCCTATATTTTAACAAATGGAGGAATTTGGTATGCCGAAAAACAAACGACCATCAACAAACGCATCATCCGTGAGACCACGCACATCGCAACATTATGTAGTGAACGACGGATTCGAACAGGCATTGAAGCGGCTCGCGCACGAGCGTATCGCAAAGGCACGTGAGGAGCGTGAAAAGCGCATCAACTTGGAGGCGCTGGTCAAACACGTGCTGGATGAAGTTGCCGCTATGACCACCGGTCTGGACGCAACCGAAACCATTGCTGTGGCAGGAGCCATACTGGCTGAGCTGGTCCAGACCGGCATCGTTACAGGTACACTGCCAAGCCCCGATCGCGTTCGTAGTGTCATCAGGAAGCAGCTAAACGCACGCAGCGCGGCAGTCACCACTGCGCCCCCTATAGCAAGTTCGCAGCAAAGCTCGTTATCGCCAGCTCCAGATCGATTTCGATCGTCTGCCGAAGTGCCAGCGCGCTGGATGGACGAGCAAAATCAAACACTCTTGTGAGATATTATCGGCTGCTGCGCTCGCGCGAGATGGCAGGCTCATTGCGCGAGATGGCGACCGGCGTGCGCTCTCAACTACCGGTCGCCTTAGCGCCGACAAAGTGCCCGCCTCCATCCGGTCCAAAGCCCCAACCTGGATCAATCTCCGATTGCCGCCCCCTGCCCTCGGTGCTTATGTGAAACCATGCCGGGGGACGCTTCCACACAGCAGCAGGTCGACGCTTTCATCGTCCAGTGGCGCGATACGGGCGGGTCGGAGCTGGCGAACACGCAGAGCTTCATCAACGGCCTGTGCGCGCTGATCGGTGTTCCCGCGCCGGATGGAAGCCGCACCGACGACGCGCACAACGATTACGTGTTCGAACGCCGGGTGTTTCAGGACAATGGTGACGGCACCCAGAGCTTTGGCCGCATCGACTGCTACAAGCGCGACTGCTTCATCCTTGAGGCCAAACAGGGCAGCGAGGCGGACAAGGCCGCTGCGGCGCGCGGCGAGGACGATCTCGACATCTTCGGCCAGTCCGCCAGCGCCCGCGTCAAGCGCGGCACCGCGCGACGCGGAACGCCCGGCTGGACCCGCGCCATGCTCCAGGCCAAGGGCCAGGCCGAACGCTATGCCAAGGCGCTGCCGACCGATCATGGCTGGCCGCCGATCCTGCTGATCGCGGATATTGGCTATTGCATCGACGTGTACGCGGACTTCACCGGCACCGGCAAAGCCTATGCCCAGTTCCCTGACCGGGCCTCCTACCGCATCATGCTGGACGACCTGCATGACGAGAAGGTGCGCGAGCGGCTGGCGCTGATCTGGACCAACCCCAAGGCGCTCGACCCTTCCACCCGCGCCGCCAAGGCGACGCGCGAGATTGCCGATTATCTCGCCACCATCTCCCGGCGGCTTGAGGCGCGTGGGCATAATGCCGAGGCCGTGAGCGGCTTCCTGATGCGCCTGCTGTTCACGATGTTCGCCGAGGATACCGGCGTGCTGCTACCCGACAAATCCTTCACCGACCTGCTCAAAGCGCAACTCGACCATCCTGAACATCTGCATCACCAGCTGACCGCGCTATGGACCGCGATGGACAAGGGTGAGTTCGCCCCGTCACTCGGCATTCCGGTCAAGCATTTCAACGGATACCTGTTCAAGTCGCGCGAGGCCTTGCCGCTCGAACGCGAAGAACTGCTGGTGCTGATCGAGGCGGCGGGCAAGGACTGGAGAGAGGTCGAACCGGCAATCTTCGGCACGCTGCTCGAACGCGCGCTCAACCCCAAGGAACGCGCCAAGCTGGGCGCGCATTACACCCCCCGAGCCTATGTCGAGCGTCTGATTGCCCCCACCATCATGGAACCGCTTCGCAGCGACTGGGACGGGGTTCGCGGCGCGGTGGAAAGCCTGATGGGCGAAGACAAGGTCGATGCCGCCCGCGCGGTGGTGGAGGCGTTCCACGCCCAGCTGGCACAGACCAAGGTGCTCGATCCGGCCTGCGGTACCGGCAACTTCCTCTATGTCGCCATGGCGCGGATGAAGGAGCTGGAGGGCGAGGTGCTGGAACTGCTCAAGGAATTGGGCGACAACCAGTATCTGGCCGAGCTGTCCGGCCACACGATCACGCCCGAGAATTTCCTGGGGATAGAGATCAACCCGCGCGCGGCGGCGATTGCGCAGCTGGTGCTGTGGATCGGCTATTTGCAATGGCATTTCCGCGTCAACGGCAAGGACCGTAGCCCGCCTGAGCCGATCCTGAAGGACATCCGCACCATCGAGAACCGCGACGCACTGATCGACTATGACAAGCGCGAGCTGGTGAAGGACGAGAGCGGCAAGCCCGTCACCCGCTGGGACGGCGAAACAATGAAGCTGCACGCCGTCACCGGCCGCGAAGTGCCCGACGAGGACGCGCGGGTGGAGGTGTATAGCTATGTGAAGCCCCGCGCGGCAAAATGGCCCAAGGCGGATTTCATCGTCGGCAACCCGCCATTCATTGGTGGCAAGGACGTGCGCGACCGGCTGGGCGACGGGTATTTCGAGGCGCTGTTCAAGACCACCGACGTGCCCGAGAGCGCCGACTTCGTCATGCACTGGTGGGACAAGGCGGCATTCGCGGTGCGAGCAGGGACGCGCCGGTTCGGCTTCGTCACCACCAATTCCATCGTCCAGACCTTCAGCCGCCGTGTCGTCGCCAAGCATCTGGAGGCGAAGAACGGGGTGAGCCTGACCTTTGCCATCCCCAACCATCCATGGGTGGACGAGAAGGATGGTGCGGCGGTGCGCATTGCGATGACCGTGGCCCAACCGCAAGGTAGGCAGGGCCGCGAAGCCGGGCGGCTCTGGCGCGTGACCGACGAGAGCGCAGCACCCGACCGGGTTGATTATGCCGAAGCCGTGGACATCATCGCCGCCGATCTGCGGGTCGGCGCGGATGTGACCGTGGCAAAGGCCCTGAAGGCGAATGACGGTCTGGCATCGCCGGGGGTCAAGCTGCATGGCGATGGCTTTATCGTGACGCCCGAAGAGGCGGAGCGGTTGGACCCGGCATCCTTGCGCGCGCCTGCGCATTTCCGGTCCGGCACCAGCCACGAGCGCGCGGTGATTTTCGATTACCGCAATGGACGTGACCTCGCCTCGCGCCCGCGCGGCGTGATGGTGATCGACCTGTACGGGCTGGACGAGGCGCAGGTGCGGGACGGGTATCCGGCGGTCTACCAGCACCTCTCGAACGCCGTTCGACCACAGCGCGACGGCCAGGCCGCGAAGAGCAAGACTGCCGACGCCCTGAAATATGCCGAGGAATGGTGGCTGTTCGGCAAGACGCGCCCCGAGTTGCGCAAAGCGATGCGAGGGCTGGACCGCTATATCGCGACCATCGAGACCGCCAAGCACCGGGTCTTCCAGTTCCTGCCCATTTCGACGGTGCCGGACAACATGCTGGTCTGCCCCGCCCTTTCTGACGGCTATTTTCTCGGCATCCTCTCCAGCAACCTGCACGTCTGTTGGGCGATGAACGCGGGCGGCACGCTGGAGGATCGTCCCCGATACACCAAGACCAGTTGTTTCGACCCCTTCCCCTTTCCCGCTGACGTCCCAGAGCCTCTGAAGGACCGCATCCGCAACGAGGCCGAGGCGCTGGACGACCTGCGCAAGCGCGTGCTGGCCGCGCACGAGGACCTGACATTGACCAAGCTCTACAACGTGCTCGCAGCCATGCGCAAAGGCCGCGCGCTGGACGAGCAGGAGCGCGACATGCATGATCGCGGGCTGGTCACGCTGATCCGCCAGCATCATGATACCATCGACGCGCTGGTGGCCGAAGCTTATGGCTGGCCGGTGGACCTGTCTGACGAGGACATCCTCACCCGGCTGGTCGCGCTGAACAAGGAACGCGCCGCCGAAGAGGCGCGCGGCCTGATCCGCTATCTGCGCCCCGATTTTCAGGACCCCGGCTATTCCGCCCCGGTCAACCAGACGCTCGATTTCGGCGAGGCGGCGGTCGTGCTCCCCGACAATGTCATCGCATGGCCCAAGACGCTTCCCGAACAGGTCAGCGCCGTCCAGTCGATCCTCACCGCCGCCCCCTCCCCCCTCGCCGCGCAGGACATCGCCCGCAACTTCAAGGGCAAACGCGCCGCCACCGTCCGCCCGGTGCTCGACGCCCTGACCGGCATCGGCATGGCCCGGCGGCTGAAAGACGGGCGGTACGCGGCATGAAACGCAGTGGCGGCACGGCAGGGCGCCCCATGGGCCACCTCTCGATCGAGGCGCTCGAAGCCCATACCCGAACAAGCGAGCGCGACCCCGTTGAGCTCACACTGGTGCTTGCCGAGCTCGGCTATCGCAAAACCAAGCGCGCGCAGGAATTGAAAGACCTGGTGGCTCGATTGCACCGCGCGGCTGCATCGAAGGAACATGGCGCGCAATGAGCGACATCAAGCTGTATCGGATGGCCGGGTCTGATGTTGCCGAACTGGCCGGTGGCGCGATGGCGCTGGAAAAATCGTTGCAGACCGTTTTCGAGAGAAATCTGGAGACGCTGCTCGGCGTCCGGTTTCTGGCGAGCGAGTTCCCGACCAATGAAGGTGGCCGCATGGACACGCTGGGCATTGACGAGAACAACAGCCCGGTCGTGATCGAGTACAAGCGATCGTCGAACGAGAATGTCATCAACCAGGGATTGTATTATCTCGACTGGCTGATGGGCCATCGCAAGGATTTCGAATGGTTGGTGCTGGAGCGGCTGGGAGCCGAGGCGGCCAGGCTGGTAGACTGGACCGGCCCGCGCCTGATCTGCATCGCCACCGACTTCGGCAAATATGATGAGCATGCGGTCAAGCAGATGAACCGGAACATCGCGCTGATCCGGTATCGGCGGTTTGACAGCGACCTGCTGCTGCTCGATCAGCTCACCAGCGCGAGCGCCGCGACAACCTCTCCAGTAAGCGGCACCGCGACCGGCAGCACCTCCAAAACGACCTATAAGACGATCACCGAACAGATGAAGGAAGCACCGCAGGAGCTGCTGGATCTGTATCACCTGCTGGCGGACTTTATGCTCGCGCTGGGGGATGATGTGGATACCAGGACCACGGCTTTCTACATCGCGTTCCGGCGGATCAAGAACTGCGCCAGCGTCGAACTGCGCAACCAGGCGAAGAAGCTGCTGGTGTTCGTCAAGGTCAATCCCGACACGGTGCAGCTCGAGCCGGGATTTACGCGCGACGTGCGAAAGATCGGCCACGTTGGAACGGGTGACCTTGAGATCAGCATATCGTCGCTTGATGATTTCGAGCGGTGCAAGCCGCTGCTGCAGCAGTCCTACAACCTGTCCTGACAGGCCCGGAGGAGTCCCCTCCCCCGGCCCCGGTCATTCAGGCGGCGGGCATGAGCTGGTCCGCCAACTGCCCCGACATCGCTGCGCAGATTGCAGCAAGCTTGTCCTGCATCGCGGGCGTCAGCGGACGGTTGCGCCGCAACCAATCCAGAATGACCAGGCTGGCGATCCTGGGATCAAGGCTGCACTGACCTTGGGACCGCTGCCAAGCCATGGTCGCGATGGCGAGCAGCGCGGTGTCGAGCTCGCAATGCGCACGGGCAGCGGCCCAGCCAGCCGAATCGGTCGGAAACGCGACCCGTTTCTTGCCCTGCATCAATGTCGCCGGCAGGCCCAGGCGAATCAGCACCTCGCTGAGGTGCGTCCAGGATTTGCCTGTCGCCTTCAGCTGCAGCCCAAGATCGAGATGCGGCCGGATCGGCCCACGCTTGGGAACCTGCTTGCGCAGCAGCAGTTGGGTCGGCAGTGGCAGGCCGTGTTCCATAGCGGCGAGCGTCAGGATCGGCAGGTCCATCGCCACACTGCCAAAAGCCGTGGCAATATTGTCCGGGACTGCGCGCAGATGGTCGAACAGGCCGCGAACCACGGCCTGCTCATCCCCATGGGTGTATTCGGTCCAGCTCGCCATCCTCTCGAAGCAGATCGCGCCATCGCTGTGGAGTGTGACGTCGAATGCTGCGGCTGCAAAGACCCGCCTGCTTGCCATCCTTACCCGGGCTTTCACCCGGCGTTCGATGGAGCAGTATGCTGCGTGCAGATCGTCATCCCAGGCTGTTTCGATATCGTAGAACGTGAATTTGATCATTTGTTTGGATCTTCCAGATTCGCCAAAGGCCGCCCCTGGGACGGCCTTTGGCTTGCGTGTTGCTGCGTTGAGGGCCCGTGCCCCGGTTCGGATCTCAGCGGATGCAGATCACCGGTTCGCGGGGTCCAGACTCGGCCAGCAACGCGGCGTCCGTGTCCATCGCCATGCTCCCGGGCACCCCAGCGTCGCCCATGCGTGCGGCGATCTGGCGGATGCGGCGTAGTGCGCGCTTATGACCCGCACCAAGCGCATCCGGAAGTCCCGCGATGCGCTGAAGGCTGCCCCTTGCATCGACCATGAACTGCCCCTGCCCGCTGGTGCTCACGAGCCTGACCGGTGCATCGTCGGACTCGGCATAAGGCACGCAGCTGCGGATGATATCCACGTTGCCGATCTCGCGAAAGACGACCGAGAAATTGCTGGCGCGCTTCGCACCCGCATGGGCGAATGCCATGTGGATGCAGTCCTTCTGTCGTTCCGCAGCAAAATGCGCGAGTTCAATGGAGTATGCAACATCCATCGGAGCGCCGAGGCTGAACGCGATGGCATCGTTGACAGGCCGGTAGGGCGGCAGGCCCAGGGCCTGGCGGAGAGCATGAAGCTGGTTCTGCTGACGCTGGTTGGGTTTAATCATGGTATTATCGTTTCCTTTTTTGAGTTTGATGAGCTTTTCCCTTCTCACAGGACGCTCACTCAGTTTTCTTCTACAGGGGTTGGCCATGCCGCCGTGCGGCACGGCCACAGCCTCAGCGATGCCGCTGGTGCCAGGTGATTGGGGTTACCCTGGGTGCCGGACCGAAAGGCGTGACATGGCGCTCGATCCACAGAATCTCTGCGTCAAGATTCTGCTCCGAGACTTCGATGCACCAAACCTTGTGCCGTGCATCCCACCTGTAGCCGCGGGCCTTCAAGATCGACCGCGCATCAAAGGGAGCGCGGGTCGCTTCCACCCGAAAACTCTGCCTGGCAGCGTTGGCGAGCAATGCACCGAGCACCGGTTGACCCGTTGGCAGCGGGTAAGCCAGCAAATGGATCAAGCTGATCACATCCGCGAGCGCGCGGTGCCCCGAATTGTAGAAACCGATCTGATACAGCAGATGTCCCAATGCGCGGCCGTCGAGCTGCGCATCGGCCAGCCAGTCGAAATCGGACAACGAGCAGGCCCAGGCGGACCCGGCGGTACAGGGGAGCAGGTGGCGTAGAAAAGACAGGTCAAAGGCAGCATTGTGCGCGATAAAGACGTCAACCTGTCCAAAATCCTGTTCGACGAGGTCAAGATCGATCGACTTGCCACGCACGTCAGCGTCGGTAAGCCCGGTGAGCAGGCGAACGCGGCTTGGGATCGGCATGCCCGGATCGCAGAGTGCCTGCCGTGCAGCAATGACGTCGATTATATCGCCGACCGCATCAACCCGCAGGATCACGTACGCGAGATCGATGATCTGGTCTCGCGCTGGGTCGGTACCGGTTGTTTCAGTGTCGATCACCGCGATTGTTGAGAGCGGCTCAACTGCCTGTTTGCGGACGATGAAGTGTTCCAGACGCGCGGCAGGCAGGAGCACGCGGATGCTCCATTCATCACTGTCCTTGCCATAAGCTTCCGGCGGAGCGGTATTCGGTATATTGGTCATTTTAGTCCTTCTGACCGAACCTGAGAAAACTGTTTTCCCATCACAAATTCGATCAAAAGGGCCAAAGCGGCACGGTATTCTGCCAGAGAGACGGCGTCAAAAGGCACCTGAGCCTCGGCCTAAATCGCCAAAATAGCTATTTTTGACAGCTTCTTAACGTAAAGCTGGCAGCCTGCATCATTGTATTGAAACGGCATACGTATCCATATGTATACGTATGAATACGGTGGAGCCGGGGCAATGAGCCAAGCGCGAGGAATACAGTACGATACAGTTGCGGCCGTCGCTGACAGACTCGTGGCAGCAGGCGTCAAGGCTGACCAGATTTCAGCCATCATGATTCGCGAAGAGACCAAAACGGGTAGCCTGACAACCATCGTCAATCACCTCCGCCAGTGGCGGGTTCACGCAACGAAGGCGGTCATCCCGGCGGCCTTCAACGATGACGATCTGGCCGCCATTCTGATGGTGATTACCAACAAGGTTCAGGAAGCTGCGAACCGTGTTCGTAACGAGGAGCGCGCAGTCCTCGAGGCCAAGCTTATCGAGCTGGACGCTGTGAAGGCCGAGCTTGATTCTGTGATGCAGCTAAACTCCAGGCTTGAGGAAGAGCTTGTCGAAGCGCAGGGGGCAAAGGAGCGATTCTATCGAAAGCTTGAGGTTGAGCGGGCACAAGCATCTTCGCTGAGGGGCGAGGTAAAGGCGCTCAAGGAGGCGTTGTCCCGCTTTGCGCCAGCGGCGCCGGAATTGACCCAGGACGCTGTGGCGAAATGAGGTACACGAACTGATGCCGCGATGGCGGACAGTTGAAACCCGTTGGCGTATTCGGCAGCTTCGCCTTGACGTTTTATGATGGTTATCGGCGAATGCTGCCGGGAGCGGAATGGCGTTTCGTGGGACTTTTCGGACGGTCCCGCGCGATATGTTCTGCGGCAGGTATAACCAAAAGCCGACAGTCGCGTCTTGCCTGCGCGATCGCACGCTGTTCATTCTTGAGATGGATTGCAAGCTGCGCGACGGTGGCCAGATCCGGCTGCAGAATTGTACCAGGGGAAGCAATCAAGGAATCCAATCATGCGCCTTGGCAATGCAGCTGAAAACCCGCCGCCAGGTTCGGTTGGACTCGTTCAAGCCGCCTAATCCAGCTTCTGGCTTGGTATGAACGCCGCTACGAATACCTCGAGCGTTACAAGGGCGGGCGGCTCGCGGATAGTGATCGGTTGATGCCCATTTTGATGCCAAAAGTGCAGGCCAGGCCGGACGTAGGGCAGCTGCTCGAAGCGAGTGTATTTTTTGCAACATCTGCCTGGATTGCAGTGCCAATGAGCAGTAGCGCGGGTCCATCGCCCAACGCAGCGCGTGCAACCAATGGCAGCAGATCGAGCCGGGTATGGAACTGGCGCTCTTCTGGCAGGCTGGCGGATTCGACCAGCGCAACAGGGGTATCGCCGGCCAGTCCGGCTGCGATCAACTGGCCCGACACTTCGCTCGCAGCCGCCTTGCCCATGTACACTGCAAGCATCGCCTCCGGATCGGCCAGCTTTGCCCAATCCAGGTCCAGTTCCTGCCCAGCCCGGACGTGCGCGGTCACGAAGGTCAGCTTGCGTGCCAGGCCGCGCAGCGTGAGCGATGCCCCGAGGCTGGCCGCTGCCGCACTGGCCGCGGTTACACCAGGACAGACGCGCACCGGCACATCTGCTGCCCGGCAAGCGCTCAATTCCTCGGTCGCGCGGCCGAAGATCGCAGGATCACCGCCCTTGAGACGCACCACCCGCTCGCCAGCCATCGCGGCATCGACGATCATCCGGTCGATGGTTTGCTGGTCCCTGGAATGCCTGCCTGACCGTTTGCCGACATGCACCAGCCGCGCACCCGAAGCGGCGAGTTCGAGCACGCCCGGCCCGACCAGCGCATCGTGAAACACGATCGTGGCCATGCCGATCAGCCGTTCTGCCTTGCGGGTGAGCAATTCGGGATCGCCCGGGCCGGCACCGACCAGCCACACCATGCCTGAAGGAAAGTCGTTCATTCTGCAGCCTCCCTGCATGTGTCGGTCCAGTCGCGCAGCATTCTGGCCAGAACGGGGCGGCAGGATCCGCAGTTCGTACCCGCACCGCAGGCCTGGCCAATCGCGGCCACGCTGTCTGCGCCCTGCGCAACCAGGGCTGCGATCTGGTTTTCGCCGATGCCATGGCAGACGCAGACCACAGGGCCGCGATCAGGCGCGGGCATGCTGGGCCGGGCGGCAAGCAGTTCGGGCAGCGTCGCACCGCGCGCGCCTAGTTGGCCGGAAATCCACTCGCGCGCGGGCAATTGTCCCTTGCGGGTCACGAACAGCGCCGCCTTGAGCATCCCGTCCGCATCAAGCACCGCCAGCCGCCGCATACCGCGCGCCGTGTCAACAGCTTCCACCGGTTCGCCTGGCGGCAGCAGCGCGTCTGCGTCCACCGCACCCTGGCCCGCAAGCTCGTAAAGCCAGCCCGAGGCGACAGCCGAACGGCTCCACCACACAAGGCCCTGCGGAGCAATAGCATCGCTGCGCAGCAGAAAGCCGCGCCAATCGCTCTCAACCGGCTCGACCCGGCATGCATTGTTCTTGAACCCCGGCTGGCCGGATACGGGATCGACAGACTGATCCGGCAGCAGGTTGCTCCGTCCGCCACTTGCCATGGCGTCGCTCCAGTGCATCGGCACGAAGGCCTGGCCCCTGGATTGCGCATCGGTCACCAGGACGCGAAATATGGATGCGCCCGACGCTGTCACCACCCTGGCCAGAGCGCCCTCCACCAAACCAGCCGCAGCGGCATCGCCGGGGTGAACCTCCAGCAATGGCTCGCGCCGATGCTGAGACAAGGTGGCCGAAAGGCCGGTGCGCGTCATCGTATGCCATTGGTCGCGATAGCGCCCGGTGTTGAGCCTTAGCGGGAAGTCGGGATCGCCAGGCCGGCGGCGCACATCGACCGGCACCTGCTGCATCTTGCGGCCCGCCATGGGATGGTGCCCGCCCCAGAGAAACGGTTCCATCACTGCATATTCGGCGTCCGAAACGCCTGCCTTGCCCGTGAGGTCCAGCACCTTGCCATGCTTGACCGAGAGCGCTGTCATGGCCGCATATTCCCGGAAGACCCCTGCCGCACTGGTCCAGCCAAATCCGGCAAAGCCCATCCGCTTCGCGACATCGGCGATGATCGCCCAGTCCGCCCGTGCCTCTCCCGGCGCATCAAAAAGCGCCCGCTGGCGGCTGATGCGGCGTTCTGAATTGGTAACCGTCCCGTCCTTTTCGCCCCACGCCAGCGCGGGCAGGCGAACATGGGCGAAGCCGGCAGTATCGGTGTGTGCAAGCACATCCGAGACGACCAGGGTTTGGCATCGTGCCAGCGCCTCGCGGACAAAGCCTGTATCGGGCATCGACACAGCCGGATTGGTCGCCATGACCCAGAGGAATTTTACCCGGCCATCATGCACCGCACGGAACAGGTCCACCGCTTTCAGGCCAGGCCTTTCACACAGGCGCGGCGTTTGCCAGAAGGCGGCGACATCGGCGCGTTCTGCGTCGGAGAAGCCCAGATGGCAGGCCAGCATATTGGCCAGCCCGCCGACTTCGCGCCCGCCCATGGCATTGGGCTGTCCGGTCATGGAAAATGGCCCCATGCCAGGCGCATTGATGCGACCGGTCGCAAGGTGCAGATTGATGATCGCATTGCCCTTGTCGGTCCCCGCGACCGACTGGTTGGCCCCCATCGAAAACACGGTGACCATCTTAGGGTGCGATGCGACAAGATCGGCAAGCTGGCTGAAGATATCCGCGTCGATGCCAGGATCGCCGTCGGTCAGTTCGTATTCTGCCAGCCCGCGCCGTGCCATTTCCACGCCTAGCGCATTGAAAAGCGCCACATCGCCGTCAGGAAGGACGGGCACATGCAGGTCGGCCTGTTCGGCTGTTTCGGTCCGGCGCGGGTCGATGACCACGATTTTCGTGCCGCGCCTGTCGCGTGCCGCCTCGATGCGCTGCCAGATCACCGGATGGCACCAGGTGGTATTCGATCCCACCAGCAAGATGAGGTCCGCCGCGTCCAGATCGTCATAGGTGACCGGGACGACATCCTCGCCAAAAGCGCGGTTATGAGCGGCAACCGCGCTCGCCATGCACAGGCGGCTGTTGGTGTCGATATTGCCGCTGCCGACAAAGCCCTTCATCAGCTTGTTGGCGACATAATAATCCTCGGTCAGCAACTGACCCGAGACATAGAAGGCCACGCTGTCCGGTCCATGTTCTGCAATGCACTGACGCATCTTGCCGGCAACCAGATCGAGCGCCTCATCCCAGCTCGCGTGCCGGTTGCCGATCATGGGCTCCAGCAAGCGCCCGTCCAGCCCGACCGTTTCGCCCAGGTGCGTGCCCTTGGAACACAGCTTGCCGAAATTGGCAGGATGGTCTTTGTCACCCTTGATGGTGACCGAGCGCTCGCCAACAATCTCGGCGCTGATGCCGCAGCCGACGCCACAATAGGCGCAGGTGGTGCGAACCTGACTCAAGCCGCCTGCTGCCCAACCACGGCAGCGCGCAGCAGATACATGCGCCCTGCATCAACCCGCATCGGGATGGTCGGTACGCATCCCTTGTCCTCGCCCAGAGCCTCGCCAGTTTGCAACGATATGTTCCAGCTGTGCAGCGGGCAGGTGACGACATTGCCATGGATGATGCCCTGCGACAGCGGCCCCTGCTTGTGCGGACACTTGTTCACCAGCGCGTAGAACTCGTTGTTCTGCGTCCGGAAAACCGCTATTTCATCGGCACCGCGTACCGGCAGGGTGCGGGCTGTGCCGGGGGCAATTTGCTCCACCGGGCCAATATCAAGCCATTCGCCGATCATCGCACGGTCTCCATCGCTTGCGGTTCGAAGGTTAGCGGTCGCACTTCGGCAAGGTGCTGGTGCAGTTCTGCATATTTTCCAGCTGCACGTTCGGCCCATGGATCGTCCTGGCAGAAGGTCTGCGAATGGCGGAACCGGGCGGCGAGACGCTGGACGCTGCCTGGGTCATCGAACAGGCCCGCCTTCACATGGTCCAGGCCTACCCGCTCGATCCAGGGAGCGGTGCGCTCCAGATAGTGCGCCTGTTCGCGGTAGAGCTGGATAAAGGCGGCGCAGACGTCCATCGCCTCCTGCTCGGTCGCCACCTTGCACAGCAAATCGGTAGCACGAACCTTGATTCCACCATTGCCGCCGACATGCAGCTCATAGCCACTATCGACGCAGACAATCCCAAAATCCTTGATCGTGGCTTCGGCGCAATTTCTGGGGCAGCCAGAGACGGCAATCTTGAACTTGTGCGGCATCCATGACCCCCAGGTCATGCGCTCGATCTTGACGCCCAGTCCGGTCGAATCCTGGGTGCCAAAGCGGCACCATTCGCTGCCGACACAGGTCTTTACCGTGCGCAGCGATTTGCCATAGGCGTGGCCGGAAACCATACCTGCGGCATTTAGATCCGCCCATACGGCAGGCAAATCCTCTTTCTTGATTCCAAAAATGTCGAGCCTTTGGCCGCCCGTGACCTTGACCATCGGGGCGTTGTATTTTTCTACCACATCGGCAATGGCGCGCAGCTCGCGCGGGTTGGTGAGGCCACCCCACATGCGCGGGACGACAGAATAGGTGCCGTCCTTTTGTATATTGGCGTGCAGCCGTTCATTGACGAAACGGCTCTTCTGGTCATCTTCATATTCGCCCGGCCATGCGCAGAGCAGATAATAGTTGAGCGCAGGTCGGCACCAGGAACATCCGTCGGGCGTGGTCCAATGCAGTTCCTGCATGACACTGGGGATGGCGCGCAGGTTCTTTTCAAGGATCAGGCGGCGCACGTCATCATGGCTGAAGCTGGTGCATTTGCACAATGTCTTGGGGCCTGATTGAACCTCACCCCCCAAGGTCAGCGTCAACAGGCTTTCCACGAGGCCAGTGCAGCTTCCGCAACTGGCCGATGCCTTGCAACCGCTCCGCACGGCATCAAGGCTGCATGCCCCCGAAGCGATGGTCTCTATCACCCGGGCTTTCGAAACGCCGTTGCAGCCGCAAATTTCCGCATCGTCGGAAAGCGCTGCAACGGCGGCATTAGGGTCCAGCAGGGCACCTCCGCTGGCAAAGGCCTGACCGAAAATCAGCGCCTCGCGGATGACGGAAATATCCTCGCCCTTTTTCAGCAAATCGAAATACCAGTTTCCGTCCGCCGTATCGCCATAGAGGACCGCGCCGACCAGCCGGTTGTCCTTGACGACCACGCGCTTGTACACCCCGCGCGCCGCGTCGCGCATCACGATGTCCTCTGCGCCTTCGCCGCCCGAAAAGTCTCCGGCAGAAAACAGGTCGATGCCCGAAACCTTGAGCTTGGTCGAGGTCACCGATCCCTCATAGCCCGAAGGCGTCTCACAGGCCGCATCGGCAAGCGCGCGGCACATTTCCCAAAGCGGGGCGACAAGGCCGTAACAGGCTCCGCGATGCTGCACGCATTCGCCCACGGCCATGATCGCAGGGTCGCTGGTGACCATATGGTCATCGACGATTATGCCGCGATCCACCTCTAGCCCCGCTGCCTTGGCGAGGGTGCTGGCCGGGCGGATGCCTACTGCCATCACGACGATGTCGGCCGCAAATTCGCGCCCATCCTTAAGCCTCACACCCGCAACATGGCCATCATGGCTAAGGATTTCCGCAGTATCGCCGCCGGTGACGATCGTCTGGCCGCGCCGTTCCAGCTCGGTCTTCAGCAAATAGCCCGCCGCCTCATCCAGCTGCCGCTCCATCAGTGTCGGCATCAGGTGAACGACAGTGACCTTCATGCCGCGCAGCGAAAGGCCGTGTGCGGCCTCCAGCCCCAGAAGGCCGCCACCGATCACCACGGCGGCCCCGCCCCGGTCGGCTGCTGCCAGCATCTTGTCGACATCGTCCAGGTCACGGAAGGTCATCACGCCGGGCAGGTTGTGGCCTGGAACTGGCAGGATGAACGGATCAGAACCCGTGGCGATCAGCAGGCGATCATAAGGCTCGACCCGGCCTGATCGCGAGACCACGGTCTGGCTGGCGCGGTCGATCGCGACCACTGGATCGCCGGAAACAAGCTTGATCGCATTCTTGGCATACCAGTCTTCGCCATTGATGATGATGTCTTCGAACGCCTTCTCGCCCGCCAGCACCGGCGACAGCATGATGCGGTTGTAATTCACGCGCGGTTCCGCGCCAAAGATCGTCACGTCAAAGCGCGCAGGGTCCCGGGCCAGCATTTCCTCGACCGCGCGGCACCCGGCCATGCCGTTGCCGATCACCACCAGCCGCTCTTTTGCGGTCGCTGTGCGGTCCTTTTCCATCCGGATTGAAGGCGCGTTCACTCAGGTCTTCCTCGGTCTGGCGCGCGAACACGAAAAAGCCGCCCGAACGCATCCCGATTGGGAAGGTCTGGGCGGCGACATTGCCACGCGATGTTGTAATCTAAGGTCTCACGCGGTTTCGCCCTTCATTGGGCGGCGCTATAACCACTGGCTGCAAGGCTAACCGATTCTGCCGCTGCACTGCAAGTGTTTATTTTGCAGTGCAGCACAGTCATCCCGGTCCCTGCCAGAACCACCTTGCGGCAAGTTCAGCCTGGCCCATCGCACTATCCGCCCGAAGAGGGGGGTGGCGCACTCCTTTGGCAGGGACCAGGATGGAGGAACAGACGATCAGAGCACGATCTCTGCCTGCAACCACAATATCTGGCGATCGACGCCAAATCTGTTGGCGTCGTAATTGGCATATTTCACCAGCCAGCCGACCTTTTTCGTCTTGAATCCAACGCTGGCATCCCATTCAGTGCCGAACCGCACATTGCCGACATCGCTGCGGAAATCATGGTAGGTGACCATCGCATTCAGCCCCTGGACCAGCTTGACCTTGGGCAACTGCTTGGCAAGCGTAACATATCTGTCCTCAAGGCCATTGCCCGGTGTTGTCAGGAACAGGTCGGCCCAACCGTTGAACTTGTGCAAGGTTGCCAGCGGCGTCTGAAAGGCCTTGTTTGCCCCTTTGTCCGCGCCCAGCTTTTCATAGCCGCCAGTCAGGGTAAAACCCTGGTAGCCCAGCCCCAGCTCGCCCAGCACGAAATCCGCTTCATAGGCGACCGGATTGCGACCGATGTCCTGCTGCCGGGCATAGCTTGCCAGCAGGTTGAGCTTGACCGCCTTGGAAAGCGGTACGCTACCCGAAATGCGCCCGCCATAAGTCTGCGAGGAATTGGCGAAGGCCAGGGCTTCATCATAATCGATGATGTACGAAAAGGCCTTGGCCGTCATCGGGCCCAGTTTCGTACTGGCCTGCAGGAACGCGAAATCACCGTCCAAAGCCCGGCGCGGGCCGGCCTCGGACCCGAAAATCGTATCTTGCTGGATTGCGTAGGTCGCATCCAGGCTGACCGGCCCGATGGTCGCTTCTGCGCGGACGGCATCGAAGGTCTGTTCGTTCTGCCGCCAGGCAACCGAACCGACGAAACGCTGGTCATCAAGATTGATCCGCTGTCGCCCCAGCGTCAGCGCGAAGTTCTTAACCTTGTACATGATCTGTGCACGGTTGAGATCGATGCTCTCGCCATCGGCTACCACGGCAAATTGCGGTCGCCGCTGTGAACTCAACGGGAGCGGAAAGGGGAAGGCATTATAGTCGTTGACCAGCCCCAGCGTCCCTTCCGCCTCGACCAGGATCGAAAGGTGCGAAGGTGCATGGTGAAGCTCCAGCCCCGTGCGCATTCGCAAGGTCAGCGCATCGGCATCCACCGTCGGCTGGTCAACGCCTTCATAGCGGAGCCGCGCATCGATAATGGGATCGAGCGTCAGCCCTTCCCCTACCGGCACCGGGTCGCCAAAAGCAGGTGTTCCGGCCGCAAACGCAGGGTGCGCGAAGCCGATCGACGACGCGAGCAGCGCCGCCGTTATCACAGTCCTTTTCATATTTCCCTCCTGATCCCCCTCATAAGGGCCGATCAGGCATCCTCTCTATCGGCTCGCCTGCTCAGGCGGCATGGGCCTTTGGCCCGTGATCATATTCGGCCAGAAAGCGCAGCACTTCCTGCCGGTAAGCATAGAAATCCGGGTGCTTGAGCAATTCCTTGCGGTCGCGCGGGCGGGGCAGATCCACCTTCAGCACCTTGCCGATGGTGGCATTCGGGCCGTTGGTCATCATCACCACCCGGTCGGCCAGCAGGATCGCCTCGTCCACGTCATGCGTCACCATGATGGCCGTCACCTTGGTGCGGTTCCAAACCTCGACCAGCACGTCCTGCAGATCCCAGCGCGTCAGGCTGTCCAGCATGCCGAACGGCTCGTCGAGCAGCAGCAGCCGCGGGGAAAGGGCAAAGGCGCGGGCGATGCCGACACGCTGCCGCATTCCGTTGGACATTTCCGCCGCCATCTTGTCCCTGGCATCGGCAAGCCCCACGCGATCAAGATAATAGTCGATGATCTCGCGGCGTTCGGAGCGGGTTGCGTGCGGATAGACCCGCTCAACCCCCAAAGCGACATTCTGTCGCGCGGTCAGCCATGGCATCAGGCTGGGAGCCTGGAAGACCACCGCCTTGTCTGGTCCGGCAAAATCGATTTCACGATTATCAAGGATGATACCGCCCTTGCTGATCTCGTTCAGCCCCGCTGCCATGGTCAGCACGGTCGACTTGCCACAGCCTGAGTGACCGATGAGCGAAATGAACTCGCCCTTGTCCATCAGCAGGTTGAAATCCTCGACCACGGTCAGCGGCCCGTTTGGCGTGGGGTAGACCTTGTGGAGCTTCCAGAACTCCATGTAGCGCCGTGTCGAACCCTTTTTTGCCGCATCCTGATAAGCCTTGGGCGGCGGTGCAAGATCGAGCGGCGTGACATTGGGCAATTGGCCGAAATCGGTGCCCATTGCGGCTTTGACGCCTGCAAGATCGCCAAGATAACGCACGATTTCTGCGCGCATCTGCTGATATTCCGCGCTGTCGTTCACTGCCTCGCGATCGCGGGGGCGCGGCAGCGCCACCGGGAAAATCCTGCCTATCCTGGCCGCAGGGCTCGGCGTCAGCACGGCCACGCGATCTGCAAGAAGCAGCGCCTCGTCCACATCGTTGGTGACCAGGATGATGGTGCGCTTCTCTTCCTCGCGAATGCGGTCGATCTCATCCTGCAGCTTGGCGCGGGTCAGCGCGTCCAGCGCCGAAAGCGGCTCGTCCAGCAGCAGGATTTCTGGCTCCATGGCCAGGGCGCGGGCCACCGAAACGCGCTGCCGCATCCCGCCGGAAAGCTGCGCAGGCTTGCGCTCCATCGCATGGGACAGGCCGACCAGTTCGACCTTCTGCCGCACTAGCGCCGCGCGCTCATCCCGGCTGCGGTCCTTGTGGACGGCATCGACGGCCAGCGCCACATTCTGCTCGACCGTCAGCCAAGGGAATAGCGAATAGGACTGGAACACAAGGCCGCGATCCTTGTCGGGTCCGTCGATCGCCTTGCCATGCAGCAATATCTGGCCGGCATCTGGCTCCACCAGCCCTGCAATCGCGGAAATCAGCGTAGTCTTGCCCGCGCCGGAAAAGCCCAGGATCGCGATGAATTCACCTTCCTCCACGTCGAGGTCGATGCCGCCGAGCACCTCGCTGACACCGCCATTCTTGCCGGTATAGCGCTTGCGAACATCCTTGAGTGACAGGATAGTAGCCATCTGCGTTCCTCCTCAGACGGCGCGGTTGCGGCTGACAATGGCCTGGAGCGCCATCATCACACGGTCGAGCGCAAAACCGATCAGCCCGATCACCACCACGGCGACCATGATCCGCGCCAGCGACTTTTCAGAGCCGTTCTGGAACTCGTCCCAGACGAACTTGCCCAGGCCGGGATTCTGGGCCAGCATTTCTGCTGCGATGAGCACCATCCAGCCCGTGCCGAGCGACAGGCGCATCCCGGTAAAGATATAGGGCAAGGCAGAAGGCAGCACGAGACGCCGCAGCTTGGCAAACCAGCCCAGGCGCAGCACCCGGCCAACGGCGATTAAATCCTTGTCGATGCTGGCGGTGCCGATGGCCGTATTGATGAGTGTCGGCCAGAGCGAGCAGAGCATGACAACGACCGCAGAGATGATAAAGCTTTTGGCCAGGGTCGGATCATCGCTGGTCACCGAGGCCGAGACTACCATCGTGACGATGGGCAGCCAAGCCAGCGGACTGACCGGCCGCATCACCTGCACCAATGGGTTGATGGCCGCATTGACCCGCTTTGACATGCCCGCGACCAGGCCCAGGGGCACTGCAAACAGCGTGGCCAGGGTGAACCCTGCTGCCACGGTCTCAAGGCTGGTGAATATCTGGTCGATAAAGGTCGGGGGGCCGGTATAGGCATAGCCTGCGGCAACCGCCTCCTGTGCAGCCATACGCGATGCAGCCGCCTCATCGAGCAGGCCCAGAAACGCGCCCCATACATCACCGGGTCCGGGCAAGGTGCCAAGCGATGTCTGGACCAACGGCGCCAGCAGCGCCCAGAGCATGAGGAAACCGCCAATCCCGGCCAGTGGAGGCCAGAGCGTATCAAACGCCTCGCGGCCCGAGGGCAGCTTGATCCCCAACGGCAACGTCCTTTCAGGCTTGGTGACAGTGTCCAAACCGGCCTCCGCTGTTGTTTCGGGTACAAGTGCGGCCTTGTACTCCGCGTCTTCGGTCTGGGTGCCGACAAATTCGTCCTTGCGCAATGCGATCGCGGTCATCGTATCTGCTCCCGGCTCATTTGACGCCCGCAGGCGTGACCTTCTGTCCGGCCTTGAGACCGATGGTGAACTTGGCCAGATAGGCGTTCGGCTGCTTTCCGTTGAACGTCAGGCCATCGATAAAGCCTGACTGTTCCGGCTTGTAGCCATCCGTCACTGGAATGGCCGCCTTGGGGATCACGCCTTTTTCGGCCAGCTCATTTGCCGCAGCCAGGTACAGATCGGGACGATAGACGGCCTTGGCCGTGTCGAAATACCACTGGTCCGGCTTGTCGGTGGGAATCTGGCCCCAACGGCGCATCTGGGTCAACGTCCATACCGCATCAGAATAGAAGGGGTAGCCCGCGAACTGGTTAAAGAACACGTTGAAATCGGGGGCCGGACGCGTGTCGCCGGGCGCGAAGGTGAACTTGCCGGTCATGCTCGCGCCGATGACCTCTGCATCTGCGCCCACATATTGCGGCATCGCCAGTATCTTGACTGCCTCGGCACGGTTTTTGCCGCCCTCTGCATCCAGCCATTGCTGCGCCTTGATGATCGCGCGCAGCAAGGCCTTGACCGTTTTGGGGTTCTTGGCAGCAAACTCCTCGGTCAGACCAAAGACCTTTTCCGGATTGCCCTTGAAAATCTCTTCGTCCGTGATGATCGGGACACCTATTTTCTTCTTCACAGCCGCCTGGTTCCATGGCTCGCCCACCGAATAGCCGTCGATCGTTCCGGCCTCGAGCGTGGAGGGCATCTGCGGTGGGGGTGTTACCGAAATCTGTATTTGCGCCGAGGTCGTGCCAGCCGTGTCGCCCGGCAGATAATAGCCCGGCTCAATCCCGCCCGCCGCCAACCAGTAGCGCAATTCGTAATTGTGCGGGCTGAAGGGAAAGACCATGCCGAATTTCAGGTTCTTGCCCTTGAGCGCTGCTGCCGAAATCGGGTGCTTGACCTTGCCATCCGGTCCCTTTGGCAAGCCGGGTGCAATCTGGCCCCATACCTTGTTCGACACCGTGATGGCATTGCCGTTGAGATCGAGGCTGATCGGAGCAATCAGCTTCGCCTTGGCACCAATGCCAGCCGCTGCGGCAATGGGCTGACCCGCCAGCATGTGCGCGCCATCAAGCTGGCCACCAACCACGCCATCCAGCAGCACTTTCCAGTTTGCCTGCGGCTCGAGCGTCACGCTCAACCCTTCTTCGCGGAAGAAGCCCTTTTCCTGCGCAATGGCAAGCGGTGCCATGTCCGTCAGCTTGATGAAGCCAAGCTTTAGCGCGGGCTTTTCCAGGCCGCTTGCGGAAGCGGCGGGCTTTGTCGGCGCATCGCCACCTTTGCCGCAGCCAGCCACGGCGATGCTCGCCATCAACGCTGCAACAATCGCGCGCCGGCTGAAGAATTTTCGTCCGCTCATGTAACCCACCCCTTGAATGCGGCATGGCAAACACGAAAAAGCCGCCCGAACGCATCCCCACAGGAGAAGGTCTGGGCGGCGACTTTGCCACGCAATGGAAATGATATGCCGGGCGGTGGTCTATCCCCCCATCCTTGGAAGGCACCATCCTGCTGCGAGGTCTAAGCTAAGTGATTCGCACCTTGTTCGGCAAGCGATTTTTGCATCGCAGCAAAATATTACTCGTATCGCTGCCCGGCGATATAGGCTTCCAGCAGCATCGGATCGAACGGGATTCCATGGTCGCGTCCGTCAATGTGGTGTAGAATTGGGTGTGGCCAGCGGGCTGCATTTTCAGGCGGCCTTGGGTGTAATCTGT
>FWWM01002521.1_pt1 | contig 38126 bp, 27 predicted proteins | sample 2228351 | NCBI WGS metagenome assembly FWWM01 (sample SAMEA103939774, study PRJEB20133) | metagenome
CCGCGAGGGGGGAAGCCGCATGCGGCGACCGCTGATCGGCGTCACCGTGAAGAACGCGCGCGAGACCGGTTCGCTGCGCCGAGCCTGGAGCGCGACGGAGACCGCCTATCTGCGGGCGATCTGGCAGGCGGGCGGGCTGCCGGTGATGCTCCCCAACCTCCCGCCGGAGGCGGCCCCGGCGTTCCTGGAACGGCTGGACGGGGTGCTGCTCACCGGGGGCGGCGACATCGACCCGGCCCGATACGGGGCCTCCCGCCACCTGCAAACCGAAGGGGTCGATCCGGAGCGGGACGCCTTCGAGTTCGCCGTGGTGGAGGCGGCGCGGGCCCAGGGGCGGCCGATCCTGGGGATCTGCCGCGGCTTCCAGGTGCTGGCGGTCGCGTGGGGCGGGAGGCTCTGCCAGCATCTCCCGGACATCACGGAGCTGACCCACAGCAGCGATCAACCCCCGCCTGCGCTCGCCCATCCGGTCCGCTTGGTTCCGATCCCCGGGCTCGCCGATCTCCTCCGAGCCCACGGCATCGGTGAGGTGCTGGAGGTGAACTCCTACCACCATCAGGGGATTCCGCACCGCGACCAGTTGCCGGCCGGATTGGAGGTCCTCGCCGAGGCGCCGGACGGGGTGGTGGAGGCTTTTGTCTGGTGCCCGGAGGGGCATCCGCGGCCGCGGGCCCTGGCCGTGCAGTGGCATCCGGAGCTGCTGGTCGAGGCCGACCCCCGCCACCTCTGGCCGTTCCGCTGGCTGGTGGAGGCCGCCTCCGCCGCCTCAGGCTAACCGGTCCCCTCGGATGCGGCGCGGGGCAGCCGGATGCGCACACAGGTCCCCTGCCCCGGCTGGCTCTCGACCTCGATCCCGCCCCCCATGGCGAGCAGCAGGCCGCGGGCCACCGCCAGGCTGAGCCCGAAGCCCGGCATCTCCCGCACCCGGGGATCCTCCGAGCGCCAGAAGGGGGTGAACAGGCGCGCCCAGTCTTCCGGCGCGATCCCGATCCCGTTGTCGCAGATCTCGCATGCCCACCCGGATCCCGTCGGGGCCACCCGCACTCGGATCTCCCCGCCGGGCGGGGTGTATTTCGCCGCGTTGTCCAAGACCTTGCTCAGGATGGCAATCAGCCGCTCCCGATCCGCAGCGACCTGCGGCGGGTCCATCGGCCGCTCCACGTGCACCCGATGCTTCCGTCCCTCCACCTCCGCCTGAACCCGCCGCAAGGCCTCCTCCAGGGCCTCGCCCAAGTCCACTGACTCGATGCGCAGGCGCAGGCGTCCCGTCTCCATGCGGGAGTGCTCCAGGAGGTCCTGGACCAGGTTCGCCAGTCGCTCGATGTTCGAGCGGATCGTCTCCAGGAAGCGCTGCTGGGTCTCGGTGAGCGGGCCGCCCAACCCTTTCAGCAGGAGATCGGCGTAGCCCTTGATGCTCGTCATGGGAAGGCGCATCTCGTGCACCGCAGTGGAGAGGAAAGCCCCGCGCGCCTCCCGCTCCAGGGCGGCCGATAGGGCGAGGGCGATCAGCGCCCGGGCGACCCCCCAGGCCGCCGCGGCGGCCAGCGCCTGGGGGTCCGGCTGTCGGAGCCCCAGCCACTCGACCCCACCGCGCAGCGGGATGGCCAGGAGGGCCACGGCGCCTCCCGCTTCCTCCCGCCAGTCCAGCGCCCCGGCCGGCTCCCATCGCCCCTGATCCCCCTCCCATGCGGCGGCGTCGCCCAGCGCGGCCCGACACCGCCAGCCATCGCCCTCCCGGGCGAGGAACGCCCCGTCGGCGGCCTGGGCCCACGTCGCCGCCCACCGCAGGGCCGCCCCGCGGATCTCCTGGGGATCCGCGAGCCCCTGCAGCGCCTGCGCTAACTCCTCCAACGCGCGGATCCCGATCACGGCCATCTCATCCCTCGCGGATGATGAGGCGGTCCTCGTCATCGTAAGCGTAACTCAGGAAAAACGGCTCCCCCGTCTCTCGGAACCGAAGCACCCGGGGCCAGAGGAACGGGAAATCCTCGGCCACCGGGAGCGTCAGCACGCGCTCCACGGGCACCCATTCGAGCGTGCCTTCCGGGATCTTGGCCTCGCGGAGGGATCGCCCGGGGACCTCCCCGACGAAGACGGCGAGGAGCACCCCGGGGGACGCACGGGTGTCGATGAGGGCCAGGCCGGCCAGGCGGAGCGCCTGGGGCTCCACCCCGGCCTCCTCAGCGGTCTCGCGACGGGCCGCGGTGCGGAGGTCCTCCCCGGGCTCCACGTGGCCGCCGAGGCCGTTGTAGCGGCCCGGGAGCACCGCCCGATCCGACGCCCGCCGGATCAAGAGCACCTCGTCTCCGCAAAACAGGAAACACAAAACGCGGGGGATCACCGCCCATCGCCCGCTCGTCGTTCCCTGGTCCGCGCGTCCCATGGTGTGCGCTCCGGGCTATCATCGGGCGCGATTCAAGGCCTCAGCGCCCATGGAGGTGTTGCTGGAAGAACGCGATCGCCCGTTGCAGCAGCAGGCGCTCGGCCGCGCTCCCGGCCGGGAAGGTGTGGGGTTGACCGGGGTATTCGAACCATTCCACCGGCTTCCCCAGCGCCCGCAGGCGCTCATACAGTTCCCGCGACCACTCCGGCGGCACCGTGGCGTCGGCCGCGCCGTGGTGGATCTGGATCGGCGCGGTGATGTCCTGGAGATAGAAGACCGGGGAGATGCGCTGCAGCGCCTCCGTCGGTGCCGCCAGCTCCTCCCGCCCCCGGCGGCCGCCCGACCACTGGAGGATGCGCTCGAGGTTCTTGCGCTCGTCGGCGCTCATGGAGCCGTAGAGCACCGCCGCCCGGATCGCATCGGGGCGGACCACCAGGGTTCGCAGGGCGATCCCTCCGCCCATGGAGTGGCCGAACAGGCCCACGGCGTCGGGGCGGGCGAAGGGCAGGGACGGAAGGAGGGCAATCAGGTTCAGCACGTCGATGGCGTAACCCACCCGGAACGGGTTGGGGCCCTCGTCGGAGGGTGGGTGGTTGCGATAATTCGGGTGGAGAACCAGGAACCCCGCCCGGGCGAAGGCGTCCGCGTATCGGGTGGTATACGCCAGGGTGGAATAGCGCTGGGGATCCACATAGCCGTGCAGGACGATCACCACCGGGAAGGGGCCCTTCCCGCGGGGGATGTTCATGAAGCCGTAGATGGTCAGCCCATCGCTGGGATAAGTGAAGAGGGTGCGGGTGAAGGCCGGGGTGACCGCCAGGACCTTCCCCACTTCGATGGATCCGCCCCCGTAGGCGCGCCGGCGGAGGGCTTCCACGGTGAGATCCGCGTAGGGATCCGGCGTGGGGGTGGGCGAAGGGGTCGGCGTCGGGACCGCCGTCGCGGGCGGGACGGTCGGCAGCGGGCGGCCGTCGATGGGCCCGGCCGGGGAAGGGAGGGGCGGCGCGGTCGGGCGGGCGGGCGTCGCCTTCCCGGAGCAGCCCGACCCCACCATCCCCACGATGCCGAACAGCATCGCGATCCAGGCCCACGGTTTCATCGTCGCATTCTCCAAAACACGGCGGGGCCGACACGGATCGCATCGGCCCGTTTTCCGGAAAGCCGCGCAGCGTCTCTATTGTATACGAGAATAGAATGCAAGCGTCCGCAGTCAAGCGGCGGTGGGGATCCCCCTTTCGCCCAATGGGCGGAGGCAGCGCGCAGATCGCTTGGCTCTTCGCTTATCTCCTTCAGGAGGAACCTGCGATGTGGCGCAACTGGTTGGAGGTGTATCGCACCTGCAACCTTCGCGCGGATCGCCCGATGGATCCGATATCGAAGTGGCTCATCGTCGTCCGCTGTTGTGTCTTCCCCATGACCTTCATCTCCGCGGCGATCGGGGGGTTGCTCGCGGCCTCCGTCGGCCGGTTCGAACCGCTGCCCTTCCTGCTGGCGACGATCGGCCTGTTGCTGGCGCACGCGGCCAACAATATGATCAACGACTATTTCGATCTGGAAACCGGGCTCGACACCGCGGAGTATGTCCGGGCCCAGTATGCGCCCCATCCGATCCTCTCCGGGATGGTCACACGCGCCCAACTGCGGCGGGCGATCCTGCTGGTGAACGCCCTGGACGCCCTGATCGCGCTGTATCTCACCATGCTGCGGGGCTGGCCGATCCTGGCCTTCGCCCTCGCCGGCCTGTTCATCAGCGTCTTCTACACGGCGCCGCCCATCCGATTGAAACGCATCGGGCTGGGGGAGCTCGGCGTCTTCATGGTGTGGGGGCCCTTGATGATCGGCGGGACCTTTTACGCCACAGCGGGGACCCTGCCGGGATGGGTTTGGTGGGCTTCCCTGCCCTACGCCATGCTGGTGGCGACCGTCCTCATCGGCAAGCACATCGATAAAGCGGAGGCGGATCGGGCCCAGGGGATCCGCACCCTTCCGGTTTGGTTGGGGGAGCGGGCGGCCCGGGCGCTCAACGTCGGGCTGATGCTCGCGTTCTATCTGGTGGTCCTGGGCCTGACGCTGGCCCGGGTGCTGGGGCCGTGGGTGCTGCTCACCTTCCTCAGCCTCCCGCGGGGGGTGCAGGTCTGGCGGACGTATGCGCGGCCGCGCCCCGCTGCCCCGCCCCCGGGCTATCCGGTGTGGCCGCTCTGGTATGTCTCGTGGGCGTTCGTTTTCAACCGCCGCGCCGGCGCGCTCTTCCTGGCCGGCCTCCTCCTGAACCTCGTCGTTCCCGTCCGCCTCCCCGGTTGACCCGGGGGCAGGCCGTCTCGTTCGCATCCAGGCCTCCGACGCGATCGGTTTAACTAAAAAGATCTCCCCGGGCCTTGGAAGGTCGGCCGGGGGGAAACGCCGGGTCCCTTTTGAAACGCCCTTGGAAGGCATTAAAATGAAATGGAATTCAGAGGAGGGATGCGATGATGAGCGCGGCGGTCGGTTCATCTTCAGAGGAGGGATGCGATGATGAGCGCGGCGGTCGGTTCATCCACCGAAACATCCGTGCCCTCGAGAGCGGCTCCGCCTGCGGAACCCTCTTTTATTCCTCCGGTGCCCCGGACGCTTGAGGAGACCGGGCTCTCGTTGGCGCTGCTGAGCGATCTTGCTTTGAAGATCCTTTACAACGCGGGCTTGCTGACAGGGGGGCAGGTGGCGGAGCGGCTGCGCCTCCCCTACACCGGGGTGGTCGAGGAGATCCTGGACTTCCTGAAGCGAGAGCAACTGGTGGAGGTTCAGGGGGCCCGCGGCATGGGGGAGCAGGCGTATCAATACGTGCTGACGGCGCGAGGGCGCGATCGCGCCCGTGAGGCGCTGGATCGAAGCCAATACGCCGGCCCGGCCCCCGTTCCCCTGTCCGCTTACAGCCTCGCCGTCCGCCGCCAGTCCCACAGGGGAACCCGTGTGACCCCGCGGGTGATGCGCCAGACCTTAAGCCACCTGGTCCTGAACGATCGGGTGTTCCATCGGATCGGGCCGGCGATCAACTCCGGAACCTCGATCTTCCTGTATGGCCCACCGGGTAACGGGAAAACCTCCATCGCGGAGGCCATCGGCCGTCGGGTTTTCAGCGGCGCCATTTATATCCCCTATGCCATCGAGGTCGGTGGATTCATCATCAAGATCTTCGATGAGGTCAACCACGAGCCGCTGCCCAACCACCGGACCGGACAGACGGGGACGCTGAAGGTCCCGGCGGATGCGAGATGGATACCGATCCGACGGCCGTTTATCGTCAGCGGCGGCGAGCTGACGCTGGAGATGCTGGACCTGATCTGGAACGAGGTCAGCCGTTATTATGAGGCGCCGCTCCAGTTGAAGGCGAACGGCGGTGTGTTCTTAATTGATGACTTCGGCCGGCAGCAGGTGCGCCCCCGGGATCTCTTGAACCGATGGATCGTCCCATTGGAGAAGGGGGTGGATTATCTGACGCTCCACACGGGGCAGAAATTCGAGATCCCCTTCGAGGTTCTGATCATCTTTTCCACCAACCTGAACCCGCGGGATCTGGTGGATGAGGCCTTCATGCGGCGCATCCGACATAAGATCGAGGTCCCCGATCCCTCCCCCGCGGAGTTCCGGGAGATCTTCCGGCGCGAGTGCCAGGCCCGAGGGATCCCCTACGACGAGCAAGCGCTGGTCTATCTCCTCCAGGAGTGGTATATCAAGCGCCGGCGTCCGCTGCGGTCGGTCCACGCGCGGGATCTCCTGGCGCACATCCAGGATATCGCCATGTATTTCAACGTGAGCCCGATGTTGAACAAGGAGCTGATCGATCGGGCCTGCGAGGCCTATTTCGTCGAGGTCGGGGGCGCCCCCGCGGCCCCGCCTCCTCCCGTGAAATCCGGGTAAGGCAGGGGCCGCCCCATCGCCCCTTCCCCCCATCGTCTCCCGGGTTTCCCCACCACGCGGGGCGATCGGAGTGGAGCGCTCCGCCTCGCTCCGATCGCCTCCTCCCACACCTCCCACATTGGCGACCCCTTCATTTCCCGCTATGATTAACGTTAAGGTTGAAGCATGCGATCGTCCCCCTCCAGGATCCACGGCGATGAGCGGCTCGGGGGAGGGAATGCAATTGATCCGCCGTGCCCTGATGGAGGGAAAGGTGCTGTATGCCACGTGACCCGCGCACGGAAGGACTTTGCTGGGCATGCTCTTAATCGAACGGAGCGCTGAATGGCTAAGAAAGCGGGATCCATCCGGGTGGTGGCCACCAACCCGAAGGCCTATCACGATTACCACATCGAGGAGACTTACGAGGCGGGCATCGCCCTGATGGGCAGCGAGATCAAATCGGTGCGCGCTGGGAAGATCTCGCTGCGGGAGGGGTATGTGCTCCCCCGCGATGGAGAACTGTGGCTGATGAACGTCCATATCGCGCCTTACGAGCCGGCAGCGCGGGACAACCCGGATCCCCGGCGGCCGCGGAAGCTCCTGATGCATCGCCATGAGATCAACCGTCTCATCGGCAAGGCCCAGGAGAAAGGCTATACCATCGTCCCCCTCAGGGTCTACCTGAACGAGCGGGGCTTCGCCAAGGTGGAGATCGCCCTGGTCAAGGGCAAGAAGCAATACGAGAAGCGCCGGGCCATTGCGGAGCGCGAAGCCCAGCGAGAGATCGAGCGGGTCCTGAAGGGGGTTGATTAGCCGTGAAGGCGGAAAATCTCGAGTCTGACCTCCACCGGCGATGGGCGGTGGAGCGCGGTTGGCTTGCCGGCCTCTCACTGATCTTTCAGATCGTCGATCACATCCTGGTGGGTCACTTTCGTTACGAAGCGGAAACCGATGAGGATCTATTGAAGGCGCTCCATCGCGAGGGCGTGATCTCCCCGGCCCTCTACGGGAGGCTCCGAGGCGCCGGCGGATTTCGCAACGTCCTCGTTCACGAATACGTCCGGATCGATCCAGCGCGCGTGGCGGAGGTCCTTCGAGAAGCCCCAGACACCTTCCGGCGCTTCGCCGCCGAGGCCCGCGCGTGAATCTCCCAATTGCCCGACCGATGAACGCGGAAGGGACCCCCAGCGGCCTCGGTTCGGCCCGTTTCCGGAAGGGGCCGCCTGCAGCGGATATGGACTTCAAGATATGGACTTCAACATGAACGAAAGTCGATCCGAGATGCCGGTCGAGATCTTGGGCGAGCGCTTCGTGGTGGATGGGCGAACCATCGCCTCCCTTCGGGAGATCAACCGCCTTCCCGATCCTGTCCGGCGGGCGATCTACCGAACGCTGATCCCGGATTTCCTTCTGGAGCGCTACGGGATCGACCCGGTCACCCTGAGCGACCCGGAAGGACGCCCCCTGGTGGAGATCGAGGCCTCGGCCGGAAGCCCGGATGTTCGGATCCGCATCTGGCGGCGCGCGGATGACCAAGACCCGCTGGTCGATCTGCACTTCGCCGAGACCATGCACAACCAGATCATCGTCCTGCTGTTCATGACGAACGACCCGGAGTCCCCGCGGTTCGATGTGGATCGGGACTGGCAGGGTCGGCCGACAAAATACGGGACGATGGGCCGGAATATCGAGATGGAAATCGCGGCGATGCAGTTCGGCCTGGCGCCCGGCCAGGTGCGGCGGGGGCTGCGCCTGACCAAGCATATGATCCCGCTGTTCGAGCGCTTCATCGTCCGCCTGGGCCGCGACATGTTTCTGGCGGACCCCCTCGCCTACCATGCGGCGATCCTCTTCGAACGCTATGGCTTCGGGTATATCCGGGGATGGAAGAAGATGGAATGGATCCATCGGGAGTTCCAGCCGGGCGGGGAGCTCCACCGACGCCTGGACGGCTCCACCCCGTTCCGGCAGCCCGGGATGGAACGGACGGTCCGCGGCCGCTCCTGGGCGATCTACGATGGGATCCTGGGCGAGCCTTTCGACGGCGTTCAGATGTATAAACGGGTGGGCCTTCACGCGGGGGTGTGCACCTTCCCGGATGCCATCTGGTAGCGATGAGGGACCTGACGGGGATCCCCCCGGCGATCCTGGAAACCCTCGCTCGGGCGCTGCTGCTCCTCCTCCTCGCCGGGCTCCTGTGGTGGGGGATCGGGCGACTGGTGCGCGTTCCGCTCCCCGGGGTGGACCCGGACCGGGCCCGACGGGTGGAGGCGACGCTCTCCTGGATCCGCAGCCTGTTGCGCGCCGTGGCAGCGGCCGCCGCCCTCTTGATGCTGCTCTCCCTGTTCGGCCTGAACCTCACCCCGATCCTGACCGGGGCCGGGATCGCCGGGCTGATCATCGGCCTGGGGGCCCAGGGCCTGATCCGGGACCTCATCGCCGGATTGATCCTCGTGCTGGAAGGGCCCTTCGGGATTGGGGAGACCATTCAGGCCGCCGGGGTGACCGGGACGGTGGAGCGGATCACGATGCGGGCCACCTACCTCCGGGATGCCGATGGGACACTCCACGTGATCCCCAACAGCATGCTGGGGGTGGTGAGCAACCTCAGCCGGGATTGGGCCCGCATCGCCGTGGATCTCCCCCTGCCGCGGGATTTCCCGCTGGAGCGCTTGGAAATCGTGCTGCGATCGGCGGCCGAAGCCCTCGCGCAGGACCCCGAGGCCGCGGAGGCGTTGTTGCACCCACCGACCCTCGTGGGCATCGAGGCGATCGGCGAGACGACCTTCACCGTGCGGGTGGAAGCGCGGGCTCGCCCATGGGCGCGCTGGACAGTCGCCCGGCGCATGCGGTATCATTTCCTTCAGGCGTTGCAAACCGATCGTCCGCCGTCGGAGCGGGAGCCCACCGCATCCCAGGAGGGCTGAATGCGCATCAGAACACGGCGTCACCTCGGGATCTTCCTGAGCCTGCTGGCAGCGGCCTGCCAGGGCGCCCCGTTCGGGGCCGCCCCGCCCACGGCCACCTTCCCGCCGACCCGCACCCCGCGGCCGACGGCGACGGCCACCGCCACACCCACGATCACGCCCTCGCCGACGGCGACGTTCACGCCGACGCCGACCGATACGCCCACGCCGACGCGCACGCCCACGCGCACCCGCCCGCCCTTCACCCCCACGCCGCGCCCGACGGCGACGCCCACGCCCTCCCCCACGCCCGCCTTCGATTTCTACCCCCAGCCGATGGCGAAAGCCCCGAACTGCGGCACGGTGTACATGGAAGGCACCATCCGGGACGCCGCCGGGAACCCCATCGATGGCGTGTGGTATCGCCTGCGGATGTTCTTCCCATCCGGCGGTGGTTACGAGCAGGTCTGTCTCTCGCCGGGCGATGGGAACTGCGAGGACTACAAGCAGAGCGGCGGCCGGGCCCCGGGGCTGTGGGGCTTCGCCCCACTGAACCCCGCGGATTACAGCAAGCCCTTCCGTTTCATCATCGAGATCGTGGAGAGCCCGGGTAACCCCCGCCCGCTCTCCCCATCCGTGGTCATCGACCACCAGGACTGCAATCAAGCCGGCCAATACGTCTTCGATTGGAAGCGCCGATATTAGCAGGCTTTCCCAGGAACCCACTGCTGCCTGGTAAAAAAGGGGGAGTTGCGCCCGCCGGCGCACCACCGCCTTGTGGAAGCGTTGAGAAACTCGGATCAGAGAGGAGGCTCCGATGGTCGTCCGACCGCGATGGTCTTATAGGATGCTCCTCTTCCTGGTCCTGGCGGTGGTCCTGGAAGCCTGCCGCCCCACGCCGACCCCCATGCCCACCCCGGTGGTCTCGAGGCTCCCTCCGATCCTGGTGGCTCGCACCCCGGAGCCCGGGCAGGAGATGACCCCTCAGATGCCCCTGCGCCTGGTCTTCAGCGAGCCGATGGATCGGGCTTCCGTGGAAGCGAACCTGCGAGTGATCCCGGCCGTCGCCGGCCGCTTCGCCTGGGAGGCCGGCGATCGGATCGTCCGCTTCCTCCCCCAGACCCCATGGAGGCCGGACACCGAATATGAGGTCCGCCTGGAGAACGCGTGGGCCCGCAACGGCCATCCCCTCGCCCGCCCCGTGGCCTTCCGCTTCCGCACCGCCTCCCCCCTCGTCGTGGCCGAGGTGATCCCCGCCCCGGACGCGCGGGACATGGATCCGCGGGCGCCCGTCACCGTGATCTTCAACCGGCCGGTGGTCCCCCTGCGCAGCGACCTCGCCTCGGGGGATCTCCCGCAGCCCCTGGCCTTCGACCCCCCGATCCGGGGGACGGGCCGCTGGATCAACACCAGCATTTACTCCTTCCAGCCGGAGGGGACGTGGGAGGCCGGGCGCACCTATACCGCCCGCGTGATGGCCGGGCTGAAGGATCTCTTCGGCGTCCCCCTCGAGAAGGATTACACCTGGACATTCACAATCCGCCGGCCGGCGGTCCTGGATTACGCGCCGAAACCCGGCCGACAGATGAGCCTGGATCTAAACACGCCGATCTCAATCACCTTCAATATGGAGATGGATCGGGCCTCCGTGGAATCCGCCTTCTCCATGCGCGAGGGCGCGGAGGACGGCCCCACCGTCTCCGGCCGGTTCGAATGGATCAGCCAGACGCTCCTTTTCCGGCCCATCCAGCCCCTGAAGCTGGAAACTCGTTATTTCGTCCGCCTGGAGCAACGCGCCGCCGCCCCCTCCGGAGCCACCCTGGAAGGGCCCATCGCCTGGGCTTTCACCACCCCCGCCTATCCTCGTCTGCAGAGCACCAACCTGGGCCCGGGAGGTCGGGGCCGCCTGGATCCGCGCACCTCGATCGAGCTCCGCTTTAGCTCCGGCCTCATCCGACCGGAGACGATCTGGCCGAACCTTCGCCTGGAGCCCCCCATCTCCGTCACCCAGGTCTATACCAGCTGGGGCCCGGAGAGTGGTATTTTCACCCTCTCCGCGCCTTGGAAGCCTGGGACGGTTTATACGCTGACGGTCGGCCCTGAGATCGCGGACCGCTACGGCAACCGGCTGGATCGGCAATATACGTTCACGTTCACTGTGGACCACTTGAGGCCCCTGGCCTATTTGAACATCAGCAGTCCGTATTCCCCCCTGGTCCTGGTGGGGACTTACACCGAGACCGCCGCGTTCCTCTCCACCCGCAACCTGGATCGGGTGGAGTTCACCCTGGCCTGGCTGAGCCTGGAACGGTTCGTCGCCCTCAGCCGGGATCCGGAGGCGGCCTTCCGCTACGTCGCGCCGGCCGCGGATGTCGTCACCCGCTGGACGTTCACGGTGCCCGAGGTCATCACGGATGTGATCATGCTGAATCGCGTCCCACTGGCCGGGCCGGGCCGTCGAACCCTCCCCACCGGGCTATACCATCTGGGACTGGACACCCTCGTCCCTCTGGAGAACCGGCCCGGGCGATATGTGATGGCCGCGGTGAACCTCAATGTGGTGGTGAAGGTCGCCCCCCAGGAAGCCCTGGTCTGGGTCACCGACATGGCCTCCGGCCGCCCGGTCGAGGGCGTGACCGTTCAGCTGTTCGAAGCCGGGGAGGACCAGGGATCCGCCGGGTCCCTCCAGGCCCGGGGATCCGGCGTCACCGATGCCCAGGGGCTCGTCCGCTTCGCCTGGTCCGATCCGGTCCCCCTCTGGCGGATGCGGGTGGCGGTGGCCGGGACCCCAGGCGGCCGCTTCGGCATCGGGGCGAGCGCCTGGGCCGATGGCATCGAGCCGTGGGCCTTCGGCGTGCCGGCCGATTACGAGCCCGCCCGCTTTCGGGTCTACTGGCAGACCGACAAACCGATCTATCGTCCCGGCCAGGCCGTGCGCTTCAAGGCGATCGTGCGCGCGGATGACGACGCCCGCTACGCCCTCCCGCCCACGCGGACCCTCCCGATCCGGATCACCGATCCGGAGGGCCGCGAGGTCTATTCCACCACCCTCCCCATCAACGACTTCGGGACGGCGGAGGGGGCCTTCCCGCTGGCGGCGGATGCGACGCTAGGGCCTTATTCGCTGATGGCCGACCTGCCGCCGGGCCCCTACCTGCATTCGATCTCCTTCCTGGTGGCCGCCTACCGCCGGCCGGAGTTCCAGGTGACCCTGACGCCCGAGCGGCCGGCCGTAGCGGCCGGGGAGATCATCCAAGCCGCGCTCCAGGCCACCTATTACTTCGGGGGGCCGGTAGCGGGGGCGAAGGTGGAATGGACGGCTCGCGCCCGCCCCTATTCCTTCACATACGCCGGGCCGGGCCATTACGCCTGGTCCGCCTTCGATCCTTACAGCGCCTATGAGGAAACGGAGGGCGAAGAGGTCATCGCCAGCGGGAGCGGGACCACCGACGCGCAGGGCCGGTTCCTCATCCGCCTCCCCGCCACCCTGAAGCGGCCGGGGAGCCAAGTGTTGATGCTGGAGGCCAGCGTCACGGATCCCAACGACAACCAGGTGGCGGGCCGGACGGAGATCGTGGTCCACGCGGGCCGCTTCTACATCGGACTGCAGGCGGCGCAATACGTGGGGGAAGCGGGCCGGCCGCTCACCTTCACCGTGAAGACCGTGGATTGGGAGAGCCGCCCGGTCGGGGGCATCGCGTTGACCTGGACCGCCTACCGGCGCGAGTGGTTCAGCGTGCTGCGGGAAACCGACATCGGCCCCATGTGGACATGGACCTACAGCGACACGGCGGTGGTGAGCGGCACGCTCCAAACCGACGCGGAAGGGGCCGGGCGGTTCGCCTTCACCCCGCCGAACCCCGGGACCTATGTGGTGAAGGCGGAGGGCGTGGACGCGGAGGGCCGCCGCATCCAAAGCGCGGAGTTCGTCTGGGTCTCAGGGCGCGGGGCGGTCGCATGGCGCCAGGAGAACAACGATCGCATCGAGCTGGTCGCCGACCGCCGCGAATACGCACCGGGGGACACCGCCACGATCCTCGTCCCCTCCCCCTTCACCGGGACGGTGACGGCGCTGATCACCGTGGAGCGCGGGCGGATCCGGCGGGCGGAGGTGCGCACCCTGGGGGGCAACGCCCCCACCTTGTCCATCCCCCTCTCCGAAGAGGACGCCCCCAACGTCTTCGTGACCGTGATCCTTATCCAGGGGGTGACGCGGGAGAACCCCGCGCCGGGCTTCAAGATGGGGATGGTGAACCTCCCGGTGAAGCCCACGCGCCAGACCCTTCGCGTTGACTTGATCCCCGATCGGAACGTGGCGGCCGGCGCCCATTATGGCCCCCGGGAGACCATGACCGTCACCGTCCGCACCACCGACGCCAACGGCCTCCCGGTCCCGGCCGAGGTCGCGGTGGCCGTGGTGGACGCCTCCGTGCTGGCCCTGGTGGATCCCAACGCCCCGCCCATCGTGGAGGGGTTCTACGGCCGGCGCAACCTGTCCGTCCTTACCGGGGTTTCCCTGGTTTACAACCTCAACCGGGTGACGGTGCGGATCGCCCGCGAGCGCAAGGGGGGCGGCGGGGGCATCGCGGAGGCCTTCGGGGAGATCCGCCGCGAGTTCCCGGACACCGCTTACTGGAACGCCGTCCTCCGCACCGATGTCAACGGGACGGCGGTCTTCACGGTGCGCCTGCCAGACAACCTCACCACGTGGCGCATCACCGCGAAGGGGGTTACCCTGGACACCCGCGTCGGTGAGGCGACGCTGGATATCATCAGCACCAAGGACCTCCTGATCCGCCCCAGCGTCCCCCGGTTCTTCGTCGCCGGGGACCGCGTGACGGTGGGCGCGACGGTGCACAACAACACCTCCAGGACGCTGCCGGTCGCGGTGCGCCTGGAGGCCCGGGGGATGACGTTGGAGAGCCCGGCCGCCCAGGAGGGCTCCCTCCCGCCCGGAGGCGCGGCCCGCTTTGAGTGGACCGGGGTGGTGGAGAAGGCCGAGGCAGTGGATTTGACCTTCTTCGCTGAGGGCGGCGGACTCCGCGATGCCACCAAACCGACGCTGGCGCGACCGGATGGCACGATCCCGGTGTTGCGGCCGGTGAGCCTGGAGACGGTGGCGGCCGCCGGGATGTTGGAGACGCCGGAGCCCCGGCAGGAGATCATCGCCATCCCGCCGGAGCCGGAGGTCACCGGCGGGACGATGACCGTGCGGCTCTCCCCCTCCCTGGCGGCGACGACCCTGGACAGCCTGACATGGCTGGAGCACTTCGAGTATGAGTGCACGGAGCAGACGATCAGCCGCTTCCTGCCCAACATCGCCACCTACCAGGCGCTCCGCCGCCTGAACCTCGCCCGCCCGGATCTGGAGGAGCGCCTCCGTCAACAGGTCGCGGTCGGCCTGCAGAAGCTCTACGCGGGCCAGCACGCGGATGGCGGGTGGGGCTGGTTCACCCCGATGGAGAGCGATCCGCTGACCACCGCCTACGCCGTCTTCGCCCTGGCGCAGGCGCGGGCCAGCGGGTTCGCGGTCGCCGATGGGGTCATCGAGCGCGGCGTCGCGTTCCTGCGCCGGTCCCTGGAGGCGCCATCGGATCTGCCCCCGTGGGAAGCCAACCGGCAGGCCTTCGTGCTCTTCGCCCTGGCCGAGGCCGGCGCCGGGGACGTCGGCCGGATCGTCGCGCTGTGGGAGGCCCAGAAGGACCATCTGGCCCTATACGCCCGGGCCTTCCTGGCCATGGCCCTCGGCCGCCTCCAGGCGGACCACCCGCTGGTCCCCACGCTGTTGAGCAGCGTGCTGGAACGGGCGACCGTGACCGCGACGGGGGCGTTCTGGGAGGAGCGGGGCCTGGACGACTTCAACTGGAACACGGACACGCGGACCTCGGCCATCGCCTTGTTGAGCCTGTTGCGCCTGGACCCGAAGAACCCGCTGGCCTTCCAGGCGGTGCGGGGGCTGATGGCGGCGCGCCGGGCCGATCGCTGGGGGACCACCCAGGAGACCGCCTGGGCCCTCATGGCCCTCACCGAGTGGATGGTGCAGAGCGGCGAGCTGGAGGGGAACTACACGTGGACGGCGCGCCTGAACGATCAGGTCCTGGGGTCTGGCGCGGTGGATCCGGCCCACATCCAGGAGACCGTTACGTTGCGGCAGGACATCGCCGCACTGCATCGGGAGGTCGGCAACGCCCTGGAGCTCTCCCGCAGCGCCGGGCCGGGGGTGCTGTATTACACGGTCCATCTGGCCCTGGAGGAACCGGTGGATCGGATCGCCCCCCGCGCGCGCGGCCTGACCCTGAGCCGGCAGTATCTGCGTCTGGACGATCCTTGCCTGAAGGACCGGCGGCAGCCGTGCACCCCGATCACCACCGCCCGGGTGGGGGATGTCCTCACCGTCCGGCTGACGCTGGTGGTTCCACGGACAGTGCACCATGTGGTGCTGGAGGATCCGTATCCTGCGGGGGTCGAGGCGATCGATCCTTCCCTGAAGACCTCCCCGACCGTGGGGCGGCCGCCGGAGCTGCGGCGGGTAGATCTGTCGGATCCCTTCGGCGGTTACGGCGGGTGGGGCTGGTGGTGGTTTGGGCATGTGGCGCTCTACGACGATCGGGCAGCGCTGTTTGCGGAATACCTCCCACCGGGGACGTATGAATACACGTATCTGGTCCGGTCGGGGTGGGCCGGTCGGTTCCAGGTGCGCCCGGCCCGGGCGTATGCCTTCTACTTCCCCGAGATCTACGGCCAGACAGAGGGGGCTGTGTTCGAAATCACGCGGTGAAGGGCATGGCAGTCCTTCCTCCCTGGTCCCCCTGGCGATCTTCCTGGTCCTAGGGAACGACTTCGTCCGCGGCCTGCTCGCCGGCGCCCTGCGTGAAGGATCCCCCCGGCGCAACGGCGGCCCGCTGGACCCCCCGGCGATTCTCGATTAGAATTCAGTTGGCGAATGGGTTGGGCCCGGCATGTGCCCAGCCGGGCTTTTCGATTCGCCCCATGGTTGGATAACCGTTTGAACTATGGGGTCCGGGAGGGCCCGGCCGGGCATCGCCCGACCACTGACCGGAGGACAGGATGCGGGGATCCATCGGCGGTGTTCTCCTGCTCACGCTGATCCTGGGCGCCGGAGGGGGATGGAGATCGGAGGGGCCGGCGGATCGGGCGCGTGCCCCCGCGGCCTCTTCCGCCTCAAGTGGCGCGTTCGTCGTGTTTCTGCCCATGGTCCTTCGAGGCGAGGAGCCGCTTCAGAATCGCCAGGTCAACGCCCCTCGCCTCGGCGAGCCCCTGGGCCGTGATTTCCCCCGCATGGCCATCTTCTGGTTCGGGCGGATCACCCCAACCGCCAACTACGCCGACGTCCGCGTCGCCTATACGGACTCGGAGCTAGTCGTCTACGTGGCGGTCATCGACCGCCGCCTCTGGTTCACCACCGCCCCTTCCCCCCAAACCCTCACCGCCTGGGATGCGGCGACCTTGCTGCTGCATCTGGAGGGGAACGCAGGAACCACCCCGACCTCGGCCAGCTATCGCTTCGTCGGGGGGCTGAGCAATGGAGATACCTCGGGTCGCTATCAAGCTGCCTACCGTGGCACAGGCTCCGGCTGGACGCCGGCTTCGGTCCCCTTCACCGCGGTGGCCGGCTGGCGCGGGGAGCGCATGAACGATGACGGCGATGACCGGGGCTGGGCGGTCACCTTCCGGATCCCCTTCGCCAGCCTGGGCCGGGCTGGCCCCCCGCCGGAGGGCACCCGCTGGAGGCTCGGCGTGCAGGTGCACGACCGGGACGACGCCGCGGGCTCCCCCATCCCGGTCACCGGATGGCCGGAATCCGTGGACCCCCACGCCCCCGCCACCTGGGGACGCCTCCGCTTCGGCGTGCCCGGCTACACGCCTCCCCCGCTGCGGCCGACCGGCACAACCACTATTCGCCATCGCCTCGGCGGAACGGTTGTCAAGGACGCCGCGGTGGGCGGTTACACCGTATGCGGGAGGGGACGGAATTTCTGGACCGAATGGGGGGAGACCACCGAGGCGTTTTATAACCCCAGTCGGAGCGACTTCAACATCCAGAATCAGATCGATATCGCAGATTGGCCGTGCTTCTCGAAATACTACGTGACCTTCCCCCTGGATGCGGTGCCCCGGGGCAAGGTGATCCTGTCCGCCACGCTGACCCTTCATCTTTTTGGGAGCGCAGGCCCCAATCCGCCGCGCTCGTGGATCCAGGTGCTCACGGTCGGCCAAGACTGGGATGATCGAACCCTGACCTGGAACAACGCCCCGCTGGCCGTGGAGAACATCGGGGGAACGTGGGTGGACCCAGTGGCGGGCTTTCCGGGGTGGCCAGGGATCCCCTATCGCTGGGATGTGACCTACGCTGTGGCCCAGGCCTACGCGGCCGGCCGGCCGCTGCGCCTGGCCCTCTACTCCGCCGACGCCGATTACCACAGCGGCAAATACTTCGTGTCCTCAGACACCGAAGACTGGAACGCCCAGGCGCGCCCCACCCTGGAGGTCCAATGGGGGGATGACCCCGGCTGAGGCGCACCCCGTCGCCAGATGGGGGCGCCTGCATCGAAACCCCTCCCCCCAGATCCATCCGGGCCATCCGAGGGAAGGGCCCCATCCCGCAAACCCCTTCGTTGGGGCAAGAAACCTCGCCTCCCTCGCGGAGGATGTTCGCCCCCATCGGCCGGGCGGGCCGCACGTTTTCCTAACCTTTTGTTTATCCCGGCCCAACCCCCCCTCGCTACCCTGGGGATGGTAGGGAGATCGCCGGAGAGGGGTCGGGATCCAATGCTGCTCATCGCCCGCGCGCCGGTTCGGATCAGCTTCGCCGGAGGGGGAACGGATCTTCCCGCCTACTTCACCCGATACGGAGGCCAGGTCCTCAGCGTCACCCTCAACCGCTATGTGTATACCATCGTGTCTCCGGCGCCCCGGGCGGCCCATCTGATCTCGGCCAACTACAGCCTGTTCCATCAGTATGCCCCGGACCGGGACGCGTTGTGGGATGGGAACCTCTCCCTGCCCCGGGCCATCCTCGAGGCCTTCGGGAGCCCTGAGGGAATCGACCTCTTTATTGCTGCCCAGGTCCCACCGGGCACCGGCCTGGGCTCCTCCGGCAGCTTGGCCGTCTCCATGATCGCCGCCCTCGCCGCCTGGAGCGGCTGGTCCCTCTCCCGCGCGGAGATCGCCGAGCTGGCCTGCCAGATCGAGATCGAGCGGTTGGGGATGCCGGTGGGCAAGCAGGACCAGTATGCAGCTGCCTTCGGGGGGTTGAACCGGATCCGGTTCGAGGCAAGTGGGGTGACGATGGAACGCATCCCCCTCGCGCCGGAGATCCGCCAGGCGCTGGAGCGCCGGCTGCGGCTGTTCTACACCGGCCAGGCCCGCCCCTCCGCCACCATCCTGAAAGCCCAGCAGCGGGCGACCGCAGCGGAGGACCCTCAGGTGCTGCGGCGGCTTCATCTGCTGAAGGCCATGGTGGAGGAGATGGAGGAATGCCTCACCATGGGCAATCTGGACGGCTTCGGCCATCTGCTCCATAAGGCCTGGATGTTGAAACGGGGGCTCGCCTCTCCCATCTCCAACGAGTTCATCGATCGGTGTTACGCGGCGGCCCGCGAGGCCGGCGCCCTGGGCGGCAAGATCACCGGGGCGGGCGGCGGGGGCTTTCTCCTGCTCTATTGTCCCGAGGAGGCCATCGAGCGGGTGACGGAGGCCATGAAGGGGATGGGGCTGAAGCCCATGGATGTGGCCTTCGACGAGCAGGGCGTTCAAATCTTCCAGGTGGAATGAGGAGATGTGGGTCGAGTGGATCGAGGAGTATTTCGACGGCATCCGCCGCGCGCTGGACGCGCTGCCCCGTGAGGCGCTGCTTCGGATCATCGCCCAGATCGAGTCCGCGGCGCGGGAGGGGCGCATGATCTTCCTTCACCAGGGTGCTTTCAAGATCCGGATCCCCCGGGACGCGTGGGCCCGCTTCCACCTCGGGCAGTGGATCCGGGTGACCGGATGCATCGAGTGGTATCAGGGGGATCCGGCGATGACGATCCGGGATCCGGCGCAGATCCAGGTGGATCCGACCCTGGATCTTGGTGGGTGGGACCTTTGGGGGCTCCGGTGATCCCGCTGCCCGTTCCGGCCTCCGCCCCCGCGAGGCCTGTGCCTGTCAGGAAGACCACCATGAAGGCGACGGCCAGGTCCACCAGGAAGAATCCGTGGTCCACCAGCCCGTGCGCCACGAGGTCCGCCATCGCCCCCGCGGCGCCCCAACGCCAGGGATCCTGCGAAACCCCACCGCGTCCCACGCGGCGCCAGAACAGGACCTGCCAGGCGATCCCTGCGATCAGCCCCAGCACCCCCGTCCGCACCCAGAAATCCAGGAAGACGTTATGGGGGTGGGAGAGGTTGGGCTCCTGCCAGGCGTCCGGCCGGATATAGCGGCTCCGGAACCAATAGAGGAAATTATCCGGCCCCACACCGAACAGGGGATGCTCCCGCAGCAGATCCATGGTGCTGGCCCATAGGCGGATGCGGAAGAAAACCGTGCTGCCGGGGGTGGCGGCCCGCTGCATCAGGGCGGCGCCCACCCGCGGCGTCAGGGCAAGGGTCAGCCCGATCGCAGCGCCCACCGCCAGGAGCGCCAGCCCCCAGCGCGCCCGGGCGGGGAGGCGCCCCCAGCGTTCCTTCAGCCCGAGCGCTCCCATGACCAGCAACGCCGCCGGGACGCCGAGGAATCCCGCCCCCTCGGAGCACGTTCCCACCAGGGCGATCCCCACCGGGATCAGGGCGAGCCCACTGAGGACCCGCGTCCGCGGCGTCCCGCCGGCCAGCAGGCCGGCGAGCAGGAAGGGAAACACCCGGCCCAGATAGAGGGCGAGGTTGTTGGGGGAACCGAAGGGACCCCGCATGCAGCGGGCGCCGGCCTCGCCGGTGATCAGCCCCACGCCCGTGACCCCCTGGGCCAGGCCGACCCCCGCGACCCCAATCCCCCCCAGCAGGAAAGCCATCAGGACCATCTCCCACGCCGCGTGGGTGGGGCGCATTGCCCGCGCCAGCCCATAGAAGAGGAGCGGCTCCAGGATCACCATGCGCCACTCCCGCCAGGCCACCTGCGGGAAGGCGGCCAGCGCGGTGGAGACCGTGGCGGCCCCGAAGAAGATCAGCATCCAGCGGTCCGCCACATCCCACTCCCGGGGTCCGGATGGCGATCCCCGACCCGCGCGTGCCCGCCGCAGCCCCCACGCGGCCGCCGTCATCAAGATCATCAGTTCCACCATGGGGAACGCCTTCTGGAAGAGGGGCCGGGGGTGGAGGTAAAACGGGGCCCAGAAGGCAGCGAGGGCCAGCCCGGTGATCGGACGCGCCAGGAGCAACAGGAACAGGAGCGCCCCGGCGAGGGCGGCGAGCACGAGCGGGGGAGCCAGGTAGAAGATGCCGCTGGCCACCAGACCCAGACCGAGCCACCCGGCCTCTCCCCACCGTCGGTTCCCCCAGGCCTCCAAGGCCGCCCATCCGAGCCCGACCCCTATCAGCCCGGAGAGCCCCAACGCCCCCCAGAAGCCCAGGCGTTCGGCGAGCCGCTCCCCGATCCGCCGCCATGCCCCCCGATCCCCATGGCGGATGCGGGCTAGGGCGGAAGCCGTCCAGACTACGCCGAGCCCCAACCCCAGCAGGCTGAGGGCGAGGGCGCCGCGGTAGATCCCCACCGGCGGCCCCACTCCGGCGACGCTCCATCCCACCAGCGCCCACTGGCCCCATCCCCGCTCCGCCTCGATCCGCACGGTATGCCGCCCATACGGCAGCCCCTCGGCGACCGGGATGGTGACCACCTCCGGGGTGGCGTAATCCGGCGAGGTCAGGATCAGATATGCCCCGCGGGCATCCCGGGGCAGCCGGTTGGCCGGCTGCTCGTCCACCCACACATACAGATGCGCCCGATACCCTCCCCGGCGGACCCGGAGGGCCAGCCCCGTTCCCTCGAAGACCAAGCGCAGGCGGTCCCCTTCCTCCCGGCCGATGTCCGCCCCCAGGGCAGAGAAGCGCCATGCGCCTTCGTAGATCGCGCCCGGCGGCGGCCCGTAGACGAGGCCCTCTCCCCCTTCCTGCGGGATCGCCGCCGGGTAGTAACCCGGCGTGAAGGGCGCGGCCCGCGCCGCGGCCCGCAGCGCCTCCGCGACCGGGCGCTGCCGCCCCGCCGGATCCACCAGGGCGAACCCCCATCGGGGATCGTCCGGGGGGCCCGCCGGCCGCCACGTCTCGAGGAACATCGTCCCCATCCACGGCCACTCCCGGCGGACCCGTTCGATCGCCGCCCGGGTGTAGCGGGCCTGCGTGGCCTCATCCACCTGCCCCCAGATGGAGGGGCGGCCGGCCCACCCCGGCGGCAACGCGTTCCACCCCCAATGGCTGGCCCAGACGGGCTTCCCTTCATCGCCGTATCGGACCATCACCTCGCGCAGGAGGATGGCCCGGGAGAAATTGAGGCGCTCCGGGTCCACGCGGCGGTCGTCGGGCCCCGAGTCGAACCCGTAAGGCTTGGCGGCGACGATGTCAAAGGAATCCCGGGCGCCGAGCTGGTAAAGGCGCTCGAGGAACAACCAGTCGGCGATGTTCCAGGGCCCCTCCTCCACGGTGGGAGCCAGCCCGGCCAGCACGATCACCGCGTCGGGATCCGCCTGCCGGATCGCTGCGGCGGCCTGCTGCAGCAGGGCGGCATAGGCCGGCGGATCCGGGAGACCGCCTCCCCACCCGATGGTGAGGTTCGGCTCGTCCCAGATCTGGTAGAAGCGGACCCATCGCCCGTAGCGCGCCGCGAAGGCCCCTGCGAACCGGGCGAAGTCCGCCGGGTCCAGTGGGGGGGCCATCGGCCCGGGGCGACGGGCGGCCCACGAGGGGCTATCCCCCAGCGCGACCATCGGCTCCAGGCCCGCCACCCGGATGTCGGCCATCACCGCATCGGCCTCCGACCACTCCAGGCGCCCCCGCTGGGGCTCGATCGCTGACCACGGGAAAAAGACGCGGATGCGGGAGACGCCCAGCGCGCGGATCTGGGCCAGGTCCGCGCGGCGGGCTTGGGGGTCCTGCCCGAAGAGGTAGACATTCAGGCCCACCCGGGGCTCGCCGGACCAGAGGATCGGGGGTGGGAATCCGGCGACCGTCCCCTGCCAGCGGGCGCGGAGGGCCTGGCCGGTCAGGCCCAGGCCCAACACGCCCAGGGCGATGAACGCCAGCCCGAGCCAGAGGCTACGGACCCGCATGGGATCGTTCCGTCGCTCCACAGGGGTGTTCCGGGTGCCGCGAAGGAGGGGGAAGCCAGTGCCCATCGCCCATCAACGGAGGAGGTTTCGTACCACGAACCACACGTTGGCCGGGCGCTCCCCCAGGCGCCGCATGAAATACGGATACCACTCCGTCCCATAGGGCACGTAGACCCGCACCGGGAACCCCTGGCGCGCCAGCGCCATCTGGAGATCCCGCCGGATCCCGTAGAGCATCTGGAACTCGAAGGCGTCCCGCGGGACCTTCCATTCGGCGATCCGCCGCAACGCGTGCCGGATGATCCGCTCGTCGTGGGTGGCGATGGCGATAAACGCGCCACGGGCCTGCGCCTCCGCCGAGAGCAGGCGCTCCATCAAGCGGATGTAGTTGGCGTCCACGTCCCGCTTCCGCGGATACGCGATGTAAGGCGGCTCCTGATAGGCCCCCTTGCACAGCCGGATGCGGGCGATCCCCTCCTGGACGAGGCGCTCGATGTCCTCCGCGCTGCGGTAGAGATAGGCCTGGATGGCGATGCGGGTGTTCGGATACACGGGGGCCAGCCAGCGATAGAGGCGAAGGGTCCGCTCGGTGTAGGCGCTGCTCTCCATATCGATCTCCACCACCGTCCCCACCTGGGCCGCCCGCTCGATCACCCGCCGCAGGTTCTCCTCGCAGAGCGCATCGCTGATGTCCAGCCCCAGGTGGGTCAGTTTGACCGCGAGGTGCGCCCGCCGCTCGAGGGAGGACATCCGATCCAGGGCGAGCAGGTAATCCTCAGCGGCCCGCGCGGCGTCGGCGGCGGATTCCACGTTCTCCCCCAGGTGATTCAGGATCCCATGGATCCCCAGCGCCTCCAGCTCCCGGATGGCCCGCAGGCCATCCTCCAGGGTCTCCCCAGCCACGAAGCGCGAGGCGGCTCGCCACACGAACCCCCAGCGCATCACCCGTTCCTTCATCGTCCGGTTGCGCGAGAAGGAGACGAAGAGCGCGCGCCACATCGGATCCTCCAGGTCCCCGGGCGTCGAGGATGGCTATCGCCGCTCACCGCCGGAAGTAGGCCTCCAGGATCTGCCGGGCCACGGGGGCCGCGTTCTGGGAGCCCTCCCCTCCGTTCCAGATGAACACCAGGACCGCCACCTCCGGCGCCTCCGCCGGCGCGAAGGCGACGAACCAGGCGTGGGTGGGCAGCCGCCGTGAGGGACACAGCCGCATGCGGAGCGCGAGATCGTCGCAGAACTCCGCCGTGCCCGTCTTCCCCGCGATGCGAATCCCCGGGATCTGCGCCCGCACAGCCGTGCCCCGCTCCACCGCCGCCACCATCCCCTCCCGCACCACAGCGAGATGCTCCGGCGCCACAGGGAGCCGGCCGATGATCTCCGGCTGGAAGGGCTTCAGGAGGTTCCCCTGGGCGTCGGCGATCTCCCGGACCAGGGTCGGGCGATAGAGGGTTCCCCCGTTCGCGATGGCGCTGACGGCGTTGAGCAGCTGCAGAGGCGACACCAGCAGATACCCCTGCCCGATCCCCAGGTTGTAGGTGTCGCCGGTGGACCAGGTCTCCCCGAACGTCCACCGCTTCCATTCGGGGTCGGGCACCTGCCCGGCCGCCTCGCCCGGCAACTCGATGCCCGTCGGCCGTCCCAGGCCGAAGGCGCGCATATAGCGCACCAGGCGCTCAATCCCCAGGCCCTCGAAGGCCGGCTCCCCCGGCACGTCGTAGCCGCCCGCCACCTTGTAGAAGAACACGTTGCAGGAGTTGGCCAGCGCGTCCACCACATCCTGCCAGCCGTGGCCGGAGCGCAGCCAGCAGAAGAAGCGCTGGGCCAGGCCGGGGTCGTTGGGGAAGTATCGGTTGGGGATCACGATCTCGCCCGGGTCGAACAGCCGGGTCCGAGGGGTGATCACGCCCTCCTGGAGCGCGGCGGCGGCGACGATGGGCTTGAAGGAGGAGCCGGGCGCGAATTGGGAGGCGACGGCGTGGTTCAACAGCGGGCGGAAGGGATCCTCCAGCAGGCGTGGGTAGGCTTGGGGGAGGTCGGGGCTGACGAACAGGTTGTTGTCGTAATCCGGGAGGCTGGCCATCGCCAGGATCTCCCCAGTGGTCGGCCGCATCACGATGGCGACGCCCCGCCGGGTGACCTCCCGGCCAGCGATCCGGTTCAGTTCCTCCAGTTTGCTCTGCAGCGCCGCGCGGGCGGCGGCCTGCAGGTCCAGATCCAGGGTCAATGTGATCCGCGCCCCCGGCTGCGGCGGGATCTCCGCCAGCACCCGCACCGGCCGCCCCAGGGCGTCCTCCTCCACGTAGCGAGCCCCCTTCGTCCCACGCAGCCACGGCTCGAGGGTGTATTCCAGGCCCGTCAAACCCACTCGATCCGTCGCCGGATCGTAGCCCTGCCCCTCATAGCGAGCGACCTGCTCCGCCGGGATAGGGCCGACGAAGCCTACCACGTGCGCGGTCAGCGCGCCCGTCGGGTAGCGCCGCTGCAGGATCGGCTCCGCTCGGATCCCGGGCAAGCGCTGGGCCTCCTCCATCAGCCGGAACGCCACCTCCCGGTCCACCGGTTCCTTCAGGACCAACGGACGGAAGGGCGCCTCCCGCGCCGCGGCCTCGATCCGCTCCCGGATCCCCGGGCCGCCCGGCCCATGGGCCGACGCGCCGCCCCCCTCCAGGGGCATCCCCAGCCACTGGCTCAATTGGCGGAGGATCGCCTCCCGCTGATCGGGGTCTTTGGGAAGATCCCCTGGTGTCACCAGAACTCGGAAGGCCGGTTCGTTGCGCACCAGCGGGCGCCCGCTCCGGTCCAGGAGGAGCCCGCGGGGGGCCTCCAGGGGGATCACCCGGAGGCGGTTGCGCTCCCCCAGGGCCCGATACCGGGATCCCTCCACGATCTGGAGCTGGTAGAGGCGATAGCCCAACCCGACGAAGGCCAGGAGGATCCCAAGGCCCCAGAGGAGCAGGCGCAGATGGGGGGAAGGGCGCGGCGGCGGGGGCGGACGGAAGGCCGCCACGCTGTCCAGCGCCTCGGATTCGGGGCACAATGGGTAAGGCTCGATCATCGTCCGGATTCGCCTTCCCCGCCCAGCGGCGGGGGATCCCAGGGTCCGCCCGGGTTATCGCAACGCCGGCCGTTCGGGGCGCGGCCGCAACGCCCGGAGCGCCGGATAGAGCATCACCATCCCCAGCGTGTTCCACAGCGCCTCCGGCAACATCACCTGCCGGAGCGCCACGCCCCAATCCACGGGATATTGTAAAGCCAGCAGCAGAAGCCCCCGAACCCCCTCCACCAGGAAGGTGCCCCCCGCGGCCACCAGCGCGGGCATGATCAGCCGTCCCCGGAAGACCGGCCGGCTCAACCCGTGGGCGAGTGGGACCACGGCCATGAGGGCCAGGGCGCTGAGGCCCATAGGCCCCCCCGAAAACAGATCCAGCAGCAGCCCACCGCCGAACGCCCACCCCAACCCTTCGTCCAGCGGGGCGAGGGAAGCCGCCGCCGCAACCACCAAGAACACCAGGTTCGGCCGCCCGGGATCCGGGATCCCCATGGGGATCCAGGTGGCCTGCAGCAGCGCCGCCAACCCCAGAACCCCCACCGCCTGGATCCATCGCCTCCGCATGCGGCACTCCATCCGTCGATCTCATCGGGCCGCCGCGGGCTTACGGCGAGGCCGGCCCCTCCTTCATCCCCGAGAAGCTCGTGATCACCAGCACATAGGTCAGGCGCCGCGGATCCACCGCCGGACGGATCCGGGCACGCCGGAAGGGCTCCCCGGATCCCACCACTTCTGCCACCTGCCCGATGACCAGCGCCCGGGGGATCTGGCCCCCCACCCCCGAGGTCAACACCACGTCCCCCGGACGGATCTCCTCATCCGGTAGCACGAAATCCAGCAACAGGCTTCCATCCGGCTGCCCGATCACGACCCCGCTCGCCCGGGTGGCCCCCAGCAGGGCCCCGACCTGGCTCCCCGTGTCCGTCAACAAGCGCACCCGGGAGCGGTTCAGGTCCGCGGCGGCGATCCGCCCGACCAGGGCGGATCCCCGGGTGATCACCGGCATCCCCTCGCGCACCCCGTGACGGGTTCCGACGTCCAGGATGAGATAGCGGAGATAGGGATCGGTCTCGTAGCCGATCACGGTGGCGGCCACGAAGGTGGTTTGGGGGCTCTCCTGGACGATCCCCAGCAGGGCCTTGAGCTCCGCGTTCTCCGCGGCTAACTCTTGCAGCCGCGTGTTCTCCGTCTGCAGGTCCTCCACCTGGGCCCGCAGGCGCTGAACCTCCTCCCGGAGGCCGCGGATCTCCCGCAGGAACCCCACGGCGTCCAGGGCGTGGCGCCCCAGGTCGGCCATCAACCGCTGCAGGGGGGTGATGGGGACAGCCAGGACGGACTCCACGGGCTGAAGCCATCCCAGCCCTTGGAGGAAGAGCAAGGCGGCCGCCAAGCCGATGAGCAGCCACGCCGTCCATGGCCGTCGATCTCCCGGGCGCATGGCCAGACCCCTTTCCCCGATGCCGGGAACCGATCAGCGGGCGATCGGCTGGCCGATGCGCACGGGCGATCGGGGCGGCCGCCCGCGGTCCAGGGTCGTCAGCACCCGATGCCAGATGTCCAGGTTCTCCAGCACCTTCGCCGCCCCCAGGGCGACGGCGGTGACGGGCTCGGGGGGCACCCAGCATCGGATGCGGGTCTCCTCGGTCAGGCGCTGGGCCAGCCCCTTCAGCTGCGCCCCTCCACCGACCAGGGCGATGCCGACCTCCATGATGTCAGCGACCAGCTCCGGGGGCGTCTCGTCGAGGACCGACCTCACCGTGTCCACGATGATCCCCACCGCCTCCCGGAGGGCCTCGCGGATTTCGATGCTGGAGACCTCGATCGCATCGGGCAGCCCCGTGACGATGTTCCGCCCCCGCACCACCATCGTCCGCTCCTCCGGCAACGGATAGGCGGACCCGATCTCCATCTTCACCCGCTCGGCCATCCGCTCGCCGATGAGCAGGTTGTAGCGCTGGCGCATGTAGTTGATGATCGCCTCGTCCAGCTCGTCGCCCGCCACCCGGACCGAGCGGCCGACCACGATCCCCCCCAGGGCGAAGACGGCGACCTCGGTCGTGCCCCCGCCGATGTCCACCACCATGCTCCCCCGGGCCTCCGCGATCGGGAGGCCGATCCCGATGGCCGCCGCCAAGGGTTCTTCGATCAGGAAGGCCGCCCGGGCGCCGGCGGCCAGACAGGCGTCGTGGACCGCCCGACGCTCCACCTCCGTCACCCCGCTGGGGATCCCCACGACCACCCGGGGGCGCGGGACGGGGACGGGGACCTGCTGGTGGGCCTTGCGGATGAACTCCGCGATCATCTCGCGGGTCACTTCGAACTCCGAGATCACCCCGTCCCGAAGGGGGCGGATGGCCACGATGTGCGCCGGGGTGCGGCCCACCATCTCCTTGGCCGCCTCCCCGACCGCCAGCACCTGCCGGGTGCGCCGATCAATCGCCACCCACGACGGCTCGTGGATGATGATCCCCCTCCCCCGCACACACACGAGGGTGGTCGCCGTCCCCAGATCAATGCCGATGTCCAGGGAAAACAACCCCAGCAGCGCGTCAATGGGATTCCACACGGATCTCCCTCTCCCCAGTCAGGATGATGAAACGGCTCCAGCCCGCTGCGCGCCCGGCTCCCGGCCCGGAAACATCAAAACTTCCACGGGAAAGGCGATCCGGGCTGGATTATACGGGCGGCCCCCCGGCTCAGCAACCGCCGCGCCGCGCTCATCCGGGGGGAGCGCTCTCGGGGAACCCCAGCTGGTTCAGCAGCCCCCGCTGGATCGCCCACATGCGGCGCCGCGCCCGGGCGGTATCGTGATCATACCCCAGCAGGTGCAGCACCCCGTGCACCGTGAGCAGCGCCAGCTCCCCCTCCAGGGAGCGGCCCTCCCGTTGGGCGCGGCGGGCCGCGTAGGGAAAGGCGATCACCACATCGCCCAGATACGGCACGCCCGGGGCGAGCTCCACCTGTGCCGGGAAGGAAAGCACATCCGTCGCCGCATCCACCCCGCGATAGGCACGGTTGAGCCGGCGGATCGTTTCCTCATCCACGAGGGCCACGGTCAGCGCGGCCTTCCCATCCAGGCCGTGGCGCTGGAGGACCGCCCGGGCGGCCCGCCGGAGCCCGGCGAGGCGCCCAGGGGCCTGGTAGGCTTTCGGCGCGCGCACCGCGATCGGCGCCCGGATCTTCCGTTTGTCCTTCACGGCATCCTCCGGTGGAACGGGCGCCCGGGCCGAACGCGCGGAGCTCGGGGCCCATATGCGGGCGTCGAGGGCCTCCCTCAGGGTTCCAGTCCGAGGACGGCGCATGGGCTCACCGGGCGGCCTCGGGGCGGAGCGCCGGGGGCGTCTCCGGGTAGACCAGGCGGGGGTGGAACATCCCCTGGAAGACCTGGAGGAAGGCCTCCCGGATCCCCTGGAGATCCTGCATGGTCAGGGGCGCCTCATCCAGCTGGCCCGCCTGGATCCGGTCTTGGAACACCCGCTCCAGGATCCGCGCCAGTTCCTGCGGATCCTTCGGCCGGGCGGCCCGCACCGCCGCCTCGCAACCGTCGGCCAACATGACGATCGCCGTCTCCTTGCTCCGGGGCCGCGGGCCCCGATAGCAGAAGGCCGCGCGATCTACCTTCTCCGGATCCCCCGCCTCCTGGACCGCCCGGTGATACGGGATGGTCACGCACAGGGTGCCGTGGTGCTCCTGGATGAAGGCCCGAACCCGACGGGGCAGCCGGTAGCGCCGGGCCAGGGCCAGCCCGTCCTCCACGTGGCGCAGGATCGCCTGGGCGCTGGCATGGGGGTCCATCTGCTCGTGGGGGTTGTCCCTATCCACCTGGTTCTCCACGAAGAGGTAGGGGCGCGTCATCTTCCCGATGTCGTGATACAGCGCCCCCACCCGGGCCAGGAGCGGGTCCGCGCCGATGCGCAGGGCGGCCTGCTCGGCCAGGTTCGCCACCATCAGGGTGTGGTGGTAGGTCCCGGGGGCGCGGATCATCAACTGGTGCAGGAGGGGATGGGTCGGGCGGGCCAGCTCCAGCAGGTGCAGCGGCGTGGTGACATCGAAGAGCGCCCCCAGCGCGATGAACCCCAGCAGGGTGATCGTGACCGAGAGGGCGCCGGCCAGCAGCCCCATCCCCCCGGTGACAAGCGCCTCAAGGGGTTGGAGGGATCCGGCCTCCGCCATGGCAGCGATCCCGATGAGGCCGGTGATCGCCCCCGCGCTCAACCCCGCCATCAGCAACGCCTGGAAGCGCTCCAGCCGGTGGAGGATCAGGATCGTGACCCAGTTCGACAAGAGCGCCGCCGCCAGGAAGGCGGGGGTCCGATCCGCGATCAACCCGAACCAGAGCGACCCGATCGCGCTGAGCAACAGCGCGGGCACCGTGCCCAAACCGGTGGCCATCAACATGCCGAGGGCGGCGGTGGGGAACGCCCAGATCCAATCCGGCGCGAGCACCATCAACAGGCGTGCCCCGGCGGTGAACAGGGTGAACAGCCCCAAGACAGCCACCAGACGCCGGGGGCGCTCTTGGATCTCCAGGGGGAGCCGCTGGAGGAGCAAGAGGAGCCCCGCCACCCCCAGCCCGGCGATGATCCCCCGCGCGACGGGAAGGCGCCAGGAGGACCCGGCGGGGATCAACCCGTATTGTTGAAGGGCCTCCATGGCCAGCGGGTCCAGCACATCCCCCTGGCGGATGATGGCCTCGCCGGCCCGGATCGTTCGGATCCGCGGGGCCACGGCTTCCCTGGCCCGCCGGCGGGCCGCCTCCGTGGCCTCCATATCCAGCGCGCTGTTGGGGACGATCAGCGGGCTGACCAGCCGGACCACTAAGTCCGCCTCCTCCTCGGTGAGGCGGGCACTGACCCGACGGGGGAGCTGCTGGAGAACCATCGGGATCTCCTCCTCCCGGACGGGCTCCCGCATGATCTGGTCCAGCAGCCCGAGCGCCTCCGCGGTCAAAAGATCCCAACGGGAGGAATCCAGGGTCAGTAGACGCAGGCGCTGTGCCGGGGAGAGCCCACGCCCCTCGAGGGGGGAGTCCAGCTGGCGGGCCTTCTCCTCCAGCGGAAGGTTCTCCCCACGGATCCGTTGGATCGCCTCCAGCGTCTGCCGGAGCTTCCCCACCTGCTGCCGGGCGATGCGGGGATCCGGGCTGGTGTAGATCGGGGCGATCTGGGCTGCCGCGGCCTCGCGGGCCTGCTCCGTCAAAACCGCGCTGGGATAGCTGAGCTCGTAGGGAGCGAAGATCGTCTGGGGGGCGGCCTGCCCGACCTGCCACGCTTGGGCCGTCCCGCTCGGGATCGGCCAGGCGACCAGACCGACCATCAGCGCCGTTAAGATCAGCGCCCAGCCGATCCACCCCAGGGTCCGAAGGGTTCGACGCCAATCCCACCGTCGAGGCTCGCTGTCCATACGCGCGTGCCTTCCCCCCATCGTCCGATATGGGGCCGACCATCCTCTTTAGCGGGGCCCAGGGGATGTCTCAACGTCCGGCAGGCCCCCTCCGCCCCGATCGGGAATCCTCCACCCACAGGAGCACGGAAGGGGCTGGGCTCTCCCAGCGCCAGCGGACGCCTGGGGGGAGCACGGCCAGTTCCCCGGGGGCCAGAATCCCGCTGACCGACCCCGATCCCTCCAACCCGTGGATGTCAAGGGCGATCTCCCCCCGCAGGAGCAGGAGGAACGACGGGCCCCGCGTCTCCCACTCGGGGGAGGATCCGCTCCCCCGGAGCCCCTGGTAACGGACCGCGTCGGCCTCCAGCAGGAGAACTGGCGTGAAAGGCGGGTGGGCCGGGAGCCTCTCGTGGATGCGGACGGTGATGAGCGGCCCCCCGGTCGGCTCGCTGACCCGGAAATCGCCGTTTCGGCGCTCGGGCATGAAATCCCGGCGGAACAGCAACACCAGCGAGGACACGCGGGATCCCGAGCGGTGAGCCATCCCGCGCGGGATGCGGATCAGCTCGTCCGGCTTGAGGGTCAGCTCCTGACGGTCAACCCAGAACGTGACCAGCCCCTCGTAGACCAGGAACACCTCGTCGAATTCCGGGTGGCGGTGCCGGGCGATCTCGCCGTAGGACCGATAGGCGTAGACGTGGACGTCGCCGAACCGGGCGATCGGGTAAACCTGGAAGGGCTGCGCCAGGCTCTCACGGATCTCCGGGATCGAGGCCCGAAAGATCATCCCTCACTGCTCCGCGCTTCCGGGCTCCTCCGGGATGGGGGCCGCCCGATCCCCCGTTCCGGGCAGTGGGGGGACCGGGGGCTGGGGAGCCGGCTCGACATGCACAATAATATGATGGAGTTCGGGGAGCCGCCGGCGCAACTCCTGCTCCACCGCCTCGGCCCGCTGATGGGCTTCCTCCAGGGGCATTGCCCCGGCCACCTGGCAGATCAGGGCGAGGTCATAGCCCGCCTCGTGGGGATACAGGTGGACCTCCTGACAGGAACCGGGCCCGAAGACCTGTTCGGTGGCCTCCCGGATGGCCGCCGGGAGGGCCGCCGGGGCTTCCGGGCCCGCCCGATGGGGGCCCCGGGCCCGGGGCTCGATGTGGGTCGTCAGGGCGTGGATGCGGGGGAACTGTTCGCGGGCCCGCCGCTCCAGCTCGGTGACCCGGGCGTGGGCCTCCTCTACGGAGAGGGCCTCATCCACCTCCACGTGGAGCCCGATGTGATAGCCCTCGGGGGTTTCCACCCCATGTAACTCGTGCACCCCCAGCCCCAGCCCGTCGGCCAGGTTCCGCAGCCGGACGGCCATCGCCTCCCATTCGGAGGGTGGGGGCAGGCGCCCGGGCTCGATGTGGACCACCGCGTCCACGACCCCCCGGATCTGCGCCTTCAATCGCTCCTCCACCTCAGTGGCGATGGCGTGGGCCTGGTCCGTGCTCATCGCCGGATCCACCTTGAGGTGCAGATCAATATACATCGCGTCGGGCGTCCCCCGGCTGCGCACCTTGTGGACGGCCCGCACCCCGGGCACCGCGAGGGCGATCTGCGCGACCTCCCCGGGGTCCACCGCCGCGCTGTCGGTCAGCACCATCGCAGTGGATCGGAGGATGCGCAGGCCGGCGGCCATGATCACCCCCACCACGCCCAGGGCCACCAGCGGATCCAGCCAGGGGATCCCCAGGCGGGCCGCGGCCAGGCTGGCGAGGACGGACAGGGTGACGAAGACGTCGGAGCGGGTATGGAGGGCGTCGGCCATGAGGATGCTGCTGCGCAGCCGCTCTCCCTGTCGCGCCTCATACCGGGAGATCGCCAGGTTCATCGGCAAGGTGATCAGCATCAGCAGGAACAGCGGGCCGCTCACCTCCGGCCGCCCGCCCAGGAGCAACCGCTCGATCACTCCCCGCACGACCTCCAGGGAGCTCATCAGCAGGAAGACCCCGAGGATCAGGGCGGCGATGGCCTCGTATTTGCGGTGGCCGTAGGGGTGGTTGCGATCCGGCGGCCGCGAGGCCAGGGCGATGCCCACCAGCCCGATGACGTTGGCCGAGGCGTCCAGGCCGCTGTGGAAGGCGTCCGCCATGGCGCTCAAGGCCCCGGCCCGCAGGCCGACGAAGAGTTTGATGGCCGCCACCGTCAGGTTGGCGGCCAGGATGATCCAGAGGACCCGCTGGACTTGGCGCTGATAGGTCCCGCTCATCGGGCCTTATGGCCCTCCGGTCCAAGGGGTGTTTCCCGCCCCTGGGCGCCCTCCCGTTCCCCGGGGGTGAGGGAAGGCGCGGGGGGTTTAGGATCCGGCGCCGGCCCGGTGGGCGTTGCCCAGGAAGACCTGCAGCGTGTCCACCGGGACCGGGAAGATGATGGTGGAGTTCTTCTCCATCGAGATCTCGGTCAGGGTCTGCAGGTAACGCAGCTGGAGGGCGGCGGGCTCGGAGGCGATCATGCGGGCGGCCTCCACCAGGGTCTTCGCCGCCTGGTATTCCCCCTCCGCGTGGATGATCTTGGCCCGCTTCTCCCGCTCCGCCTCAGCCTGCCGGGCCATCGCCCGCTGCATCCCCTGGGGGAGCTCCACGTCCTTCACCTCCACCATCACCACTTTGATCCCCCACGAATCCGTCGCCTCGTCGAGGATCTGACGGAGGTGGGCGTTGACCTTATCGCGGTGGGCCAGCAGCTCATCCAGCTCCGATTGGCCCAGGACGCTGCGCAGGGTGGTTTGGGCGAGGTTCCACGTGGCGGCTCGGAAATCCTCCACTTGGGTGATCGCCTTCGCCGGGTCAATCACCCGGTAGAAGACCACCGCGTTCACCTTCACCGTGACGTTGTCCCGGGTGATGGCCTCCTGGGGTGGCACATCGAAGGTCATCAGCCGCAGGTTCACCCGGATCACCCGGTCGATGATCGGGATGACGAAGAAGAGGCCCGGGCCCTTGGTCGTGTGATAACGCCCCAACCGCAGCACCACGCCTCGCTCCCACTCCGGCAGGATGCGAACGGCCGAGGAGATCAGGACGAGGACCGCTATCAGAACCGGCACGCCCCACAGGATCCATTCCATCGAAAGACCCTCCTTTCGGCCCAGGGGGAAGCGGATCTGTTGGCCCCTGAGCCCTCCCGCCTCATTGTAGCATGGGGTCCGGGGATCCGACCCCAAGCCCCGAGCCCCCGCCCTTGTCGGCAGCCCGCTCCCATCCTACACTCGAATGCTGTGTCGTTCGTTCCGTTCAGGGTTCCGGGGAACGGGGCAAGCGCGGAGTCGCCCTCCGGGAGAGGGGAAACCGGATGATCGAGCTGGTGTGCAATCTCCACAGCCACACTCGCTTCTCGGACGGGACGGGGTTCCATCGCGATGTCGTCGCCGCCGCCGCCCGGGCCGGCCTGGACGTGGTGGGGGTGACGGATCACAACGTCTGGGTCGGGGGGCTGCAGGGGTATTACGGCCCCGTGCTGCTCCTGGTGGGCGAGGAGGTCCACGATCCGTGCCGCCACCCCCAGGTTAACCACGCCCTGGTCTTCGGGGCCGATCGGGAGCTGGCCCCGCTGGCCGCTTCCCCCCAGGCCCTGATCGACGCCGCCCGGGAGCGGGGGGCGCTGGTCTTCCTCGCCCACCCCGTGGAGCGCTCCCCCCGGTGGCTGCAGGATCGGATGGGGGAGTCCCCCCTGCCGTGGGCCGATCGGGAGGTGACCGGGTTCACGGGCCTGGAGCTGTGGAACACGATGAGCGAGTTCAAAGCCCGGTTGAAAACCCCCCTCCACGCCCTCTACTACGCCTTCTTCCCCCAACGGTTCCTGCGCGGCCCGTTCCCCGAGGCGATCCGGTGGTGGGAGCAACTGTGGCGGTCGGAGATCCCGGCGGTGGCCATCGGCGGGGCGGACGCCCACGGGCACGCCTACGCGCTGGGGCCGCTGCGCCGCGTGCTGTTCCCCTACGAGTGGCTATTCCGGGCGGTGAACACCCACCTCCTGCTGGAGCGCCCGCTGCAGCGCCGCCCGGATGCGGATTGGCCCCTGATCCGCGCGGCGCTGGCGGCGGGGCGGGGCTGGATCGCCAACGACCTCCTGGGCTCCTCCCGCGGGTTCCGCTTCGAGGCCCACAGCGGCCACCGCCGGGCGACGATGGGGGAGACGCTCCGGCGCGCCGGGGCGGTCCAGTTCGAGGCCACGGCCCCCCTGCCGGGGGAGTTCCGGCTGATCCGTTTCGGGGACGGCCCCGTGGCCCGCGGCCGCGGACGGGCCTTCCGGCACCTCACCGCGGAACCGGGGATCTATCGCCTGGAAGTGTATCGGGCGGGCCGCCTCTGGATCCTCACCAACCCGATCCGGGTGCTGTAGCGCCCACTTCCCAGAGGGAGAAGCCGTGCGCGCCCTGGTCACCGGTGGGGCGGGGTTCATCGGCTCCCATCTGGTGGAGCGCCTGCTCGCAGAAGGACACGCGGTGATCGTCCTCGACGATCTCAGCGGCGGCCGGATCGAGAACCTCGCCCGGGTGCGGGACCATCCGCGCCTGCGGGTGATCGTGGGGGACGTGCGGGATCCGGCGGCCCTGCAGGCCGCCGTGGACGCGGCGGAGGTGGTCTTCCATCTGGCCGCCGTGGTGGGGGTCCCCCGCGTGCTGGCGGACCCTCTGCGGACGATCCAGGTCAACATAGAGGGGACGGAGCGGGTGCTGGAGGCGTGCGCGGCGCGGGGCATCCCGGTCTGCATCGCCTCCTCCTCAGAGGTCTATGGGAAGGGGGCCCGCTGGCCGGCGGCGGAGGGGGACGATCTACGGCTGGGCCCCCCGACGGTCCCCCGCTGGGCGTATGCGGTGAGCAAGCTGCTGGACGAGCACCTGGCCATGGCCTGGGCGCGCCGGGGCCTGCCGGTGAGCGTAGTCCGCTACTTCAACGTCTACGGCCCGCGGGCGGATCCCCAGGGCTATGGGTATGTGGTCGCGCGCTTCATGGATCAGGCGCTGCGGGGGGAGCCGCTCACGGTGTATGGGGATGGGCAACAAACCCGCTCGTTCCTTTACGTGGAGGATGCGGTGGAGGGGACGCTGCGGGCCGGGACCCTCCCGGCCGCCTTCGGCCAGATCTGGAACATCGGGAGTTCGGAGGAGATCACGATCCTCGCCCTGGCCGAGAAAGTGCGGGCGATCACCGGCCGGCCGGTCCCCATCCGCTTCCTGCCGCTCCCCGAGATGTATGGGCCGGATTTCGAGGAGGTCCCCCGGCGGATCCCGGACGTCTCGAAGGCGCGGGCGTTGCTGGGTTTTGAGGCCCGTGTTACCTTGGACGAGGGCCTTCAGCGAACCTGGGAGTGGTGGCGGACATGCCGACGCGTTTAAGCCGGTGGTGCGATCGGATCTTAGAGGCGGGGTGGCTGATGGCGGTGGTCATCGCCCCCCTCTTCTTCAACATCTACACCAGCCGGGTCTTCGAGCCGGACAAGCTGACCTTGGTGCGCTCCATCGCCCTGATCATGGCGGCGGCCTGGCTGGTCAAGCTGGCCGAGGCGGTGGGGCAGCGGGTTCCCCTCGCGCAGGCCCTCGGGTTCTCCGCGCGGACCCCCCTGGTGGGGCCCGCCCTGGCCACCGCCGCGGTCTACCTCCTGGCCACCCTGTTCTCCATCACGCCCTACACCAGCCTCTTCGGCTCCTACCAGCGGCTGCAGGGGACCTACAGCCTGCTGGCCTACCTTGTCATCTTCTTCAGCCTCCTGGCCGGGCTGCGGACGCGGCCCCAATTCGAGCGGTTGGCCACGGCGATGGTGCTCGCCAGCCTGCCCGTGGCCATCTACGGCCTGATCCAGCGCTACCGGCTGGATCCCCTGCCCTGGGGGGGCGATGTCACCAGCCGGGTGGCCTCCCATATGGGGAACGCCATCTTCGTGGCCGCCTACCTCATCATGGCGTTCATGCTCACCATGGGCCGCCTGGCGGAGACCTTCCACTCCATCTTGGTCACGGAACCCCCGCGGAACAGCGATGTGGTCCGCGGGGCGATCTACGTCTTCATCGCCGCGGTGCAGGCGGCAACGATCTACTTCAGTTTCAGCCGTGGGCCCTGGCTGGGGCTGATGGGCGGCCTCTTCCTGTTCCTGCTGCTCTGGTTGGTGATCCGCCGCCAGCGGGCGGGCCTCTTCGCGATCCTGGGCCTCGCAGCCGCCGGGCTGATCTTCCTGATCCTCCTCAACCTCCCCGGCGGCCCCCTCGAGCCCTTGCGGCAGTCCCCCTACCTCGGCCGACTGGGGCACATCTTCGAGACCGAGGGGGGAACGGGGAAGGTCCGGGTGCTGATCTGGCAGGGCGCGTTGCGCCTGGTGCTCCCCCACGAGCCGATCCAGTTTCCGGATGGCCGGCCGGATCCCTTCAACTTCCTCCGGCCTCTCATCGGCTACGGTCCGGAGTCCATGTATGTGGCCTACAACCGGTTCTACCCTCCAGAACTGGCCCACTATGAGGCGCGCAACGCCTCCCCCGATCGCTCCCACAACGAGACCTTCGACGCGCTGGTCAACGCGGGCCTGCTGGGCTTCCTCGTCTATCAATGGCTGTTCTTCTCCATCTTCGCCTACGGGCTTCGCAGCCTGAACCTGATCCACGGGCCGCGGGATCGGAACCTCCTCCTCGGCCTCTGGGTCGGGGGGGCGTTGGCGGTGGGATGGCTGTTCGCGCTCCGCTTCGGCCCCCACTTCCTGGGCGTGGCGGTCCCGGCGGGGACCGTGCTGGGGCTTCTGGTCTATCTGGTGTTCGCGGCCCTGCGGGCCTCGGGCGAGCCGCCCATCGAGCACCCCCATCGCTTCCTCCTGATCGCCCTCCTGGGGGGGATCCTCGCCCACTACATCGAGATCAACTTCGGCATCGCCATCGCCGCGACCCGCACATGGTTCTGGGCCTTCGCCGCCATGCTGGTGGTCCTGGGCGAGGGCTGGCTGGCCGATCCTGCCCCTGCCCGTCCGGCGCCCGCCCCTTCCGCCCCGGCCCGGAAGGGGAAGGACCGGGCCCGTGGGGAACCGCGCCCGCCCCTTCCACCCCGGCCCTGGTGGCCGGGGGTGGCGGCCTCCGGCCTGCTGATGGCCCTGATGCTCGCCCTGCTCTCGTATGAGTTCGTCACCAACCAGGGGCAGCGCCTGGACGCCCTCTCCCTCATCGTGACCAGCCTCACCCGCCTGCCGTTGCAGGGCAACCGGTTCTCCCCCTTCGTCCTGGTGATGTTCGGGCTCACCGGGGGCCTGGG
>FWWM01003588.1_pt1 | contig 38124 bp, 26 predicted proteins | sample 2228351 | NCBI WGS metagenome assembly FWWM01 (sample SAMEA103939774, study PRJEB20133) | metagenome
GCCGTTTCAAAGTCTCTGTTGTGTTCACCTGTACATTCTCCTTTCGGGTATTTTACCAACCCGATGTGACAGGTGTCACAATTATCAATATACGACTTCCACTCCGCCGCTTGACCTTTATGCCGATACGCCCTCTTCGCCCGTTCCAGCCACTTCGCCGCGGCGGGATAGAGATTGCTTTGGGTTCTCTCGATCAAGCCCTCTGCTTGTTTGATGGAAGTGTGAATCACCCAATCGGGGCAATGAGGGATAAGGGCGTCCGCCACCTTTTCCAACAGGCTGAATGAGCCGAAATCTTTCTCGGCAATTTTGATGGCTTCATCCCATTCCTTTTCTTCGAGATGAATATCCACCAGAATCTCCGGGAAATACATTTCACGTGCTTTCTTCAGGAGTGCGGGGCGAAGGTTATCTCAGTTCAGCGCGCAGGCGGTAGGACGGGGCGGTGCTCCCCTCGCAGTGCGCGGTCAAGACGATTCCACTCTCCATAGACTGCCACGACGGATCGTAGATGGCTCTCGAACGATAATATTCCCGCCCATTCTGATAATTCTGGTCGCTCGCTCGGTCTCGGATGATCTTTTCGGTCAATTTAATAACACAGCCAGCCTCCTCTCGGAATTTTACACCTGTCTATCTCCCACACCACGCACCACGCCCCACGCAACACGCACCACGCACCATACCATCTCCCATGCCGGGTTGGTGGGCGGAGGCAACATCCCCAAACCGGGCGAGATCTCATTGGCGCACAGGGGCGTTTTGTTCCTGGACGAGTTCCCCGAATTCGGCACGCGCGTGCTGGAAGTGATGCGCCAGCCGATGGAAGACAAGGTGGTCACCATCAGCCGCACCAAAGGCTCGTTGACCTTCTCTGCAAACTTTCAGTTGGTTGCTGCCATGAATCCCTGTCCGTGCGGGTATTATGGCGACCCGCTCAAACCTTGCACTTGCGCGCCCGCCATAGTGACCAAATATCAAAAGCGCATTTCTGGGCCGATGCTCGACCGCATAGACATCCACATCGAAGTGCCGCGCGTGGACTACGAGAAGTTGAGCAGCGACCGGCTGGGCGAGTCCTCGGTCTCCATCCGCGAGCGGGTGCAGGCGGCACGGGAACGACAACGCGCGCGCTTCGACGGTACGGACATTGTTTGCAATTCCGATATGCGCGTGGCCGAAGTCAGAAAGTTCTGCAAACTGGATGAAGCGGGGGACAACCTGGTGCGGGCGGCCATGAGCCAGTTGAACCTGTCGGCGCGCGGCTATCACCGGGTCTTGAAACTGGCGTGCACGATCGCGGACTTGGCAGGGAGCGAGACGATCCAATCCGTGCACTGGCGGAGGCGCTGCAGTACAGGCCGAAGTTGATGTTAGGATAAGCCTTTGTGAGGCGCACCTTATTTATGCCCTGCCAACAAATCTTGACATAGGCGCACGCCAGCCATGGCGTCTTTAAGCCAGTAATCTGCGCCGACATATTGACTGACTTGTTCGTCGATCATTCCCCCTCCAATCAGGATGGGAAAGTAAAGGTGGTTCTTGGCCGCCTCGGCCCGCAACATGGCCACCGTCTCCTTCATCATGTCAAAGGATGCCGTGATAAGACCGGATAAGCCAACAATGTCTGGCTTGTATTCCACGGCTTTGGCAGCGAATTCACTTGGAGGTACATCAACTCCCAGGTCAATAACGGTAAAGCCATGACATGCGAGCAACATGCCGAGCATGTTTTTACCAATGTCATGGATGTCCCCAGACACTGTGCCAACTAGAATGCGTCCGGATGATTTTTTGTCTGTGCTTTTTATGAGCAGGGGCTGAATTAACTCAACCACTTCCCGAAAGATCTCGCCAGACATGATTAGACCTGCAATGTAATACTTGCCCTCTTCATAGCGTTTTCCCACAATCTGCATGCCTTGATTGCACTCTTCCAAAATTTGCATCAGGTCGCTGCCGGCTGCAATGCGTGTTTGAACAATTTCGAGGACAGCCTCTTCTTCGAGGTCGTCCAATAATTCAGTCAGTGAGCGGTTATAGTTTTTTGTCATAGACGTTCCTTATCTTCCATCAACAAGCCGACTCGGGTGGAAAATTTCAGGCAATCTGACCGGCCAATGAACCAGCCCCAACTAATGGGCTTATCGTTGAAATCGTAAAATAAATGTTCAAAGCAAAAGGCGGCCATTGGCTGTGGCGCCTGTAAAATTCTTGCTTCTTCATCGTTGAGTATGGTCGCTTCGAGGCTGATATCACCATGCTTAAGGAGGGTTTCTCCCGTACCGTTGAAAAGACGTTGTAGGGCAGTTACCTCAAGCTCCGCCTCGACAATGGGGCGGAGGGGATCATAGACGAGGTATTCGCGATGGTATAACGAGGGCCGGCCATTGGTATTCAACAGACGACGAATGTAAATCGCTCGTTCACCCTGAAGAATATCCAACTTGCGCGCAACGCGCTCGTCAGCCTTTACGATGCGCGCTTCCAATATATTGACTGTGGTATGTTGGGTGTCATTCAGCAAGGCTTGGAGATTCTTGAGTCCAAAGGTAGCCTCTCCCATCGCCACAGGCTTGACAAAAGTGCCGCGTCCTTGCTCGGCGACCACCAAACCTTGGTCTACCAGGGCATTGATGGCCCGGCGAACGGTCATGGGGCTGACCCCGTAACGCTCACACAGTTGTGCTTCGGAGGGCAATTGATCCCCTGGCCGCAGAATGCCAGCGGCCATGCTTTGACGCAGAATGCTGACTAGTTGGGCGTAAGCAGGTTCGTAAGAACTGCGATCTATGGAGGCTGTCTTTTCGAGGATTTGGCCGTTCGGTCGTTGGGTCATTTGCGTTCCAATGGTAGAAAAGTGACATTTGCCACTTGATAACTTCCCTATATAAGTGTATAATTTTAGCAGTTAGAACATCTTGTGCCGGTCCCAATTCTACTACGAACTTGCGTGCTAAGTCAGTTGAATACTCGTCCAGAATCAGACCAGTGGTCGCATTTGTATACCGCACGCCGCCAGGTGATTGCCTGTAAGACGGTTATTGAGGAGATGTTACCATTCCTTCCCAGCGATGTGCCGTATGATGTGCTGGATTTTGGCTTACATATTCGTCCTGACGAATTGAAAAAAGCATTACAGGAAAAAATAGATCGGGCCAGCCTTCAGGCAAAGGTTTTGTTGCTTGGGTACGGGCTTTGCTCCATGGCAGTGATTGGTCTCAAGACAGCATTGGCTACTCTTGTCATTCCTCGCACCGATGATTGTATTGCTATTTTCTTGGGTTCGTGCAATGTCTATAAGGAACAGGTCAGGAAGGAACCCGGCACATACTATCTCACCAAAGGATGGATCGAGGCGGGGAATACCCCCTTTGAAGAACACAAAGCGTTAGTGGAAAAATATGGCCAGGAGAGAGCCGAACGCATGACGCGTCTGTTGTTAAAGAATTATAAACGCTTGGCTTTTATCAATACTGGTATATACGACATCGAACGCTATCGGGAATATACACGTCGGATTGCAGCCCAATTCGACCTTCGTTTCGAGGAACTTGAAGGCTCGCCGGCTCTGGTCAAAAAGATGGTCTTTGGTCCCTGGGATGGAGAATTCGTGGTGGTGGTGCCGCCGGGTGAGGCCGTTTCTTACAAGGATTTTGTAGGTCTAAAATCAGACGTTACTTGACGACCATAGAGGCTTTTAGACACATTTCAGGAGAGAATATGAAGATCATTGGAGAGAAAATCAATGGCACCCGTAAGCAGGTTGCCCAGGCGATTTTGGAGCGGGATGCAGACTTCATCAAGGATTTGGCCCAGAAGCAGGCTGATGCCGGTTCGACTTGGCTGGATGTGAACGCAGGCACCCCTCCTGACCGAGAGCCAGATGACTTGGTGTGGCTGATTGAGACAATTCAGTCAGTGGTGGATGTTCCTCTCTCGTTGGATAGTGCCAACCCCTGCGCTTTGGAGATTGCTGTCAGAGCGGTAAAGAAGACGCCTATGATCAACTCGATCAGCGGTGAGCCAGAACGCCTGGAGAAAATCTTGCCTATTGTGGCCAAGTATGACTGCGAAGTGATTGCACTGGCAATGGACGATAAGAGAATTCCAGAAACATTCGACCAACGCATGGAAGTCATCGAAAAGGTGTTAGGTGCTACTCATGCCGCCGGCATTGCCGATGACAGGGTATATGTGGACCCACTGGCAATGACGATTGCTACCCTGAATCAAAGTGCAGTGATTGCCTGTGACACCATTCGCGCTGTGCGCGCAAAGTATCCCCAGGTGCATTTCACAATGGGATTGAGCAATATTTCTTTTGGGTTACCGGCTCGCAAGCAAATCAACCGTGGCTTGTTGATTCTAGCCATGCAAGCCGGCCTCGATAGCGCTATCCTTGACCCTCTGGACAAGGAATTGCAGGCTGCCATCGTCACAACGGAACTCTTGCTTGGCAAAGATAAGCATTGCTTGAACTACTTGAAAGCGTCACGTCAAGGACTTTTCGATTAAGAAAAAATCACCTGGTCACTCGACACTTTGAGCATGGGACATGGATAAACGCCGATGACCACGGAACTTTCATCAAATTCATGGCAAAGAGACCCTTTTTCCGCGTATTCCGCGCTCGTTCACGTCCTGGCTTCAGAAACTTTCAGATAGCTAGAAAAGCACAGGAGGTAAAAATCAAGAATCGTGAAAAAGCCTGAATAACCACTTCGGTAGTTGTTTGATGATTGATCTGATCTCAAAAAGGAGACACGCTATGTCAAAAGAATTGATACAAGCCATCACCGAAATGCGCGAAGAGGACGCACTCAAAATTACCACCCAATTACTCGATAATGGCACTTCCCCGGCTGATATCCTGGGCGCTTGCAAAGATGCTATGGAAGTCATTGGCAAGCGATTTGAATGTGGCGAAGCCTTCATCCCTGAATTGATGCTGGCAGGTGAAATGTTGTCTGCAATCACCGGGGTGTTGAAACCGCGTATGGCCGAACAAGCCAGCGCAGAAAGGCTTGGCAAGGTGGTACTTGGCACGGTGCAGGGAGACATCCATGATATTGCCAAGGATATCGTGGGCTTTATGCTAGACTTGAATGGCTTCGAAGTGACCGACTTGGGCGTGGATGTTCCACCAGCCAGGTTCGTAGAAGCTGTCAAGCAGACTGGCGCAAAGATCGTTGGCTTGAGCGGTTTCCTAACATTGGCTTTCGACCCCATGAAGGATACGGTCAAGGCTCTGAAGGATGCCGGGCTCAAAGATGTCAAGGTCATGATTGGTGGCGGACAGGTTGACGAAAACATCCGCCAGTACACAGGCGCAGACGCCTACGGCAAGGATGCTATGGCGGCTGTTGCCATCGCCAAGAGTTGGGCATAGGAGAGTAAATCATGTTTGTCAGACCCGATAATTGGAATCAAATGTCCCCGCTGGAACGGCGGAAGGCTCGTCTCGATGCCTGGCAAAATGCGCCTGTGCAGTTTGTCAGTCCAGATTCGGAGGCGAAATACAAAGAACGCATCGAGCGCCTGCGCAAAATCTACGACATGGAGCCGCATGATCGCCCCATTGCTGATCCTTTCATGGGCGCTAATGAATATGTCGTGCGCCGCAAGGGGATCATCGGAAAGGATATTGTTTATAACCATGACAAGATGCGGGAACCTGTCTTGGAATTCCATCGAGAATTTCAGCCAGATGTATCTGTGGGCGTCCTACCATATCCGGGCAAGTCTTGGGATATTTTGGACTTCAAATTGTATGTATGGGGCGGACAGAAATTGCCTGATAACCTGGCTATCCAGGCCGTCGAAGGCGAGTACATGCAGCCAGAGGAATATAAAGACTTCATTGCCGACCCGACCGCTTTTTGGCTCAAACAGTATTTGCCGCGTGCATATGGCGCCTTGGCACCGCTGGCTATGTTACCCGACTTTCCACGCATCTCGGAAAGCGTAGATACCATTGATTTGTTGGTTCCTTTTGGCTTGCCTCCTTTCCAGGAAATGCTCAAGAAGATGATGGAGGCCGCTAATGAGTTGATGAAAACTCTGGCCTCAGTTGGTCAGACGGGTGCAATGGTCGCCGCCGAAGGCTTCCCTGGCATGGGATTGAACATTGTCAAGACCCCCTTCGATTATCTAGGAGATACGCTGCGCGGTACTAAGGGAATCTTAATGGATATGTATCGCCGGCCCAACGATCTGCTTGCGGCTTGCGAAGCCTATGTGCCTGTCTTGATCAAGTCCATCATTGGTGCCAGCGACCGTACTGGGGCTCCGTGCGCATTGTATGTGCTGCATAAGGGTGCAGATGCCTTCATGTCAAGGGAACAATTCGAGAAGTTTTACTGGCCTACCTGGAAGCAGGTCATGATGGCGCTGTATGAAGAAGGCATCATAAGTTACCTGTTTGTCGAAGGTTCTTACAACAACCGTTTGGAGTATTTGGCTGAAATGCCGGAAAAGTCTCTCGTCTGTCACTTCGACAAGACTGACATGCGTCGGGTCAAGGAAGTTCTAAGCGACAAATTTATCATCGCTGGGAACGTGCCCGCCTCCCTGATGGCGACCGGCACGGTGGATGAAGTGCGGACCTATTGTGCTGACCTCGTAGAGCTGTTTGCCGATGCTCCCGCCTATATTATGGCACACGGTTGCTACTTCGAAAACACCACCGATGAAAAAATGCGCGCCTTCATGGATTCGGTCAAGAAATAGTTTCGTCTCTTCTAAACCCTGCGCCTCCCAGGGCGCAGGGTTTTTTTCTAATCTTGAATAAAAAGGGAAAAATCATGATACAAACAATTCCTCTTTCTCAGTCACCAGCGTCTCAAAAAAAAGTGGCCCTTGGCTTGTGGGCAGTTTTCATTGCCTACTTTTTGTCTTATTTCTTCATGAACGGTGTGAATATTGTCCAGCCTAAGATGGTCGAGGAATTCAACGGCATGGCGTTGTTTGCCTGGTTGATTGCCTTGCCTGCACTTGGTTCTGCCGTCGCTACACTTTTGTTTGGAAAACTGTCCGATATGTATGGGCGTCGTTCCATCCTACTCATTTCGTTAGGTTTGTTCTTGGTCGGTTCTATTCTCTCTGTTCTAAGCACAACCATGGCTTTTGCCATTGTAGCCCGCGTGATTCTTGCCTTAGGCCAGGGCGCTATTGCGCCAATGTGCTTTTCGGTTATCGGTGACCTGTTCGAACCGGCAGCACGTGCTAAATGGAGTGGGATGCTCAATCTGCCGGCTGGCATTGCTGCTACCATTGCTCCTACATTGGGTGGCATCATTACAGATAGCAGCCTGAGCTGGCGTGGTCTCTTTTGGGTGTGTGTGCCGATTGTGTTGATTGCTGGCGGTCTGGTTGCGTTAGGCGTCCCGGGGCGTCAAGGAAAGGTCGAGCAAAAAGTGGACTTTCTGGGTATCATCGTAATGGTGATCGCTTCGGCCATGTTGATCTTTGGCTTCTCATGGATTGGCAACCCTGCTAAAGGTGGTTTGGGCATCGGTCTGATTGTGGCCTCTGTCGTTGCTTGGATCGTTTTCATCGCTGCTGAGAAGAAGGCTGAGGCTCCCATTCTCGATCCGCAGGTACTGTTCAATCGTACCTTTATCACAGCCGCCGGTTCAGGATTTATGTCGTTCTTCGGCTTGCTCGGTGTGATGATTTACTCGCCAGTCTTTGCTCAGAATGTGATGGGCGTCAGCCCAACTGTCAGTGGCTCGATGCTCACGCCTTTCAGTATGTTGTTTGCCTTCATGGGCATCTCGGCTGGATTCTTGCTTGCCAAGACCAAGAAATACAAGTGGATATATATTGGCGGATATGCCATCCTTACTTTGGCCATGCTCATTATGTGGCAATTTACTGCCGAAACACCCATCTGGCTGTTTGTGGTGGCCACAGCGTTGGTTGGCTTTGGAAACGGCGTCATGCCCACCATCAATACGTTGGTGGCACAATTTGCGGTTCCCAAACGTTTGCTCGGTGTGGCTGTTGGCGCCATTTTCTTCTTCGTCATGATGGGCATGGCCATTGCTCCTGCCATTCTGGGACTGGCCCAGAACAGTGCTGCCAGTCTGGAAGCCGGCTTGAAACTGGTTTTCTTCGTAGGCGCTGTTGGTATGGTCGTTTCGCTTCTCATGGTTTTCACTATTCCTGAAATCGCAATGGACGCTGAAGGGGCCGAGGCGCAACCTGTTGCTGAAGTTACTCCTGAATCGGCAGACTAAAGTTTTTGTTTAAGGGCGCAAAACGATGGAGTTCAAGATATACTTTGAACTCCATTGCCCTTTTTGAACAGGAAAAATTTCGATGAGGTATCCATTCGTGCATTCGAAATCGCGCTCCGAAGCCTCCTTTGTGGAATTTGTTGTCATCATCTCCTTGATGATGGCGCTCACGGCTTTATCCATTGATGCGATGATGCCTGCCCTGCCCAAGATTGAGAGTGAATTGCGCCTCCAACATACAAACGATCGTCAGTTGATCATATCCATAATTTTTTTGGGTTTGTCTATTGGTCAATTGTTTTTCGGGCCGCTTTCCGATAAAACAGGGCGCAAGCCCGCTGTATACCTGGGCTATGCTCTCTACCTCATTGGTTCTCTTCTGGCGGCTTTTTCGCTTGGTTTTCCAATGATGTTGGCTGGCAGGCTTTTGCAGGGAATTGGCGTGTCGGCCCCTCGTGCGATTACACTTGCAATTGTGCGCGACTGCTATGCCGGCCGCAGAATGGCGCGCGTTATGTCGTTTGTCACCACCGTCTTCATCCTGGTCCCCATGCTGGCCCCCTCTCTCGGGCAAGCCATTCTAGGTTTCTTCGGCTGGCGAGTCATTTTTGTTAGTTTTGTGGTCATTGCCTTGTTCACTCTCGCCTGGTTTGCATGGCGAATGCCCGAAACCCTGCCAGACGAAAAACGCGCTCCTTTCTCGTTGCGACATATCGTAAAGGCTACCTCGGCGATTGTGCAGAATCGCACGGCGTTTGGATATACTCTCTCTGCCGGCTTGATTGGTGGCGCCTTTTTAGGCTATTTGAACTCGGCCCAACAAATTTTCCAGGAACAGTATGCTCTGGGAGAATTTTTTCCTGTTCTGTTTGGGTTGATTTCTGGTTCCATTGGCTTGGCCTCTGTCTTGAACGCCCGGCTGGTAATGTGTTTTGGGATGCGCTTCCTAGTACACTGGTCTCTACGCCTCATCCTGACCTTGGGGGGAATTGCTTTTGCAGGCGCCCTCCTGACGGCTGGTCATCCGCCGCTCGTTTTCTTGATGATTTATCTCATGCTCACCTTCTTCTGTATCGGTATTTTATTTGGCAATCAAAATGCCCTGGCTATGGAACCCTTGGGACAATTGGCTGGGATGGGAGCAGCAGTGGTTGGTTCTCTTACGACGCTGATACAAATGCCTCTTGGCACGCTGATTGGCCGAAATTACAACGGCACGATCTTTCCCCTGGTGTTGGGTATCATCATTCTGACCGCCCTGGCTATTTCCGTGGTGCGTTGGACTGAGACGAAACCAGTCGCTTCCATGTGCTTGTAGCCAAGAAAGGATCAGCTCACTGTGTTTACCATTGACTTCGAACCCATTGGCCGCCGTGGGACATTTTCAGGTGGTCAGTCTGTGCTTGATTGCGCCCGCCAATTGAGTGTTGACCTGGTCAGCATTTGCGGTGGCGTGGGGAACTGTGAACGCTGTAAGGTGCAGGTGATTTCTGGACAGGTTTCTGCACCAGCATTGGAGGAGCAAGCCGCCCTCTCTGCCAAAGAACTGGAGCAGGGTTATCGCCTGGCTTGTATGACTTACCCACTTAGTGATGTCAAATTGCATGTTCCGCCTGAATCGTTGAGCGCGCCTCAGCGCACCCAGGTTGAAGGATTGAAAGTGGATGTACAGCCACAGCCGCTTGTGCGCGGTTTGGACGCGCATCTGACACCACCCACGCTTGCTTCCCCGCAGGCGGATGTGTCCAACCTTTGGCAGTCTCTTGCCGCACAGGGCGTTCCAGCGGGTCAGGTTGATTTCTGTGTTCAACAGACGCTCTCGCAGGTCATCCGTGAAAATAATTGGCAATTGCGCGCAGCCTTGCGAGGAGATGAGATTGTCGCCATTGGGGCACCCTCCAGTCGCTGGCTGGGGCTGGCCGTAGATATTGGCACTACCAAGATCGCCGCTTATTTGCTGGATATGGAGAGTGGCTGCACTCTGGCATCCAAGGGCTTGATGAACCCGCAGATTTCCTACGGCGAAGACGTGGTCTCTCGTATCGTCGCTGCTAGCAAGTCTCCCGCCGATGCCCTCAGGCTGCAATCTCTCTTATCTGAGGCGCTTTCGAAATTGGCTGCAGAGCTGTGCGCTGAAATTGGGGCGCACCCTGCTGAGATTGTAGAGGCAGTGGTGGTTGCCAATACCGCCATTCATCACCTGTTCCTGAGGTTGCCGGTTAAGCAATTGGGGCTTTCCCCTTACGTGCCGGCAGTTGACCAGGCTTTGGATGTCAAAGCCCGTGATGTTGGCTTGCAAATCGCCTCCGGTGCCTACATTCACTTGTTGCCCAACATTGCCGGTTATGTTGGTGCAGATCACGTTGCTATGTTGCTTGCCACGCGCTTGGCCGAGGCACCCGGTGTCTCTCTTGCTATTGACATTGGCACGAACACCGAAATTTGCCTGAACAATCATGGCCGGATGACCAGCGTCTCTTGCGCCTCGGGACCAGCCTTCGAGGGCGCGCACATCAAATTCGGGATGCGGGCTGCGCCGGGGGCCATTGAGCATGTCCGGCTGGAGAAAGAGCGCTGGGAGATCCAAACCATCGGCAGTGAAGCCCCGGTTGGCATCTGTGGCTCCGGTTTACTCGATGCCGTTGCGCAATTACGAACGCATCAAATCATTGACCGCTGCGGGAAGATGGTTTCACACCCCCTGATTCGTCTCTGGGATGGCCAACCAGAGCTTGTACTAGCCGAACGCATGGGCCTGGAGCCTATTACGCTTTCTCAAAAAGATGTGCGGGAGTTGCAATTGGCCAAAGCCGCCATCCGCGTGGGCATTCAGGCGCTGGTCGAGGCAGAAGGGCTGGATGAAAACGCCATCGAGCGGGTATTTATTGCCGGTGCATTTGGCACCTTCATTGACGTAAAATCTGCCATTACGATTGGTATGCTGCCCAATTTGCCGCTAGAACGCTTCACCCAAGTTGGTAACGCTGCTGGCACAGGTGCGCGCCTAGCCCTCATCTCAAAACACGAGCGCGACAAAGCAAAATGGATTGCTTTCCAAGATGGCTACATCGAATTGGCAAAGATACCAAATTTCAATCGCAAATTTGCTGAGGCCACTTACTTGTAATGTAACCTTCCCCTATTATTATTTACGTTAGCGCGCCAAACCGATGGGGCGGCAGTTCAACTGCCGCCCGAACTCAATGGTTATCCCAGCACTTTGGCGCGCCAGGTTATTTACTGTGCAGGTTGTTCTGATTGCACTGTGGGTCCTGCAGAAAGAGCTAGAAATGACGTACGATCGCCATATTTGGTGTGCTTGCTTATGGATGAAAAGGGCAGTTTTAGCCGGTTTAGGTCATATATGGTGGTCAACTTGCAAATAGGCTGAGTAGTTTGACAACGTCATGTTGAATATTTGTTCTATAAAACTCTATGCTTTCTGTCACTGCGAGCGATGGTCGAGCGCTGCATCGAGATCGTCGAGATGTAGGCGGCGGGTCTCGATACACCACTTCGTGGCTACTCGACCATCGCCGCCGTATCGAGACCAGAGCGAAGCCCTGGCCTGACGCCAGGACAGGCAGTCTCCTGGTTTGCGAGGGGGTGCTTCCCTTCGACTAGGCTCTCGATAAACTCGACCCGGCGGGTCTCGATGAGGTCAGCAGTGACCTCATTCCCCCACCTGCTTGAGCAACTTGTTTCAGGGGATTAAAATCTTGCCTGTGCTACGCCTCCTTCGGATTTCATGCTATACTTCGCCCGCTCGTCTGCTCGACAAGCCTCGCTCGATGTGCCTGATGACCACTACGATGGAACCCTCTTCCGCCAATCGGCAGATCGCTCGCGCCGCCGGCACCGTCATGTTCGCCATTCTGCTTGGCCAGGTCACCGGCCTGCTGCGTGGAATCCTGGTAGCGCGCGCCTTTCCACCTGCCGAACTGGATGCCTTCTTTGCCGCCAACCGCGTCTCCGAGACGCTGTTCACCTTGCTGGCGGCCGGCGCTCTTGGCTCGGCTTTCATCCCCACTTTTACCGGCTTACTGGCCAAAGGCGAAAAAACGGCAGCCTGGCAATTAGCCGCCTCTATCTCCAATCTAATCCTGTTGACGCTGATGTTCCTGGCAGGCCTGGCGGCGATCCTGGCCCCGCACATCGTCCGCTATGCGCTCGCGCCCGGCCTGGCCACCGACCCGCGCTTGTTTCTCCTCACCGTGGACTTGCTGCGCATCCAACTGGTCTCAGCGGTCTTGTTTGGGTTGGGAGGTTTGATTGTAGGCATCCTGAATGCGCACCAGGTCTTCTTCATCCCGGCATTGACACCCTCCATGTATCAACTGGGCATGATCTTCGGCGTGCTGGTGCTGGCCCCGCGCATGGGCATCTACGGGCTAGCCTGGGGGGTAGTCATCGGCGCGGCTTTCTACCTGCTCATTCAAATTCCCTCGCTGGTCAAGATTGCCTCCTTCGAGGCGGTCGATTCCTCACAGGCGCAGGGAGGAGGGTATACAGGCACACAGGCACACAGGTATACAGGTATACAGGTATACAGGTATACAGGTACACAGGTATACAGGTATGGAGGTATACACGCATTACGCAACTACCCTCTCTCCCTCGGCCTCCGCAATTCGTCTGTCCGCAAAGTCTTCCGGCTGATGGGACCGCGCGTATTGGGCGTGGCAGTGGTGCAACTCAACTTCTGGGTCAACACCTGGCTGGCCTCGCAGATGGCGCCCGGTAGCGTGACCGGCCTGCAATACGGCTTCTCGCTCATGCTCATGGCGCAGGCTGCCATTGCTCAATCGGTAGCCATTGCTGCCATGCCGACCTTCTCGGCCCAGTTTGCGCTCGGCCAACTGGATGAAATGCGCGCCTCCCTATCTGCCAGCCTGCGCGGCGTACTGTTTCTGGCGCTGCCTGCCAGTTTGGGGCTGATCCTGTTACGCGAACCCATTGTGACCCTGCTCTACCAGCGTGGGCAATTCGACGCGCGCATGACGGCGCTGACGGCCTGGGCCCTGCTGTGGTACGCCGCCGGCATGATTGGCCACGCCATCATGGAAGTGTTGACGCGCGCCTTCTATGCTCAACACGACACCCGCACCCCCGTGCTCATCGGGGCAATCGCCATGGGGGCGAACGTCCTTTTCAGTTTCACCTTCTCTGCCTTGTTCGCGCGCCTGGGCTTCATGCCTCATGGCGGCCTGGCGCTGGCCAACTCGCTGGCTACAGCACTGGAAGCGACAGCGCTTTTCGTGACGATGCGCAAACGTCTGAATGGTCTTGGGGGGACTCACTTGCTGCGCGGCCTCTCCCTGGCCCTGGCCGGGACGTTGACCATGAGCGCCGCCTTACTGCTGACGCTGCGCCTCTTCTCTGGACGACCGGTCTGGTTGCTGGCCCTCGGCGGAATCCTGGCGGGCGGCCTGACCTACGCCCTCACCCTGGCCGCCCTGCACGCCCCAGAAGTGGGCATCCTTCGAGAAGCCCTGCGTCGGCGGTTAGCCAGGCCCTAAGCCGGCCATAGCATCCACATCACGGTTGCCACCAGCACACCGAACAACACCCCGCCGGCCACTTCCAGGGGGGTATGTCCTAACACCTCGCGCAATTCCTTTTCATCGAACATGTGCCCGCGCAGCAACTCTTCGAACAAGATGTTGATGCGCTGCGCGTGAATGCCAGCCTGCCGCCTTACGCCGGCCGCATCGTAAGTCACCACCATCGTCAAGGCTAAACTGACGGCAAACAAGGGATGGTCGAAACCATGATACAGCCCAACCGCCATCGTCACAGACGAGACCAGCGCCGAATGCGAACTGGGCATGCCGCCCACGCTCAACAACAACGCCCAATTCCAGCGGCGCGTATACAGGAAATCGAGAGGTATCTTGATGAGTTGCGCCAACAGCCAGGCTGTGAGCATAACGATCAAGACGCGGTTTTGGAAAAGAGCCAGCAGGTTCATGCTTCATTCATCCATATCGAACTCTTCTACCCCCTCCGCCGATAGTTTGTGGACCTTCAACTCGGCCTGCTCCAACAACGCGCCGCAGTGTCTGACCAGGGCCTGCCCCCGCTCGAATAGCCGCATGGCCTCATCGAGAGGCGCTTGCTCTTCTTCCAACGCGGTCATGATGCTATCCAACTCAGCAAAGGCTTCTTCATACGTCAGGTCTTTCACAGGTTTAGGAGGTGACTTCTTGGACATAAAACTCCATCCAATTCTTGATTTGCGATTTGCGATTTACGATTTGCGCACTACCGCCCCAAACTGCCCATCCATGACACGCACGACAATCTCATCGTTGGCCTGTACCTGCTCCACGCGCGACACCAACACGCCATCTTGCACGCGGCTCACCACGGCATACCCGCGCGCCAGCACCGCCAACGGACTGAGAGCCTGCAAACGCCGCTCCAGTCCCTGCAAGCGCGCCCCCTCCAGCGACAAGCGATGCTGCAACGCAGATAATCCGCGGCGTGAGAAATCGTCCAGGCGTTGACGGCCGGTCTGGATGCGACGCTGCGGGGAGACGAATCGGAGGCGGTCGGTCAGGGATGCGATTCTGCTCTTTCGCGCGGCCAACAGGCCCAGGGTCGAGGCGGCGAGGCGGTTCTTCATCTCCAGCAGCCAGGAGGATAAATCTGCCAGTGTCACGGGGGTCGCCAATTCGGCGGCGGCAGTAGGCGTGGGAGCGCGCAGGTCGGCAGCAAAGTCGGTCAGGGTGAAGTCGGTCTCGTGTCCTACACCGCTGATGACCGGGACGGAGCAAGCAGCCACGGCGCGCACTACGCGCTCGTCGTTGAAAGCCCACAGGTCTTCGATGGAACCGCCGCCGCGCGCCAGCAAGATGACATCGGGCAAGAGACGCTCGAGGGCGGCCAGCGCAGCCACCAGGCCGGGCAGGGCCTCATCGCCCTGTACCGGCGAGGCCGCCAGGATGATCTCAGCCAACGGCATGCGGCGACGCAGGGTGTTGAGCATGTCGCGCAGGGCCGCGCCGGTGGAAGACGTGACGATGCCAATCTTGCGGGGCAGGGGGGGGATGGGGCGCTTGCGTTCGGCATCGAACAACCCCTCGGCTTCGAGCAGGGCCTTCAGGCGCAGGAATTCCCGATAGAGCGCGCCTTCGCCCAGTGGGCGAATCAGGTCGGTGTAGAACTGGTATTGCCCTTGGGGTTCATATACGCTTACCTTGCCGTGCGCCTCGACTGCCATGCCATCTTGCAAAGGGAGAGCGAGACGGCGGGCGTCCATACGCCACATTACGCAGCGCAGCGAGGCGCCCGTGTCCTTGAGCGTAAAATAGACATGCCCAGAGGCCGGCCGCGCCAGGTTAGAAATCTCGCCTTGCACCCACACGTCTTGCAGGCTGGGGTCGGTTTCCAGCAGGCTGCGGATGTGCTGGGTCAGGCGGGTGACCGTCCAGGTAACGGAAGCGAAGAGGGATGGCTGCGGCATGGGCGTTTCTCGCGCAGGAGGATACCCTATTCTAACCGCTCTTACAAGGTAGACGGCGACTGAAGTCGCTACTACGGTCACCCCAAGTGGTCGAGGTATTTTAGCCCTGAGCCGGTGTTGAACAAAACCACCCTTTCATCTGGCCGGATCCAGCCCCTGCGCGCCAGTTCCCTGGCAGCCGCAAGGGTAGCAGCGCCTTCGGGGGCGGCAAACAGGCCCTCTTGGGAAGCCAATTGTCTTTGGGCTTCCAAAATGGCTTCGTCACTGACCGCTACCGCCGTACCTTGGCTCTCGCGAATATCTTTCAGGATGAGGTGATCGGCAAAACTCTTTGGCACACGCAGGCCGGAGGCAATGGTGTGCGCATTCAGCCAGAAATCGCAAAATGGGGCTCCCTTCTCGAAGGCGGCAACTACCGGCGCGCAGCCCTCGGCTTGCACCGAAACCATGCGCGGCCGCTGGAGACTGTTCAACCAGCCTAGCGCCTCCAATTCGGCAAAGGCCTTCCACATCCCTACCAGGCCGGTACCGCCGCCGGTGGGGTAAATGATGACCTCTGGCAATTCCCAGTCGAAGGTTTCCGCCAATTCGTATCCCATCACTTTCTTGCCTTCGGTGCGATAAGGCTCCTTGAAGGTGGACACATCGAACCAGCCTTCTTCGCGCGCCTTGATGCCGGCCATGCCAGCGGCATCGCTGATCAACCCGTCTACCAGAACCACTTGTGCGCCGGCGATTTTGCTTTCCTCGATGTTGGCGGTGGGCGTATCTTTGGGCATGTAGATGAGGGCTTTCATGCCGGCGCGGGCGGCGTAGGCCGCCATGGCGCCGCCGGCGTTGCCGGCTGTGGGAATGATGACCTTTTCGATGCCTAACTCCCGCGCTTTGGAGACCGCAGCCGAAAGACCGCGCGCCTTGAAAGAGCCGGTAGGGTTGCTGCTCTCGTCTTTGACGAACAGATGAGGCAAACCCAGGGCTTCTCCAGCCCTGGGCAAATGTAGCAAGGCTGTATCCCCCTCGCCGAGGGTGATCATATTTTGAGGCCCACGCACAGGGAGTAATTCATGCCAGCGCCACATTCCTTTTGGGCGGCGGCGAATTTCGTCCCGGTCGACATGCTGGCGCGCTGCCGCTAGATCGTAATCAACCAATAAAGGCGCCTGGCAATCTGGGCAAAATGTATGCACTTCATCGGCTGAGAAGAGACTGCCGCAGTCAGAACATCGAAGATTGCTTATGTATGAGGTTGCCCGTAACGTTTTAGGCGAAATGGAAGCGATTGTTCTGCGCATGATGAACCCCGCCTGTCCTCAGGACGGATTCTGCGGGGAAGGGACAAAGGCCTCGACGCGCGCCCACAATTCACGGATGTTGATGGGCTTGGACATGTAGACGTCACAACCGGCGGCCAGGGCTTTTTCTGCATCGCCTCGCAGGGCGTTGGCGGTAATGGCAATGATGGGCGTATAGGCCAGAGCTGGCTTGACTGTGCTGGAGCGCAACCGACGGGCCACTTCGTATCCATCCACATCGGGCAGGTTGATATCGAGCAAAATCAAGTCCACTTCTTGGGTCTCGGCCATTTGGATGCCATCCACACCTTTGACGGCCTCCAGCAAGCGATAGCCGCGCGCTTCCAGCGCACGCTTGACCAACATCATATTGTCTGGATTGTCTTCGATGTACAGGACGTTATTGCCCATAATCATCTCCTTGTTCATTCTCCGTTCTTCTCTTCGATGACCTGGATGACCTGATCAACGAATTGGCGGACAGGCAACGAGCCTTTTTGATAAACTGCTTCGATATGACCGTTCAGGCGTTTTCTCTCTTCGGGTGAGATGTCTTTGGCGCTCACGACGACTACCGGAATATCGCGCGTTCGAGGGTCCAATTTGAGTTCCTCTACCAGGCCAAAGCCATCTATGCCGGGCATCATCAAGTCGGTCACGATCAAATCAGGCAATTTTTGCCGTGCCAATGACAGCCCCTCCCAACCATCTTTGGCATGGAATAGACGATAAGATTTATGGCGTTCCAGCAAGCGGCGGATGAGCAGGGCATCGTCTTCGTTGTCGTCAATCAGCAAAACGGTCGTGGTTTTCTCGTCCAGGTTTTCGAGCGCAGCCTGTAAGCCCTCGCGTGGGGCCGGGGATTGATCCTCGCTCAGGTGAACATCTACCGCAAATTGATCGCCCAAGACATGCTTTTCGACCGGGAAAGTATGGCCGGTGCAGTTGACCACGACGCTCTCTTCTGCGCCGATGAGGTTGTTCTTGAGCATCTTTTCCAGGCCGGCAAAGGCTACCGCAGCCGCCGGCTCTACGGCCATTCCCTCGGTTTTGGCCAGGGCGCGCATGGCCGAGAAGGCTTCGGCATCGCTGACCGCCTCCATGACGCCGCCGTGGGTTTGGGTCAGTTTCCACAGGTACGTATAGGCCTTGCCGGGATCACCGGTGGAGAGAATGATGATGCGCGTATTGGGAATGACCGCCTCGGCAACCTCTTTACCGGCTTTGAAGGCATTGACCATCGGCGCGCAGCCATCGGATTGGATGATGGCCAGTTTGGGAATGCGTTCGATCAACCCCATTGCGAACAATTCTTTGAAACCATGGTAAACGCCCAGCGGCCCCAAGCCGCCGCTGACGGCCTGAATGTACCAATCAGGCGCGCGCCAGCCGAGTTGCTCCACGATTTCGTAAGCGATCGTCTTCATCGACTCTTTGGCCGGGATGGAACTGGCGCCGCGATCTAGCAGCAGGTGCCGTCGCTGGGCGAATTGAGCGGCAATTTGCTTCGTTTGATCGTAGTTGCCACTGACGCGGATGACCTCGGCTCCGAAGAGGGCCGCTTCGCGCAGTTTCTCCTGCGGCACCAGGCTGGTCATGAAGACCCATAACTTGATACCCGCCCGCGCGCAGGCGGCTGCATAAGCCACGGCCGCATTGCCGGTGGAGGCGATGACCGCCTCGCGCACGCCGCCCTCCAGCATGGCCGCTACCGCCACAGCTGCCTGGCGGTCCTTGAAGGAGGATGTTGGGCCGTAGCGTTCATCCTTGATGTAAACGCAAGCATGCCCCAGTGCGGGCGCGAAGCGCTGCGAAAGCCACAAAGGAGTCCCCCCCGCCGGGTACAGGTCGAACGCAGAGGGGTTGGCCAGCGGCAGGATGTCGCTATAGCGCCACATGTCGAAGGAACGGCCGGGCAACCCGCGCAAAATTTCGCGCTTGAACGCCTGGTAGTCGTAATGGGCCTCGAGCCAGTGGGAGTCGCACTGCTTACAAACGGCCGGGGTAAAAGGTTCGTAAGGCTGCTGGTGGCCGCAAAGATTACATTGCAGAAAAGAGGGAATGGCCATTTACTTTTCCTGTTTTTCGATGACATCCTCTATACGGGCTTCGAGGGGTAATTCTACATAAAAAGTCGAGCCTTCGCCAGGGATGCCGCTGCTTTCGGCCCACAGGCGGCCGCCGTGCATTTCGACCAACTTGCGGCTGATGGGCAAACCCAGGCCGGTGCCGCCCGCTTTGCGAGTGGAGGAAGAGTCAACTTGCGTGAATTCCTGGAAGATGGCTTCCAGTTTGTCGGGCGGGATGCCAATACCCGTGTCGCGTACTGTGACCAGGATGCCATCCTCGGTTCGTGTAGTGCGCATGCTGATCTTACCCTTTTCTGTGAACTTCATGGCGTTGTTGACCAGGTTGAGCATCACCTGGCGGATGCGGGTACGGTCGGCATAGATTTCCACTTCCTGGTCGGAGTCACTTTCGATGAACAGGGAGAGCGACTTTTCGCTGGCCAGGGGGGAGGTGATGCTGGTCACTTCTTCGAGGATTTCGTGGAAGCGGAACGTCTCGGGGCTAAGGTTCATGCGCCCGGCTTCGATCTTGGCCATGTCCAGTACGTCATTGATGAGGTGCAGCAGATGTTGGCCGTTCTTCTGGATGAGTTGCAGGTCGTTGTTCATGTTCTCGGTCAGCGGACCGTCCAGACCTTCGAGCATCACATCGGCAAAACCCAGGATGGAGTTGAGCGGGGTACGTAACTCATGCGACATGTTCGCCAGGAAGGAAGATTTGAGGCGGTCGAGTTCGCGCAATTGGGTCACGGTAGCGGCCTGCTCCTGGTATAAGCGCGCGTTCTGGAGCGCAATGGCTACCTGGGCTGCCAGGGTGGTATAGACGTTGGCGTCTTCTGGGGTGAACTGGTCTGGCTTGTCAGATTGCACGTCGAATACGCCGATCAGTTTGTCGCCCACGATCATGGGGATGGCCATCTCGGAGCGTATGTTGGGGAGCAGGCGGTTCGAGAGGTACATCGAATCTTTATCATGTACCACATCGTTGGAAACCACAAATTGTCGGGAGCGGGCAGCCTGGGCCACGATGGATTTGTCGTGATCCAGGGAAATGCTCCAGCCTTCGGACACCATTTTCTGCCCCACTTCACCGGCGCCGCAGGCCAACAATAACTTCTCTTGGGCCTCATCTACCAGATAGATGTGGGCATGGTACAGGCCAAAACGCTGTTTGGTAAGGTCAACCACCGCTTGCAGGAGTTTCTCGGGGTCTAGCACGGTCGAGGCGGTGGTGCTGACGGTCGCCACTGCTTCCAGTTGAGTGGCGCGTTTGGCCACAGTTTCCTCTGCCAATTTGCGCTCTGTGAGGTCACGGGCAAAGGCCAGTACACCCCACACATTGTTGCTGGCATCGCGGAGTGGGATTTTAATGGTGTCGAAAATGTGCAATTGTCCATCCACAGTGGCGGGATCGTCCGGGAAGTGTTGCGGCACACCGGTTTCGAACACCAGGTTGTCATCGGCCCAAAAGCCACGGATACCTTTTGCGGGGTTGCCTTTGACCAACTCTTCGGGGAAGCCCAATTCGAGGTCATTTTTGCCGATGAAATCTTCGACTGGGATGTGCAGAGCATTGGCATAGCCTCGGTTGACCAACTGATAACGATGTTCGCGATCTTTCACGAAAATCCAGTCATCCGTCGAGTCGATCACGCTACGGATCAGTTTTTGTGCTTCTTGGGACTCATACAGGGCCGCTTGCGTTTGCTCGAACAGGCGAGCGCTTTCCAAAGCCAGCGCCACTTGCTCGGCCACCTGTTCCAAGAAGATCTGGTCATCGGCTGTAAGCGGGCGATGTGGCTCATTGGCAACTGCCACTTTCCCAAGCACTGTCCCGCCCGGCAGGGCAATGGGTATAGGGGCAAAGAGTTCTTCGGCCAAACCAACTTCTTTGATTGGCCTGACACCGCCCTGGTCGAACAAATAGCCGGTAGAAACGTCCAACGTCTCTTGGAAAGTCTGCCAGCCTTCATGCCTCATGGCGCTGTACAGGCGGTCGAGTTCTTGCAGGCGCTCTTCCATTTCCTGGCGCAGGCGGGTCTGTTCGATGGCAACCGCAATCTGTCCGCACAGGCCTTCCAGCAGCAAACGGTCGTCATCGGTGATGACGCCGGCGCGGTCGCTTTGCACATCCAGAACGCCCAGCACCTGGTCACCCAATTTGATGGGGACGGCAATCTCGCCTTTCGTCTCGGGCAGCAAGGGATTGGGTTGCCAGTCGGGCTCGTTCGCCAGGATAGGACGCATCATGGTCTGACCCGAGGCGGCCGCCGTACCGATCAGGCCGCGTCCCATCTCCATGCGGTGTCCCATAGCCCGCATTTTGGCGCCTGTTTCGCCATAACCGGCCATCAGCACCACTGCGTCTTGCGTTGGGTCATAACGCAATAGTTGAGTATGGTAGTAGCCTAAACGTTCTTTGGTCAAGGTCACCACGCGCTCGAACAAGTCGTCCAACGCTGTAGCCCGTGAAATCTCCTGTGAAATTTCGGTGCCAATCTGCACCTGGTAGCCGCGCCGTTCCATTGCAGTTTGGGCCTGTTGCTCCAGTCTCTTGCGCTCGGTAATATCTTCATACATCCCCAGCACGGCAAATACATTGCCTTGCGCATCTACCATCGGCACTTTGCTGGTGCGCAGCCAAATGGTCTCGCCTGTGGGGGTTGTTTGCGGCTCCTCGAAGTTCAGTTTAGGTTGGCCAGACTCCATGACTTTTTGGTCATCGGCGCGATAGAGTTCGGCTTCTGGTTTCCAGGGCATATCATAGTCGGTCTTCCCAATGATTTGCTCCGGTGAAGTTAGGCCGGCGTCTTCAGCGAAGGCCTGGTTGCAGCCCAGATAGGCCAGATTTTTATCTTTCCAGAACACGGCCTGAGGAATGTTGTCCATCACCAATTGCAACAGGCGGTGACTTTCTTGGATAGCGTTTTCGATGCGTTTTCGTTCAGTAATATCCCGCACTGACGAGACGCGAATGACGCGCTTGCCTTCCCTGTAAGTACGCGTCGAGGTCTCGATTGGGAATGTGCTTCCGTCTGCGCGCAATCCCATGATTTCATACGGCTGCACGATGTCCAACTGCATTTGCTTGGAGACAATTTCGCGCGATTCGGGCGCCAGGAATTCCAGCAAATTCTTACCAATTAAATCGGCCTCCTCTGAAAGGCCAAACATGGCCAGGGCGGCCGGGTTCGCATCGATGATTTTGCCTTGTTCGTGGAATACGACCCCTTCTACGGTCGCTTCTGTAAAGCGGCGGAACCTTTCTTCGCTGGCTTGGATTTTTTCTTCGGCCTGTTTGATGTCAGTAATATCCAGGAAAGCACCGACTAAACCGGCTACCTCCCCTTTTTCGTTGTAAAAGACATCTTTGGCAAAGATGACGGGCCTAACGATCCCCTCTTTGTCTTTGACAGTAAACTCGTAGACTTGATGATGTGGGTTTTGCATCAATTCCAAGTCTTTTTGGTGATACGTTTCTGCATTTTCGCTTGGCCAAAGTTCATGCACTGTTTTACCCCGTATTTCTTCGGAGGCGACTCCCATAATTTCAGTGAATGCGTGATTGCACCCTTGATACCTACCCGCGCGGTCTTTATAAAAAATGGGGGTTGGAACAGCATTCAGAAGCGCCTGGGTAAAATTCACAGTGCGCTTGACTTCTTCCTCCATTTCCTTACGTGCAGAGATATTGCGAATCACACCTACATCGGCCGGTTTTCCCAAGTATTCGATAACACCGGCCGATAATTCAGCGTCTATGACCGTGCCATCCTTCCGCTGCAAGCGGGCCTCATACATGGTTGGCACTTCTTGACCGGCCAAACGGGCTTCGATACGCTCGACGACCAGGGCCCTGCTTTCAGGGGCAATATAGTTGATGACGGGGGTGTTTTCCATCTCGGCCGGGGTGTATCCCAACATGTCGGCCATTGCCTGATTGACGAATTTGAGCACATTGTCTTGAATGATGACAATGCCGTCTTTTGCCTGCTTGACCACCGCCGAATACCTGGCCTCCGATTCCCGCAGGGCGTCTTCGACTTTCATGCGCTCGGAAATGTCGCGCCAAACGGTGTGGATGACTTGCCGACCGTTCAAGGTAATCGGCGTCAACAGCACCTCGACCGGGAAATCGCTGCCATCCAGTCGGCGATGGATCCAATCGAAACGATGGCTGCCCCTCTCCAGAGCGATGCTGATCATTTCGTCCGCTTTTTCGGACGACAAGCGGCCATCCGGCTGGCGTTCAGGTGACAACTTGGATGGATGCAAGGACAGGAATTGTTCCTTATCCTTTGCACCCATCATTTTTACTGCCGCCTGATTGCAATAGGTAAAGACGCCGTTTTCCAGCAACAGCAAGGCATCTGCTGATTGTTCGAACACCGAACGAAAGAATGCCTCGCTCTCCCTAATTGTGGTCTCTCTATTCTTTACCGGAGCATTGGGAGTGTTGATAGTTGGGGTAGTCATAGTCTATCCATCCGTTCGTTGCAGGGCTAGTCTTTCGATTGCTCAGGAGAAGCCCCATTGCCAGGCTCCGACCCTGCTGAAACGTCTTTCGTGAGAGACGTGAGTTGCACCAGGGTACGGCGCCCTAGCAGGCTCCCTAGTTCGCGGGCCGTCGTGCGCAAGATGGTTTCCAGATTGGTGGAACTGCGCACCGCCGCTGTTATCTGCCGCAGCGCCTGTTCGCGTTGCGCCAATTTCTGAGAAACAGCCAGAGCTTGCTCGGTTTGTGCCGACAACCGCAAGTTCTCGATATGAGCGCTCAATCGTTCTGTGACTGCAACCACTAAATCCCGTTCGTTCTCCGACAGGGCATCTGCCTCAACGCCAAGGAGGCTCAATTGGCCGATCGTTTCTCCGCGCACCCTGATCTCGGAAGACAACACTGCTTCCAGTTCGTCTGGCTCCTGCACGGCGGATACTTTTTCACCATCGTAGAGGAACGAGGTTTGTATTTCCCGGCTCTGTTGCAGATATTCCTCCCAACCTTCGCGCGTCAGGCGTCGGACTGCCTGTTCGGCCTCCTGACGATATTTCTCGGCCTGGGCTAGCAAACGCAGGTTTTCGAGTTGCAAGGCAATTTGATTGGCGGTAGCGCGGATGATCTCAGTCTCTTGCGCGGTCCAGGCGCGGCCGGGTTCGTCCGCCAGGTAAATCTCGCCGATCTTTGCACCGGCCAGTTCGATCGGCACTGCCAGCATATCCTCGCCCTGTAGCGGTGTGGAACCCGCCTCCACGAGGGGGATGACTTCCTCTTGGGCATACACGAAGCCAATCTTTTCGCTGCGCTGGATACCATCCAGGAATTCTTGCCAGCCTGCAACTGCCAGGCGGTGGGTGCGTTCTATCAGATCATCCCGCACTTGCATTGTCTCTGCGAAGAGCAAGGCGTTTCGAATGGCAACAGCCAGGTGTCCAGCCAGCATTTCATAGATGGGTCGGTTGATTTCATTCAAAGTGCCAGAGCGTTCGCTTTGCAGATCGAGCACGCCAATCGCTTGTTCGCCGATCATTAGAGGAATTGCCATCTCAGAGCGCGTCAGAGGCAACAAGGGGTTATACAAGAAATCGGTGCTTGTTCGCGTATCTTCGACGACCATCGTTTGTTGTCCACTGACGGCCCGGCCATTAATGGAGCCTGGTCCTACCGGCAGGTGGTGTCCCTGGCGCAGCAAGTGGGCCCCGATCTCTCCGGTAGCCGCACTCAAGGTAAGATTATGACCTGATGAATCGAGTAAATAAATCTGGGCATGGTAGAGGTTGAACCTCGAGCGAATAATTTCAACGGCTTCCATCATCATGGTATATGGATTTGATACCTTTTCGATGATGGTCATGCCAATTTGAGAGGCAACTACCAAACCCTGTGTGCGCTCTGTAATACGCTGTTCCAGAAAGGCAAAACTATCCTGTAGGCGAGCAGCCATGCGATTGATAAGACCTGCCAATTGGTCGAACTCGTCCTGCGAATCGATTTGTACTCGATAAGCCAGATTTCCTCTTTCGAGTTCTTGGGCGGCTGATTCCAATTGCCGCAAAGGTTTCAATATCGTATTGGTTGCGAACAGACCAATGACGAAGGCAATCGCGACAGCATAGAAGGCCAGCGTGAACAAACGTCCACCGAGATGTGAAATAGATAAGATGTTGCTCAACAACAGCTCTTCGATGCCGGCTCTACTCACTTCACTTTGTATGGCAACGATGAGATTGAGAGGAATCAGAAAGGCAATCATCCCCGCAATCATCGTAAAGGTCAAAACAATTCTGGAAAGAAGCGTATGTGTACGTTTCGACATATCAATCCTCCTGCGTCCAAAGATAGTTTGCCGCAGCAACTATTGGCGCGCCGACGTGCAGGTAGGGGAACCTATGATACCGCGCTGCTCTACACAATTTGCAGAGACCGCAAACATTGAACAAAGATTTGTGAAGAGCGGCGTACTCGCTCGAACCAGCAAAAGTGTATTCCATCGCTTCGACAATTCTGTTCATAACTTACATTGGAAAGAGAAGCAAAGACAAAACAAACAAGACAAAGACAATCAACCAGGCTACCAAACCGATGACCAGAGGACGCATGCCTGCCTCCACTACAGCGTCGAGGTCCACAGTCAAGCCAATACTGGACATTGCCCAAGTCAAGAACAGGGACGACCAGGGCGCTAGAAGATTCCCATACGATCGAAAAGCAATAAAAGAGAATGCTGTTCCCACCAGGGCAAAGACGAATACGAACCAAATCTGTCCGAGTGCCTTTTGCCAGATTCCTTCCCTGGCTCGTTGGAACCAGGCCAATCCAATTGCAACGGGAATCAACATGACAACCCGAACCATTTTTACGGTGAGGGCATAATCTATGATTTCGTTGCTCAAACTCTCTACAGCCAGTTTGACCGTAGCCGTCTGGTGCAGGGTACTGCCAGCCAGAAGCGCAAAGAATTGATCGCTCCATCCAAAGAGGACCTTTAGAACGGGAAAGAGCATGGCCCCAAAAAGCCCAATCGTTGCTACAACGATCAGTGAAACCGAGGTATCTTCTGGTTCTGCATCGGCAGCCGGTGAAAGGACCACAATGGCCGATGCACCGCAAATGGCCGATCCCGACGCCAGCAGGGTAGTGGTGGCCCGTCGCATGGGCCACCAACGAGCCAGAAGGAAAACGACCAGGTAGAAAAGCACGACATTGAAGGCAATGCGCAAAACGATGGGAGTGGCCAAATTTCCCAAGCGCACCATATCCAGGCGTGTTCCATACAGAATGATACCCAAAGGAACGAAAATCTTTATTGCCCATTGGACACCGGCTTCGAAGTTCAAGCGTTTGGCAAACAGACCCCGCACGATCATCCCTAGAATCAAAGCCACTGCTAAAGCCTCCAAGGAAGGATAGAAGGTGGAAATCCAATAGGCAAGAAGGCCAATGGCGATGGCCATTCCCACACCCAAGATGGGAGGAAGGGCAAGAATTTTCTGGGTCTCGTCACTTTGCCCAGGCGTTTCTGGCATCGGCGGGGGGCTTTGAATATCTATCGTTGCCTGTGCTGTGCGATCTGCCAAAGGGAGGGCATCCCTGTCGCCTTTTTCTTGCAAAGCAAGTTTCATCTCCAATTCACGGATTCGCGCTTGCATGGCCTCGATCTCGCGCAGGCTAATATCAGCAGGAATTTCATCGTCAGGGAACAGGCGCTTGAACTTGACCTGTAATTTCTCTTGGAGAATTTTTCTTTCTTCTTCAGAGGACTGTTTTCTTTTCATGAGGCAACTCCTTCACATGTCTTTACCGGCTGAGAGGTCCATGCCATGTCATTTTTCGAGATTCACAACGATGCGTGCCTCACGGGCGCCCAAGGAACGCCCTAACTCTCGTACTGCTACCTGTAGAACACTTTCTACGGTTGCAGCCTCTCGGATTTTTTGGCCAATGACGTTCATCAGAGTCTCTTGCTGAGCCTGCTGTTGGGTCGCTGCGTATGCGCGCGCATTCTGCAAGGCGATGGCAACCTGGTTAGCAATGGATTGCAGCAGGTCCACATCTTCTTGTTTCAGCCCATTGACCGCATTATGCTGGACATCCAGGACACCCCAAACCTGTTCACCCGAGGAAATAGGCACTGCAACTTCGGATTTTGTCTCAGGCAACAAGAGATTGGGGAGCCAGTCTGGGTCTGTGGACGTGTCAGGAACCAAGACGGGACGGTTGGTCTGTGCGGCGCGCCCAACCAGGCCTTTACCTTTAGGAAGTTTGTGTCCTTTGGCCAGCATAACCTGGCCCGCCTCGCCGGTTCCGCTTGCCATGATGAGTTCTTCACCGTCTTCGCTCAACAAGTAAATATGTGCATGGTAGTAATCGAACGCTGATTGCACTTGTTCGACCACTTCGCGTACTAACTGCTGCTGATCCAGGATGGTGGACAAGCGGCGGCTAACTTCTGTAGAGATTTCCAAGGCGCGGGTGCGGCTAGCCACGCGCTCTTCTAGTGATTGGCGAATCGCTTGTAACTCGCGGTTGCTGACTGCTAACGCCTCCTGCGCTATACGGCGCTGGTTATTGTTGATTGCCAGGAAAGCAATGACGAATATCAACAGGGTAAAACCAATTGCCATGCCCCATATCAAGGTCTTGTGTTCCTCATAGAAGGAGACCGGCCGGTTGAGAACGACGCTGCCGGCCGGCAATTTCGAGGCATTGATGCTCCATTTCATCAGCGCGTTGTAATCGAACATGTACTGGCTCTTGACTTGCTTATCGACTCGTATGGTGCGAGGGTCCTCCCCAGCCAAAATTCTGAGCGCCAGTTGGGCAGCACGTTCTCCTTCCACATAGCCACTGGTCAACTTGCCGCCCACGATTCCATACCCCAGGCTGAAATCCCAGGTGCCATAGACCGGTACGGCACTGCTTTCCGTGATCAACGGCGTAAACTGGTTGTATTCGTAGAATTGCCCGGCCCGATCCCTGAAGAAGAGCGTCAGTAACACCAAACTGTCCGAAGACAGACTGCTTACCTTTTGACGTACCTGTTCCATCGTTGCATCTTCGAGAAATTCGAATGTGACCTGGGGATATTTTGAGAGCAATTGGACCAGATACTCATGTATCCTCTGACCAGTGACTGTTGTATCATTAATAATGACGATATGTGTCACATCGGGATGTAAAGTCAAAGCCAGGTCAAGCGTCCCCTCCAGATCGATTTCCTCGCTAATTCCTGCGAAACGCTCGTGGCCCTGTAACCGCGTTTCGTCGAAAAAGTTTGCGCCGGTGAAGACGACTGGAATATTGGGGAACAAATCATCCGCGTATTTGAACAAAAAATTCAGCGCCGCATCATCGGATGACATAACCAGGTCCAGTCTCACGCCCTTGTATTTGATCTTGAAAAGGTTGTGGACCTCTTGCAAGTATTCCTGGCTATCGAGCCGTTTGGTATCCAGGTACTCGATGCGGAGGTCTATATTTCCCTGCTGTTCAAACGTCGAAACGATAGCGCGTGTAATATCGTCTGAGAATTTATAGCCCGGGTGGTAAGAATTGATGTACAGGACTTGTTTGCGTTCTTCCTGTGCCTGGACAAAAGACGGATTAACGGTTGCAATTAATAGCGCAAGTAATAATGTCCAGAGCAGGAGGGCAAAAAGCCATTTGCACCTGGCTTGCAACGGGTAAACATTTGCCAACGCCTGAGTCCGATTGACCTGGTAAAGGCTTCGAAGAATTTTTACGTTCATGCCTGCCTCCTCTTAGTTACCCATATCCAGGGAGTGTAACTTCACGGCGGTCTTCGTTCCCAAGGCCCGTCCCACCTCACGCACCGCTACCTGCAACGCCTCATCAATGCGACCCGTGCTTTGGATTTGTTGGGTGATAGCACTGAGGAGCGCTTCCCGCTCGGCGCGACGCTGAGACTCGCGATAGGCTTGCGCATTTTGCAGGGCGATGGCAACCTGGTTGGCGATGGATTGAAGCAGGTCCACATCTTCTTGTTTCAGCCCATTGACCACATTATGCTGAACATCCAACACGCCCATCACTTGCCCGCCCAGCGAAATTGGTACAGCCACTTCGGATTTGGTCTCGGGCAACAGGGGGTTGGGCAACCAGTCGGGACTTTGGGCAGTATCCGAAACCAATACCGGCTTGTTCGTTTCCGCAGCGCGTCCTACCAGACCGCGTCCTTTGGGAATCTTGTGGCCTCTTCGAAGCATCGTTTGCCCGGCTTCCCCTGTGCCGCCGGCCATGAGGAGATCCTCTGTCTTCGAGTCCAACAAGTAAATATGAGCATGGTAATAATCGAAAGCGGCTTGTACTTGCTCCACCACTTCCTTGACCAGTTGACTCTGGTCGAGCAGGGTGGACAAACGGCGGCTGACCTCGGTAGAGGTTTGCAGAGCGCGTGTTCGCTCGGCCACCTTTTGTTCCAATCCTTCCAGCGTCTGTCGCAACTGGGTGGTCATCGCGTTGAAGACCGTCGCCAGCACACCCACCTCGTCCTTCGTTCTGACCGGCGCCGCGATGTTCAAATTACCCTGACCCACCTCCCGCGCCACCTCGGTCAGTTGCAGGATCGGTCGCAGGGTACGGTTGAGCAGAACGAAGCCGAGGCCGACCGTGATGAGTAGGCCGAGGGCCGTCAGACCGATCAAGTACATCTGCATTTGTTGCACAGAGGCAAAGGCTTCTTGCGTTGGCAGTTCCACAATGGCTGCCCAGCCCGTGTTAGGGATGGCTGTGAAAAGCCCGACCACTTTTTGCCCGTTCAAGCCGGTATATTCCAGCAAGGTTGGCTCTTCCTGAACGCTCGCCACGAAATTGGAGACAGGCGGGATTTGTCGCATGTCTTCGCCATACCGTTGCAGCACGGCGCTTGGCTCCTGGTAGGCCAAAAAGCGCCCCTCGGCATCTACCAGGTAAGCGTAACCGCTCTCACCGATTTCGATGCGCGCCACATCTTGCCACAAGCGGGCCACATTGGCTTCCGCAACCAGGACGCCGGCCATTTGTCCGCCGGTTGCTTCAATCGGAATGGCTACCTGCACCGATAGTAGACCGCTTTCGGACGAAACGAAAATAGGGCTGATGTATGTTTGCCCGCTGGAGGACACACGGAACGCCTCGCTAGCGGCCTGGCTGCCGAGGTCGCCAGGCGCATACGTGCGGGTGGTCGAAACTTTGACTATTTCACGGCCGCTCCTGCTCAATAGCGCAATTTGGCTGAACACAGTTCTGCGGCGAATGAGCAATTGCTCCACAGCCGCTTTTTGCTGGTTGGGAGGCAGCGCCATCAGCGACTGGGTACCTTCAAAGAGTGACAACTCGTTGACAACGCTGTTGATGTACGACGAAATCAGCAAAGCAACCTGTCCAGCGCTCTTTTCCTGCTGGCGCAGGATATTTTCGCGCTGGGTACGTTGAGCAATCCCAATCAGCGTCACCCCTAAAACAAGGATAGACAGGATAGTAATGACGGTCCAAGTCAATCCCAACCGGAATGTCAGGCTTCGATGCCATGCTATGCGACGTACGCCGCTTACATCACCGCTCTCGTTTCGTGGCTCCATATAAACTCCTGCTACTGGGTGTATCTTGGTCAGGCCGTCCCAAAGATATTGTCGAGTCTTTGGGACGGCGGGTAGCAAGCACGACTCTTATGGATTCAAGCGCACTTTGCTGGCAGCAAACTCGGCCGGCCACACCGGCACCAATTCCCCGCCCTGAATCTGTGCCATGAACAAAGTCGCAAATTCGTTCTGCCCATCGGCGTCGAAGCGAATTCGTTCAGCAGGCAAAACCATGTGCGGACCTTGGGGCATGTCGGTTGCAGCCAGGGCGGCGCGCAATTGCTTCTTGTCCACGGTGCCGGCCCGTTCCAGCGCATCTGCCAGGACGTAGACAGCCTGGTACGCATAGGCGCTGTTGCCGGTAATGTCGGCCCCAAAGCGTTCTTGAAAGCGCGCATTCAGTTCCTTTCCACCAGCAGCATATTTGGAATACTCGACCAGGGTGAAGGAACCTTCCGCCATCTCACCCAATTGTTCGACATACTCGGGATAGACCACCCCACCGGCAGCATCTACCAATGGGATGGTTGCACCTGCCTCAGCCAGCGCACGGGCAATCAGGATGCTGTCGTTCAGATACGTGACTTCCAGAATGGCATCTGGATTGGCTGCCAACACCTGAGCGACTTCGTTGCTGAGGTCGGTAGCCCCTTCGGCCGTGTAACTGACCTCGGCCACCACCTCCAGGCCGTTTGCCTGGAGAGCCGCTTTTTGCGCCAGCGAAGTGGCCGTGCCAAAGTCAGTGTTTTCGTACAGCAAGGCAACACGCTGGACGGGATAACCGGCCAGATTCGCCAAATCCTTAACAAAAAGCACCTGGTCGCGGCCATAGTACTGCGCCTTGGGGCAAATGCGGAAGGTGTACTGGAACCCGCGCTCGGTGATGATGTCTGAAATTGCCATGTTGATGATGAAAGGTGTCTCCAGGCGTTCTGCTGCCTGTGTGGCGGGTTTGGTGACGCTGCTTTGATAAGCGCCAATGATTGCCACCACATTTTCTTGCTGGATGAGGCGCTCGGTTTCCTGGGTGCCAATATCTGGATTGCCCTGCGTATCGCCAAAGACCAGTTCTAACTTGGCGCCACCCAGCGACTGGATGCCTCCGGCCGCGTTGATCTCTTCGGCAGCCAAAATGGCGCCGTTCTGGTTGTCCTGGCCTGTGCTGGCTAAATCACCGCTGAGCGGATAAAGAACACCCACCCGCACCACCTCCACGCTCGGTTTGGGTTGACCGGGATTGCCGCAAGCAGCCAGCAGAGCCAAACTAACGATGGCAACCATGCGAAAGAAGTGAACAATCTGTTGATGTTTCATGAGAATCTCTCCTCTTGCATAGAAATGAAACGCCTCACGCCAGACCTGGCAATGAGACGGTGAAACACGAACCTTTTCCAACCTGGCTTTCCACGCTCACGCGCCCGCCATGTCCCTCGACAATGGATTTGACGATCGCCAGCCCCAATCCATTGCCCTCGATATCCTTGATCGCTTCGCTGCGAGCGCGATAGAAACGGTCGAAAATGAAAGGCAAATCTTCGGCCGAAATGCCATAGCCGGTATCTTCCACGTGGATACACACCCCGCCTTCGTCGTTCTCGAAGAAAACTTGGACACGGCCGCCGGACGGCGTATATTTGATGGCGTTGCCCACCAGATTGCGCAGCGCCTGTTTCAATTGCAGCACATCGCCCTGGACCCTGGGCCTGCTTGCCGTTTCCCGGCAGATCAATGCCTGCTGCTTGGCCTCGGCCTGCGGCTGGAACTCCTCCATCACCTCTGTGACCAGGGCCTGTATATCCACCTCTTCTTGCTTGAATTCCAGCCCAATATCTATCTTGGCCAGGTCGAGCAAATTCTGCACCAACTCGTTCATGTTCAAGGCTGCCACGTGAATGTGGCGCACGAAATCAGCCTGAGTCTCGGTCAACGGGCCGGCCTTGGGCAGCAAGTCCGTGAAACCGGCAATCACCCCAATCGGATTCTTCAAATCGTGTGAGGCGGTCGAGATGAACTCGTTCTTCACCCGCTCCAGGTCCTTGAAGCGCGTTACATCCTGCAAGACCACCACGCAGCCGCCGTCTTCGATAGGGGTGACGCTGGCCGATAGCGTGCGGTGATCTGGCCATTCCAGTTCCCCTGCGCTGGCCCTATTGGACGAACATGTCTCTTCGACCAGATCAATCAAACGGTCATAGCCGCGCCCCCGTGCCAACGGCAACCCCAGTTTGGTCTCGAAATCGGTGAAAAGTTTTTCTGCTGCCGGATTCAACAAAGCCAGACAGCCGTCGCTATCGAACATCAAAATCGCATCGGCAGCGCTCTGTAGAACAGCCTGCAACCGTCGTTGTTCATGCAATATGCTGGCATATAATTGCGCGTTTTCTGCTGCAATGGCTGCCTGGCTGGCAATGGCTTGCAGTAACATTTGATGATCCGTCTTGAAGTAATGGGCCTTCTCATGCGTCAACACAAGCAAGCCGATCAAATCCAGGCGTCCAAACATGGGCGCCATGATGACCGAGCGTGTTGGGTCGCCGGGCAAAGTCTGCCAGCGTGCATCGTTCTGTGTATCGTCCACGATCAACCCCTGGCGCGTTTCCTTGATTTGCTCGAGAAAACCATTCAAAGACGGGAATTGCGTTTCCAGGTTCGGTTTGGCCGGGTCGGGGATGCGATATTCTCTATGTAGCACTCCCTTAGGCGTAAAAATAAGAATATGGCCGAGCATGGCCCCCAGAGTCTCCACCGTACGACGCAGGATGACATCCATCAATTCGTCGATATCTGGTCGGGCGCTCAAGTCCTTGCCGATTTCGGGAAGAACGTTGAGCTCTTTGTTACGGCGGCGCAGCGCGTCTTCCGCCTCTTTGACCCTCAACTTGGTGCGGATGCGGGCAAACAACTCACGCTTGTCGAAAGGCTTGGTGATATAGTCGTCGGCGCCCAGGTTCAGGCCGGCATGGATATCATCAGCGGTGGGGCGAGCGGCGGTCAAGATGATGACGGGGATATGTTCGATGGCCGGATCGGCTCGCAATTCCTCCAGCACCGTAAAGCCATCTTTTTCTGGCATGTTCACATCCAACAGCACCAGGTCGGGCATCTCAGCGCGTATCTTTTCCAGCGCCTCAACCCCGTTGGAAGCCGCGATATATCTGAAACCTTCATTGACCATGTAACGAGACAACAGGGTGACGTTGTCTGGCATGTCATCGGCAATCAAGATGGTAAAGGGTTGGGCTCCGGCTTCCAGAACTGGCGTCGCTACCGTGTAACGTTCCATGCTTTGCATGGTGTTGCTTACGATTTGGCAAATGCGCTCTGGGCGGAAGGGCTTGATGATTGTCTCGTCCACCTTCAAGCGCCGGGCCGTTTCTTTCAAGCCCGGCACGTCGTAGGCCGTGATGAGAATCGAATGCGCTGGCCGCCCGGCGGGATGTGCCTGCATCCGTTCGATCAATTCCAGGCCGTTCATACCTGGCATCATCATATCGGTAATCAGGATGTCTACCGAATCGTTACCTACCCGCTCGAGGGCCTCTTTTCCGCTGCAAGCAGACAACACCTCGATGCCGGGGCCAAGTTGTGAAATGGCGCGCGCCAGGGTGGCCGCGGTGCCTGGATGGTCATCTACCACCAGGACACGCATCTGAGTTGGACGGGTGGAAGAGGGCGAGTTTTCCATTGCTCCCATTTTCCTCGGAATTTCCCCTTGAAACGATAGGGATGTGAGCAAAAAAGTTGGCAAAAGTTGGGGGTGGTCACATGAGGGAGGTACGAAGGTATACAAGTACACAGGTACACAGGTATACAGGTACACAGGTAAACAAGGACTCAATTCGCCACTAGCCGATACCCGCTTCTCCGTACGTTGATGATGTAAATCGGATTCTGTGGGTCAGGTTCGATGGCCTGGCGAAGGTGATGGATGTGCCACTTCACCAATTCTTGTGCCTCGCGCACTTCGGCCTGGTACCCCTGCGCCTCTGCCACCAGGGTCTGGTAATCTACCACATGAGGGGCATGATTGGCCAACACCAGCAAGTAATCGAAGGACGTGGGCGGCAGGCTGGTCACGCGATCGCCGATAGTCACGCGGTAGGTATGCCGGTCGAGCAACAAATCGCCACACTTGAGGAAACGCTCGGCGGGGGCGGGCTGGGCAACAGGTGAGTGGGCCTCTTCGTTGCTCTCCAAACTTTTCAGTTCGGCCTGCAAGGTTTCGATTTGCATCTGGATCTCGCGCCTGCGTCGTTCCTTTTGCTGGAACGCCAGGACGCTGCGGGTGCGTTCGATGATGGTCTCCGGCTTGAGCGGTTTGAGCAGGTAATCGGTCGCACCCAACCGCAAGGCTTCCACGGCCGAATGCAGGTCTGGTTGGGCGGTGAACAGGATGACCGGCAAATTGGGGTGACTGGCATGAATCAACTTCAGGGCCTCCAGTCCGGCCAGCCCTGGCATACGAATATCCAGGTAGACCAGGTCGAATGGGGTCGTCGCCAGGAAAGCCAGACCTTGTTCGGCGCTCTCGGCGCTGGTGACCTCAAAGCCGGCCCCCTGCAAGATACGCGCCAGCGTCTTGCGCAGGGAGAGTTCATCGTCAATGATCAGAATATGACCGTGGACGTTCATGTGTTCTTTTCCCCTCCAAGCGGTAGCCAAATGTTGAAAGTGGCGCCGCCTTCGGGATTGTTGTGAGCCTGGATGCGCCCACGATGTTTCATGATAATGTCATGCGAAATGGTCAGCCCCAAACCAGTGCCATTTTGTTTACCGGTTACGAAAGCGTCGAAAATCTGGGGCAGTATAGACGGCTCGATGCCCGGGCCGTTGTCTGTCACCGATAAAAAGACTTCGTGGTCTTTCGGCAGGAAAAGGGTGCAAACATCCAGCCTTCCACCCTTCTTCATGGCCTCGACCGCATTCATGAACAGGTTGAGGAGTACCTGCCGAAGTTGGTCGGCCAGGCCGGGGACGAGAGGCAGGCTGGGGTCTGGATGGAACGCGAAGGAAATCCCATTGTGGCGCAGGTGGGTGGCGATCAGCGCATAGACATCTTCGACCAGGTTGTTGATGTCAACAGGTTGGAAATCATCCTCTTGAGCCGGCCGGTAAGTGGCGCGCAAGCGAGCGATCATGGCCGCCATGCGCTCGGCCTCGGACAGGACAATCTCCAAATCTTGCTGGCCCTGGGGAGATAGACCCCGCTCTTCCTTGAGCAGGAACAGGGCGTTCTGGATAGCCTGCAAGGGGTTGTTCAATTCGTGCGACACGGAGGCCAACAGGCGTCCCATCACTGTGAGCCTTTCGCTTTGGATCAATTGGGTGCGCATGGCTTTCTCTTGCTGGAGGGCGCGCTGCAAATCGGCGTACAGGTTTGCTTTTTGTAAGGCCACCGCCAATTGGTCGGCCACGCCACTGACCAGATGCAGATCGCGCGCATCGAATTGTGCCGGTAAGCGTTGCTGGATATCTAGCACGCCCACCACCTTGCCTTCGATTTTGATGGGCGCCGCCAGTTCGGCCTTTGTGTCGAACAAGAGAGGGTTGCGATAGAAAAAGATGACCCGATCCACATCGTTGGTCATGAAGGCTTGAGCCGTTTCTGCTGCGTGACCGACAATGCCGGTTCCAGCCGGCAAACGGTGACCGCGCTGTTTGAGTTTGGTGCCAATTTTGCCGGTTGCCTCTTGCAAGACCAGGTCGCCGCTGCCGGCTTCAACGAGGTAAACTTGCACATGATAGTAGCCAAAATTCTTTTGTAGCAGGTTGACCACCTGTTTCATCAACTGATACGACTCGATAGAGGCCACCAACCCCTGGTTGATCTGGTACAGGGCTTCTACTTCTTTCAGGCTTTGGCGAGTGGCATCCAGCAGGCGCGCATTTTCGATGGCAATGGCAGCCTGAGTACTCAGGGTACGTATTAGGCGTTCGTCTCGGCGCGAAAATCCCAGCAGCCGATCGCTCTGGACGCTGATGGCGCCAATAGGTTTACCGCCGCTCTGAATAGGCGCCACCAGCAAGGAACGGTAGGTGGGCAGCGTTGCAGGCGTGACGAAGCGAGCGTCGGCGGTGATGTCAGTGATGTTGATGACTTGTCCGCTGACAATGGCTTGCCCGGCGGCGCCTTCACCCAGGCGCATGTTGGCCCGGCCTTCTTGGGGAGCCTCGAAGCCGGCTACTGCCTTCGGTACCAGGACCTGGTGTTCCTCATCCAACAGATGGATGACTGCCTGCTCCGCCCCGGCAATCAAAACTTTAGCCGAGTTGACGATATTTTGCAGCACTGTCTGTAAACCAATCCGTTCGGTTTCGCTCAGGGCGCGCTCGATCTCGGCCAGGGCATCGGCCTCCCTGAGCCTGGTCTGGATTTCGTCCTTTTGCTGAATGCTCCACAGCGCCAGGCAGATGTTCTTGCCGACCTGCTCGGCGCGGCTTATTTCCTCCTCTGTAAAATGGCGTGGAGTATCAAAGCAAATGACCGCAGCGCCGAATGTGTATTCCTGAACCAGGATGGGAATGGCCAGTGCGGAGCATGTCTGCTTGCTACGATTGGCCCAAACGGGCGGCGTGATATTGTATGGCGACTGAGTCACATCGGTGATGGCCAGTGGACGGCCGCTTTGCATCACGGCTTCCATCAGGCTGGCCTCGCCGGGTGGTAAGGGCAGGCTGGTGACAGGCTCTTCCACGGGCCGCGTAGCCGCAACGAGCAGATGTTGGCGGCGCTCCTCGTCCCACTTCGTCAGGTAAGCCGCATCGGCCTCGAACAAGTTGACGAGATGGAGCGTCAGGTGTTCGCAGGTTTCTTCCGGGTTTCTCCCAGCCAGGATGGCTTGTGTCATGATGTTGGTCAAGGCAAAATAGCGTTCCCGTGAACGCAGCGCCGCCTCGACGCGCAACGTATCGTCCACCCATTTGCGCAAGGCGCCGGTGACGATGCCAACGAACAACAGAATGAGCAACCCCGGAAGCGCCTCACGAATGATCTGTGAGGCCGGGCCGTATTCATGAGTCCAAAACAAAAAAATCGTCAGCGGAATGGCCAGCAAACCTGCCAACGAGCCGCCAGGTAAACCGAAAAACCAACCAGCCGCAATGACCGGCAGCGTAATCAATGGCGTTCCGGCCGGTCCAAAAGTCGCCATAATGACCCTGAACGCCCAGACATAGGCCACCGTCAATCCCACCACGATCCCCCATTTAATGCCAGGTGATTGAGTCAAGAAGAGAGATAATTTCTTATGTGCGTTCATTGGCACGTCATGAAGCATATCTAATTGTAGCATTTTTGGAGGCAGAAGGGGAAATCGTAATTGGGTTGCAAGGGAGAATGAACAGTTTATAGAGAATTACTATTGAGCCTCTATCGAAATGTAAGGTCATTGGGAATTTCCGGTAACTGCCTACTCTGGGTAATTTCTGATGGCAGCGTATGACTTTTGGTCGCTCCAGAGACAGGTCGAAAACTTGTC
>FWWM01003604.1_pt1 | contig 38058 bp, 37 predicted proteins | sample 2228351 | NCBI WGS metagenome assembly FWWM01 (sample SAMEA103939774, study PRJEB20133) | metagenome
TAATCCAAGGAATTTATAACAAATTTTTAAAACGGAAATTTCTTAAGATTCGGGTAGTTTTTCAGTATTTTCTTTACCTTTCTTTGCTTCGGCTTTCTGAGGTTCTCTTTCTGTTTTTTGCATATCAATGTTTCCTTTGAAAATGGCACCTTCTGAAATAGCCACACGGGGAGAAAAAATATTGCCAAAGTGAGCCCCAGAAGGGACAATTTCAATCCTTGTTATGGCATGGACATCTCCTGTAACTTTTCCCATTATTTTTATTTCATTAGCTTTAATTTCTGCTTCAATATTTCCGTTTTTACCGACAACAAGAGTCTTCTTTGTTTCTATCCTTCCTTCCACTTTACCTTCTATTGTCATGTCCTCTTCGGAAAAGATCTCACCTTTTATAGTTACTCCCTTCCCTATAAATGTCTTCTCCTCACCAGGTGCAGTAGGTTTTGTAGGGTGAGTAATCTCTACCACAAAAGGTTCTTTTGGTTCCTCTTTTTTTTTAAACATGGAAGTCCTCGAAGAAGCAGACCGAGGGTTTCGAACCCTTCAAAAAATCAAATAATTCCGATAATATTCTCAAGTCCACTTCACTATTTAATTTAAGAAAAAAAGCACGAAAAGTCAAGCTTTCTTATTCCCAATCTAAATCAGCAAATAAAATACTCATGAAGAATGGATTCTAATGATGATTTCTTTCTCTTTGAGAGAGCAAAAAGTGTCTTCCATACAAATATTATCTCGTTAATTTAGCCATATCAAGAAACCTTTCTTTCACAAATTGACTGTGAAAGAGATTATGATAAAATAAAATTTCTTTATTAAGGAGCATCAAATGTGTCTGGGAATTCCAATGAGAGTGTTAAAAATAGAAGGAGATAAAGCATTTGCAGAAGTTGGGGGAGCTGAGAAAGAAATCTCCATCGCCCTTGTTGAGGATTTAAAAGAAGGGGATTATGTTATTGTTCATGCGGGTTTTGCTATTGAAAAGCTTGATGAAAAGGAAGCCCTTGAAACCCTTGATTTGATAAGGGAGTTCCTTGGTTGAAATATATTAAAGAATTTAGAGATGAAAATTTAATTTTGCCCTTTGTAAAGAAAATAAAGCAAATTTCGCTAAAATCGAAAAAATTCAAAATAATGGAGGTGTGCGGAACCCACACAGTCTCCTTTTTCCGCTCAGGGTTGAGGGAATTGCTGGAGGATAGTGTGGAATTAATATCAGGTCCTGGTTGCCCAGTTTGCGTAACTCCCAATTCTTTTATCGATAGGGCAATAGAAATCTCAAAGAGAAAAGATTTCATAATCACAACTTTTGGCGATATGGTGAGAGTCCCAGGATCTGAATCCTCTCTTGAAAAGGAAAAAGCAAAGGGAGCTGATATAAGAGTTGTATTCTCTCCCCTGGACTCCCTCAAAATTGCTGAGGATAATCCCTCAAATAATGTATGCATGCTTGGCATAGGATTTGAGACTACTTCTCCCTCTCTCGCTTCAGTAATCCTTGAAGCAAAGAAGAAAAATTTGAAAAATTTCTTTATGCTTGCCTCTCCAAAGTTGATACCACCAGCTATTTCCGCTCTGCTTCAGGAGAAAATTGGAATAGATGGTTTCATACTCCCCGGACATGTAAGTGCCATCATTGGAGCGAAAGCTTATAAAGTTTTAGAAGAAAAGAAAATCCCTGGAGTTATAACAGGCTTCGAGCCATTAGATATGGCTCAGGGAATCTCTATGATTTTAAATCAGTTAAATAATGAGGAAGGTAAAGTGGAAATTCAGTATAAAAGAGTGGTAAAGGAGGAAGGAAACCAAAAAGCCCTGAGAATTATCTATGAGGTCTTTCAAACTATAAATGCTGAATGGAGAGGACTGGGAATAATACCTGAAAGTGGGTTGAAGATAAAAGAGGAGTATTCTGATTTTGATTTAGAGAAAATGTTTTCCCTGCCCTCCATACCTTCTCAGGAAAATCCTTTATGTAAATGCGGGGATATTCTTAAGGGAGTTGCCTCCCCTGGAGATTGCCCTCTTTTCAGAAAAATTTGCACCCCTCAAAATCCTGTGGGTGCTTGTATGGTTTCCTTTGAAGGAACATGCTCAGCATGGTATAAATACAGGATATGAAAGGAGATAAAATACTGCTTTCCCATGGTTCAGGCGGAACTTTAATGCATGAGCTCATTAACGAATTAATTCTAAAATACCTTTCCAATCCATTTCTTTCTGAGCTAAAGGACTCAGCGATTCTTAAAATAAATGGAAAAAAAATAGCTTTTACCACTGACAGTTATGTGGTGGATCCAATTTTTTTCAGCAACGGAGACATTGGAAAACTCGCTGTCTGTGGAACAATAAATGATCTATCCACTACTGGAGCTAAACCTCTTTTTATTTCCCTTTCTCTTATCCTCGAAGAAGGGCTTGAAATGGAGATTCTTGAGAGAATCCTTGAAAGTATAAAACATGTTTCCTCTGAGGAGGGAGTGCTTGTGGTCACAGGAGATACAAAGGTTGTAGAGAGAGGAAAAGGAGATAAAATTTTCATAAACACATCGGGAATAGGAATAATTGAACACGATTATGATTTAACATACTCGAGAATAGAACCAGGAGACAAAGTCATAATTAATGGAGGGATTGCTGAACATGGAATAACCATAATTAATGAAAGGCTGAATTTGAAGATTTCAAATCCTCCAAAAAGCGACTGCAAAGCACTATGGAAAGTTGTCAGAGATGTGCTGGAAATTTCTAAGGAAATCAAATTCATGAGGGATCCTACCAGGGGTGGGTTAGCCTCCACTTTAAATGAGATTGTCTCAAAAACAGGGCTGGGAATTGAGTTAATTGAAAAGAGGATACCCATAAAAGAGAATGTTTTTGGCATATGCGAGCTTTTAGGCCTGGACCCCCTTTACATTGCTAATGAGGGCAAAATGATCTTCATTGTTGGAAATAAAGACTCTGATAAAGTTCTGGAAAAAATGAGAGAAATAGGTGAGAAAGAGGCTGAAATAATAGGAGAGGTTATTGATGAGCCAAAAAGAGTCCTTCTTAAAACCCTTTCAGGAGGAAAGAGAATAGTGGATCCTATTCATGGGGATCCTCTGCCAAGAATATGCTGAAGAAGGGAATATTAATAGCTATAGAGGGGATAGATGGAGCCGGAAAATCCACGCAAGCAAAAATCCTGAAGGAAAAGCTCAAGAATAAAGGATTTCCTGTTTTGCTTTTAAAAGAACCCACAACTTCGAGATGGGGTAAAAAGATAAAAGAACTTTCCAAAAAAAAGAATTCTATAAATCCTCGAAAAGAGCTTGAACTTTTTGTGAAGGACAGGAAATACAATGTAAAAAGCAATATAATTCCTGCACTAAAAAGTAAAAAAATCGTTATTATTGACAGATATTATATCTCCACAATTGCTTATCAGGGAGCAAGAGGAATAGATAAAGAATTCATTAAGGAAACAAACGAAAAATTTGCTCCAAAGCCTGACATTACAATTATTCTCGACATTGAGCCTGGGGAATCCCTTTCGAGAATAAAAAGAGAAAAAGAATTTCTCTTCGAAGAAGAGAATTTTTTAAAAGAGGTTAGAAAAAATTTTCTTGAAACAAAGATAAATAACACTTATGTTATAGATGCAAAATTAGGGATAGAAGAAATTTCAAAAAGAATAGAAAAGCTTTTCTTTGAATATATAGAAAAAAATGAAATTATTCTAAAACAAGAGAAATAGGTGTTATTACCAAAACTCTAATCCTGCATTATAAATAAATTTGGAATACTCAAATCAGGAGAAGAGCAAAAATCACTTTTGATAGCACATCTTCATTAGTCTTGAGTAATCCGATTCCATATGGTTTCTATTTTATTAACTCCACTCAACTGGTCTTCCCTCAGTTTCAATTCTTAATCTTCAGGAAATATTGATATAATCAAGAAAATCTAAAAATAAGAAAGTGGAAATTAGCAATTTTTGACAAATCCAAGATTCCTGAGTCTAAAATATTCTATTTGAAGAAAATCTTTAATTATCAAGGAGGTTTTTCTGCTATGAGTTGAGAATCAAGGACAGTGGCTAAATCTAAAACCTGTTAGAAGCGAATCGTTCCTCTTCTGAATTGGAATTTCACTGACACAATACCGCATAAAGAGGCATGAGAACAAATTACATAGGTGATTTTTCACCCATAGCTTGATTTTCCAGGTAATACCAAAGAAAATCCCATTAATTAAATCGTTGACATTAAGATTTTAAAGATATAAAATTTAATTTATATTAAGTTGAGGAGGAAAAATTGAAAAAATCTACTTTATTCTTAACTTTTTTGGTGTTTCTTTCTGTCTTCGGTTCTGGATATTCTCAGACTGTGGATGAAATTATTTCAAAAAATCTAAAGTCAAAAGGTGGAATCGAGAAGATAAACGCAGTAAAGAGCTTTAAGATGATGGGAAAGATTGTTTTTCAGGGAATGGAGATGCCCACAACTATTTATTGGAAAAGACCAAATCTTTTGAGATCAGAATCTTCCTTCCAAGGACAAACTGTAATCCAAGCATTTGATGGGGAAAAAGGATGGATGATAAACCCTTTTATGGGAAACACAGAACCCCAGGAACTTCCAAAAGAACAAATTGAATCTCTAAAAGAACAGGCTGACTTCGAAGGAGATTTCGTAAATTATAAAGAGAAAGGAACAAAAATAGAGCTCTTGGGAAAGGAGGAATTCGAGGGAACTCCTGTTTACAAATTGAAGGTTACCACTAAGGACGGAAAGGAAAAAATTTATTATCTTGAAACTGAGTCCTGTCTTGAAATCAAGATGGAGATGCAAAGGGATATTCAGGGAACCCCTGCTACAGTCTCCACAATTTTTAGTGATTACAAAGATGTGGACGGTTTGAAAATTGCTTTTTCCATTCAGGTTTCCGCAGGTGCACAATTTCAAACTAACATGATTATAGAAGCAGTGGAATTAAACTTGGATATAGATGACTCCCTTTTTAAAATTGTTAAGTAGAATTTCATTTTTGTAGTTTCAGCTTAATTTAGTCACTCAATAAAAAAGCCGATGGAGGGATTCGAACCCTCAACCTGCTGATTACGAATCAGCTGCTCTACCTTTGAGCTACATCGGCATCCTTTAAAATTATAACACTATCACTTCTAACATAAAAACATAAAGGTAATTTAAAACTTTGATTTTTCAATATAAAAAAGAGATTGAAGGTTTCTAAGGAAAAATGTATTATTAATAATTGGACGGAGAGATGTCCGAGTGGTTTAAGGAGCACGACTGGAAATCGTGTATCGCCGATGAGGCGATCGTGGGTTCGAATCCCACTCTCTCCGCCATAAAAATTATTTTTCATTTTTAATTTTTATGAAAAGCTCTCTTATTCTTTTTTGGAAGCGGATAACTATGGGCTCAGGAGAGTCGATGGCAGGCTCTGAACCCCGCCAGGTCCGGAAGGAAGCAACGGTAGGAGTCCTTCCCCATGCGAACTCAAACCTGAGCCCTCCTTACTAACAAATTTATTTTATGAGTTACACAGTTTTTGCAAGGAAGTATAGACCTAAAAACCTGGATGAGATTGTAGGTCAAAGGGTTATTGCTCAGACTTTAAAAAATGCTATACTCACAGGAAGGCTTTCTCATGCTTATATTTTTTCTGGCATGCGGGGAATAGGCAAAACCACTACCGCAAGAGTCCTTGCGAAGTCTCTCAACTGTGTAAAAGGTCCAACAATTGTTCCTTGCAATGAATGCGAGTTTTGTGTCTCAATTCAAGAAGGAAAAGCCATTGATGTTATCGAGATTGACGGCGCTTCCAACAGGGGAATTGATGATGTAAGGGAATTAAGAGAAATCGTGAAGTTCCCTCCCATGAATGCAAGATACAAAGTTATTATTATAGATGAAGTGCATATGCTAACTACCGAAGCTTTCAATGCCCTTCTGAAGACCCTGGAGGAGCCTCAATCATATGTAATTTTCATAATGGCAACCACTGAATTTCACAAAGTTCCAGCCACAATAGTCTCGAGAAGCCAGCATTTTGAATTCAAAAGAATTTCCGAAACAGAAATTTTTGATGCCCTATCAAAAATTTGTGAAAAGGAAGGCATAAAAGTTTCTCCCCATTCCCTCAAAAAAATTGCCATATCTGCGGATGGTTCCTTAAGGGACGCCGAAGTTCTTCTTGATCAGATAATAACTTACTCTGGAGATGAAGTAAGAGAAGAGGATGTGGATGAGATTCTTGGTGTAACAGACAGGGAAACCCTCTTTTCCATCTCTTCCGCCATCTCTTCTGGCGATGGAAAAGGCATATTGAATATTACAGAAAAAATAATTGAGAAAGGTAAGGATTTGAGAAATTTTATTCGAGACATTGTGGAGCATTTCAGGATTCTTTATTTATCAAAGGTATTGGATAACCCATCAAAATTCATTTCCCTTTCTGGAAATGATTTAAAAAGATACATGGAGCAATGCAGAGCATTTACAGAAGAGGAACTATTCAGATGTATAAATCTTCTCATTCAGGCTGAGGGGATGATCAGATATTCCTTTTATCCCAGATATGTTGTAGAAACCATTCTTTTAAAATTGGCTTATCTCAAAAAACTCATCCCCATTGAAAAAGTTCTGAGAAATCTTGCGGGAACTCCTCCTTTGCAAAAAGAGGCGGTAGAGAAAAAAGAAAGCAAAGATCATGGAGTTTTAGAGGTTTTAGAGGAGAAGGAAGAAATCCCAGTGGTGAATCTCAAAGGAAAACCTTTACTTGAGGATTTCCTTGAGCTGATCGGAAAGGAAAACCCTCGTCTTTGTTCCACCTTAAAAAATCTTCCCTCTGTTTCTCTGGAAGAAAGAACATTGAAGATTGTTCTGAATAAGGAAACAGAGTTTTTAAGAGAAACAATTAATAAAAATCGTGTCTATCTGGAGAGCAAACTCAAAGAGCTATTTGGCAAAGATTTTTTGATAGTTTTTGAAATTAAAGAAGAGATGCTTGAAAAAAAACAGGAGGAACTGCCACCCCTGATTAAAATATTTCTGCAAGAAATGAACGGGAAGATTATTTCAAAGAAAAAAACTGGAAAAGGAGATGAAGATGAAGAATATGTTTGATATTCAGAAATTAATGAAAACAGCAAGGGAAATGCAGGAAAAGTTGCAAAAGGAAATGATGGAGATGAGAATCCATGGAAGTAGCGGAGGAGGTATGGTCACAGTGGAAATGAACGGGCTTAAACAGATACTCTCTCTGAAGATAGAAAAGGAAGTCGTAAAGTCTGAAGAGGTGGAAATGCTCGAAGATCTTATCATTGCAGCCATAAATGATGCTTCTTCCAAGGTGGAAAAAGAGATGAATTCAAAGCTTGAATCCTTCGGGTTTCCCATCCCAGGTCTCTTTAAATTTTAACTGAACATTGGGAGGAAATTCTATGTTTGAATGGGCCGAGCCTTTAAATAAATTAATAAATGAATTAAAAAAAATTCCTGGAATAGGCGCGAAATCTGCTCAAAGAATTTCATTTTATATCCTTAAAGCACCTGAAGATGATGTGAAAGCTCTTTCTGAAGCCATAAGGGATGTTAAAGAAAAATTAAGATATTGCTCTGTATGCTACAACATTACTGACTCCGATCCCTGCAGGATCTGTTCGGATGATAAGAGGGATGAGGGAATAATATGTGTGGTAGAGGAGCCTTACAATGTCTCAGCCATTGAAAAGACAGAAAAATTCAAGGGAAAATATCATGTTCTTGGAGGAACCATTTCTCCTCTACAAGGTAGAGGGCCTGAGAGCTTAAAGATAGAACAACTCTTAAAAAGAGTGAATAGCGGTAAAGTAAAGGAAGTCATAATTGCCACAAATCCAACTGTAGAGGGAGAGGCTACAAGTCAATACATTATTCAACTCTTAAAACCTCTTGGTATTAAAATTTCAAGATTGGCTATTGGAATTCCAGTGGGTTCGGATATAGATTTTGCCGATCAGGTTACTATAGCAAGAGCCCTCGAAGGAAGATTGGAAATAAAGGATTAAAGCCTGATTTTTTAGGCAAAATAGAGAATAAAATTCCCTCTTTAGAATAAAAATAAAGTTGACATTTTTACTTTTTATCCTGATAATTATTCTTAAATTAATATTTATTTTATAAGGATGGCATCATGAAAGTCCTTTTATCAGGTAATGAGGGTGTAGCTCGGGGCGCATGGGAAGGAGGAGTGAAGGTAGCCACCGCTTATCCAGGAACACCCAGCACAGAGATTCTCGAAGCCCTTGCAGAGTATGAAGAAGTAGAAGCAGTCTGGTCAATTAACGAGAAAGTCGCTCTCGAAGTTGCTCTCGGCGCAAGTTTCGCGGGGGCAAGAACAATAACCTCTATGAAACATGTGGGATTGAATGTAGCTGCAGATCCCTTTTTCTCTTCCAGTTATACTGGAGTAGAAGGAGGTTTTATAATAGTGAGTTGTGATGACCCAGGAATGCACAGTTCCCAGAATGAACAGGACAACAGGTACTACGCAAAAATGGCAAAAATTCCTCTTCTTGAACCCTCGGACAGCCAGGAAGCAAAGGAGTTAACAAAGCTCGGATTCGATATATCCGAAAGATTTGACACACCCGTTCTTCTCAGACTCACCACCCGTGTCTCTCACTCAAAAAGCCTTGTGGAGCTTGGAGAAAGAGTTAAAATCGAAAACAAGGGATACAGAAAAATTTTTGAGAAAAGGGTTCTCCTCCCATCTGTGGCAAGAAAAAGGCACCTGGATGTAGAGAAAAGACTTCTCTCTCTAAAGGAATTTGCTGAAAATTTTGAGTCTAATAGAATAGAAATGAGAGACAAAAAATTGGGAATCATATCATCAGGCATTGCTTACCAATACGCAAAGGAAGTCTTCGAAAATGCAAGTTTTCTTAAGCTTTCCATGAGTTTTCCTTTTCCTGAGAAACTTGTAAAAAGATTCTGTGAAATGGTGGAAGAGGTCATAGTAATAGAAGAACTTGAGCCATTTATAGAAGAACATGTGAAAGCTATGGGAATTAAGGCGATGGGAAAAGAGAAAGTTCCAAATACTGGTGAGCTAAACCCACAAATTATAAGAGATGTTTTCGGAATCTCTTATCCAAAAAAGTCATTCTTTATTCCAGCTTTACCCCCTCGCCCTCCTGCTCTATGTCCGGGTTGCCCTCATACTCCTGTCTATTACACTCTCAAAATGTTAAAACCTATTGTTACAGGAGATATAGGTTGTTATACTCTTGCAGCTCTTCCTCCTCTCTCCACTACTGATACTTGCGTGGATATGGGTGCAAGTATAGGCAATGCTTTCGGAATAGAACTGGCCTATAGGAGAAGCAAAGATAAACCAAAAGTGGTAGCAGTTATAGGAGATTCAACATTTTTCCATTCAGGAATAACTCCATTAATCGACATGGTTTACAACAAAGGAGTGGGAACTGTTATAATTCTCAACAATTTTACCACTGCTATGACTGGGCATCAAGAACATCCTGGAACAGGAAAAACTGCGAAAGGAGAGGAAGGAGTCCGAATTTCCATAGAGTCTCTTATAAAGGGTATAGGGATCAAAAATGTTTTTGTATTAGACCCTTATGATGTTAAGAGTTTAAAGGAGATTATAAACAGAGAAATTCATAGAAACGAGCCTTCTGTAATAATAACAAATAGACCTTGTGTTCTTCACAAGGACTTCAAAGGTATTCAATTTTCACCTGTTAGAGTTGATGCTAATTTATGCACTTCCTGCAAATTGTGCCTTAAACTTGGATGCCCCTCCATATCCATGAAAGATGGAAAAGCTGTGATAGACGAGATAACATGCACAGGCTGTGGAGTCTGTGTGGATCTCTGTCCACCAAATGCCATAGTGTGGGTGGATCCTGAGGCTCCAACAGCAAGAAACCTAAAATTAAACAAAAATTAGGAGAATAAATTTTCATGATTAAGGAGTCATAAAATGATAAAAAGTGTGGTAATTTCAGGAGTGGGAGGAATGGGGGTTCTTCTTGCTTCAGACATTCTTACAGAAGTTTTCAGACGTGCTGGATACGATGTTAAAAAAAGCGAAGTCCATGGAATGTCTCAGAGAGGAGGTGATGTAATTTCCACAGTTAGATGGGGGGAAAAAGTTTGCTCCCCCATAATAGGTAACAATTCCTCTGATTATATCCTTGCTTTTGAGATGCTGGAGGGTCTTAGAGCGTTGCCTTTTTTAAAACCTGATGGAGAAATAATTATAAACAATTACAGATTTAATCCTCTTCCTGTTTCAGCAGGTCTGGCTTCCTATCCTGAAAATATTCTGGAGGCATTGAATTCACAAGCAAAAACTTATGTGATAGATGCTCTAAATATTGCCCTATCTCTTGGAAATGCGAGGGTCATGAACACTGTGATGCTGGGGGCTTTCGCACCTTTTGTAAATATCCCAAAAGAAATATGGTTTGATACTCTGGATTCTCTTGTTCCAAAAAAATATTTGGATGTAAATCTTAAAGCTTTTGAAAAGGGTTATTCTATAACAGGAGAAATAAAATGATAAGATCCTTTAAGGAAATTCATGACCTGGCTAAAAAGAAAGGGAAAAAAATAGTCGCTGTCCCTTCAGCAGAAGAGAAAGTAACCATTCTGGCAGTCTATAAAGCAATGCAAGAGGGATTCGTGGATACCATTCTGATCGGCGATTCCCAAAAAATCAACAAAATTCTCGAAGAATTGGAAATAAAAAGGGGAATTTTTGAAATAACCCCTTCAGATTCTCCAGAAAATTCTGCTAACAAAGCGGTGGAGCTGGTAAGAGAGGGTAAAGCTCACTTTATTCTAAAAGGTTACCTCCATACTCACATTCTTTTAAAAGCGGTGCTGGACTCAGAAAAGGGACTCAGAACTGGAAAACTGCTATCCGACATTCTTTTTGCTCAAAATCCAGCCTCCGAAGAAGAAAAAATTGTTGGAATGAGTGACGGAGGAATAAACATACTCCCAGGACTAAAAGAAAAGAAGGAGATTGTAGAGAATGCGGTTTGGGCTTTTCACAAGCTCGGCTATGAAAATCCAAAAGTGGCAATTCTTGCAGCTATAGAAGTAGTAAACCCCTCCATGCCTGCAACTCTTGATGCTGAAGAGCTTAAAAGAATGAATCAAAGGGGAGAAATTAAAGGATGCATCATAGATGGTCCTTTAGCTCTTGATCTTGCGGTTTCAAAAGAGGCTGTGGAGAAAAAAGGAATAAAATCGGATGTCGCAGGAGATGCGGATATATTAATTGTTCCAAATATTGAGGCTGGGAATATCCTTGGAAAATCCTTCACTTACTATGCTAAGGTTCCTGTGGGACATGTAATTGTGGGAGCTAAGGCTCCTATACTCATCCCATCGAGAAACGAATCGGACATGGACAAGGTAAATTCTATTGCCTTTGGAGTTATATTTAGCGAAGAGTAAAGGAGCAATCATGGATTTTCTTATACTTACAATCAACCCGGGTGCTTCCTCCACAAAAATTGGACTCTTCAAGAACACCGAGCAAATCTGGAATCTAACCATTAGACATTCCTACGAGGAGCTTAAAGCTTTAAAAAATGTTCAAGAGCAGAAAAATTACAGGGTTAGTAAAATTATAAATGCCCTTAAGGAAGCGGATATATCTCTGGAAAAGCTTTCTGCAATATCAGCAATAGGTGGATTACTCAAACCTCTTAAAAGCGGAACATATAAAACAAATCAAAAGATTTTGGAGGACTTAGAAAAAGGAGAGAGAGGCTTTCATGCTTCAAATCTCGGTGGTATTATCGCTTTTGAAATAGCCTCAGGGTTAGGCATACCCTCCTTTATAGTGGATCCTGTTAGTGTGGATGAAATGGATAAACTTGCTCGTTATTCTGGACATCCTTTGCTTGAAAGGGAGAGTCTTTCCCATGCTCTAAACACAAAAGCTGTGGCTAAGAGATGGGCAAAGGAGAGGGGAAGGAAATATAATGAGGTTAACCTAATTGTTATACATCTGGGAAGTGGAATCACTATATCAGCTCACAGGAAAGGCGAAATGATAGACATTACAAATTCAATGGAGGAGGGACCATTTTCTGTGGAAAGAGCTGGGACAGTTCCCTGTATGAAACTCGCCAGGCTTTGCTTCTCAGGGAAATATTCTTTTGAAGATGTTCAAAAGATGCTCTTCGGTGAGGGAGGAATATACTCATTTATAGGATTAAAAGATTTCAGAGAGGTTATGGAAAAAATAAGAGGAGGAGATGATAGATCTAAGGAAGTGGTAGATGCAATGATTTATCAGATAGCAAAAGATACCGGAGCTATGGCTACTGTGCTCGAAGGAAAAATAGATGGAATAATAATAACTGGAGGAATGGCTCACGAAGACTATCTTGTAGAACATCTAAAAAAAAGAATAGCTTTCCTTTCCGCTATTTATGTATACCCGGGAGAAGACGAACTTCAAGCCCTCGCTGAAGGAGCATTGAGAGTTCTAAAAAACGAAGAAATTGCTCAAGAATACATTTAAGAACCTTCGCGGTCTTCCTCGTTTATTATCCATAGAACCTCATATTTTATTAATATCCTTAGGTTGATAAAATAAAAAAATTGGATTATTATATCTCCTGAAATTTTTAGTGCGGAGGGTATAATGAGTTTTAAAGAAAATGGATTTGTATGGATGAATGGTAAAATGGTTCCTTGGAAGGATGCGACAATTCATGTGGCTTCCCATGTAATTCATTACGGAAGCTCTGTATTTGAGGGTATAAGAGCATATGAGAACAAAAAGGGTTCTGCGGTATTCCGTCTAAATGCTCATATTGAGAGACTTTTCAATTCAGCAAAAATTTATAGAATGGAGCTCCCCTTCTCTTTTGATGAGATATGCAAAGCCTGTATAGAAACCATAAAGGCAAACGAGATGAAAAGCTGTTACATAAGACCAGTCGTATACAGAGGATATGCGAAATTGGGTGTAGATCCTCTCCCTAATCCAGTGGATGTTGCCATCCTTGTCTGGGACTGGGGCAAATATCTTGGAGAAGAAGCACTTGAGCAGGGAGTGGATGTCCATGTCTCTTCCTGGAGGAGAATGGCTCCTGACACCTTCCCTTCCATGGCGAAGAGTGGAGGAAACTACATGAACGGGCAACTAATAAAGATGGAGGCTATTCTCCATGGATATGCGGAAGGAATCGCTCTCGATGCTTATGGTTATATAAGTGAAGGAAGCGGAGAGAACATATTCCTCGTGAAAAAAGGTATCATATACACTCCACCTATATCAGCTTCTATACTCCCGGGGATAACCCGGGAGACAGTTATTCAAATTGCTAAAGACAAAGGAATAGAAGTAAAAGAAGAAAATATTCTTAGAGAAGCTTTATACATAGCTGATGAGGTCTTTTTTGTAGTAATAGCAGCGGAAATAACTCCTATAAGATCCGTAGACAAAGTTATAATTGGAAAAGGAAAAAGAGGAGAGATAACGAAGCTTCTTCAGGACGAATTTTTCGGAATTATAAAGGGAGAAAAAGAGGATAAGTGGAACTGGCTTACATATTTTTAGATTTCTTATGTCTAAGATTTTTTTAGGAAATTTAAGCTAAGAGAAAAATAACTATTTTTGATTAGTTTTTCATGTTAAAATAAAGAAAGAGTCTTTTAGGAGGCTCAAAAATGAACATAAATGATTTATTGAAAATTGCAATTGAAAGAGAGGCTTCAGACCTTCATCTTAAAGTGGGTAATCATCCTATAATAAGAGTTCACGGAGAATTGATTTCCCTTGTGGAACTCAAAAGGCTTGTTCCAGAGGATACAATTGCAATGGCATATAGCATCATGAATAACCAGCAAAAAGAGAAATTCAAAAAAAATATGGAAATAGACATGGCTTATTCTGTTCCTGGACTTGGAAGGTTCCGTTGCAACATCTTTTATCAGAGAGGGGCTATAGGACTTGTTCTGCGAATAATACCATCAAAAATAAGAACCATTAGAGAGCTTATCCTTCCCCCTGTTCTTGAAGAGATATGCATGGAAAAGAGAGGACTTGTTCTTGTCACAGGAACAACAGGAAGTGGAAAGACCACCACTCTTGCTGCCATGATAGATTATATAAACACTAACAGAGTAGAACATATAATTACCATTGAGGACCCTATAGAATATCTCCACAGAGATAAAAAAAGTCTGGTAAATCAAAGAGAAGTGGGAGTGGATACAGAATCCTTTGCTACTGCTCTAAGATCAGCTCTTCGAGAAGACCCTGATGTAATTCTTGTGGGAGAAATGAGGGATTATGAAACCATTGAAACAGCTATAGTAGCTGCTGAAACAGGACATCTTGTTCTAAGCACCCTCCACACCCTTGATGCTCCTGAGACAATAAACAGAATTATCTCTGTTTTTCCTCCATATCACCACAAACAGATAAGAATTCAACTTGCTTCTGTTCTTAAAGCAGTAATTTCCATGAGACTTCTACCCAGAGCTGATGGCAACGGAAGAGTTCCAGCTGTAGAGGTAATGATAACAACTCCCTTCATAAGAGATTGCATAATAAACAAGGAAAAAACCCATTTGATAAGAGAAGCGATTAAACAAGGTGTTTCCCAGTATGGAATGCAGACATTTGACCAGTCTCTTTTCAAACTTTATGAATCTAAGTTAATAACCCTGGAAGAAGCCCTGAAATGGGCTTCAAACCCTGATGAACTCAAGCTCAAAGTTATGGGTATCCAATCCGCAAGTGAAATGACCCTCGAGGAAATGGAAAAGAAAATGGCAGCTATAAAAGATATAAAGAGGGAATCTTCTGAGATCGTTATTGACGAAGAGTAAAAAGCATCCTCTGCTTATTCAAGTTTAAAAGTGAGCAAGAAAAAAAATCCTTTAAAAATAGCTTTTAATTATATTTCCTATTCAGATCGCTTCTCAAAAGAAGTTATTCAGAGACTAAAAAAAGAGGGATTTTCCAGGGAAGAGGTGGACTCAACAATGCAGAGGCTAAGGGATCTCGGTCTTGTGGATGATGAGAGGATAACAAAAGAATTCATATTTTCAAAAATTAGAAAAGGATGGGGTCCGGAAAGGCTGAAAACAGAGCTAATAAGAAGGGGTGTCTGTTATCAAATAATAGAAAATTCAATGAAAGAGATCTTTTCGGACATTGACGAAAGAGAACTTATAATGAAAGCAGTGGAGAAATTTCTCAAATACAAAAAGGGAGAGAGAATTCTCGAAAGGCTCAAGGGATTTCTTTTCAGAAAAGGCTTTAGCTATGATAAAATAATAGATGTTATGGAGGATTTGGAAAGGAAATACCAGTGAAAGCTAAAGAGATAAGAGAAATTTTTCTTTCTTTTTTTGAAAAAAAAGGGCATAGAATTGTAAAGAGTTCCTCATTAATCCCTGAAGGAGACCCCTCTCTCCTCTTCACAAATGCAGGAATGAATCAGTTTAAAAATGTCTTTCTTGGTATTGAAAAGAAAGATTTTTCAAGAGCTGTCTCCTGCCAGAAGTGTATGAGAGCATCTGGAAAGCATAACGACTTGGAACAGGTAGGCAAAACTTTCTATCATCATACATTTTTTGAGATGCTCGGAAACTTCTCTTTCGGCGATTATTTCAAATCAGAAGCGATTGAATTCGCATGGGAACTTCTCACCTATGTCCTTAAAATCCCTGAGGAGAGACTATTTGTTTCCATTTTTAAAGAGGACGAGGATGCATTTAGAATATGGAGAGAAAATATCGGAATTACAGAGGAAAAAATTAAGAGATTCGGAGAGGAGGATAATTTCTGGGCTATGGGTGACACGGGTCCCTGCGGTCCATGTTCTGAAATATACTATGTCTTTGACGATGGCTCAGCCATTGAATTATGGAATCTGGTATTTATGCAGTTTTTCAGAGATGAGAGAGGAAAACTCCACCCCCTTCCTAAACCATCCATTGATACAGGAATGGGACTCGAAAGACTCGCTGCCGTTCTTCAAGGGCGAAAGAGCAATTTCGACACCGACCTCTTTAAGCCATTAATTGATTATGTTTGTGATGTAACAGAGAAAGATTATACTGAAAATGCTGATTCAGATATAGCTATAAGAGTTGTTGCAGATCATTTAAGAGCTATCACCTTTCTTATTAATGATGGCGTTCTTCCCTCAAATGAAGGAAGAGGATATGTTCTTAGAAGAATAATTAGAAGAGCTTTCAGATATGGAAAGAAATTAGGCGTTGAAAATCCCTTTCTCTACAAGGGTATATCTGTGGTAACAAACATAATGAAGGATTTTTATCCTGAGTTAGTCCATTCAAAAGAGCAAATAACAAAACTTTGTTACTTCGAAGAGGCGAGATTCAACTCCACGCTTTCTGCATCCATCAGTTCTCTGGAGGAAGCCCTAAAAGAAGCCTTAGAGAATGGTTCGAGATTTATAAAAGGAGAGAAAATATTCAAGCTCTACGACACCTTTGGCTTCCCCATTGATCTTGCCACAGAGATCGCTCAGGAAAGAGGTGTCTCTGTAGATATGGAAGGTTTTGAAAGAGAAATGCAAAGGCAAAGAGAAAAAGGAAGGGAATCCTGGAAAGGTGGGGATGCTTTGAAAAAGAGCAAATACGAAAACATTTCCCACATATCTTCTGAATTTATTGGATATACTCATTTAACCTCAAGATCAAGGGTTCTCGCTTTATTTAAAAATTCTGATATGGTTCAGAGTCTTCACCAGGGAGAGGAAGGAGAGATGGTCCTTGACATAACCCCATTTTACGCAGAAGCAGGAGGACAGGTGGGAGATAAAGGATTTATAGAAGGCGAGAATTCCCTCGCAGTAGTAAAAGATACAAAAAGGGTCATGGAAAAAATAGTGACTCATGAAGTTAAAATGGAAAAAGGTTCCATCTCAAAAGGAGATATTGTGCTTGCCAGGGTGGATGAAAACCTTAGAAAAGCCACCCAGAGAAACCATACAGCCACCCATTTACTCCATAGAGCCCTTAGAGATGTTCTTGGTCCCCATGTTAAACAATCAGGTTCTCTTGTCTCTCCTGAAAAACTCCGTTTTGATTTTACCCACTTCTCAGCTCTTCATCATGAGGAGATAAAAAAGGTTGAACAGATGGTCAACGAATGGATATTAGAAAACCTCCCTGTGGAGTTTGAAGAAAAGAAGTTCCATGAAGCTATAAAAGAGGGAGCCCTTGCAATTTTTGAGGAAAAATACGGGGATACTGTTAGGGTATTAAAAGTAGGCGATGTTTCGATGGAGTTGTGTGGAGGAACTCATGTAAAAATGACAGGAGATATTGGAGCTTTCCGGATAATATCTGAAGGCTCAATTTCAGCGGGAATAAGAAGGATTGAAGCAATAACAGGACTCTCCGTTGTGGATTATTGGAGAAAAGAGAGCGGGTTAATAGAAAACATCACAGAAGAACTAAAGGTGGAAAAGGAGGAGATTCTTGAAGCCATTAAAACCCTTAAAAATTCTTTGAAAGATAAGGAGAAAGAGTTGCAAAGGACAAAGAGAGAGAGTTTCCGTCCAAAAGTTAAAAAGTGGATCGAAGAAGCTGAGGAGATAAATGGCTCCAGAATCATTGTAAAAAGAATAGAGGATGATACAGAAAAGGAAATGATGAGGGAAATTTCTGACATGCTAAAAGAGGGAATAAGAAAAGGAGTTATTCTCCTTGGAAACAGACAAAAGGAAAGAGTTTTTATTCTGGCATCCGCTACATTCGACATCACTGACAGAATAAATGCTGGGGCTCTTGTTAAGGAAGTAGCAAAAATTGTGGGAGGACGGGGTGGTGGAAGAGCGGATTTCGCAGAAGCAGGCGGTAATAAACCAGAGCTTCTTGACTTAGCATTGGAAAAAGGTTTACAATTAATTAAAAGCAAACTGAGATGAGAAGAAAAATTTTTCTCTTTTTCATCTTAATTAGTTTCTCCTCCCTTCTTTTCTCTGAACTGATCATTTTAAAAGATGAGAATGGGAATAAAATAATTACTAATAAACCGCCCAAAGCCACAGCAAAGAAATCTTCCCTGTCAAAATCTATTTCTTTTAGAAAGAAAGAATTAGATTATCTAATAGAAGTGTATTCAAACAAATATGGAATTGACAAAGATCTTGTTCACGCAGTGATTCAGGTAGAATCAGACTATAATCCTTTAGCTGTTTCAAAAAAAGGAGCCATGGGCTTGATGCAGCTTCATTTTGAAACAGCCAAAGATCTTGGCGTTCATAATCCTTTTGATGTAGAGAAAAATATCGATGGAGGTATAAGATATTTGAAAGAGATGTTAGACAGATATGGAGATATTCGAAGAACCCTTGCAGCTTACAACGCTGGTCCTGAAGCAGTGGACAAATATAAAGGTATTCCTCCTTATAAAGAGACCCAAAATTATGTGAGAAAAGTTCTTTCAATTTATAAAAAAGAGAGTCCAAGAAAAACCATTATTTACAAATATGAAAGAATTGATGGAGAAATAGTTATTTCAAACTCTCTTCCTCCACCGGGAACATATAGAGGGAAAGTTCAAATTATCTCTTCTAAATAGAGCTTCTAACCCTTATAGTTGCAGGAACAATTTCAAAAAAAGCAGGTAAAAAGCCTGGTTGCTCTCCGTCCATCTCAATCATAACATTTCCCTCTTCAGAAAATGCCTTTATCCATTTATCCCTGAAGAATTGGACTTTTGGATGGGTTAAGTGAGTTCCTCTTATCAATCTCACTCCATTTTTAATCAATTCCATGAAGGAAATATTTTCAACAAGAACTATATCAAAAAAACCATCCTCAATGGAAGCATGAGGAGCTATCAACATATTTCCACCAAATATTCTTCCATTTGCTACCGCTCCAATGTAAAAATTTCGAGTTATTTCCTTATCGCCTATAAACACTTTCACCTTACATCCTTTAAATTTAATTGCAGATTCAAAGAGAGCTTTCCAATAAGCCCATTTACCTCTTTTTGAGACATCTTTTCTGTTTACTCTCTTTACCACCTCTCCACCTATTCCAAAATCTGCCACATTGAGAAAAAACCTTGTGGTCTGAAAACCTCTGTGGTCAATAAAAGTCGCTTTACCCACATCGATCTTTAAAATTTTCCCCTCTTTCAAAGTCTTTATAGCCTCTTTAATTTTTTTGGGGATTTTTATAGACTTTACAAAGTCGTTTCCTGTTCCTGATGGAATGATCCCAAGAGTAGCATCAGGGTTTACAACAGCCTCATTTTCAAAAAAGCCATTGGCTATTTCATTTATGGTTCCATCACCTCCCACCCCCTCTATGAATTCATAACCCTCCTTTATAGAATCTCTTGTTATCTCAATTGCCTGAAGGGGTTTTTCAGTAAATTCAAACCTGAAATCTCTTATTAAAGATTTGAGCGCCTCCTTGATATGTCTCCACTTTCTCCTTGTTTCACCTTTTGAGGCTTCAGGGTTTACAATAACCCTGGTTTTTGGAAATATTGAATTTCTTTTTATCAGCATTAAGTCTCGGTTTTTACTTGTTCTGGTTTAACCTGTTTTTTGAAAAGGGCACTCCCTATCAAACCACCGAGCACTCCGAACACCCCGTAAATTACCATGTTTATGATTAAAAGAGCAATATAAAAAGGAATAGCTGCCAGGGCGAATCCTTTGTGCTTCAAAACCTCAGCAAGTTCTGGAGGAACTCCCTCACCGCTGGCACTAAATAAAGCCTCAATGAACCCAGAAAAAACTTTTGCAGATATCGCCATAAAGGGAATGCTTACTACAAAAGAGATAATCGCACCGAATATCCCTGTTAGAAGTCCTGATATAGCATGGTCTCCACTCTTAACTGGATAGGGAAACCCTGAGGTTAGAATATAAGAAGAAAGAATACCGCCTAAAATTACCCATAGACAAAAACAGACGTTTACCATTCCAATCAACGGAAGGCCGGAAAGAACGCCAACAAAAACTCCTGCTATTAGCGAAGACTTTAATATATTAGGTCTTTCTTCCATTTAAACCTCCTATGTTTTTATACACTTTTTAGAAAAGAAAATCAATCCAATGACCATGAATTCCACAGCGTATATGCTTTCATGTTTTAATTTTTTTATGCTCAGAGAACCTTTACAATTTTTCACTTGTTTACTTGCAATTTGTTTAATAATTTTGATAGAATAGAAGGGAGTCTTAGGAGGTAAGGATGTTGCCAAAGAAAATATGCATAGTAGATGGAGTGAGAACCCCTTTTGTAAAAGCCTGGACTCTTCTTAATGATGTTCACCCTGTGGAGCTGGGAAGAGATGTGGTGCAAGAATTGATATGGAGAAACCATCTTGATCCTAACCTTGTTTCTGAGGTTATTTTTGGAAACATAGCTCAACCTGCGGATGCGGTCAATATATCAAGAGTAATTGCCTTGAGAGCAGGATTGCCAAAGAAGACCACAGCTTACACTGTGGGAAGAAATTGTGCCTCAGGTTTGGAGGCTATTACCTCTGGTGCGGAGAAAATTTGTCTGGGACTTGCGGATATTGTTATTGCAGGAGGAGTGGAATCCATGAGTCAGATCCCTCTCCTCTATAGAAAAGAAGCTGTGGAATTTTTCGGCGCGATGACCAGAGCTAAAACTTCATGGCAGAAATTAAAAACTTTCACAAAAATCCCTATTGGTAAAATGTTAAATCCTATTGTAGGGGTCTTTCAAGGTCTTACAGACCCTGTGGCAGGAATGATTATGGGAGATACAGCAGAGCTTCTCGCGAGAGAATTTAAGATATCCAGACTCGAACAGGATAAATTCGCTCTCCTCAGCCATAATAGAGCTGAAAAGGCACAGCTGGAAGGTAAATTAAGAGAAGAAATAGTTCCAGTTTATACTCCACCCAATTATGATAAGGTGGTGGAAGAGGACAACGGCATAAGAAAGGGGCAAACTCTTGAAGCCCTTCTCTCCTTAAAACCTTTCTTCGACAAAAGGAATGGAACTGTTACTGCTGGAAACTCCTCTCAGATAACCGATGGAGCAGCTGCGGTTTTACTCATGACAGAAGAGAGAGCTAAAGAGCTCGGCTTCAAACCTCTTGGATTTATTAGAAGTTACTCATATGCTGGACTTGATCCCGAAAGGATGGGTCTCGGACCATTCTTTTCCACTCCTATTGCTTTGAAAAGAGCAGGCGTATCTCTAAAAGATATTCAACTTATAGAGCTGAACGAGGCGTTTGCTGCTGTGGTGCTTGCAAATGAAATTGCTTTCAAGTCAAAAGAGCTATCCGAGAAATATTTTGGAGATTCAGGTCCAATAGGTGAGATAAACAGGGAAATACTAAATGTGAATGGAGGTGCGATAGCTCTCGGGCACCCTGTGGCAACTTCTGGAACCCGTCTTGTAATAACTCTCCTTAAAGAAATGAAGAGAAGAAACCTGGAACTCGGTCTTGTCACCCTTTGTGTAGGAGGGGGACAGGGAGGAGCAATGGTTTTAGAGATAAAATAAGGAGTGATTATGAAAGTTACAAAAGAAAAGTTTGACAATTTTTATCATTTCTATCCATCTCCTGTGGCTTTTGTGGGAGTAAAATTTGATGAAAAAATCAATTTTATGTCAGCAGCATGGCACTCTCCTCTTTCCATGAAACCTCCTCTTTTTGCGGTAATGATTTCAAAGAAAAGGCTAACCCATAACTTAATAGCTCAGGCAAAGGAGTTTTCTGTGAGTTTTCTTCCCTTTGAGAAAAGAAAATATTCCGCATATTGTGGAAGAACATCGGGAAAAGACAGGGACAAAGTGAGAGAATTCTCCATCGAGTTAATAAGCCCTAAAAAAATCGCTTCTCCTCTAATAAAAGGTTCCTATGCTGGTTTCGAGTGTAAACTTTTTGATACTAAAGAATATGGAGATCATGATCTTATAGTGGGAGAGGTTATGGTCATTCATGAAGATCCAGAATTTTTTGATAAGGATGGTAGATTACTTGTAGAAAAAATTAAACCAATTCTTTATCTTGGAATGGATTTCTATGTAACCACCTCCTCCGAGACCCTCGAAAAAATAACTTTATAATCAAGGTTTAAATTGAAAGCTGTTGAAGGCCTCCTTTTTCTTTTCATATTTTTAACAAATTATATTCATGCTCAATTGAATTTCCCTATAAATCATTTTGTTCTGGATAACGGACTGAACATAGTATTTTTAGAGGATAAAAGTTCATCAGCGTTCACCCTTGCCATTGCCTATTGCACGGGCTCGCGAGATGATCCTGTGGGGAAGACAGGTTTGGCTCAACTTATGCAAAATATCATGTTTTCTGGAAGTGAAAACATCCCTCCTATGGGACATTTTGCCATGATAAGAAGACATGGAGGAGAGGTAAATGCCTTCGTAACGGAAGATTATATTTTATTCCATCAGACGCTTCCTTCAAATCAGCTAAGATTGGCTCTATGGCTGGAAGCTGAGAGAATGAGGGGACTAAAGATTGAAAGGGTCTTCTTCGAAAGGCAGAAAGAACTTCTTCTTGATGAGGCGAAGAGAAAGCTTGATACAGATCCTTACGCTTCAGGTTTTCTGAAATTGAACGAAATTTCATTTGTAAATTTCCAGTATGCCCATCCTGTAATGGGATATATAGAAGATATCCAAAATATCGAACTGGAGGACATAAAAAATTATTATTCCGATTATTTTTCTCCTTCAAATGCTTGGCTTATTCTTGTGGGAGATTTTGATACTGATTCTGCTCTTTCGCTTGTAAAAGATTTATTTGAGAAAATTCCGACCAAAAAAGGGAAGCCCCCCAATTCAGTAAAGGAAGATTACAATAGGGGAGAGCTCAGGATGAAAACTTTCAGAAAAGGCATTTATAATCATGTTCTTCATGTGGCTTATCCTATACCTCCAAAATCCTCCCCAGAGTTTTATGTTTTGAAGGTAATAGAATATCTCCTTTTACATGACAGAAATTCCTTACTTCCTCGAGAAATTATAAAAAAGAGAAATTTAGCACAGGAGATAGTGGGAGAAGCAGAAGAAAGAGAGGGTTCCACTCTTTTTACATTTTTTATATTGGGAAGGCCAGGAATCCCTGTGGAAATGCTCAACGCCCACTTCATGTTTGAAATAGAGAAGTTTACAAATAGTCCCCCCAGCTCTTGGGAGATGGGAAGAGCTAAAAACAACCTAAAAACAGACTATTTAAACGAAATTAGAGATACAAAGGGCAAAGCTATCGCTCTTGCAAAGCTCTGCGTTTATAAGAAAAGCCCTCATTTTTTCAATTCGGAGTTGAACAGTTTTTTAAAAGTAAATAAGTATGATGTATACAGAGTTTCGAAAAAATATTTTAATAAAAGTAATGGAGTTTTTCTTTATGTTGTTCCGCAGTGGTAGATTTTTATTTTCAAGATTGCTACTTTTAATATCTTTCATTTCTGGAATATCATTTTGCCTATCCCAATCCCTTCAAATAAAAAACATGGAGCAATTCTATCTTTCCAACAAGTTGAGAGTGGTTCTTCTCCACGAGAAGAATTACCCTCTTGTAAGAATGAGAATTGTGATTTTCACAGGAGAGGCATCTTCCTTCTCAGGAATGGAAGGCTTGGCTACTCTAACTGCAAGATGCTTTTTCAAAGGTTCAGCATCCTTCCCGGAAGAGCATCTTTTCCGTTTGCTATCATACCAAGGTTGTAAGATTTCAGTAGAAGTGAAGGAGGAGAAAACCACCTTTTCCGTCACTATTCCGAAGGAAAATTTTGAAAGGTTTTTAATTATTCTTGAGGATCTTCTTTTAAGAAATACATTTCCTGAGAATGCCTTAAATGAGGAGAGAAATGCTCTCATCAGGGAATTAAGAAATAGAAAAGATAATCCCCCCCATTACACTTTCGCTTTCTTTTACAAGAACCTTTTTCAAAAATCACCTTACACAAAAATTTTTTTCACTGAAGAATCCCTTAGAAAGATCACTTCCCACTATAACCTTGCTTTTTTGAAAAGATATTACATACCTAACAACTCAGCTTTTATCATTCAGGGAGATTTTGAAGTTAATAATTTAAAAAGCCTCCTGGAAAAAAGGTTTGCGAAATGGGTAGAAAAGAGGCTGTTTTATCCTTACATCCCCCCTCTTTCCCCTCCCAAAACAAATATTATATCCATATTAAATTCTCCCCTTTCTGAAGACTATTTTTTAATGGGATATTTATTCCGCACTTCCAGTATTGAAGAAAGAGCTAATATACTTCTTTTTAACGAAATTTTAGGAGGGTCGGAATTCAGCAGATTGACTTTAAAACTTAAGGAAACCCTCGGATATTGCAGGTATATTGGAAGTGGTGTTCAGTTTCTAAAAAATGATGGATTTTTATTTGTTGCAGGACATTGCAAAAGCGAAAAAATTAGAGAAATCATTTCAAATATTCTAACGGAAATAAAGAATCTAAAAGAAAAAAGGATAGAGGAAAAAGAATTAAAGAGCTCAAAAGATTATCTTATAGGAGAAATAGCGGTAAGGATTTCTGATCCTGAGATATTACTTTCTTCCCTTGAAGAGGCATTGCTTTACAATTTCTCCCTCGATTATCTCGATAAACTCATTAAAGGCATCGAAAACTGTACGAGTGAAAATATATTGATTATTGCCAATAAATATTTTAAAATGGATTCTAATTTTATAGTCATTACAGGTAGAAAGGTCCACATTGTTGATTCATTGTCAAAAGATTTTGAAAAAATCGAAATTTATAATAGAATAAATTATTCATGGGAGAAAGAGAAAGGTGAAAGAAATAATTGAGGTAATACCAAACATTTCAGAGGCAAAAAGGGAGGATGTTCTGGAGAAAATTGTGGATTCCCTTAAAAAGGTCGATAAACTGAATATTTTGGATGTAAAACCAGACAAAAGCCACAACAGAACAGTTATAACCATGATAGGTGAAAGGGAAACAGTTATTAATGCGGGTTTAGTCCTGTACGGAAAAGCATCAGAGCTAATTGATATGAAAGAGCATAAGGGAGAACATCCGAGAGTGGGAGCAGTGGATGTCTTTCCTTTTGTTCCCATAAAGAATGTATCTATGGAAGATTGTGTGAAGCTTTCGAAAAAACTGGGAGAAAAAGTATGGAATGATTTTAAAATACCTGTTTATTTTTACGAGGAATCCGCCACAAGAGAGGAGAGAAAAAATCTCCCTGATATAAGGAAAGGAGAATTTGAGGGTTTTTTTGAAAAGATCAAGGATCCGAAGTGGCATCCAGATGTGGGAGAGCCTGTTGTGCATCCTACAGCAGGCGTAACTGTCATAGGAGCAAGAATGCCTTTAATTGCGTATAACATAAATCTCGGAACCTCATCTATAGACATAGCAAATAAAATTGCAAAAGCAATAAGACATATAAGTGGGGGATTTAGGTATGTAAGAGCAATAGGAGTTATGCTCGAGGAGAAAAACATTGCGCAGGTTTCGATAAATATGACAAATTACAAAAAAACCCCACTTTTCAGAGTAATGGAGATGGTTAAAGCAGAAGCGGAAAGATACGGGGTCCCAGTGATTGGCTCTGAAATTGTTGGACTTGTTCCTGAAGAGGCTCTCATAGAGGTAGCAGATTTCTATCTGAGGCTTGAGAATTTCACTCCTGACCAGATTCTTGAGAGAAAGATTGAAAAAATATTGGAAGAAAAGGAAATTTAATAGTATAATGTTAAAGGATTGAAAGATGGCTTTACAGGGTTCATTAGAAGATATTCATCTTTCTGATTTAATTCAACTTGTAGGGGTTGCGGGAAAGACAGGGAGATTCATCTTGAGAAAAGGTAATGAGGCCGGGAATGTTTACATAGAAAATGGTAATATTGTTCATGCTGAATGTGGTGCAAGAAATGGTGAAGATGCCTTCTACTATCTCAGCACATGGGATAAAGGTGAGTTTAACTTTGAAGCTAATATTAAAGCACCTGAGCAAACCATAACCAAGAGCTATTCAAATTTACTCATGGAAGCAGCAAGAAGAATGGATGAGTGGAAGATACTAAAAAGAAAAATTCCATCCGAAAATTGCGTTCCTGAATTTGTGGTTTTCGACATGAAGGAAAGAAGGCAAATTAATCTTACAACCCTTGAATGGGTGGTGGTTTCCAAGATCGACGGGAGAAGGACAGTTGAAGAAATTGCAAAGGAGTCCAACTTGAGCCTTTTCGACACCACAAAGATTCTCTACGGTCTTATCGTGGCAGAGTTAGTAAAAATAAAGACCCCTTAAAAAATTAAATTTAAGCTTTTTAATTCTCAGTGGTTTACTCTTTGCTAATATACCAAAAGGTGAATTTAAGAATTAAATCATGTTTTGGGCGCTCTCCTCTGGTAGTATTTTGATAAAAAACAAATTCTAAATTTGGTATAAAATGCCAACTATTAATAGATTGGGCTTTGCTCCTTTCATATGAGGTGTATAGGATATTTTATCCGCCTCAGGGATGGGCTCAAAATATCTGTCAAACCTTCCTGTTCGTTGTTTTCCCTTGATTGATGGGTATAGATAGTTCACAGCTTAATCCCGAAGCTATGGTGAGCTAAGACTCCCTTATAAGTGGACCAATCACCCTTTGGATGAGCGATCCTACCAGTCTAAATAGCCCTCCAGGTAAATATTTCCAATTGGCTTTATGCCAAGGGAGAAATAAATGTTCTTGCCTTTATCAGTTTCCGATGCTAAACCTTCTCCATTTCCTATCAAGAATTGATGCTTTATCCTCGCACTCTTATCAATGTGTCCGAGAAGGGCAATACCGAAACCTCTTGGGCTGCCTGATCTTGCAAAATCTACTGAGGTCTTCTCCGCAGCTCTGTATCCACATACATACTCGTATGTTTCTCATATAGAAGTGGGAGAAATCCCAATTAGAGCAGAATGCCCGGTTTTTTCCCGTTGAATATAAGCATCCTTAAGGTAAGGAAGCAAATTTACCTTACTTATAAAATCACCCGGGGAACTCATCTCTAATCTGAAACGAGAGGGGGAAATTCTTCTGAAAATTTAAAATTATAAGTGGAGTGTATTCAGCGAAATTAGAACCAATTCTTGCCTTCCATGGTGCTTTCACGACTCGAAAGAAAGTAATAATAATCACCAAATGTGTATCCAGAGATTTTTCCTTCTCCTGAAAGGGCGAACGAACAATGAAGGAGAAAGAGTAAGGAGAAGCTGTTCCGTCTCCTTATCATTCTGCCTCCATTTTTATCGGTTTTTCCTTTCCGAGATCTCCAACCTTTACAATAACTCCTTTAAGAAGATCTTTACCAGCCACAGGTTTTACTATCCATTGAAATTTTTTATATTGCTCAATTTGCTGGACCCTCCTTATCTCATTATCTCCTGTTATAAACGAGACTCCTTTCATTGTAATTTCCATGGCATCGATAATCTGCTCCTTTTTTCTAAAGCCCATGGATGTAATAAAATCAACCTTAATCTTTCTTCTTTTCAGATTGTGAACAGCTCCTTTAAGATCCCTGCTTATAACTTCTGTTTCTTCATCCATTCTAAGCTCCTTTACCACTGATTGGAGGTAAAGGCTCTTTTTAAAAGAGGATTCCACCAAAAATCCCTTAGAAAATGGATTAAATATTTTAAAGATTATTGCTGGGAAGCCTCCTCCAGAGCCTACATCCATGAAGCTATCAAAAGTTCCAAGAAAATCGCAATACCATAAACTTATCCTTAAAAGAGACAAAAAATTTGATTTAAAATCTTTTCTCGAAACAAGGTTGATTTTCTTGTTGTATTCTTCTAAGTATTTATAAAAATTTATAATTTTAGAAATGCCAGGCTCTGAGATTCTATAATTACTCGCTTCTTTTTTTATCTCATCAAAAATAACCATTAAATCCTACCATAAGAACCAAATTTATTTTATATAATGCCTCAGAATCTGAAGGGCTGAAGCAGTCATTCCAGAAATTTTAGATGCCTCGTAAAGAGTTGCTGGCTTGTATTTTCTTAATTTTTCCACTATTTCCTTGGAAAGACCCGGTATTTTCTCAAAATCAATCCCTTCAGGTATAAACTTCTCCATATCCCTCGTTAACTTTTCATACTCTCTTCTTTCCTTATCAATATACCCTTTGTAGATAATCTCAGATTGAATGTAGCGAATATCTTCCTCATTCAAAGGAAAATATTCGGGAGGTAGAAAATTTATTATTTCATTTATTTCCATTTTTTTACTTCTCAAAAGCTGAGCATAAGTAAAACCTTCGGATTTGGCGCTTTCCAGAAAATTGATCGCCTCTTTGAGCTCCTCTTTCCTCTTAATAGCTCTATCAAAAAGGAACTGTTCTATTGTTCCCAATTTCAATCCATATCTTAAAAGTCTCTCATCACAATTGTCCACTCTGAGAAGTAATCTCAGCTCTGCTCTGGAAGTGAACAATCTATAAGGTTCATCCACACTTTTTGTTATTAAATCATCTATCAAAACTCCAATGTAAGCTTCCTCTCTTGTGAGAACAAAGGGCTCCTGTCCTCTTATTTTCAAAACAGCATTAATGCCAGCAATAATTCCCTGGGCCGAAGCTTCTTCATATCCAGTGGTTCCATTTATCTGACCGGCAAGAAATAGACCCTCTAAATCTTTGCACTCAAGAGTATAAGTAAGCTGATCAGGATAAACAAAATCATACTCAATGCCATAAGCTGGTCTTAATACCAATGAATTTTCAAGACCTTTGATATTTTTTAAAATCTCAAGCTGGGTTTCATAAGGAAGGCTGGAAGAGATTCCATTTACATATACTTCTTTTGTATTGAGTCCCTCTGGTTCAAGAAAGAACTGATGCCGGCTTCTCTCCGGGAATTTTACCACTTTATCCTCTATGGAAGGGCAATATCTAACACCAGTGCCTTTGATCTTACCAGTATAAAGAGGAGATTTATCGAGGCTCTTTCTAATTATATCGTGAACCTTTTCATTGGTGTATCCGATATAACAAAGAATTTTATTTTCAAGTTTTTTAGTTGTTCTTAATGAAAATGGAACAGGATTTTCATCCCCAGGTTGTGGTTCAAAACAACCCCACTCAATAGTATCAGCATGTAGCCTCATGGGAGTTCCGGTTTTCAATCTGCCCATTCTTAGTCCTATTTTTTTAAGAGAATTTGAAAGTTCGATGGATGGAGGTTCATTAGCCCTACCCGCTGGATATGAGGAAAGCCCTATATGGATCAGCCCGTTGAGAAAAGTCCCTGGTGAAAGAATTACTGTTTTCCCTCTGATCTCGCTTCCATCCTTTAAAATAACACCCTTTACCTTACTCTTTTCCTTAATCAAATCAACAACTTCAGCCTGAAACAGATGGAGGTTTGAAACTCTCTCAAGAAATGATTTCATCTTGAATCTATAAAGAGCTTTATCGCATTGAGCCCTTGGTCCCTGTACAGCTGGACCCTTTGAACGATTCAACATTCTAAAGTGAATTCCTGTTTCATCTGTAATATAACCCATAACCCCGCCCAGACAGTCAATCTCTCTTACTATGTGCCCCTTACCAAGACCTCCTATAGCTGGATTACACGACATCTGAGCTATATTGTCAAGATTCTGGGTAATTAAAATTGTCTTTGCTCCCATCTTCGCTGTTATGTGGGAGGCCTCACAGCCAGCGTGTCCACCACCCACCACAATTACATCAAAAATTTCCATCCTCTCCTAAATTTATATTATATCCAAAAAACAAATTTCAATTATTAAAAAAGCTATTTTAAATTAGATTATCTTAAAACACCCAGAGGGATATTTTTGTAATTATAAAAGCTATTAAGCCACAGACAGGGAAAGTAAGAATCCATGCGGACACTATTTCTCCACCAACTCCCCATCTAACTGCGGAAAATCTTTTAGTAGCTCCAACCCCCATTATTGCAGTATTTATTGTATGGGTTGTGCTGAGAGGTATTCCTAACCTGGATGCAAGCTCAATGGCTAAAGCTGCTGATGTTTCCGCAGAGAAACCTTGAACAGGTTGAAGATTTGTCAATCGCACTCCCATTGTCTTTATAATTCTCCATCCTCCAAAAGCTGTTCCTATAGCCATGGTCAAGGCACATATTAAAATAACCCATATGGGGACATGAAATTCTTTTATTCCTCCTGTAAGATAAAGAGTTAGGGTCATAACTCCCATGAATTTCTGGCCATCATTACTGCCATGACTAAAAGCCATAAAAGCGGAAGAGAATATTTGAAGTTTTCCAAAGATTTTTCTCATAGAATCAGGCGCTATACCACCAAAAACTTTGAAAATAAAGGTTGTTAAAGCTATTCCCAGGATGAATCCGAGAAAAGTAGAGAATCCAAGCCCTATTAATACTTTTTTCCATCCGCTCCATTCAAGAACAGAGATTCCGCCAGAGGCAAAACCTGCACCCGCAAGCCCAGCTATCAAACCATGACTTTCCGAGGTGGGTAGACCGTAAAACCATGCAAGGGTGCTCCATATTACTATTCCTACCATGGCAGCTCCAATTGTGGTAAGATTGATCATCTCAGGCTTAACAATACCTTTGCCGATGGTGATCGCCACAGCTGTCCCTGAAAGAGCACCAATCATATTTAAAATTGAAGCCATGATCACAGCTTGCAAAGGTGTAAGAACCCTCGTGGAAACCACTGTAGCAATTGCATTGGGTGCATCTGTCCAGCCATTTACAAATTCAGCAGAAAGGATCAGCATGAAAACAATCAGAAAGGGAAGAGAAAAAAAATCCATGGTTTCTCTCTTTAAATATTTTTAAGGATAATTCCCTCCATGATATTTGCTACATCCTCACATTTGTCAATCGTGTTTTCAAGAGATTCATATATTTCCTTGATTCCCATAATTTTCATGGTCTCCATTGCTCTGGAATCCTTTTTTAATATTAGCTCGAGCATCGCTTCTCTAAAAACCCTGTCTCCTTCATTCTCAAATGTATTTATTTCAATACATACGGAAAGTATTTTGGGCATTTCTTTTCTTTTTCTGAGAAGTTCCAAAGCCTCAGAAATTTTTTTTAAAGATTCTTTAATCAGCCTTACAAGATGAAGCATGTATTCGTCAAGTTCCCTTATCCCATAAAGCTGAAGCTTGAATATGGATTCTTCAATTAAATCTATTACCTCATCAAGTTCATGAGACAAAGCGTGAATGTCCTCTCTATCAAATGGGGTGAGAAATGTTTTATTTAGCTTTTCCGCTATTTTGTGAGTTATCTCATCGCAATCATGCTCAAGAGCCTTAAACTTATCTGATAATTGCTTCAAGTCTACAGGATTCTTTTCTATTTCATTAAGAAGCTCCACCGCAGTTAAAAATTTCCCTGCCTGTTCCTCAAAAAGCTCAAAGAATACAGCTTCTCTTGGTAATATACCCATTTTTCCTCCTGAGTATAACAAAAATTATTGATAATTTTAATTAACTAAAACAATTATGTCAAATATCGGAAAGGGTTGATTTCAAAAAGAGTTTTCGCTCTTTCCGGGAGAAAATCCTCCTGCAATTTTAAAAACTCCTGTAGGAGTAACAATTATATTAATTCTTCTATCTCTTTCATTCATGAGAGCTGAGAGATCATCAAAAACCTGAATATCATGCACCAGAACTACTTTTGGTGTTTTCTCATCTATAAGCCCAGCTCTGGAAAGAATTAAATCCTCCTTATCCCCAAATCCAGTTCCTTTCCCAATTCTGTTCCCTTTTCTATCCACAGCTACTGCTCCTGTTATATACAAACACACTCGGGGAAGACTCGAATCAATTTTTACAGATTCTCCGAACTTAGAAAATCCACGAATGGTTGATGCTTCCCATGCCTTTTCAAAAGGAACCTCCTTAATTACATAAAAACCTTTCAATTTTGGAGCTACAACAAGAAGAATCTTTTTCTCCTTAAGAGCATAAAATCTTGATGGTCGAAGAGAAGAATCTGGAGCTGAGAATATAACTTTTGAATTTTCCCATTCCTCTATCTTTCTTAAATTTTCAGCAGCCATCTTTGAACCAATAAAATTTGGTATCCTTCCGAAGCAAGGGCGAGGGAATAAAACAAGATTGTTCAATTCCATATATTTCCATACAGCTTCCCTTAATTCCTTTTTATTTTTAAAAATCAAATCTCTTGGATCCCGTAATTCCATAAAAGAATCCAATAGAAATTAGCTCTAAATTATTAAATTTCGAAGCCTCTTAACGGTAGGTGAATACGCCATTCATAAATTTCTGGAATTTTAAATATGTTGTTCTGATATTTACCCTGCTTCTTTTTAAGATTCCATTCAATATCATCTAAGGAGATTTCCATGGTCTTCTTTCCAGCTACATAAACCACCAAATATCCAGGCTTCAAACATATACAGGCTGGCTGAACTTGAATTTGAAAGGGAGTTCTCGTTTCCACATATGAGTTGGAGGAACATATTATAATGTCCTTATCCAGCTCTTTCGGACACTTTCCTATAAACATGAAAATGGTCAGAATAAAAGCTTGGGTTAAAATTAAAATCCCTGTGATCATGATTAGAACAAACTCGCCTCTTTTAGTAATGGGAATGGGAATATTCTCTAATGCGGAATCTAATTGAGCCTCAACTTTCCGCGAGACTTTTTCCCCTTCTATTTCAAGATTAACTAAAATCTTTTTCAAGATCTCAGAATGCCTGATGATGAAGAGATTCGAAGTTGAAAGAGTTATCAAGTAAATCTTATTCTTTTTCAAGAATAGAACCACAAGTTCAGCTCCTTTTTCCCCTTTTTTCAGATAATAAAAATTACCTTTATCATATAACTCAAGTTCAGTTTTATAAATCGCTCTCTCCATTTTTTCTTTCCACCCTGAGTAAAAATTATGAGGCTCTGACGGATTAAACCAATAAATTCCTAATCTTGAAAAGAAATATCTGTACACTCTTCCTTTCCATGTGGCGGATGAGTAAGATTGAAAATTCCAATCCGGGATTTGAGAAACTATTCCATTTATCACTTCCTTCTTGTAAACAATTGGTCTGAAAAATAAAAAATAAAGAACTCCTAACAGAAAAAGATCTATGAGGACAAAAATGATCAGAAGTTTTTTATTTTTTATCATAACACCTTAATTTTAAAAGCTTTCAGGGAAGTTCTCTGAGAAGCTTGCTCCAGTAATAAAGGGGGGTCATAGGCTTTATCTCAGGTTTTAAATCGCTGTTGGCGAATTCTCTCAATAGATGGTAAACAAAAATAATTTCTTGAACAACAGAGTCCAAATTCCAATCCTCTCTCAGCTCATCAGAAGGCTTATGATAGTGCTTTGATATATAATCCCATATTATTTTATCTGAGTAATCCGATGTTTTACCTACAAACTCGTTACCTGCGCTTACCGAAAATGCTGGAATTCCTTCCACAGCAAATGGAAAATGATCTGAGCGGAAGAAGCTACCAAACTCTGGATTAGGGTCAGGTTTTATTTTCACACCGAGTATTTTCCCAACTTTTTCAGGAACTCCTTTCAAATCATAATATTCCATGCCCCTTAAGACAAAATCATTAACAACTCCCCATATGTTCAAGCTATCCACATTTATATTAAGTAGAATCTTTTCCTTTGGGACACAAGAATTTCTTACAAAATACTTCGTTCCATCCAGTCCAGCCTCCTCAAGAGTGGGAATGAAAATTATTACGGATCTTTCGGTAGGGTTCTCCATTAAAAGCCTTCCAATAATCAATGCACATGCTACTCCAGAAGCATTGTCCAGTGCTCCATTAAAAATTTTATCCTCTCCAGGATAATCTGGTTTTAAGCCCAAGTGGTCATAATGAGCTGAAAGTACTATAAATTCATCCTTTCTACTTTTCCCTTCCACTATCCCTGCAATATTAGCAGTTTTAACCACTCTCTCTACTGTTTCAAAACTTACATTTACTTTCAACGGAAGATGGAGGGGCTTGAAATTACTCTTGTTAGCTTTTTTAACCATATCTACTAAAGAATAACCGCAGGCATCAAAAAGCTTTTCTGCGATTCCTCTTGTGATCCAACCGTTAAATTTAAGGTAATTATTTTCCGTCTCCTTTCTCCAGATCTGCTCACCAGACCAGGAGTTCTGAACCACATCCCAGCCATATCCCGCAGTCTCTGTGAAATGAATTATAAAAGCTCCCACTGCCCCTCTTCTCTCTGCTTCCTCAAATTTATAAGTCCATCTTCCGTAATAGGTCATTCCTTTACCATCGAAAAATTTGGGATCTTCAGAAGGGGGATCGTTCACAAGAAAGAGAAGGATTTTCCCTCTGACATCAACCCCCTTATAATCATCCCATTTATACTCATCAGCTTTTATTCCATAGCCCACAAAAACCACTGGGATAGATTCAAGGTTAACTTTTTTCTCATGATGGTTCGAAGTCATTATACATTCTTCAAAGAATTTGGGAGATAAAATTCCTTTCGGAGTTTGGATTTCGAGCTTTACAGGCAGGAGGGTGCCTCCCCGAGCTTCAAACCATTGAAAATAACTTCCCTGGAAAGCTGGTTTTAATCCAAGATATTCAAAAAAGGAGGCTATATATTTCTGGGCTACTTCTATTCCTTTGGAACCAGGCCCTCTTCCTTCTGTTATGTCATCTGAAATAAATCTTGTATGGGCTAAAAAACATTTTTTTATAAGTTCATGATCCTGAGAATTTAACAAGAGAAAGAAGAATAAAAGAACAATAATAAAAGTAATTATTCTTTTCATATTTCCTCCCTTGATACCTGAATTTTTTAAGTTATTTTCAGCTTTCTTTTAAGGTATTCCTCAACCACGAAAGGAACAAGCTCCTTTACACAACCTCCAAGAGAGTAAACTTCCTTGACAAGTCTTGAGCTGAGATAAGAATAAACCACATTGGGCATCATGAAAAAGGTTTCAACTTCAGGGTTCAACTTTCTGTTCATGAGAGCCATTTGAAATTCGTATTCAAAATCAGAAATAGCTCTGAGACCTCTGATAACAATTTTCGCTTTCTTCTTTTTCATATAGGTCATTAAGAGTCCCTGGAATGTTTCCACTTTAACATTAGGGAAACCTTTCACTATCTCTCTTATCATTTCCACTCTTTCCTGAACATCAAAGAGGCATTCCTTTTGAGGATTTTCGAGAACAGCTACAATAAGTTCGTCAAATATGTCCTTCGCTCTTTCAATTATATCCAGGTGCCCGTTGGTAATAGGATCGAACGAACCAGGAAAAACTGCTATTGTTTTCACTTAAAAATATTTTTTAGGTTAAGGTTAACTCTTATTTTACTGCTTCTCTCAGCTTCTTCCCTGCTACAAATTTAGGGAATTTCCTCCCAGGGATGGTAATAACTGCTTTTGTCCTGGGGTTAATTCCCTTTCTCTCCTTTCTCTTGCCCACCTGGAAGGTTCCGAATCCTACAAATGTCACTTTCTCTCCATTTGCAAGAGCGTCTGTAATAATCTTAAAAAAGGTATCAATGGCGCTTAGCGCAGCTCTTTTTGAAAGCCCTGTCTTTTCTGCCAGTTTTTCAACCACATTTTCTTTTGTCATGCAAACCTCCTTAAAAAGTCATTTTTTAAAATATATACACAATTGAAAAACAAATGTCAAATATTCCGTATTTAACTCCTCCTCCAGACCTTCTAAAAGATGAATCCTCGGAGCTCCTCTTCTGAAGAGGCTTTACAGGATGAAACTCTTTGAATTTGAAGAAAGAAAAGGAAACATATATAATAAAAACCTATGATTAAAAAGATTCTTATAGCAAATAGAGGAGAGATTGCAATAAGGGTAATAAGAGCATGTAGGGAACTCGGGATAAAGACCGTGGCTGTTTACTCTAAGGCTGACAGTAAATCTCTTCACATTCAGATGGCTGATGAAGCAGTGGAAATAGGACCACCACCTCCATTGGAAAGCTATCTCAACATGAAAAAAATAATTGAGGTAGCAAAAAAAACGTCCGTTAATGCAATTCATCCGGGTTATGGGTTTCTTGCGGAAAACTGGCAATTTGCTGAGCTTTGCGAAGCAGGAGGAATTATATTTATTGGGCCTAATCCAAAGGCTATGAGGCTTCTGGGAAATAAAGTAGAGTCAAGAAAAGAGATGGAGAAAGCAGGTGTAAGAGTCATTCCAGGAATGAAACAATCCTCAAAAAATTTAGAAATTTTCACAAAAGAGGCAAAAAGCATTGGCTATCCAGTTCTTATTAAGGCAGCTGGAGGGGGTGGGGGAAAGGGCATGAGAATTGTCAGGTCAGAGGAAGAGCTCATATCTTCTCTTGAGTCATCCATGAGAGAATCAAAATCTGCATTTGGCGACGACTCAGTCTATCTTGAAAAATTTATTGAAGAACCAAGACATGTGGAAATTCAAGTTCTTGCAGACAATTACGGAAATGTGATACACCTCTGTGAAAGGGAATGCTCGATACAGAGAAGATATCAAAAAATAGTGGAGGAAACACCATCTGTTGCCCTTGACGATGAACTGAGAGAAAGGATGGGAGAGACCGCCAAAAAGGTAATAAAATTCGCAGGTTACAACAATGCTGGAACAGTGGAATTTCTTCTGGACAGAGAAAAAAATTTCTATTTTCTGGAGGTAAATGCAAGGGTTCAAGTGGAGCATCCCATCACAGAAATGGTTACAGGAGTTGATATTGTAATAAACCAGATTTTAATAGCGAGTGGTGAGAAACTCAGGTATAAACAAGAGGATATAAAACAGAGAGGACATTCTATAGAGTGCAGAATCTATGCGGAAGATCCTGAAAATAATTTTAGTCCCTCTCCAGGTAAAATTCTCTTTGTGAAAGAACCCTCTGGAGCAGGTATAAGATGCGATTCTGGCATTTATTCAGGGTATGAGGTATCACCTCTTTACGATCCCATACTTTCTAAACTTGTGGTATGGGGAGAAGATAGGGAATCCGCCATCAAAAGAATGACAGAAGCTTTGAAAGACTATGTGATAATAGGTGTAAAGACAGTTATTCCCTTTCTTATTTCTATTATGGAGCATCCTGAATTTAGAAAAGGGAATACTTTCACAAACTTTGTGGAAAGGAACTTTAAAGAATGGGAAATTCCGAAGGAGGAGTTTGAAAAAGAGGCTCTTATTTCCTCAGCGATAATTTTCTTTAATAACTTGACAAACAAGAAAAAGATTTTGGAAAAAAGGCATGTTTACAATCCTTGGCTTGAAATAGGTCCTTGGAGAAATGTATGAGAGGGTAAAATGGAAATAAAAATAAAAGCATGTTTACAATCCTTGGCTTGAAATAGGTCCTTGGAGAAATGTATGAGAGGGTAAAATGGAAATAAAAATAAAAGAGGGAGAAAAAATTCACAGAGTAAAAATAGATGGTAAAGATAATTCCTTTTCTGTTTCCCTTTCTGGTCACCAAAATTCTATCTCTACCGATGAAATCTCATCCAATTCTTTTCTTTTTAAAATGGGAGAAAAGGTTCTGCCTGTTTACTATGCAATAGAGGGAGCAAAAGTTCACATTTATATAAAAGGGGAAATCTACACTTTTGAAAAAGAAGAGGGCAAAGGTAGAGAAGTACCACACGAAGAAAAAGGAGATAGAGAAATCACTTCCCCTCTTCCGGGAACAATCACAAAAATCCATGTAAAGGAAGGAGAAGAGGTAGAAAAGAATCAGCCCCTTCTTGTTATAGAATCCATGAAAATGGAGAATGTAATGGTTTCTCCCATAAAAGGAATCGTTTCGAAAATAAATGTTTCAGAGGGAGAACTAATAGATGGGAATATAACAGTAATGGAGATAAAAGCCTCATAATTTTTCAGAATGCAGAAAATACTTCTTTTTTCCATTGTCTCCATTTTCATTTTAATTTCTATCTCTTTAATTTTGTGGATTCTGCTTCCTGATTTTTCCGAGCTTAAAAAAGAAACTCCTAAAATTACCGCTTTAATGAGATACAGGATAAAAGAGAGCAAAACAAA